>ERZ791887.3-NODE-3-length-320742-cov-13.475567_pt1 | contig 320742 bp, 253 predicted proteins | sample MGYA00510157_ERZ791887 | MGnify/ENA primary metagenome ERZ791887 (study PRJEB30046, sample SAMN00792112) | human gut metagenome | study: EMG produced TPA metagenomics assembly of the A metagenome-wide association study of gut microbiota in type 2... | reverse complement strand
TCAAGCCCGGCGCTAGAGGGCTTGTGGGGTCTAGGGGCAAAGCCCCTAGCGGAGTTTGAGGCAGAGCCTCATTCGGCGCAAGCCGACAAGGTGCAGATTGTAGTATCAAAAGCATATAGAAGTCAAATATCAGATAAAATTGATATCGGAGTATAAAATCTGCACCGCCTTTCTATCCCTAAGCGCAATGTAGATACGCAAAGAGCGGAGCGATTTTGCGGAGGAATAAACTATCCCAAATAACTGTAGGGGCGACCTTGTGTCGCCCGTGTTCAGAATTTGCATGATTTCAGCATTGTAGGGGCTTGGCGAAATTTCTGTTCGCAAGCTCACAAAAATGCGACAGCCCGCTATTTCTTGCCCTTTGAATTATCGGGGAATATCACAATAATGTACCTCGAAAATAATTTGGCATCAAAGATACAACAATCACAGCATTACACCTCCGAGCGGGCTGTCGAGGGCGCCAGCCCCTACAAGCGTGATAGGATAGTTTTTTTGTTCTGTCCTACAATGGTTGTAATCGTGGACTTGTTTCTTCGGCGGGCGAACGCTGTTCGCCCCTACAGATTTGTTGCCGTAATTTTATGAGTGTGTCCGAATTTTTTTATTTGATTTTCAAGTTACATTCGGGGTGTGACATTGGGTATTAAGCCCTTGGTTGCGTATACACAAAATACCGCAATGCACACCCACGCTTTGACACAAGTTCTCTACAGCCTGTTCCAGAAACGCACCTCGGTTTCACTAAGTCGCAGGGCTTGTACGTGCCCGCAAGTATCAAAACGCTTTCTACTTATCCCCGAAAAGTACCCCTTTTGTTGCATAAAAAATGCAACAATTGCAGAAATGTTGCCAAATTAAAATATAAATCATTTGTTTGCACAAATTTGTGGGGCGGATTTTGTGCAGGTTGATGATAAAATGTGAGTTATCAGAAAATAAAAAAAATAGATGCTTTTGGCATAGGGGGTATGCTTATGAAGAAATTTTTGGCTATAGCGACTCATGTTATCAGTGGTCTGGGAAATGACCTTTTGGGCTGGGTGATAATCATTAGCTTTGAGCTGACAGGCAGTGAGGGGAAGTTTCAGGACGATGTTTTTCATTGGATAATTTTTGCTTGTGGTTTGATACATATTGCGGTGAGCGTGCTGTACAGTTTGTTGGTTTGGAAAAAGGGTACAGCGAATGGTCATGCTCTGTCGGGAAAAATTCTTGCAGTTTATGATATCATTATGATGCTAGTGCCTTATATGTACTGGTTTGTGGTTTGTGTGCTGTAGGTTTGGGTAAGGTGAAACTAACGGACGAGGTTTGCCGTATGGCTTTGGATAATATGTGATAGGCTGGAGGTTGAGCGTTATGAAAAAATTTAGGACGGTGGCGGCTGTTGTTATCATGTTTTTTGCGGCTATGGCTGGCTATTTTGTTGGGGCGGCATTGCAGGAGGAAATTGGCGGTGCGATACTGTTTGCGGTGATAGCCGGGTTTGCTTGCGTTATTTACAATATAGATAATCGGGAATAGAGTTGGCGTTGTTTAACGTATAGAAAGGTGAAAATATGGAAAATACGTTTAGTGTGAAGATGATATTTCACTTTTATCACAGTGTGGTAAAGGCGGAGCTTAAAAGGAGAGGCTTTCCTAAAGAGGTGGCTAAGAAGATAGAGGAAGAACATGGGAAGATAGTTGCGAGGGCTAAGGATATTGGTAAGTCAAAGCTTTTGAGTTCGTACATTATGGCGAGCTATTACATTGCCATGAACAGGAGCACAGGGAAGTCTGCGGAGGAGAATTTTGAGATATTCCGTGACGGGCTTTGCGCTTCAAAGCTTTTTCACAAGGTCATGGGTGATGTGGACAGTTATCTTGACCCTAAGAAGATGCCAGGGCGTTTGAAATGGTCGGAAGACAGCCACAAGAGGTTATATGAGAACGATTGGGTGGTGGATATTCTGCCGGGCAATGGTGAATATGACCTTGGGTATGATTATCACGAATGTGGGGCGTGCAAGCTTTGTAAGGACGAGGGGTGTCCTGAGCTGGCGGCTTACATATGCAGAATGGATTTTGTTCTGGCGGACATGATGAACATGAAACTCGTTAGGACGGGGACTATTGCTGAGGGTGCATCATACTGCGATTTTAGGTACAGCAGGAAGAAGTGACAGGCTCATAGGGGCTGAGAGTTATTTAAGAGAAGGTAAAAAAGAATGAAAGAGTTGGAGTATCCATTTGACAATGGGTTTATAATGAAAAAGAAAAGGTCGCTGAAAAGGCAGCTTTTGGGCGAGGGAGCGGTGCGGCTGAAAAAGAGGGTGGCTGTGCTGGGCGGCTCGACTACGGACGATATCGTGTCGGTATTGGAGCTGTTTTTGCTTGACATGGGCTTTGAATGTGAGTTCTATCGATCGGAATACGGACAGTTCTGGCAGGACGCTGTGTTCTCAAATGAGGAGCTTGACCGCTTTAAACCTGATATCGTTTATATACACACGAGCCTTAGAAACCTCAGCTTTTCTCCTACCCCCAGGTCGGGTGAAGAGGAGATAGAGCAGGGGTTGAACGCTGAGCTTGACAGGCTTTCTCAGGCTTGGGACGGAGTGAAAGAGCATTTCGGCTGTCCTGTGATACAGAACAATTTTGAACTTCCGTTTTTCCGCCTTATGGGAAACATGGACGCTTCCGACAGGCGTGGAAAGGTGAACTTCGTCACAAGGCTCAATTCGGCTTTGTATGACAGGATAGCCCGGAGGTCAGAGGTTTATCTCAATGATATAAACTGGCTGTCAGCGGCATATGGGCTTGAAAAGTGGAGCGAGCCGAAGTATTGGTATCTCTACAAATATGCGCTAAATATCGAGGCTATACCTGAGCTGGCTTTTCAGGTGGCGAATATTATAAAGGCTATCTTTGGCAAGAACAAAAAGGCGCTGGCTCTTGACCTTGACAACACTCTTTGGGGCGGCATCGTTGGTGACGACGGTGTGGAAAATCTCGAGATAGGCAAGGAAACGGCTGAGGCGATGGCTTATTTTGAGTTTCAGCAGTATGTTAAGGCGCACAATGACCTGGGCGTGCTTTTGACGGTATGCTCCAAAAACGAGGAAGAGAACGCTTTGGCTGGGCTTTCCCACCCTGAGGGCGTGCTTAGACCTGATGATTTTGTGGCGATAAAAGCCAACTGGCTGCCAAAGGACAAAAATATCGTTGACACGGCGGAGGAGCTTAACATTCTTTCTGAGGCGTTTGTTTTTGTGGACGATAACCCTGCGGAGAGGGAGATAGTCAGGGGACAGCTTGCAGGTACGGCTGTGCCTGAGATAGGGGAAGTCACTGACTACATAAGAGTGCTTGACCGTTCGGGATATTTTGAAACTGTTACGCTGTCGGAGGACGATCTCAAACGCAATGATATGTACAGGGCGAACGCTCAGCGTGCAAAGGCGCAGAGCAGGTTTGCGGATTATCATGATTATCTTTTGAGTCTTGAAATGACGGCGGAGATAGGGGATTTTTCGCCTTTGTATCTGCAAAGGATAACTCAGCTCACCAACAAGAGCAATCAGTTCAATCTCACCACAAAGAGATACACTGCGGAGCAAATGGAGGCGGTCTATAACTCTGATGAATACATAAGGCTGTATGGAAAGCTTTATGACAAATTCGGTGACAATGGCGTTGTGGCGGTGACTATCGGAAAGACAGACAGCGAGGACAAGGGCAGGCTTGATATCGAGCTTTGGCTGATGTCATGCCGTGTGCTGAAAAGGGATATGGAGCTTGCTATGCTGGATAGTCTTGTGGCACAGGCGAAAAAGCGTGGCATAAGGGAGATATACGGGCATTATTACCCTACGGCGAAAAATAAAATGGTGGCAGGGCTTTATGAAAGCTTCGGCTTTGAGAAGATATCTCAGGACGAAGAGGGCAACACGGCTTGGCGACTTTTAGTTGAGGGGTATGAGGATAAAAATACTGTTATAAAGGTGAAGGAGGAGCATTATGCTTAGCAAGGACGAGATAATTGAAAGACTTGATGATGTTTTCAGAGATGTTTTTGATGACGATACTTTGGAGGTGGACGAGAACACCACGGCTGATGATATCGAGGATTGGGACTCTATCGAGCATATCACTCTTATCGGCGCAGTTGAGGACGAGTTCAAGATGAGGTTCAAAATGGGCGAAGTTTCAGGTATGAAAGATGTGGGCGAGATGATCGGCATTATCGAGCAGAGAGGCAAGTAACAGGCTGTTTGCGAAATATGCGTGAGAACGCTGTTCTTTTTCTGAATTTGGTGATCTCTAGCGGCGGTATGGCTGAAAGGCTGTACTGCCGTAAACTTTTAATGTAAATTCATAGGTTATACTTGAAATATCTGCGAAAATGGTTTATACTATTGTTAATAAAACTATTTTACGGAGGATATTATGGAAGATAATTTTACCCTCTGTCAGGGCGTATCTGTGGGCGGAGCGGAAAAACTGCGGTCTTGTTGCCACATTCAGGGGGATAATATAAGGGGTGTGCTGAGTTGTGACATCATGGCGAAGGTCGCCTGCGGTGTGATAGAGAAGCTGGCTGAGCCTATATTCTTCTTTCTGGAGCTTCCTGACAGCGAGAGAGATGGATACAAGACCTATTATCTTGATAACTGCACGAAAGAGGTCGCCCTTGCCATAATGAAGCGTTACGGCACTGTGCTTGTAAATGACGGAGTATCGAGATTTGGGTTTGGCTCGCACAAGAATGACGAGGAGATATATTTCACAGACTATCAGGAATTTCAGATATACTCACGCAATCCAAAGAAGCTTGAGAAGCTTTTTGACAGGCTTGGGATAGACGTTGTGGGCGAAGATGAAGTTGTAACACTGTGGGACTTGATAAACGAGGACAACGCCGGTTGTATCTCATGCGTTGAGGCGGACGGCGAAACGGTTTTTGACATACCTGAAAATCTAAAGTCTGAGGGTATGTACGAGGCTGAATGAAAATACAGGAGGAATGTACATGAACATCTGGCACGATATTTCACCAAAGGTGATAACAAAGGAAAAATTCACGGCGGTAATAGAGATACCAAAAGGCTCAAAGGTAAAATACGAGCTTGACAAGACCACGGGTCTTCTGAGAATGGACAGGATACTTTACACATCGACCCACTATCCTGCAAACTATGGTTTTATCCCTAGGACGTATGCAGAGGACGGCGACCCGTTGGACGTACTTGTGCTTTGCTCGGAAACGCTTGCGCCTTTGTCTTTGGTTGACTGCTATCCTATAGGCGTTATCTCCATGCTTGACAATGGTGCGGCTGACGAGAAGATAATCTGCATTCCGCTCAATGATCCTACATACAACATATATAAGGACATTTCAGAGCTGCCTAAGCACATTTTTGATGAGATGTGTCATTTCTTCTCGGTATACAAGGCACTTGAACACAAGGACACTGTGGTCGATGATGTTAAGGATCGTGAACACGCTACTGAGATCGTGGCACAGTGTATCGACAGATACATTGAGAATTTTTGCAAGTAAATAACTGAGGCTTGGCGGACGCACCGAGGGTGCGTCCGCTTTTTTACTGCATATTGTATTTCTACCCTTGCAGTTGCCTTTTTTGCCACTTTATTTTGCGGTTTTGTGCAATTTTACTATTATTTTTGGCTGTTTTAACGTTAAAAACCCTCTCTTATGCTCCATTCCTCTTCAATCTTTATTTTCTTTATCTAAGCAATGAAAATTTACAAAATCGGATAGTGTAATAATTAAATCAGAAAACAAATTGCTCTGTTACCGAATTTTAACCTTTTTACGACACTATATTCTACCGTTCATCACCCTTCTTGCTTTTTCTGTCACAGCGTCAGAAATAATTGTGCTTTTTTTCGCAAAACCTATTGACGTATACTATATGTTGTGTTACAATAAATTTATAAGGTCAATGCGATGTGAATGTATGGGAGTTTTGCGGAAATATCTGCTATCTTTATACAGGTGCAAATGTTTAAAGTACCACAAGATATTGTATGATGTAAAATTAATTAAAAGTTTACAAATTACAAGACGGTGACAAATTAAAAGGCGAAAGTTACAAAATCCCCCTAAAATCTCTCTAAAATTGACCAAGTGTCCAAGAAAAATCCCTTGCAAAAATTCACTTTGGGAAATATTACTGTTGCAATTTTCTATAATATAGTGTATAATTATTGTACGGTGGTTAAAAGTGCAAAAAAGTGGTGATGAGTGCTTCAAAAGTGGCATTTCATTGCTTAACTCGGTCAAGGGAGGTGAACGGCTTGCAGGCGTGCTTGCTTAAAGGAACTTACAATCAGACTATGGACGCTAAGGGAAGAATGACTTTTCCTACTAAGCTCAGAGAGCTTATCGGCGAGCGGTTCATTGTAACTAAAGGTATAGACGGCTGTCTGTTCGTTTATTCCCTTGAGGATTTCGAGAAAAGAGCCGAAAAGATCAGAAGTCTGCCTATGGCTAAGGCGAGAGCGTTACAGCGAAGCTTTATGGCGTGGGCGTGCGAGGTCGAGCCTGACAAGCAGGGCAGGATACTTGTTCCGCAGTCACTGAGAGAGGTGGCAGGGCTTGAAAAGGAGATCGTTGTGGCCGGAGTATCTGACAGATGTGAGATATGGGATAAAAAGCGTTGGGACGATTTCAACAGCAGCATTGATGATAACGAGCTTATGGAAGCTCTGGAGGGGCTTGATTTTTAATGGAATTTAACCACATTCCCGTACTGCTTGATGAGTGCCTGGAGGGGCTGAACATTCGACCTGACGGCATTTACTGCGACGGCACTGCCGGAGGAGCAGGACATTCGAGAGAGATCGCTAAAAGGCTTGACGGCGAAAAGGGCGGCAGGCTTGTGGCTATAGACAGAGATCCCGAGGCGGTGAAAACTGCGACTGAGCGGTTGGCAGGCTATCCTGCGACTGTTGTGAGAGGGAATTACTCTGAGATAGACGAGATATTTGAAAGGCTCGGCATAAGCGGTGCTGACGGCATTCTTATGGATCTGGGCGTTTCCTCTTATCAGCTTGACAATGCGGAGAGAGGCTTTTCATATCACAATGACGCACCTCTTGACATGAGAATGTCGGGGGAGGGACTTTCTGCCAAGGACGTTGTGAACGGATATGATTATCAGAGCCTTGCGAGGATAATTTTCGAGTACGGCGAAGAAAAGTTTTCAAGAAGCATTGCTTCTAAGATAGTAAAATACAGAGAACAAAAACCGATAGAGACAACTATGGAGCTTGCCGAGATAATAAAAAGCGCAGTTCCGCAGAAGGCAAGGCGTGAGAAAAACCCTTGCAAAAAGACTTTTCAGGCTATCAGGATAGAGGTAAATAAGGAGCTTGAACATTTGAATATCGCTCTTGACAAGGCGTTCGATTGTCTTAACGTGGGCGGCAGGCTTTGCATAATCACTTTCCACTCGCTGGAGGACAGATTGGTAAAGCAGAGATTTCAGAGCTTCTGCAAGGGCTGTATATGTCCGCCTGATTTTCCTCAGTGCATATGCGGAAGAACGCCCAGGGGAAAGCTTGTGAACAGAAAGCCTATAGAGGCTGATGAAAAGGAGCTTGCGGAGAATAACAGAAGCCGCAGCGCTAAGCTCAGGGTGATCGAGAAGATCAAGGACTGAGTGAAATTTGTGTGAAATTGGGAATGTGTAAATAACGGGTTTGCCCGTGGATCGTGAGAGGTGTTTTACCGCAATGGCAAAGGTACATAACTTGGCATTTGATTACAGTGCCTATGACAACGCTCAGGAGGCGGAGGCTCAGAGAGCCATAAAATATAAGAAAAACCCTGCACTAAAGCAGAAAACCATATCGGTAGTAACTGTGATAGGCATTTGTCTGCTGGTGGCTGTTGTTCTTGGAACGATGATATACGGCAGAGTCGAAATATCAAGCCTATGTTCGGAGCAGACCAGACAGGAGGAACAGCTTGCTCAGCTTCAGGGCGAGAATGTAAGCTTACAGTCAGAGCTTGCTCAGAAGACCAATATGTCAAAGGTCGAGGAGTATGCTGAGAATGAGCTGGGACTTAAAAAGCTGGATAAATCTCAGATAGAGTATGTAACTGTGGAGTCAGACTCGGTGGCAAAAGTGGTAAAGGCCGAGGACGACAATGTGTTCGTTAAGATAAAACACTGGTTCAGCTCTGTTCTGGAATATATCGGGGCTTAGTGAATAAAATAATTATGGGGAAAGTTAGGGACAAGATATTTGTGCTTAGCTTTCTTGTTCTATTAATTTGTATGTGTGAAAATACGATATTTGCCGTATCATGCTAAATTATTGAAGATTTTGTATGTGCGGTGATGTCCTGAGAGGAGATATTTATGACCGACAGACCAAGTGCCAGAATGAAACAACGTCTGAATATTTGGCTGAGCCTGCCTGTGGCGGCGATACTTATATATACGGTTGCGACCATATTTTCGGTGTCTATAAAGGACGGCAAGAGGTGGCAGTCCCTTGCAAACGCTCAGCAGCTTAAAAGCACGGCTGTTTCAGCGTCAAGAGGCACTATTTATGATTCAAACGGAACGGTGCTTTCTCAGAGTGCAACGGTCTATACTGTTTATGCAGACCCTCTTATGCTCAAAGAAAAGCTTGATGACAACGACAAGAAGATAGAGGAGCTTAAAGGATATATAGCCAAAGAGGACGATGCGTCCAAGAAGGCTACATATCAGCAAAGACTTGACGCAACGAAATCAGGGGACGAATGTCTTGATGAACTTGTGGAGTTTTTGGCACTCAATCTTGAGATAGACACTAACACTGTGAGAGAAAAACTCACTAAGACGGATACTCAGTACATCGTGCTGAAAAAAGAGGTGGAAAAGACCGTTTCCACGGCTATCGAGGATAAGCTCACGGAGCTTGGCATTGACGGCGTAAGGTGCGACCCTACCACAAGGCGACTTTATCCACAGAATACTCTTGCTTCTGTTGTGCTTGGTCACACGGACTATGAGGGAAACGGCATATATGGTCTGGAAGCTTACTATGACGATTATCTCAGCGGCATTGACGGCAGGATAATCACTGCAAAGGCAAGCGACGGAACTGAGATACCATACAGATACAAGCAGAGCTATGACGCTCAGGACGGCGACGATCTTAATTTGAATATCGACGCCAACATTCAGTATATCCTTGAAAAAGAGCTTGCAAAGGCAGTTAAGGAAAATCAGCCTACTGACAGAGCCTGCGGTATCATAATGAATCCTAAGACAGGTCAGATATACGCAATGGCGACCTCTGATCCTTATGACCCTAACGAGCCTGCGGCTATCTCTGATGAAAAGACGGCGGCTGAGCTTGCGGGGCTTGATGAAAATTCAAACGATTACAAGCAGAAACAGCTTGACGCATGGTCGCTTCAGTGGAAGAACAAGGCGGTTTCAGAAACATACAATCCGGGTTCTGTATTCAAGGTCATAACAGGTGCTTCGGCTTTGGAAGAAAAGGCTATCACTCTTAATGATACTTTTGGCTGCGGCACTCAGATACAGGTGGAGGACACGACTTTCCACTGCTGGTCAACTACCGACCACGGTTCGCAGGATCTTGCTCAGGCAATGCTAAACTCATGTAACCCTGTATTCATTCAGATAGGCATGAAGCTTGGCTCTGAAAAGTTCTGTCAGTATTACAATGCGTTCGGTTTCAACGAGCTGACAGGTATCGACCTGCCTGCGGAATCAAATTCTATCAGTATGCCGCTTAGCAACATGGGCCCTGTTCAGCTTGCTTCATCTTCATTCGGTCAGACCAATAAGGTAACTCCGATACAGATGATAACAGCTTACTCGGCGGCTATAAACGGCGGTTATCTTGTTACACCGCAGGTAGTGAACAGCATAACTGACGAGAACGGCAACATTGTAAAGAAAATGGACACTGTTGTAAGACGTCAGGTCATTTCTGAGGACACCTCCGCTTCTATGAGAGAGATACTCGAGGGCGTTGTTGAAGGTCAGCCCGGCTCTAACTGCTATATAAAGGGATACAGGATAGGCGGTAAGTCGGGTACTTCACAGAAAATGGACGAGGACCCGACCGGTCAGACGTATGTTTCTTCATACTGTGCATTCGCTCCTGCTGACGATCCTGAGATAGTAATGCTCGTAATGGTAGACCACCCCACAGGCGAGAAATTCTACGGAAGCCAGGTGGCAGCGCCTATATGCGTGAACGTGCTTTCAGACGTTCTGCCTTATGTGGGAATTTTCCCTGAGTATGACGAAAGCGAGCTTGCAGACTTGCAGGTATCAGTACCTAGCGTTCAGTATTATACTGTTGAGGAAGCCAAAAAGACACTTGAAGATCTTGGACTTGAGGTCAAGGTCAAGGGCGAGGGCGACACTGTTGTTAAGCAGACGCCTGTTGCCGCAAAGATAGAGCATGGCGGATCGGTTGTGCTTTACACAGAAGCAAACGCCAAGGAAGAAACTGTTACGGTGCCTGAACTTAAAGGACTTACAAAGGAGCAGGCAAAGGCTACGCTTGATATGTACGGACTTAACTTGACGGCAGAAGGCTCAGGCTATGAGGAGGAAGGTGCGGTTGCACAGTCCGATCAGAGCGTGGGAGCAGGACAGAGCGTTCCAATGGGAACGGCTGTGTCGGTAACATTTGCAGTGACCTCGGTAGGCTCACAGTAAGAAACCATGATAAGGAATGATAATTATGAAACTATATGATATCATAAAGGACGTTGCGAAAACTTCTCTGCCTGATATGGAGATAAGCGACGTTACGAGCGACACAAGAAAGGCTGTCAAGGCAGGCTCGATGTTCGTGTGCATAAAAGGAAAGACCTTTGACGGACATGACGCTGCTAAGGACATGATAGAAAAGGGCTGTACAGTTGTAGTCTGCGAAAGAGATCTGGGGCTTGACTGTCAGATAATCGTGGAGAACACAAGAGAGGCTTTCCCTCTGCTGTGTGCGGCATTTTTCGGTCACCCTGAAAAGGAGCTTACTCTTATTGGTGTAACAGGCACTAACGGAAAGACGACTATCACAACTGTTATAAAGAAGGTGCTTTCTTCATTCGGCTGTAAGGTTGGTCTTATCGGCACTTGTCAGAACGAGATAGGCGACGACGTTTATCCTACTGCAAGAACTACTCCTGAACCTTATGATCTTTATGAGCTTTTCAGAAAAATGGCTGACGAGAAGTGCGACTATGTTGTTATGGAAGCTTCCTCTCAGGGCTTGGAGCAGAAAAGACTTTCAGGCTGTCATTATAAGGTAGGCGTTTTCACTAACCTGACGCAGGATCATCTTGACGTTCACGGTACGATGGAAAATTACTATCAGGCTAAGAAGATACTTTTCACCATATCTGACAACGCTATCATCAATATAGACGATGAATACGGCAGAAGGTATCTCAAAGAGATAAGCTGTCCTGCGAAAACTTATTCATGCTGTACAAAGGCTGATTTCAGAGCAGAGGATATCCTGCTTTCAGCAAGCGGTGTGAAGTATGTTTTCACTGACGGAAAGATAAAGCACAATGTTTCATTCAATATGCCCGGACTTTTCAACGTTTCAAACTCGCTGGCTGTTATCGCCTGCTGTGAGACCCTTGGATTTGACGTTGACAAGACTATCAGAGCTTTGGGTACTATGCAGGGCGTAAGAGGAAGAGCGGAGATAGTTCCGACGGGCAGAGATTTCACTGTTATATGCGACTATGCTCACACTCCTGACGCACTTGTGAACGTGCTTTCGGCTATAAAGAACAGTGCAAGCGGAAAGGTAAAATGCCTTTTTGGCTGTGGCGGAAACAGAGACGCTTCAAAGAGAAGCCTTATGGCTGCGGCTGCGGCGGATAATGCTGATTTTCTTATCGTCACTTCCGACAACCCGAGGAATGAAGATCCGCAGGATATCATAAATGATGTTCTGGTTGGTTTGGAGGGCAAGACAACCCCTTACATAACTATCGTTGACAGGCGTGAGGCTATCCACTGGGCTATACATCATGCGGAAAAGGACGATATAATCGTGCTTGCCGGCAAGGGTCATGAGGATTATCAGATACTTGCAGGTGGTGTGAAGATACATTTTGACGAGAGAGAAGTCGTTGCGGACGCTCTTAAAGAGCTTGAAGCTGAGGGCAGATAAGAGATAGAAAATAACATATTTGTTATGTAGGGGAGCAGCGCAATTTCTGCTTTGCAGAAATACGATGTCCCGTTTGCATCGTTTCGGCGATGAATGAAAATAGATATATATTTATAAGAAAAGGGAAAGGAGATACTGCCGAGAAATTGGCGGATAAGAATTAAAATGGAAAAATTAAGCTTACAGGAGATAATATCGGCGGTTCACGGAAGCTACGGCTATCCTGCTGACGTTGAAATTTCCGATATCTCCACCGATACGAGAACAATAAAGCCAGGCTCGCTTTTTATTGCACTAAAGGGTGAGAATTTTGACGGACACAACTTTGCCGCAAAGGCTATGGAGCTTGGTGCGGAGGCTGTTGTTACGGAAAGACCTGTGGAGGGTGCAAGATGTATGATAGTTGACTCCACTGCAAGGGCATTGCTCGATATTGCGGGATACTACAGGTCTAAATTCGATGTTAAGGTAGTTGGCGTAACAGGAAGCGTGGGAAAGACCACCACTAAGGATATGATAGCCCTTGTTGTGGCGCAGAAATACAAGACGCTGAAAACTCAGGGCAACCACAACAACGAGATAGGTATGCCCCAGACGCTTTTCGGTCTTGACAGCAGCTATGAGGCGGCTGTTATCGAAATGGGTATGTCACATCAGGGCGAGATATCGAGAATGTCAATGTCATGTCAGCCTGACGTGGCTGTTATAACAAACATCGGCATTTCACATATTGAAAATCTCGGCACGCAGGAAAACATTCTCAAGGCGAAGCTTGAGATACTTGACGGTGCGGCTTATGACGCTCCGCTGATACTTTGCCGTGATGATAAATTGCTTGCAGGTGTGCAGTTACATTCTGACAGAAAGGTTTATTACTATTCTGTATCAAAGAAGGACTGCGATGTTTATGCAAGCGGTGTTAAGACTGTTGACAACAGCATAACATTTACTATAAACTATGCAGGCGGAAAGATAGCCGCCCAGATAAACTGCTTGGGAGAGCATAATGTAAAGAACGCTCTAGCGGCGTTCTGCGTGGGTCTTGCACTTGATATTCCTCCTGAGGATATTGTAAAGGGCATTGCTCAGTTCAAGCCGGAGGGTTTAAGACAGAATGTTACCGTCATTGACGGAGTTACATATATAGTTGACTGCTACAATGCTGCGCCTGACTCAATGAAAGCGAGCCTTTCGGTGCTTTCACAGGCACAGGCGGAGGGCAAGCGCATTTGCGTGCTTGGAGATATGCTGGAGCTTGGCAAGAACTCAAAGACCTATCACAGAAATGTGGGAGAGTGTGTTGCGGCTTCAAAGGCTGACCTGCTTTACTGCTTTGGCGAGGACTCAAAGTGCTATATAGAGGGTGCTGAGAAAAAGGGCTTTGCAAAGGAAAATTGCAGGCACTTTGAAAGCAGAGATGACCTTGCGGCGGCTTTGAAAGAGGTAGTTGCAAAGGGCGACGCTGTGCTTTTCAAGGGAAGCAGAGGAATGAAGCTTGAAGAAGTGTTCAATGCACTGACAAAATGAGTTGGAGCGTGCAGGCGGTGATACTGGGGTGTGAAATGGTGCTGGGATATGTTCTCGGCAGAGTGTTCATACCATATTTCCGCAGGATAAAAACAGGCAAATTCGATTTTTATATAGGCGACAGGTTCGCAAAGGACGGCTCTGAGCCGAAATTCGGCGGAGTTGTCATAATGCTCTGCGTTATATTCGGCATTGTTACGGGAGTTATATTTTATGACTCGCAGGCGGTGCTGAGTTTTGAGAACGGAGAGTTTTCAAGGCGTGTGTTTATCGCTCTGGGCGGAGTTTTGATGCTCACGGCTATCGGGCTTTCGGAGGACTATGTTAAGGAGAAAAAGCTTGGCATAGGCATGAAGCCTTTTTACAAGATATGTATGGAGTATCTTATATGTCTTGGTGTATGCGTGGGGCTTAGATACTGCGGAGGAGTGCAGACGGCTGTGCTTATGCCTTTTCACTTGGGCTATGTGCAGTTCGGCGGGCTTTTTTATCCGCTTTTTCCGCTGTTTATGACAGTGGGGATAAACATGGTGAAGATACACGATTGCGCAGGCGGTAAGACCGACACGGGTACTGACGGGCTGTGTGCCGTAACGGCTTTGATATTTTCGGCAGGGTTGTCAAGTGGTCTTGCGGCAGGGGCAGGCTCTGACGCCGCTCAGCTTTTTGCTGTTTGCACAATGGGTGCGGCAGGAGGCTTTCTCTTTTGGGGGTGCAGTCCTGCGAAGCTTTATTTGGGCGAGTCGGGTGCGCTGGCGATTGGTGGTCTTATGACTATGGCGGTGCTGCTTTCGGGAGAATATTTCGTTTTCCTGCTGGCAGGTGCGGCGGTGGTCGTTGACGGAGCTTGCGGGCTTTTGCAGTATATCGTGTTTAAGATAAGAAAAAAGCTGCTTATGAAAGGTTACACGCTTCATGAGCATTTGCAGAAAAAGGGTCACGGGGATCACACCGTGATCGGGATATTCGCTGTGATATCTGTGGCAGGGGCTGCGGCGGCGATAGCGTTTTTGATATATTCGGGAAAGTTTTTCATATAGAGATTTTGTTGGGAGGTTGTTTGTTTGGCTATAAGAGGTCCTAGACGTGAGCGTGACGGAAGCATAGTGTATAATAGTCACGTTCCTCTTAAACAACCTGTGGCACAGGCAAAAAGAAAACATAGATTCAGATTTATACTTACGGAGATAGACAAGCCGTTTTTCATTCTTGTAATGGTGTTGCTTGTATTCGGACTTCTGATGATGTTTTCTGCAAGCTATGCGTGGGGGCTGAGTAAATATAACGATGGATATTATTATCTGGTGAGCCAGCTCAAGTCTGCCGGACTTGGTCTTCTTCTGATGTTTGCCACCAGCTATCTTGATTATCACTTCTTTCAGAACACTAAGATAGCATATATTGCGTTTATCGCCACATATCTTCTTACGTTTTATACAGCTCTTTTCGGAATAGACGTTGCCGGTGCAAAGCGTTGGATACAAATAGGTCCGATCAGCTTTCAGCCGTCGGAGCTTCTGAAGGTAACGTTCATTATTATTTTCGCATACATAATGTCGGTGAATTATCCTAAGTTCAAGGATTGGAAATTCTGTATTATACCGTTTACTGTGATAATGGGCGCGGTGGCGCTGGTGCTTATTTTTCAGAGGCATATGTCGGCTGTTATGCTGGTGGGTATCATGGGCGTGTCTATGATGTTCATAAGCGGTATGCCAAAAAAGACCTTCTGGAAATTTATCGGTGTGTGTGCTGTTTTCGGGGTGCTGCTGCTGATATATAAAATGGCGTCAGGCTCAGGCTTTTCTTATATTTCAGATCGTATACAGAGCTGGAAAAATCCTGAATCCGACCCTAGCGGAAAGACCTTCCAGACCTATGAATCTCTGTTGTCTATAGGCTCGGGCGGCTGGTTCGGACTGGGCTTTGGCGAGTCAAGGCAGAAGTATTATCTCCCTGAGTCACAAAACGACTTCGTTTTCGCTATTATCTGCGAGGAGCTTGGCTTCGTGGGTGCAATGGTAGTGGTACTGCTGTTTGTGCTTTTTATAATCGAGGGCTTCATGATTGCTTCAAGGAGCAAGGATCGTTTTGGTATGCTTCTTGCGGCTGGTATAACAATACAGATAGGCTCGCAGGCACTTTTCAACATTATGGTAGCCTGCAACGCTTTCCCTAACACGGGTATTTCACTGCCGTTTTTCAGCTACGGCGGTACTGCACTGATGATACAGCTTGCAGAAATGGGTATCATGCTCAACGTTTCACGTCAGTGCATCAAAAAAAAATAAAGAGGTATTAGTTCTATGCTCAGAGTTTTACTTGCAGGCGGAGGCACGGCAGGTCATGTAAATCCTGCTCTTGCCATTGCGGAGATCATAAAAAAACATTATCCTGACGCTGAGATAAGCTTTGCGGGAAATCCTGAAAAGCTTGAAGCTAGGCTCGTGCCTGCGGCAGGATATAAGTTCTATCCTATAAAGATAGAGGGCTTTCAGAGAAAGCCTAACTGGGTAAATCTCAAAAGAAATATCCATGCGGCAGGGTGTCTTGTAAAGTCAGGAAGCACTGCAAAGAAGATAATAAAGGAAGCAAAGCCTGATCTTGTTATAGGAACCGGAGGCTATGTTTCAGGACCTATAGTTAGAAAAGCCGCTAAAATGGGCATAAAGACTGCTATTCACGAGCAGAACGCTTTTCCGGGCGTGACAAACAAGATACTTGCAAAGTCTGCAGACGTTGTTATGCTCACTGTGAAAGAGGCAGAAAAGTATATGCCCGAAAATGCTAAGACGGTGGTGACAGGTCTGCCTGTAAGGGGAGCTTTCAACACCATGTCAAAGTCGGAGGCTAAAAAACAGCTTGGCTTTGATGAAAATGAAATATGTGTGCTTTCAACAGGCGGAAGTCTTGGTGCGAGAGTGCTTAATGAGAATATCGCAAAGCTTTTGAAATGGTATCAGGACAATGATGTTAAGGTGTGTCATATACATTCCTACGGCACTTATCAGGGCTATAAGGACTATCCTGAAAAGCTGGGGGCTATGGGTATAGATATCAACAACAGCAGACGTATCATAAAGGATTATATCAATATGCCTGTGGCAATGGCTGCGGCTGACCTTGTTATATCAAGGTGCGGAGCAGCTTCGCTGGCGGAGCTTGAAGCAATGGGCAGAGCTTCTGTGCTTATCCCGTCGCCTATGGTGGCTGAAAATCATCAGTATTACAACGGCATGGTATTGCAAAACGCAGGAGCAGGCTTTGTTATCGAAGAAAAAGACTTGACGGAAAAGCTTTTTATCGATACTGTAAAGGGGCTTATAGAAAATCCTGAGAAGCTCAGACAGTGCTCGGAAAACGCTGCAAAGCTTCATGTTGCCGATACTGAGGACAGGATATTCAAGGCTTTAGAGCCACTTATTAAGGGATAAGGAACGTAAAATTTAAGGGGATAAAATAATGGATAAGAATTACAGACAGTATAACAAGAGGGCTTCAATGGACAGCATTGAAGTGCCTGATGTTGACAAGATAAAAAAGCTGTCAGATAAAAAGTTCAAGGGCAGCGGAGTGAACCGCACCGCCGACGAGATTTTTGACGGAGAAAAGTTCAACAAGGCAGGGGAGTTCGACCGTGCCACAAAGACTTACGATGACCCTACCAAGCACAAGGAAGAGGACGATGAGGACGATTTCCTTGAGGACGCTGCGGCTATGCCTGCGCAGGCGGCGACAGGTCTTAGCAAGGGAGTAAAGGTGGGAGATTCGTATGTTAAGCGCGGCAAGATAATAAAGACAGTTGTGGCTGTTATTATTGTGCTTGTGCTTATGGTGTTCTTCTTCCCACCGCTGTTTTTCAACGACGCAGACAAGAGCGTGGTGAGGTATGATGACAACGTGTTCAAAACAATGGGTATGACGGATTTTAAAACATATGCACTGTCAAATTATTCTGTATACAACGAAGAAGCTTTTGGTTCTGAGTTGAGTTCAAGCTATCGTTTTGCAGATATAGTGTTCAATATCAAAAACCCGTCTCCTTTTGAGATAAAGATACCGCAGTATGAGATCAGCCATGTTTCTTCTGAATATGACAACGCGGTATGCTATGCGACCAGCGTTACAACAAACAGCGACGGTGAGGTCATAGGCGACACTGTTCCTCCGTTTTCCTCCAAGGAGGTCACTGTAAGGATACTTGTGAATATTACTGATATGGACGATAGTACGTTTGACGATTGCGTTACCGGCATGATACTTTCAACTAAGGATATGAAAAAGAAGATAGGCAAGGACTCCTATCTGCCTTGTTTGCCTGCTTTTATGCCTGTTTCAAACGCTACAGAGATATATATCAACAAATAGCTTTAACCTATATGGGCGGTCCTGCATAAGATAAGTCAAAACCTTAAAAGGAGCGACGCTTATGCAACGGCTTATCATTCAGGGAGGAAGCAGGCTGAACGGAGAGATAACCGTTCAGGGAGCAAAAAATGCAGCTCTGCCGCTGCTGGCAGGGTGTGTTCTTATAAACGGAGAGATCAGGCTACATAACTGTCCTGCACTTTCGGACGTATTTGCGGCTTGTCGCATTCTGTCGGTGCTTGGGGCAAGGTGCAGCCGTGAGGACGGCTGTGTTACTGTGGACGCAAGGGGCGCTGTAAAGACCTTTGTGCCAGATGAGCTTATGAGAGAGATGCGTTCGTCTATCGTTTTTCTGGGGGCTGTTCTTGGAAGAACAGGTGAATGCAGGCTGTCATTCCCGGGAGGGTGTGAGCTTGGTCCAAGACCTATAGATATGCACCTGTGCGCACTTAGAAAAATGGGCGTCAGGATAAACGAGGAGTATGGCGTGCTTAGCTGCACCTGCCCGAGAGGGCTCAGAGGGGCTAGGATAGACCTTTCGTTCCCCTCTGTGGGAGCGACTGAGAACATCATGCTTGCGGCTGTTCTGGCAAAGGGTGACACGGTTATATACAATGCGGCAAGAGAGCCTGAGATATGCGATCTTGCGGAGTTTCTGAACTGCTGCGGTGCAAGGATAAGCGGCGCAGGGGGCGGAACGATAACAATAAGCGGTGTGGAAAAGCTACACGGCTGTGAATACTCTGTCATGCCCGACAGGATAGTTGCGGCGACTTTTATGAGCGCGGCGGCGGCAACAGGCGGTGAGATAGGTCTGCTTGGGGCAAGGGCAGGGGATATCCGTGCGGTCATACCTATATTTGAGCAAATGGGCTGTCAGGTATTTCTATATGAGGACAGGATATTTATAAAAGCGCCTAAACAGCTAAAAGCTGTGCGGACGGTGAGGACTATGCCGTATCCGGGATTCCCTACGGACGCTCAGGCGATAGTCACGGCGGCACTTGCTAAGGCAAAAGGCACCAGTGTGGTGGTGGAAAATATTTTTGAAAACCGCTACCGCCATGTTGACGAGCTTGTGAGAATGGGTGCGGATATAAAGACAGAGGGAAAAGTGGCTGTTATCGAGGGCGTGAAGGAGCTTTACGGAGCAAAAGTCCGTGCGCCTGACCTTAGAGGCGGTGCGGCGTTAGCTGTGGCGGCGCTTTCGGCAGAGGGAGAAACATCTCTCACTAATATAAAGCTTATGGACAGGGGCTATGACTGCATTGAAAATGCTTTTACGCTTCTGGGCGGAAACATAAAACGTGTAAATTACTAGCAGTTAGGAAAGAGTAAAATGAACGGAACTTACAAGGAAAACAGAATGAACTCACAGCGGCCTGCGGCACGTCGGCAGACAGTGAATATGCGCAACGTGTATGTTGCCGGATTTTTTGCGGCTGCGGCGTTGCTGCTGGTGCTGAGTATGTTTTTGTTTTTTAATGTGTCGGAGATAAAAATAGAGGGCGTTACCCTTTACGAACAGGATCAGATCCTTGGCGTGGGCGGCGTTTCAACGGGACAGAACCTTGTGAGGACGAATACGGATATAGTTGAAAAGCGTTTGAAAGATACTCTTGTGTATCTTGATGATGTCAAGGTCACAAAGAAATTTCCGTCAACACTTGTTATAACCTGCACAGAGGCCGAAAAGGCGGCTGATATCGAGTATAAAAATTCATACTATGTGCTGTCTGCTTCGGGAAAGATACTTGAAACGAAAAATCCTGCTCCGACAGGGGATATACCTGTTATAAAGGGCTTTGAGCTTAAAAGCCTTAGTCAGGGCGACAAGCTTGCTTCTGAGGATTCATTTAAGGCGGATATCCTTAAAGAGCTTCTGAATGATCTTCATGACCTGAAATTTAAAAATATAGACTCTATTGACCTGACCACCCGTTCGGATATCAAGCTTATGTATGACGGCAGGCTTGAAATAAAGCTTGGAAGCTCAGTGGATATGGAATACAAGCTTACATATCTTAAGGCGGTAATTGACAAGAGCATTACTGACGATTACGAGGGTACGCTTATTTACAACGGTGCTGACAGCGGCATTTCGGCTATTCCGAAATCGCAGGACGAGTCGTCAAAACCTGACGACACAAGCTCTGCAAAGCCAGATGACAGCAGCAGTGCGGTATCGGCTGATACTAATATTGATGACGGCAACACATGGGACAGTGATAACTCATGGTCAGGGGACGATAGCCAAGGCTACAGCGATGATACCAACGCATGGGACGGCAATGATGATGCTGACAATGCAGGCACAGATCAGTGGACAAACGAGAACGGAAACACCGACTGGGGATATGATAACGGCGGCGATCAGGGCTATACCGACAATGGATATGCTGACAACGGCTATGTGGACGGTCAGACGAACACAGGCTGGTAGGGGTCAGGATAACTAATTGTATAGTATACACAAATGAAACTGAAAAATCAGTCGTTTTATTGATAATTAATAAAAAATTTATAATGGTTTCATTTAAGTTCTTTACTTTTTGACAAAAGTATGATAATATATTATTGTATCTATTTATGTGCATATTCGGCACATAGGCTTTTTTGCATTTTATTTTTGATTTGATAAATTGATATGTAAAAATACGGAGAAGTATGAAAATTCGCTTTTAGGAGGAGTTCTATTATGGGTTACGAGTATGTTGAAGAGCCGGTCGTAGGCGCAAAGATCAAGGTAATCGGTGTCGGTGGCGGCGGTGGAAACGCACTTAACTGTATTGCACAGGCCGGTATCGAGGGAAATGTTGAATATATCGCTGTTAATACTGATATCCAGGCACTGCATAAGTCAGCTGCACGCACACAGATCCAGATAGGTGAGAAGCTTACTCACGGTCTGGGCGCAGGTGCAAAGCCTGAGATCGGCGAGGCTTCCGCTCAGGAAAGCAAGGACGAGATTGAGAACGCTATCAAGGACGCTGATATGGTATTCATCACAGCAGGTATGGGCGGCGGAACAGGTACCGGTGCTGCACCTGTAGTTGCTGAGATCGCACAGTCACTCGACAAGCTCACTATCGCAGTTGTTACAAAGCCTTTCAAATTTGAGGGCGCAAAGAAGATGGAGAGAGCAGAAAAGGGTATCGAGGCTCTTATCAAGCACGTTGACGCTCTTATCGTTATCCCTAACCAGAACCTTATCACAAACGAGATGCGCCTCACTATGAAGCAGTCTTATGCTATCGCTGATGAAGTTCTTAAGACAGACGTTATCGCTATCGCTGAGATCATTACAAGACATGATGAGATCAACGTTGACTTCGCTGACGTTACTACTATTCTTAAGGGTGCAGGCAGAGCGCATATTGCTATCGGTCACGGCGAGGGCAAGGATAAGGTGCAGGATATCATCAATCAGGTAATTTCTTCTGATCTGCTTGAAACTTCTATCAAGGGTGCAAGAAGACTTATCGTAAATGTTACAATGAGCGAGGATCTCCTTATCAGTGATATGGACGAGCTTACTGCTGCTATAGCAGACGCTGCTGACGATAACGTTGAGATCATTTTTGGTAACGGTACAAATCCTGATACCAAGGACGCTATGGACGTTACTGTTATCGCTGCTGACTTTGTTGACAGAGATGACGTTCCTGAGGCTGCTGCACCAAAGGCTGCGACAACATATACTGCAAATTTTACTCAGAAGGCTGACGACGCAAAGGCTGATGCTGAAGCGATGCACAAGGCTGGCGTTAAGGCTGCTGATAATCCAAATTATTACGACGATATCTTCAATATCTTCAAGAACAAGTAATAATGCTTTCAAAGGCGGATCGGCGTTTACGCTGTCCGCCTTGTTTGAACCAAAATCAGAAAACGTTTACATAATTAAAGAGATTTTCGTATTCTCAGAAAATTATCATGATATTGAAAATTTTTCGCAAAAGCACTTGAAATCTTACGGAAAATTTGATATAATTATTCTGTGATAAATATGATTTTAAGACATTTTGTATAAATTTCAGTTGCTATTTTGTATGGAATAATGAAATTTTTGAAAACGGCTTAAATCAGTTGAAAAATAACGTGGTTTATTGTATAATAGAGATAATCACTAATGTGGAGGGATTGAAATGGCTAGTAATGGTTATTTAAGAACGGTTAGAGTCGGCGGATTTGATAAGCAGGACGTTCTTGCTTATGTAGACGACCTTACTTCTAAAATTTATACTCTTGAGGCTCAGGTCAATGACCAGAACGAAACTATCGAACGTCTTGAGAAGCAGGGCGGCGCTCAGAAGCAGGACTTCGAGGGCAAGAAGGAACTTGAGAAAAAGGTAGAAGAGGCTAAAAACAAGATAGCCGAGCTTATGGCTAATACTGATACAATGAAGGTTCGTATCGCTGACTATGAGCAGCAGGTAACTGAAAAGGACGCTGAGCTTGAAAAGCAGAAGCAGGAGATCGAGGATCTTAAAGAGAAGCTCGAAACTGCTGAGGCTAATGCCGGCACAGCCACTCCTGCATTCGATCTTGGAAGCGTGTTCATGGAAGCTCAGAACACAGCTAATAAGGTCGTTCAGGAAGCCAAGAAGGCGGCTAAGCAGATGGAAGATGAAGCTAAGCAGCTTCAGGATAAGGTTCTTGCTGACGCAAACGCACAGGCACAGAAGCTTGTTACAAATGCTCAGACAGAGGCTGATACTACACTTCAGACTGCTAAGTCAAGCGCTGCCGCAATGACGACTGCCGCTAAGCAGGAGGCTGAAGCTGTTACAAGTGCAGCAAACAAGCAGGCTGCCGAGGTAACTTCTAAGGCTAATGCAGAGGCAGAGGCTGTTACATCAAAGGCTAACGCAGAAGCCGCTGACGTAACATCAAAGGCAAATGCTGAGGCTGCAAAGGTAGTAAGCGACGCTAAGAACGAAGCTAAGAACATCAGAGCACAGTCTGCTGATCTGAGAGAGTCTGTTAAGACACAGTTCACAAGTCTGAGCGAAACTGTTCAGCAGCTCGTTACATCACTTAACGATCTGTATGGCAATAGTATCGGTGCTGTAAACACTGCAAGAGATCTTATTGACGATGGTCTTTCTCTTGTAAGCGATGATGACGCTGAATAATAGTTTGTCATGTCGGAAATAAGAAAGGTGCGTTCCGAGGAGCTTAAAGCGGTGAGCGGAGAGCTTAAATGCGGTGACAAGATATTGCTTTCGGGCGTTGTGTACACTGCAAGGGACGCTGCACATAAAAGATTCAATACTTTGCTTGACCAGGGAAAGGAGCTTCCTATCCCTTTGAAAGACGCTGTTATCTATTATGCCGGACCTACTCCTGCACCTGAGGGAAAGCCTATCGGTTCATGCGGACCGACCACTTCAGGAAGAATGGACAGGTTTGCTCCGAGGCTGCTTGACCTTGGACTTGGCGGAATGATCGGCAAGGGCGAGAGATCACAAGAGGTAAGGGACGCCGTGATAAGAAATGGTGCGGTCTATCTCTGTGCTATAGGCGGTGCGGGCGCACTTGCCTGCAACTGCATAAAGTCTTGCGAGGTAGTGGCTTTTGAGGAGCTGGGCTGTGAATCTGTGAAAAAACTTTACGTTGAGGATTTTCCTCTTGTTGTGGCTGACGATTGCCACGGAGGGGATATTTTCAGCGATGGCAGAGCAAAATACTGCCGTGTATAACATCAAAGTTGCGTAAATTGCGGTCAGCCGTGTATTTCGACACGGCTGACTTTTTGTTTGTTGAAAATCACAAGAATACATTCTTAAAACTGTGGTATGTTACAAATATTTTCACAGGGACGGCGGATTTCGTCAATTCTCTTGACTTTTATGGTCTAAAATGGTATTATAACATTACGCAGTGGCGTCAGAATGGGGCTTTGCGGTAATTTCTACGATTAGGTGGGCGGTATTTTTTGAGAGGCGATCGGCAGGATCAGCAGAAAAAGCTTTCAGATGAGCAGCTTGTGCTAAATGCACAGAGTGACAAAACGGCTATCGGTGAGCTTATTGCGAGATATATCTGTACGGTGGAGTTTCTGGCAAAAAAATATGGCGCCGAGGTTCACGAGGATCTTGTCCAAGAGGGGCTTATGGGGCTTCTGGGTGCGGTCAGGACCTATCGTGAAGACAAAAATGCGAAGTTTTCAACTTACGCTACAAAATGTATAAAAAATAAGATCATTTCGTCTGTTCACAGAAATGCACTTCTTTCAGGCGGCGAAGAAGCTGACCTTGAGGCTATTCTTGGCGGCGGTGGCACTGTACCTGAGGAGGTCGTAGTGGAGCGTGAGGAGCTGAATGAGCTTTATGATAAGATCACTTCTGCACTTTCGGAGCAGGAATGGCAGGTATTTCAATCGTTTTTGAGAGGAATGTCATACAATCAGATAGCATTAGGCTTGGGCACGTCGGAAAAGGCGGTAGACAATGCAATGCAGAGAGTCAGACGGAAATTGAGATCACTGTTGAGATAGGAATATGGCCGTATAGCTTAATAGCAGAGCGTTGTTTATTCAAAGGTGTCGGTGCAAATCCGACTAGGCACAATTTTATGTAATGAGGTAAGAACCATGTACGAAGACAAGACATTAGTATGTAAGGAGTGCGGAAACGAGTTCGTTTTCACAGCAGGAGAGCAGGAGTTCTATGCTGAGAAAGGTTTCGTAAATGAGCCACAGAGATGTAAAGCTTGCAGAGATGCAAGAAAGGCTGCTACAAAGTCTGAAAGACAGACTTATACAGCAACTTGTGCTTCTTGCGGCGGCGAGGCTGTTATTCCTTTCAAGCCAAGAGAGGACAGACCTGTTTACTGCAGCGAGTGTTTCGCTAAGATGAAGGAGCAGGGCTAATTTTCTGCATAATTGAGCTGCCTTTGGGCGGCTCTTTTTTTGTTTGTGGTTATTTGATCTGGCGGAAAGCGGAGGGGGTCATGCCCTCGTATCTTTTAAAAAGCTTGCAGAAATAGCTTTCTGAGCAAAAGCCTGTTTCCTCGGCTACCTGCTCGATGCTTTTTTCTGTACCGGTGAGCAGGGCTTTGGCTTCTTGAATACGACGTTTTGCGATGTATTCCATTGGACGCATACTGAGTTTTTTGCGAAAAAGCAGACAAAGGTGCTGTTTAGTTACTCCTGACACACTGCAAAGCTCGTCCATTGTGATAGGGGAAAAATAGTTGTAGTTTATGTAGTCCAGTGCTTTCATAAGGGCGGAGGATACTGACGTGGCAGGGTCTTTGTAGGCGATAAGGCGGTAAAACTCCATAAGAAAATCATACAAATAGCCAGAGGCTTTGTAATTGCCGAAAATACTGTCCGTTCGCAGAGCATTGTGCATTTTGCGGAAAATATGCTCGAGCATTTTTGTGTCGCTGAGGTGAAAGGTTTTAAGCTCGGTAAGGCCGAACTGGGTAAGGATATCCTTGGCGGCGTATCCGCATGGGACTATCCAGTGGATATCCCATATATCCTCTTCCGGATAGTATTCGTGGGGCGTTTCAGCGGGTATGAATATGGCGGTATCATGTGGTATGGGAATGGCTTTATTCTCAAAGATAAGCGTGCCGCTGCCTTTGGTGCAGTAGAGGATCTGGTCATAGTGATAGCCCTCGGGTCTTATAAGGTGATCCTGACAGTGCTGCTGACCCATATTTTGCAGATATAGTGGCAGGGACTTTTCGTTTCCCAGGATAGGATAATCGGCAAAGAACAAAAATATCAACTCCATATTCATATTGTTATAAATTAATAATATCATTCATTGACTTGCCTGTCAATAGCTGATAAAATAATTACAGTAATTTATAAACTTGTAAAGGAGAACAGCTATGGATATTTTAAAGCTTGCGGCGGAAAATTCGCCAAGATCGAAAATGATATATCATGAGGATACTCAGGCGCTGCACATTGGCACGCTTGATAAGCACTGCTATTTTGTGCCGTTTGCAAAGGGGCAGGATCCTTTTGAGGACCGTAAAAATTCTCAGCGAATGGAGCTTTTAAACGGCAACTGGGGTTTTCGTTATTATGACAGCATAATAGACCTAGAGGACGATTTTATTCACGAAAAGTTTGAGAACACTATCCCGGTGCCGTCAAACTGGCAGCTTTACGGCTATGACAAGCCGCAGTATACGAACGTGTGCTATCCAATACCATTTGACCCGCCTTTTGTGCCTGACGATATACCTGTGGGAGTTTATCAGCGTGAATATGATTATTTCCCTGACGGCATGGACAGGGTGCTTGTGTTCGAGGGCGTGGATAGCTGTGTTTATTTGTATGTGAACGACAGCTTTGTGGGATATTCACAGGTTTCTCACGCTACGGCTGAGTTTAATATTACACCATATCTTGCTGAGGGCAGGAATATCATTACTGCCGCTGTGCTGAAATGGTGCGACGGAACTTATCTTGAAGATCAGGACAAAATAAGGCTTTCGGGAATTTTCAGAGATGTTTATGTGCTGTCAAGACCGAAAATGCGTCTTGAAAATTATATTGTGAAAACTGTGCTTGGTGAAAACGGCTCAGCAAAGCTTAGCTTTACGGTATTCGGCTGTGATGTTTTTGCAAAGCTTTGCGATGATGATGGTGTTACAATGGCTCAGTTTTCGGCTTATGACGGTGAGAGCGTTGAGATAAAGTTAGAGAACGTCAAGCTTTGGAGTGCTGAAACGCCGTATCTTTACAGGCTTACTATCAATGCAGGCGACGAGGTTATCGGCGAGGAGGTTGGCTTCAGAGATGTAAAGGTGGATAAGGGCGTTGTTAAGATAAATGGCATGGCAGTGAAGTTCAAGGGTGTAAATCGTCATGACAGCTATCCTGACACGGGATATTATGCTTCTTATGAGCAGATGAGGGCTGACCTTGTGCTTATGAAAAAGCACAACATAAACGCTGTGAGAACGTCACATTATCCTGATTCCCCTGTGTTTTATCAGCTTTGCGACAGGCTGGGGCTTTATGTTATTGATGAAGCGGACTTGGAGTCCCACGGCTGTGTGGAGGTCTATTATGACTACAAGTGGGACTATTCAGATTACAACGGCATTGCGATGCTTGCTTGCGATGAGAGGTTTGGCAATGCCATAAAAGATCGTGGGGAATGTCTTGTAAAGCGTGACATCAACCGCCCTTGCGTGGTGTTCTGGTCGCTGGGTAATGAGAGCGGATATGGCAAAAATATGCTTGATGAAGCTGAGCTTATAAAGAGGCTTGATGATACAAGGCTTGTGCATTATGAAAGCACACACTGCCTTGACGGAACTTCCGACAGCGTGCTTGACGTAGTTTCGGGTATGTACTGGGATCTAAACGGGCTGAAAGGCTATCTTGAAAAGCCTGAGGAAAACAGACCTCTTGTGCAGTGTGAATACTGCCACGCCATGGGAAATGGCCCTGGTGATCTGGAGGATTATCACAATGTGTTCTATTCCAATGAGCGTTTCTGCGGTGGCTTTGTGTGGGAGTGGTGCGACCATTCTGTACCGCTTGGTAAAACGGCTGAGGGAAGGATAAAATACGGCTACGGCGGAGATTTTGGGGAAAGACACAATGACAGCAATTTCTGCATGGACGGTCTTGTTTATCCTGACAGAACGCCACACACAGGACTTCTTGAGGTAAAGCAGGTATACAGACCTGTGCGAGTAACAAAAGGGGAAAGCGAGGGAAGCTTTGTTTTTTCAAGCACGCTGGAGTTTGTGAACGCTGGGGATATTCTCGATTGCAGCTATGAGATAACGGACAAAAATGGTATTATCCATATCGGCAGAGTGGATTTTGACATCGAGCCAACGGGAAGCACCGTGGTAAATGTTCCCAATGATACAGCGGAGTATGAAAATGAAACATTCATAAGGTTTATTTTCACTGCAAAGGAGGACACTGACTATTGTGAAAATGGCTATGAGGTGTGCTTTGATCAACTTAGGATAGCAGAGGGCAAGGCTTGTAAGGTCGCTGAGGTGAAAGGAAATGTTGAGGCTGTGGAAACGCCTCTTGATATCACTGTGACAGTGGGAGATGTTGTTTACCGCTTTGACAAGCGTAAGTCGGCGTTTGTTTCTGTGAAATTCTGTGGCAGGGAGCTTCTTGACAGACCTTTGCAGTATAACTTCTTCCGTGCGCCTACGGATAATGATGTCATGAAGTACAATTGGTACAAGGTGCATCTTAATGACTTTGATGTGAAAAGCTACGGCTGTGAGCTTTCAGCGAGCGAGAACAGAGCGGAGATAAGCGTCACACAGTCTTTTGGCTGGTCCATACAACAGCCGTTTTGCAGGCTGAAAGCTGTTTATGTTATTGACGGCAGTGGGCTTGACATAAAATGCGAAGCGGAGTTTTCAAATAAGATAGATATGCTTCCAAGGTTCGGTATAAGGCTTTTCATGCCAAAAGATTTTCCAAGGGTGGAATATTTCGGATATGGTCCTACAGAAAGCTACATTGACAAGCGTCAGGCTTGCTATATTGGCAAATTTGCGGCTGATATCGGGGATATGCACGAGGATTATATAAGACCGCAGGAAAATTCATCGCACTATGGCTGTCGATATCTCACTGTGAGCAGTGGGGACACAAGTGTGATGTTCACTGCGGGAGAGGAGTTTTCATTTAACGCTTCTCAGTTTTCGCAGGAGGAGCTTGCGGCAAAGGCTCATAACTATGAGCTTGAAAGGTGCGAGAGCAATGTTATCTGCGTTGACTATGCAATGGCAGGGGTAGGTTCTAACTCCTGCGGACCAAGGCTTGCGGAGAAATATCAGCTTGAAAAGCCTTTGATAAACGCACATTTTCACATTCATATAAATAAAGTATAAAGGAGTTTTTATGGATATCTGCGAAACATACTCAAACAGAAAGCTTTTTTGCAACGATTGGGAATTTTACAAGGCGGCTTTCGGCTCTGACTACTCAGAGAACTTTGCTTTCAAGCCTGTGGACATTCCTCATGATTGGCTTATTTATAATACAAATGACCTATATGAAACTTCTACTGGCTGGTACAGAAAGGCTTTTTCTTACCAAAAGAAAGAGGGCATACGCACTTTTATCCGCTTTGACGGAGTTTACATGGACAGCAAGGTGTATGTGAACGGCACTTTGGCAGGGGAGTGGAAATACGGCTACTCGGCATTTATGTTCGATATCACCGACCTTGTCAAGGACGGAGAGAATGTTGTTACTGTTCGTGTGGATCATCACTCGCCAAACTCCAGGTGGTATTCAGGAGCAGGCATTTTCAGAAAGGTTTGGCTTTGCGAAAGCCCTGAGATACGCTTCGGCAATGACGGCATTTACATCACAACGGCTAAAGACGAGGACGGCTGGCAGGTGACTGTGAAGGCTGAGATGCTTCGTCCTGTGGGTACTCCTCTTGGGGGAATCCGCATCAGGAATACTATTTTTGACAAGAACGGCAGAGAGGCGGCAAGCTATGAGTCTGACGCTTGTGGGGCGGATATTTCCTGCATACCTGAGGCGGTGCGTGTAAAAGGCGTAAGCTATTCTCTCACCGCTCAGACCATGACAGTGAAAGACCCTGAGCTTTGGGATATCACTTCCCCTGTGCTTTACACCATGGTGTCGGAAATTCTTGTGGGCGGCGGCTGTGTACAGCGTGTAAGTCAGAAATTCGGCTTCAGGACTATCAAATTCAAGTGCGACAGCGGTTTTTATCTCAATGGCAGACACGTTAAGCTCCACGGCTCATGCGAACACCATGACAACGGCTGTCTTGGGGCAGTTTCCAATCCTGCGGCTATAAGGAGAAGATTTAAAAAGCTTCGCAAAATGGGAATCAACGCTATCAGGACCTCTCACAATATGCCTGCGGAGGAGTTTATGGACATCGCTGACGAAACAGGTATGCTCATTCTCTCTGAGGGCTTTGATATGTGGGAGAGGTCAAAGACCGACTATGACTATGCCAGATTTTTTGATGAGTGGGTAGAAAAGGACGTTGCTTCATGGGTGCGCCGTGACAGAAACCGCCCTTCTATCATAGGCTGGAGTGTGGGAAATGAGATTTTTGACACTCACGCTGACGAGAGAGGTCAGGAGGTAACGGCTTGGCTCAAAAGGCTCGTTAAGCTCCATGACCCTGAGGGCAACGGCTTTGTTACATTCGGCTCTAACTATATGCAGTGGGAGAACGGTCAGAAATGCGCTGATATTCTCAAGCTGGCAGGCTATAACTACGGCGAGAGGCTTTATGAGGAACACCACGCCGCTCATCCTGACTGGATGATATACGGCAGTGAAACGGCTTCTGTTGTTCAGAGCCGTGGAATTTATCATTTCCCGCTGTCTGAAACCTTGCTAACTGACGATGACGAGCAGTGTTCATCTTTGGGCAACAGCTGTACAGGCTGGGGCGCAAAGAACACTGAGGCTTGCATTATCCCTGACCGTGACGCTGAATACTGTGCAGGTCAGTTCATTTGGACAGGCTTTGACTACATAGGCGAGCCTACTCCATACAGCACGAAAAACTCCTACTTCGGTCAGTTCGACACAGCAGGCTTTGCAAAAGACAGTGCATATGTTTTCCGTGCAGAGTGGACAGACTATAAGGCTGACCCATTCGTGCATATTTTCCCATACTGGGATTTCAGCGACGGACTTCCTTGTGATGTGAGAGTTTGCTCAAATGCTCCGAGAGTTGAGCTTTTCAAGGACGGCGTTTCAATGGGTGCATATGATATAGACCACAAGCATGGCAAGGAGCTGACAGCGAACTATATCATACCATATGAAAAGGGCGAGCTTAAAGCTGTTGCATATGACGAGAATGGAAATATCATCGCAGAGGATATACAGCGTTCATTCGGTGACGCTGTTAGAATAGAAGCTGTTCCTGACAAGACAGAGATACTTGCAGACGGCTCTGACCTTGTTTATATTGAAATATCTGCATTTGATAAGGACGGCACTTTCTGTGCAAATGCCAACAATCGTGTGAACGTAAGTGTTCAGGGTGCGGCAAGGCTTATGGGTCTTGATAACGGCGACAGCACTGACTATGACCAGTATAAAGGCACATCACGCAGACTTTTCTCAGGAAAAATGCTCGCTGTTATTGGTGTGGCTGATAAGACGGGGGAGATAAAGGTAACGCTTACATCAAAGGGCCTGCCAGACTGTGTTGTTACGCTTGATGCTGTTGAGGCAGAATATGACAGCGGCACATCATCACTTGAAAACGTGGCATTTGCTCCTGCCGAGTGTGGAAGAACAGACGAGATACCGGTGAGAAAAATAGAGCTTTATACTGATACTCTTACTCTTGACAAGGATAACCCTGAGATAACAGTAAAATATAAGGCACTCCCTGCCAATTCGGATTATGCTGAGAATATAGAGTTCAGGGTAACAAATGAAAAGGGTATAACATCTAATCTTGCAGAGTGCGAGGTAACAGCAGACAGCATTAAGGTGAAAGCAAAGGGTGACGGAAGCTTCTGGCTTCGTGCAATGTGCAAAAACGGCACTGAGCGTTATCACATCATTTCTATGCTCAAATTCACTGCTGAGGGGCTTGGAAGTGCTCTTACCGACCCTTATCAGTTTGTTATCGGCGGACTATTCACAAGGGCGAGCGACAACGTTTCAAGCGGCATGAAGAAGGGTGTAGGCTTTGCAATGGGCAGGGTAACATCATGGGCGGCATATGATAATCTTGATTTCGGCAGTGCAGGCTCTGACACTGTTACGGTGCAGATATGGGCGAACACCCTTGACCCTGTTAAGATAAGCTTTTATGACGGGATACCGGACGAGGGCGGAAAGCATCTGGGCACGTTCAGTTATCATAAAAAGCCTGAGTGGATGATCTTCAAGCCTGAAACTTTCAAGCTTTCAAGAAAGCTCAAGGGTATCGAGACCCTATGTATCCTTACTGAGGACGGTTTCCAAGTGGGCGGTTTCAACTTTGAAAAGGTGAGCCGTGAATTTGCGGTGAATAATGCGGCTGATGCTGACAACATTTATGGTGACAAATTTACAAAGGGCGAAAAGTGTGTGACCGAGATAGGCAACAATGTTATGCTTGATTTCGGTGAGTTCGATTTCTCTGAAAAGCAGCCGAGCAGGCTCGTTATAAGCGGAAAGTCACCGCTTTCCCTCAACAGCATACATCTTATTTTGAACGGCAGCGAGGGCGAAAACCGAATACTCTGCGAGTTCAGGACAGATGACAGCGAAAATTATGCACAGAAGAGCTTTGATATCTCAGGTATCAGCGGCAAACAGAAGGTTTCATTTGCGTTCCTGCCGGGAAGCAACTTTGACTTTGAATATTTCAGATTTGAGTAACAAAAACGCTCCGTACAGATTTTGTACGGAGCGTTTGCTAGTTCTGAAAGTTTATTATCTCGTTGGTTATCATAGGGTAGGCAATAAGCTTGGCGGAGTCAAGGTCTTCTTTGTGCATATCAACAGCGGATATCTGATGTCCGTTGTAGGTGGTGTAATAGTAAATGCCCTTGTCAGTATTGCAACAGCTTGTATAAATGGTTATCTCATACTTGCTCTCTGCCACCTCGCAGCAGCCCCTTTGCTGGTCAACTGAGTTTAAGATGTGGAAAAACTGACTTACGCTGCTTTGCTCGTCAGGGGCGGAGCGTGAGTTCATTTTCACAAATGTGGCTCTTATAAATCTTGATTGTGATGACAGGTCGCCCGGTAGTCCCATTGCGCCCATGCCACGGCTGTAGGAAGTAAGGTCCAGCTTATCAGAGAATGTGTTTTCAGGCTGTTTTGGAGAAAGTCCACGGAAATCGTTTAGTCTGAACATCTGCATATCAAAAGGCGGATTGTTCGTCAGCACGCCCACGGGATCGTTATAGACCTTTATGCCTTCTTTTACAGATTCCACTACGATACAGTCGTTCTTGTCTGCTATTATCCAATGGAGCTGACCTGACGGCATTTGCGGGCTGAACTGAGTTTTGGTTATGTTTATCTTTTCTATAAGCGACCTTGCTTCTGTTACACTTGCACACTGACAGAGTATCCACGGGATAAACTCGAATTGTGCAACATTGTCTTTGCCGTCTATATCATCACGGTAAAAGGCATTGCCAACAAAGTTAAGGCCTGCCATGGCAAGACCTTTTTCGTTGGCGGCGTCATAGAAAAGAGGATAATCCTGAGCAATATGAGCTGTGCCTATTACCGCATAATGGGTATCTATCCTGCCCATATTAACAAAGTTAAGGGGAAAGTTTCTTGGCATTATGACTATTTTCTCGCCGTAGGAGCTTTCATAGTCAAGAGTTCTTCCAAAATAAAAATCGTTCGTTTTATAAGTTGCCGCAGTACACATTTTGTTACCTCCGTTATCAATTATATTATTTTTGTAGGGGCGAACACTGTTCGTCCGCCTACAGACAAAGCTATCAGCAGGACATATCTCATATTTAATATAACACTTTTTAATAATAAAATCAATGGCGTTGACTTATGTTAAAAAAATTGTTATAATAATGGTAACATCGCATAATGATAGTGTTTTGTTGTCCTAAGATGATAAATGAAAGGAGCGAAACGGAGTTGACGTGGAACAATGTAAAGAAAATAGCAGGCAGAGTGGTGGCGGTGATAGTTCCTGTGGCGATGCAGTTTTTGTGGTATCTTCTCATACTTAAATGGCTCAGCAAGGCGGCAGGGCTTCTCAGCATCGTGCTTACTGTGCTGTCATTTCTGTTTGTGCTTTATATCAACACAAAGCGTGAGGAGAGCAGCTACAAGACTCTTTGGCTTATTGTGATACTTACTTTTCCTGTGCTTGGTGCAGTTATGTATATAATTTTCGGCAATAACAATACTGCGAAAAAGCTTGAAAAGAATATCACAAAGGCAAGGCTTCACATGGACTATGAGCTTCCTGACGGGGAAAAGTGCATAGGGGAGCTTGAACGTGAGGACAAAAGGCTTGCTCAATCGGTGAAAAGGATAAGCGACGCAACGGGATTTCCTATGGTGAAGCTTGACAGCGCAGAGTATTTTTCCGTGGGCGAGGAAATGTTCGCTGATATGTGCAAGGAGCTTGAAAAGGCTGAGAAATATATTTTTGCAGAGTATTTTATTTTGCAAAACGGCAAGTTTCTTAACACTGTGGTGGATATCATGGCGAGAAAGGCGGCTCAGGGCGTTGACGTCAGGATAATGTATGACGACCTTGGAAGTATCGCAACATATTCTCTTGCAGACGCTTTGAAGCTTGGGGAGAAAGGTATAAAATGTGTGCCTTTCAATCCGTTCCTTTTTATAAAATCACAGCTCAACAACCGTGACCACAGAAAAATAATGGTGGTGGACGGCAGAGCAGCATACAGCGGCGGAATAAATCTTTCGGACGAGTATATAAACATAGGCTCGAAATATGGTCACTGGAAAGATATCGGCTTCAAGATAACAGGCGAGGGCGTAAAAAGCTACACCTATATGTTTATGGAGTTCTGGAACGCTTTTTCAAATGACATGATACCTCATGACCTTGTGGGGGAGAGCTTTGAAAAAGAGGGCAAGGGCGGTGACGGCTATGTTTTGCCTTATTATGATTCCCCTATGGTGGACGAAAATGTGAGCAACACGTTTTTTTCTGAGATGCTCTATGCCGCAAGCGATTATGTGTGGTTCTACACACCGTATCTTATGCTTGGTGACAGCCTTTTTGACGCTTTCATAAGGGCGGCTAAACGTGGGGTTGACGTGCGCATCATAATGCCTGGTATCGCTGACAAAAAGGTGGTTTTCAGGCTTTCGAGAAGCTATTATCGTCAGCTTATCGAGGCAGGAGTGAAGATATATGAATACACGCCGGGATTTGTTCATGCAAAGGGCTGTATATGCGATGACAAGCTTGCGGTGCTTGGTTCGGTAAATCTTGACTATAGAAGTCTGTTTTTGCATTTTGAGTGCAGTTCTATTTTCTATGATTCGTCTATAATAAAGACCTTTAAGGCGGATATTCTTGAAACCCAGAGCAAGTGCAGACAGCGCACGCTTGAGGACACAAAGCGTGGTTTCTTTGGACGGCTCATTGACGGCGTGCTAAGGATATTTGCACCATTGCTTTAACAGCTTTTTAATATTAAAATAAGATTTTGGGTGTTGATAGATCTTTGCTAAAATGGTATAATATCAAAGGACTAAGATAATACGGAGGTGAATAAAGTGGCAAACTGCGACAGTTGCGGGTCTAACGGGCGATTATGTATATATGTGAACACAGCCGACGGGCTTCGCTTTGCGGTGCCGTTTTATTCGTTGTGATCTGATATATCTGCCCGTGTGTGACCTGTCATGCACGGGCATTTTTATGCCTGTTTGTCCCTCACGTCATAAAAAATGAAACGGAGGACAAGCAAATGAAGAAAAATGAACTGAACAAAAATGTAATTTCAAACGAGGACGCAGTAAAGAACATTCATTGCGACGAGATAACCGCTGTCATCAACAGCAATGATTCCCCGAAAGCCATGATGAACAAGCTTGACGATTATCATGGCAGTGATATCGCAGAGGTAATAAGTACGTTTTCTGTTCTCAACAGAAGGAAATTCTATCGTGTGTGCAGTCTTGAAATGCTGGCAGAGATATTTGAATATCTTGACGAAAAGCAGGCAGGGGAGTATCTGAGAGAAATGGATATCCACAAGGCTTCGGAGCTTATATCGGAGCTGGACACTGATACAGCGGTGAATATTCTGTCTGAAACAGATAAGGACAGGAGAAGCCTTATTATAGACGCTGTTGCACCTGATGTACGCAGTGAACTCAAGCTTATCGCTTCATTTGATGAGGAAGAGATAGGAAGCAGAATGACTACGAACTGCATTATCATTGACGAAGACATGACTGTAAAGCAGGCAATGAACGCTCTTGTTAGTCAGGCGAGAAAAAATGACAACATCTCAACGCTGTTCGTGGTGGACGAAAATAAGGTTTTCAGCGGAGCTATAGATCTGAAGGATCTTATCACGGCTGACAGCGAGGTGGAGCTTGAGAGCATAACGGCAACTTCTTTTCCATATGTTTACGCCAACGAGCAGACTGCCGATTGTATCGAAAAGCTGAAGGATTATTCAGAGTATATCATACCGGTGCTTGACGATTCAAACAGGCTGCTGGGAGTTATCACAGCGCAAAACATCATCGAGGCATCAGATGATGAAATGGGCGAGGATTATGCAAAGCTTGGCGGTCTTTCCGCAGAGGAGGATCTTAACGAGCCTGTATTGCAGAGTGTGAAAAAGAGATTGCCTTGGCTGCTTGTGCTGTTGGGACTTGGCATGGTGGTGTCCACAGTGGTGGGAGCGTTTGAGAAAGTTGTTGCACAGCTCACTCTTATTGTGGCGTTCCAATCGCTGATACTTGACATGGCGGGAAATGTTGGTACACAATCCCTTGCAGTGACTATCCGTGTGCTTACAGACGGAAGCCTTACTGCAAAGCAGAAGCTTCACCTTGTGTCAAAAGAAATGCGAGTTGGACTTCTAAACGGCACTCTTATAGGCATGCTGTCGTTCATAGCGGTGGGGCTGTATATTTTCTTTTTCAAGGGCAAGGGGTTGGTATACTCCTTTGCAATGTCGGGCTGTATAGGCATTTCACTTATACTTGCCATAATAGTATCCAGTGCAGTGGGAACGCTCACACCGCTTTTATTCAAGAAAATAAAGATAGATCCTGCCGTTGCGTCAGGCCCTATGATAACCACGCTGAACGATCTGGTGGCAGTTGTGGCTTACTATGGAACTAGCTGGATATTCCTGCTGAATGTTTTGAAGCTGGGGTAGAAAAAAATAGAATAAGATAAAAAAGCCGATCGCATCCGTTTGGGTGCGGTTGGCTTTTTCAGGTTTGGCTATTAGATTCAAGGTAATGCCTATCTTATTGAATAATTTTGCATTTGGAGTTTTCTTCAATTTCTGAAAAGACCTTTTTTTGATCGATTATTGAATCATAGTATGACTTCCTTATTTCTTTGACCAAAACTAATTTGTTATTCTCAATTTTTTTGAATTGATAAATGCCATAGATCTTATGGTTGAAAAAGTAAATGAAAGATACCAGTTTTTCATCTGACAAAAGTTCACCATTTTGTGCATCATATTGTTGATTTATATTTGAATTTTTGTAGCTTTAACTAAATTGAACGGCTCAATCATGTTAGTTTTATACAAGTATAAATTGCAAAATGTATTATAATTTCGGGTTATAAGTTTATTTGTTGGTATCTTGAAAAGTATGTCAATATGTGTTATACTTAGTAACATAAGTAACTCAGGGGGAATCAAATGTTAGCTGTATGTATGACCTTGATAGACAACGATAAGGATCAGACGTCTTTTGAAGATTTTTATTACAGAAATCGTCAGATAGCCTATGCTTTTGCATACAAGATCTTGAATAATTCTGCGCTGGCAGAAGAGGCTTGTGCAAATGCTTTTTTCAGCATCGCAAAATGTTTTAAAAAAATTCACAATTATTCTTTGCACGATATGGACGCATATCTTATTAGAACTATTAGAAATGCCTGTTATGCGATCTACAATAAGGAAAATCAAAATCCAACATCGTCTATATTTGATCTTAAGGTGGAAGATGAGCCGAGTGAGGATTTTTATGATGATATTGACTTAGATCTGCTTATAGATGCGGTAAGAAAGCTGGATGATAAACTAAAGTCTGTGATAGCATATAAGGTCTATTATGATCTGACTGCTGATGAGATCGCACAAATCATGGGCATTTCTAAGAGAACGGTATTTAATTATCTGAACAAAGCCAAAAGACAAATTTTAGATTTGATCGGTGGTGATCGTTTTGAATGATAAGTTCAGACAAGCAATAAAATTAGGCATAATTGATGAAGACTATAAGGATTATTTGGCTGTTGAGAAAATTCCACATGATTTTTCGGAAAAATATGAGCAGAGAATTGGCGAGCTGATAAAAACTAACAGAAAAAGCGGTCACAGACATATAAGGATCACTCTAAGATTTGCTGCGGCGATAATAGCTGCGGTGCTTGCAGTCGGCTCTGTGACAGTTGCCGCCGTACCGCCGCTGCGTGAATGGTTTGTTGGAGTTTTTGTGACGCAAGGGGCATCTCATTCTAGTGTAAGATTTGCAGATGGTGATATTGAAGATAATAGTTTGTCTGTTGCCAACAATGTTATGACTCCTGACTTCATTCCTAGCGGTTATGTATTGTCAGAAGATTTTATAGACGATTTTACACACATTGTGACTTATACAAACGGCACGGAGCAAATTCAATTCACTCAAAATGATATATCGGCTGGAATGAATATAGATATTGATGATTTAGGTGCAAGGCAAATAAAAATAGGTAAATATGACGGATATATTTCAATAACTGAAAATGATATTATTCTTGTTTGGACTGATAAATTATTTTCATGCTCAATCGTTGGAAATGCGAGCGAAAGTGACATAATTCGTATGGCAAATTCAGTTAAGTCTACAAATTAAAAATTCGTGATTTATTACGAAACGAGAAAGGAAATAAGTATGATTATTAAGAAAATTGTTACGGGAATTGTTGCATTGGCTATTGTAAGCACTATGGCTGTTACTACTGCATTAGCAACTACGTCAGCAACCAAAGAGGTATATGGTCAGTCATATGCTTATTATATTCATTGTGTAGAAGTTAAAACCGATAAGGATAATCAGTATACTATAGACGATGTTTATTATCGTATAAATCAAAATAAGTAATATTAAGAGGACTAAATGAAATACGTTTTTATTAACCTGAAAAATTTTGCCGTAAAGAATGTGCTTATCTTTATTCTATTTATTGTTTGCGCCGTTACTGATGTGCTTATAATATTGTTTTCACATGGTGCATTTCAGAATTTTAAAGCAAGCAAGGATTTTGAAAAGCAAAAGAAGTATGTATTTAACTATACTTTTTCATTTGGCGATATAATAGATACTCAGGAAGACAGTGATGGCAGGATCTTGTCTTATTTTGGAACAGATTCTATAACTCCTGTTCAGCTTCGGGAGGTGCTTGACAAGCTTGATGATAATTCTAAAGCGTCAATGCCGGGTATGTATTTTAGTTTAATGTTTGATCAAGACGAGCTTAAAATTGATGAGTGTTTTGACGGCGGTCAACCGTATCTTATGTCTGCGGTGCGCATTCAATATGATAAGGAGTTGAATGATTATAGTTTATACGAATCGTATGTCGACAACATGAGTATACGCAAAGGCAGATATTTTACTAAGGAAGAATATGCTTCAGACGAAAATTTGGTCGTGCTGCCTAGCGGCGCAAAAGACGATATGATCGGCAAGAATGTTGAACTGCTTGGCAAAAGCTATAAGGTCATAGGCATATTCGGTAATACTGTACAAGAGGAATTTCAGGTGCCATTTAAAACGTTGGGTGATAACTGCACTATTTCAAGCATAAGTTTTCTTGATGACAATGCTCTAGATACAGAAAGCTTTTTTAAGCTGAAAAAAGCTTTCAGCGAAGTTCTAACGTGTAATGTTAATTTTCCTCCGATAGACACGATCGATATGACTGAAATAAAATTCTACAATTCCGTTATATTTATGTCCGTAGCCGTTGCGATAGCTTCTGCAATAAACCTTGCAATGCTTTTCAGATACATAATAAGATCCCGTGCTAAACAGACTGCTATATTCATGCTGTGTGGCTGCACGTCAAATAAAATAAGACGGATGTATATAGCCGAGATAGGTATGATATCAGTGACGATATATGTGATATTTGCATTGGTATTCAATTATGCGCTGCTTCCTAAGCTTACTTTGTTTTTTGAGTATATCAAGGTCGCATATAATTTCAGGGTATATATGACCATATTTGGAATATATATTATTTCTATTTATTTGTTCCTTAACATTGTGATATTGTTTACAAATAAAAGATCCCCTGTGAAAATGATGAAAGAGAGGGGAAAATAATATGATAAAATATGGTTTAAAAGAATTTGCAAGAAATATCTACAGCAATATTTTTATCGCTGTTCAGCTCGCCATTGCATTTATTATAATGACGGCGGCTGTTTCTTCTGTTCTTTCAAGAATAGAGATGTATACTCCTGTAAAGAAATACTTTCCTGATGGCAAGGGACTATATATATGTAATATATATGATACTGCTCCTCTTGACGGTGAGCTTAAAAATATTGATGATGTGGAGTCGGTGACAAGCGGATATGATACAAGCTTGTATTATTCTCCGTCATCAAAAGATCTATCTAATGGACTTGGTGACGATAGAATGAGCGTTAATGCTTTATCTGAAGATATGATAAAGTCATTTACGCCGCAGATGAGTTCGGGGAAATGGCTGTCTAATGCGTCGGCTAACGGAGATTTGATACCTGCTGTTGTGACTGAAAACAGCAACTACAAAACGGGTGACATAGTTACTATTATGCACAAAGAGAAAGTAGGGGAGATGTCCCCTGATGATGAGGATTTTGACTATGCTGATCCTTATAAGTATGAGTATGTTAAGAACAAGGTGGAAATTGTCGGTGTCATAGCTGACGGCTCACAGTTGCTGGGGTTTTCATCTGCATATTTAGGCACTGAGGATAGTATAAAAGAAAAGCCTGATTTCAGAGATCTTTATGCTAATGTCAATAAGCATGGCAACATGATGCTGATAGTTCCGACAGACTGTCTTAAAGATATAAACTGTAAAATATATCCTTGCGGCAATCAAATAGTAACGTTAAAGGATAATGTAAGCAATGAGCGTTTTAAGGAGCTTGAATTATATCTGAGGGATTATGGCAGGGTTTTTGACTTTGAGGATTTCAGAGAAAATTCGCTTGTCTATATTAATGGTCAGCTTATCAAGCTTGTTCCAATGCTTATATGCGTGATAGTTCTTGTTATTGTAAGCTCAGTTTCGGCTTCGGCAGTGAACATAAAAAAGAGACTTGGAGATTATGGTATCTATTATCTCTGCGGAGCAAAGTGGAATGCATATATCAAGATAGATCTTGTGTGTGATCTTATGACCGCAGTTATGGCAGCCGCCATTGCAGTGTGTATTTCAAATGTTCTTACTATGAGCAAATTTATGGGAAATACAGTGATAAGTTTTGGTTGGCTGCACTTGATCGGCTGTGTATGTATCGTTATCTTGAACATTCTGATCTCACTTTTGATACCGGGCGTTATAATGAGACGAAATACACCAAATGAGATCTTGATGATAAATGAATAAGAGAGGCATTATAATGATAAAGCTTGATAAAATAATAAAGATATATAATCCAAAGAAAGCCAATGAATATGAGGCTTTGCATGGGGTATCATGCGAGATATCAGACGGTGAAATGGTAGCGATAATTGGAAAATCAGGCGCAGGAAAATCCACACTTTTGCATATCCTTGCCTGCATAGACAGCTATCAGAGCGGTGAGTACACAATTGACGGCACTTTGGTAAAAAATTTATCGGAGGGGCAGTATGCACAGATAAGGAATGAAAAGATAGGCATTGTAATGCAGGACTTTGCACTTGTTGAGGATTTTTCTGCCCTTGAAAACGTATTGATTCCATTGGATTTTGCAAAGAAAAAGATAAAGAATAAAAAAGAAAAAGCTCTTGAAGCATTAAAAGCTGTTGGTATGGGGGAGCTTTCTAAGAAGCCTTGCAACAAGCTTTCGGGAGGACAGAAGCAGCGTGTTGCTATAGCCAGAGCAATTGTCAACGAGCCTGCCATGATACTTGCGGACGAGCCTACAGGAGCGCTGGACACAAAGACCTCGGCCGAGATAATGGAGCTTTTCAAACGCCTTAACAAAGAGGGAAAAACAGTCGTTATCGTTACTCACGATCCAAAAGTCGCAGAACAATGCAGTCGTGTTATCGAAGTGTCTGACGGTAAGATCATATAGAAAAAATCCAATTCCCGCACATCAAATGTAAAAATCACATTTTGATATCGGCTGTTTAGCGTGATATTTTGTGGGTGTGACATATCCTAATAACATAATTCGAGCTTTTTTATCTTTCTTTTCTTTATATCTGTTTAATAAGAGTAAAATTGTCAGAATAAAAAAATTGACCGCACCCGTGAAAGGTGCGGTCATTGATTTTTTTGTATGGTGAAGCGTTAGTTTTGGTTTGGTCTGTATGTTTTTGCCATGCGTGAGAAGTGTGAAAGGAGCTTATTGTCAATGAACTTGCTCACTGCTGTGATGGCAGGTCTTGCACCTGATTTGACGTTGTAAGTGTCGGCTGTTATCTTATCTACTGCCTTTGCAAGCTCGTCTGCACTGAACAGGGAGTCCATATTCAGCTCAGGGTGAAGCCTTTTGATGATTTTTATTTCGCTCGCAAGCCGTTTTTCAACTATCTTTCTGTACACCGATCTTGATATCTCGCTGAAAGTGTATTTCTGTGAGAAGCGGTTGATAAGCTCGACGTCAAAATAGTTGGAAAGGTCGCTTATGAGTTGTGTTTCTGATGTGCTGTCTGAGTTGAATCCAATGCTTCTGCTCTTTGCGGTACAGCCTGCGTTGGTGGTAGCTATTATTATGGACTTTGAGAAGTCTATAACGTTTCCTTGACTTGTGGTGAGAATGCCCTCGTCAAAGACAGACATGAACAGCCTTTGCACGGATCTATCGCACTTTTCAAACTCGTCAAGAAGTATCACCTGATAGGGATTTGACTTGAGCTTATCAAAGGGCAGTTCAACATTGCTGTCGCTGCCGAGATAGCCTGCAGGCGAGCCTATAATGCGGTTTATGCCTGCGTCATAATAGAATTCCGACATATTCAGTGTGATAGGTTTCTCGCCTGCACAGTTTTTGGCTATTATCTTTGCAACCTCTGTTTTGCCCACTCCGCTTGGTCCGATAAAAAGCATTGTAAAAGGCTTTTTGGTCGGTCTGATGTGGAGAGAATGGAGCTTAAGCACATTGACAAGGTCGTCTATGATAGCTTCCTGTCCGCAGACGGCTGAGAGGTCACGACGAAAGGCTCTCTCGTTGAAGTTGTGGGGCGTGCTGTGACCTGATGTCATACGGAAAGCCGTTTCTTTTATATGGCGGTCGGTGAGAGTAATTTTCATCTTCTTGTCAGAAGCGTTCTTCACCACGGCGGAAGCTATGGAGCGGTCAAGTAGCGTTATGGCATTGTCAGGGCGGTGTGAGCCTGAGTAGCAAAATTCGTCTGCGATATCCACAATGTGCTCTGCCTTGCTTCTGCTCAAAGCGAACGAAATGTTATAGTGTTTGGCAAAATGCTCGTTCATACTGGGAAGAATTTCCACTGTCTGCTCGTGGTCTGCTTCGTCAACTATTATCTTTGTCATACGCCTGCAAAAGGCAGGGTCGCTGTCGATGAGATTTGCTTCCTGGGTCGTTGTCGCTCCTATGAGCTTTATTTTCCCACGGCTCAGAGCAGGCTTCAAGATCTGAGCGACGATCCGATATGCCTTTTCCTGAAAAAGCATATGTATTTCGTCGATAAACAAAATTCGCTTCTCGGCCTGGTCGCTCATATAGTTTATGAGCATTTTGACCTTGTTTTCAAGGTCGCCCATAAGACCTGAATCTGCCACGATATCAGAGAGCTGGAGGGCATATATCCTATAGCCTTTGAGCTGTGGTACAATGTTCTCGCTGTTTTTGAGCCTGTAGGCGAGCTCCTCCACTATCTTGGTTTTTCCACAGCCTGCAGGACCGCAGAGAAGTGCGTTGGGCTTGTCAGAGCTTATTAGAACAGACATCATCATAGAGAGTATGTTCTCTCTGAATTTTGTTTCTGTCTTTCTTGCTTCGGCAAGGTCGAAAAGCATTGTTTCGGGGTCAAATACCTTTGCTGTAAATGAATTTTGTCTCATGTTTTGAATCTCCACAGGATCAGGCTCGTAAAGCTCGTCCAGTGGGTCAAAATCATCGTCCTCGGAGTCGTTGATACAATCATATGCCTCATATTTCTTGATGTATTCTATATCTTCTGTTTGTGGCATTTTTATTCCACTCCTTTCTTGGTGTTTTGTTGACGTCTTCTGCGCCTTTTGAAATTTTCACGCATACGGGCAATGCTGAACGGCGCTAATATCAGCTCCTCAAATATCATGTATGCGCAGTTGCTTGGAATAGTATCCCTCACAGTGGCGAGCATTTTTCCCACTGTACAGCCACCATGATCTTCATTTTGGTAGTTCCCCGACCACGCTTTTTGATATGATAATACTCTGTACAGTCACATTCCAGACAAACAAAACTTTATGGAAAACGCAATTCAAATAGAAACTCAAGGCATTTGTCTTTTGAGTTCAATTTCATCTAAAAAACTATGATGCTGAGCTTGCTTTTGAGTGTGTTTCTTTTAGGCATAACGATTTTACCTCACTTTTTGCTGTTATGCCTATATTATATCATACTATCTGTCCGTTTGTCTGGACTTTTGCTTGCTGAGAAAAAGTGATAGTCATAAAGAAAAATAATGATCGTTGGTTATATAGACAAGAAAATAAACAGGCTTTTGGGAGAGAAAGAGATACAAGGGCTTTATGACGGGCTGTCAGGCAAAAGAAACGATCAAGAGGACTATAACTACAGAGTAGCTTTTGTGAAAGGTCAGCGCAGAAATGATATCTGTTGTACCTTATGGTATCAAGACTGCACGGCTTATGAAAAAGCACCGCTGACATACTTTGATATGTGTGTTTTTGACGCTGTTTGCACTATATGGAACAATAACAGAAAGGATTTTTATCTCAACACCATATGGGAACTTCTCAGCGGAAACGAGGACATTAGATTTTCACGAAATGCACTTAAAGACAAGCTAAGAAAAAGCGTTGAGAAACTCCAAAGGCTTAGGATTTTTATAGCAGGCACTGAAAATGCTCCGCAGGAAGTCGGTGACAACATAGGGGAGAGATTTCTTAATGTACAGAGAGGTCAGGATATCAGTGGCAGGGAAGTCTACGAGATAAGATCCTGCCCGAGGTTGTGGACATATGCAGTGGAAACACAGGAGGGGCAGATAGCACGAGTGCCTTTATACAAACTAGACGGGCGGAGATATTTCAAGATGGACAGTGGGCAGGACGGTTTCGATTGTTCTAATATCTCAGCGCTGTGCGACCTTTTGAATGATCCCGATGAACGTATTAAGATCATCAGGAGAATGAAAAAAGAGTCAATACTTGACCCAGAATACAAATGCAGCATATGGAAAGTTGTTTTGCATTTTTATCTTGCCCACAGGCTGTCCATAATAAAAAGAAAGAACAAGATGAGATTTATAAGCTATGATACGATAGTGAAGCTTATGGAGGACTATTTACCTGAAAGTCTGAAAAACGGCAAGAAGAAGGAATTGCTTCGCCAGTGGAGCTTTTGCTATATGACGTGGGCGACCTTGCCAAGGCAAGAGTATCATTGGTGGGTCTGCGAGGAATACTTTGACGAAAAAACGGATAGTCCGGTGGGGATAGTGATAAAAAGAAAAAAGCTCGAGAGGTGGGGGAATTGATAGGTGATAAAAGCAAGGCTCGGCTTTTTTCCCTATCTTCGTGTGGTTTTTTTGTGTATTCATACAAAATATTGGCGTTTGGCGCAAAATGTCAGGATAACCCATTGACGTGTCGTGCATAAATTGGTAAAATGATATCAGAGTGTTTATATACAGCCATTTTTTTCGTTGTACTCTGCGAGATGCACCAATTGTTGTGCATTTCGCGTGATATAATTATCTCATAAAATAAACAAGGTGTTTATATAATGAGTACATAACATGGTTTGATAAAATATGACAAGCGTCAGCAGCGATATTGCAAAACGCATAACTACAGCGAGTCGCTGTGGAAGTTTCAGGGAATAGTAGCTTTATCAAAAGCTTTTTCACCGAATCGGATTTAATTCCATTAAATAAAATTCGGCTCCAAAGCATTTGAATCTTGTGCTGACGCTTGTTATTATTTTTTTGAGGTGACAAAATGAATGATATTGATAATGATATCATAAGGATCTCAGAGGAACTTGATGTTCCTTTGAAAAAGCTTTATATGCTTAGCAACAACCGAATACGCTATCATAAACGAAATCAGAGAAAGTGTTATTCAAATTACCGCAAGGTGATAATACATCGTGGCAGAGGGCATAAAAACAGGGTGTTAAAAGTGCCGAACGAATATCTCAAGCTCGTTCAAAGAAGGATACTTGAAAGGTATCTTTACACGCTGTCCGCATCTGAGTATGCCACTGCATATTGCAAAAACTCTTCGCTTTTGAAAAATGCAGAGCCGCATATTGGTCAACAGAGAGTGCTTAAACTTGATGTTTCAGGCTTTTTTGACAGCATTGATTTTGGCAAGGTCTATGGGGTCATGTGCGAGCTTGGATTTTCTAAGCCTGCTACAACGCTGCTGACAAATATATGCACTCATAACAGCATACTGCCACAGGGTGCGCCAACATCTCCGCAGATATCGAATTTGGTGATGAAAAGATTTGATGAGAGGATAGGCAAGTGGTGTGGAGAGCGTGGCATAAATTACACAAGATACTGTGATGATATGACATTTTCAGGTAGAAAAGCTGAGCTTAACGCCAAAGAGATAACGCAACTTGTGAGCAGGGCATTGCGGAAAATGGGGTTTAAGCTAAATATGAAAAAAACGACGCTTATCGGTTCATCGCAACGTCAGCAGGTAACGGGGATAGTAGTCAACGAAAAGGCGCAGATCTCGTCGAAACAGCGTCGGGAGATACGTCAGGAAATATATTACTGTGAGAAATACGGAGTTTCCCAAAGCCTGTTTTTCAAAGGTGCTGACATTACGCCTGAGAAGTACATAAATTCGCTGCTTGGCAGGATATCCTTTGCATTGCAGATAGACCCTGCGGACGTGAAAATGCATGAGTATTTCAAGGTGGCGAAAAAACTCAAGAGTGAGGTGTGCGGGGAAAAGTAGGGCAGAACATGGAAGGTATGAAACTTCAGATAACAAAAGCTCGGAAACAGCACAATGTGCTATCTCCGAGCTTTAAGCTTTGGTGACCCGTACGGGAATTGAATTAATCCGCACACCTGATGCGGTCTTTAGTAAAATGCGAAAATCCCCGATTTTGCGTCATTTCCGAGCATTGCAATTCCGGTGATTTCAAGCCGATTTGGGCGATTTTCAGCATAAATAAGTGGCAAGCAAGTGGTTGGAAGCGGCCTATTTCTACCGAAATGAACACCGACTACTAAAGTGTCGAAGGCGGTGTTTTTGTTGAATTACATAAGATTTGCGACACACAGTATCTTCAATTATAAATTCAAAACGGCACACATTGTGCGCCACTTTTTGTGTTAAGTTTGGCGTACCATGTTATAATAGTTTTAATTGTCTGACTCTTTTTTGTTCTCTACTAATTTTAGTAATTCTGTAATTCGAGCTTTTATATTTTCGTATTCTATTCTAAGTTGATCTTTAGCGGTATCTGTAATAATTGACGTGTGTCCGACAGCATCCCTTACTGGTTTATATACATGAGCAGATCTACTCAATCCTGCTATTTTATTTGAATTATCAGGAACCTTATCAATAAGGTTTGATAGATATGACATATCTAAATAATATAGATCATCAGAACTTTGTCGTATATCATAGCTTATATTTGCTGCATTTTTATTTCTCGTTTCAGCGTTTTTCCATTTTTCTGCCTCTTTTAAAGCCTCAGAGGTTAAAACTGTTTTTGTGTGCTGAACATATTTTCTAAGTAAATTCTCCGATATGAAACATTCAGTATATGATGGAATATTAAATTGTGCTTCCGAAGATAGGTTCTTAACCCATTCGTCAACTAAACTACCTTTTTTAATAAATTTTTCAGAAGACTGAATATCGTCTACAGTGGCATTGAACAATTCTTGTGCTTTTCTTGTTTTTTTGGAAATCGACTTGTTGTCAGGATCTCCGTCATTACCGTATTTCCTACGTAATACATCCCATTCGTCGATAATTTTAACAAAGAGTTTTTCCACTTCTTTCAACATAGTATTAAAAGTTGGATCATCAGAAATAACACCTTCTCTACTACTGGTAAATACATCTTTTGAGTCGCCTTCATCTAACTTGTCAAAATGTATTTGACCGTATGCATAATTCTCGACTAGTCGTGAAGTTGGAAAATGTCTTAAAATATCCTTTTCTCGTAAACGACCATTCACAAATAAATCAACAGTAACTTTTTCTTGAGTTCCTCTAATTTTTAACTGAGACGGTTTCCTAACTGTCGCTATATAGCCTTTTATTTCAATCCCTGACATTAGATTTTTTTCTTCGTCTGTATTATCCATGGTATCGAAATAAGGATCCTTAAACCTGTTTATTTTCCATAAAAATTGTGTATTGTCCGCAAGATCTCTAATTAATGATTCTTTTACTTGGATACCATTCACATAGATGTTAAAATCGGGATCAATTAAAGAAAACCTAAAATATAAGGCTATTGCCTTTTTAATGTATTCAATCGTATTAAATATGCCATTAGTAACATTTTCAAAAAAAATCAGTGTGCCGCTTTTAACATCATTGAGACCAGTAAAATCATGTTGCGTTAGTTCTTCTAAAGTATATTCTTGAGAATTTAAATCGTCTTTTATAGCTTCGTCCAGGCCAGAATTATCAATAATGCCTCCAACTGCATCAAAGCCCTGTGCTTTTGTTATGATATGTATTCTTTCAGCACAAGACAGTAGTGCTAGCTTTCCTATTCCTTTTCTGCCAATGAATGGTCTACCTGCTTCTGATTTGTTATTACCATTTTTCCTTTTTGAATATCCTATTTTCAAAAACTTGTTTTGAAAATCATTATTAGTCATTCCTTTGCCGTCATCTTTAATTATCATCAAGTTCTTTTCTTTATCAATATTTATCCAAACATTATTTGCGTCAGCATCCCATGAATTAGAAATTGCTTCTCCAAGAACAGTAATAATATTTCGATAAAGATTTCTACCCAAATGATTTAAAACACTTAGCGAGATATTAAAATTATATTTTTCCTGCGTTTTTTCTTCAATAGCAACTGACATTTACATCCCCCTATCTAATGTTCATACATCGTGTTGTAATAAATGTTGATTGATTGTTAGTCCGATTACTTCCCCAAGTTTTACAGGAACCGCATTTCCAATATGTCGTGCAATATCCGAAAAAACAATTTTTTTATTCGGATCAATAAAATCATAATTTGGTGGAAATGTTTGAAGTATTGCTCCCTCTCTTAACGATAATGCTCGATCCTGTTCCGGATGACCATATCTACCTGTACCATAATTATAAAATTGCGTAGTTATTGTCGGACCAATTTGCTCCCAAGTCATTCGACCATAAACTGAGCAATATGTTTTTCCACTATCTTTTTTGTGACAATTACATCTTAATTCAGCAGGCCAATCTTTCCATGTCCCACCTGGTTTTGAGTGTTTTATTCGCTTTAAATTTATATCAGATAATGAAGCAGATCGATGTAATGGATCATTAGTATCAGTTTCTCCAGCGGCAATATGTGGAAGATTATATATGTAATCTTTTACATGAATGTTTTTTCTATCATGAGTTGGTGGAATAATTTGAATCGGTCCAAGCAGTGATCCAACTAAAACAAATCTTCTTCTTGTTTGAGGAATTCCATAATCAGGACAATATATCACATGATAATCCAAATTATAGCCAATATTATTTAAAATCTCAAGGAATTCAGCAAAAACATTAGTATCTTCAATCTGAGGAACATTTTCCATTGAAATAATTGTAGGATTTATCTCTTTTATTAATCGTCCAAATTCCAAGAGTAAATTATATTTTTCATCATTGATATTGGCGTCTCCTAATTTAAACCTCATCTGCGAGAATGGTTGGCATGGAGCACATCCTACCAATATATGTATGTTGTTTTCATCATACAAGCGTGTAATTTCATCTGCGGTTACTTCTCTTATATCTCGTAGATGATATTCCGTGTTATTATTGTGTTCGTATGTATATTTACAAGTATCATCAATATCAAACCCAGCAATAACGTCAAGTCCCGCATCTTTTAGACCTCTCGTAAGTCCGCCTACTCCGCAGAATAAATCAATAACTTGCGCTGGCATTCTACCACCTACCTTAATTACTTATATCATTTGAACAATGGTGTAATTTTATCATAAAATGTTTGCCTATTGTCTTTTTTTAATTCACATTCCCATATCCTAATCACTGTCCATCCGCGATTTTCAAAGTATTGAGTGATTTCTATATCATGCTGCATATTTCTAACCCGTTTTTTATCCCAATACTCTTGATTTTGCTTTGGTTTCGTGTTTCTACATTCATGACCATGCCAAAAACAACCGTCTACAAAAATAGCAATTCTTTTATCTAAAAACACAAAGTCGGGGTGACCTTTAACGTTGTAATTACGTCGCCAACCATGAATGTCATTTTCTTTGAAGATTTTAATAAGTTTTAGCTCGGTTGATTTGTTATTTTTTGAGCGAACTTTTTTCATTATTTCAGAACGTTTATTCTTATCAAAAACGTCAGCCATTAATATCACCATATTTGTTACTTTGATAAGTATGTAATCCAACTCTTGTCATATCCAACAGCTTGTAAAACTTGTTTCTTATCAAGTTTATCAGGTTTTTTTACCCTAATAGCAGTATAATTATCTGGAATTTCTTCAATAATCGTGAATTGAGAACCATGCGGTTGCCATGTGAAACAATGCTTATCGTCTGATTTGCTATAACCCTCAAGATTATTCTTCTTATTCCACTTAAAAACGTACAATTCGGGATCATACCGAACAGTATCAGTTTCAAATACCATAAAATCATCAAAAGTTTTCCCTTTGATCAAAACTACAGTGCGAACAAATTTATATATCTGCCTAACGGCTGATACTCTTTCGTTCCAAATGTCTAGTACAAGTCCCCCGATGTAGTTGGGATCTTGGTGAAGAATATTATCCTCTTCAAAAGAATAAGCCGGGGAGTTTCGACCGCTGATTAATCTAACTGTCTTTTGATCTAGTATGTTTTTTGAAGATGCAATGACCGTTTTAGCACCCCAACAGCAACTGCCCAATATAATATCGTCTAATCCTACATTAGATGGTTTCCAAGTTGCATTAATACAATTAGCAAATATTTGTTCCCATTCTTTGCCTTCTAAAGAATACGAATCCTTAGTAGCCATTAGGTATACCAACTCTTTTCCGAGCGTTTCTACAAATGACTTTGGAAATTTATTTAACTCATATGGCGGTTTTGCCTTATTAACGTTTCTTAATTTAGGTTCATTAGACATAATAAAGCCTCCTTTATCAAGACATAACCTTTCAATTTACATTATATCACAAAAAGGAGATTTTGTCTATATCTGACGAAATTTTTTTAATCATTAAATATAATGGGAATGAAATTATCAAGAACGCAGGATATTAAGTCAACAGGGACGGCATTGCCGGTTTGCTTTCTTATTTGTGAATCGTTAACAACAATTTTAAATGAATCGGGAAACCCCTGCAATCTGAGTAACTCTCTTGGAGTAAACCTTCGCTCTCCGTTCACGAGAAGGTAATTATATGACGCACCCGCCCTTAATGCACAAGAATAAGGGTATGACGATATGTTACCCGCTTTATTCTCATGCCATACGCTTAGTTCATAATCAGACTTATGCATGGCCTTTCTTTTATTAATTATAGTATCTGAAGCAAAATATTTTTTTGGAACGTCAGTTTCTAAAATATCCTTTAATGTTTTTCCATCCGCAATCTTCTCAGGCCATTTCATGTTAAAAGGTTTTGTCGATCCTACAATAACAACTCTTTCACGTTTTTGTGGTAATCCGCAATCTAACGCATTTAATACTTTATAGTCAACATAGTATCCTAAATCCTTTAAAACGTTCATAATAGTTGCAAAAGTTTTTCCGCCGTTGTGACCTACCAAGCGTTTAACATTTTCCAGTACAAAAGCCTTTGGCTTTTTTTCTTTTAAAATTCTTGCAATATCAAAGAATAGAGTTCCTCTTGTATCATTAAAGCCTTTTCCTAATCCGATTATGCTAAACGGTTGGCAGGGAAAGCCCCCTAGTAATAAATCATGATTTGGAATATCTTTTTCGTCGATTTTTGTTATATCACCAGAAGGATATTCGCCAAAGTTTGCATTGTAACTTTCTCTAGCGTATTCATCAATGTCAGAACTAAAAACACATTCTCCTTCAATACCAAGTTTTTCAAAAGATCTATTGCAAGCGTATCTAAATCCGCCTATTCCACAAAACAAGTCAATAAAAAATATACGTTTTTGTAAGTGTGCATTTTGGTTTTCAGTAATAAAAAGTTGCTCTATCGGAACGTCAAGCGTCTGTGAAATTTTCATTGCTATATCAACTGATGGAATAGACTGTCCGCTCTCTATAGACACAATCGATCGTCTTGAAACGCCTACTGATTTTGCAAGCGAATCTTGCGTTAACATTTTTTCCTCTCTGCATACTCTAACTGTGTTAATCATAAATTACACTTGCCTTTCTAATATTAAATGTGAAGAAATCTTCACATTTAATATTATAATGCTTTTACGCACGAAAGTCAAGGAATTATATAAAAGTTAACAAAGTATTATTAAATATCTATTTATAATAATAGACAGATTGAATTAATTATCTGCCGATATTCTACATAAGTTGCAACCGTAGTCCGAGCATCTGATGACTATTCCCTGAATACTATCCGCTTATTTTTTTAGTCTGTTCACTAAATAAAAAGAGGTGCAATAATAGCAACGCAATATTTCCTTAATCAAGCCTATGGATAACCGTTCTGAACTCATTCTCAGAAAGCTTTCCAGCATAAAACTCAGACCTCGCCCTGCGTAATTCCTTCAGCCAATCGGCATACTCCTCATGGGTCATATCCTTGCCCTGCTTTTCATCACTAAGTTTCAGATCAAAGCGTTCCCACCGCCTATAATTGCGGTCTACTGCTCGGTCGCAGTCCTTTAAAAGTTCGCTGTTTTTCAGCTTTGCTTTGTGAATATACGCCGGACCTATCTGTTTGCAAGTGCGTCCATCGTCAGTTCTGACCCGATCGCAGTACCGGGTCTTTTTCTTTGTCTTAGCAGTGAAAAAGTGTCCACAGTATTCACATTGGCTGAGACTTTTGTTATACTCTATCGCATTCACAAAGATGTACCAGATATATTCTGAAAGAGTTTCAAATCGATATCCCCTGTTGAAAGGTAGAGTCGGTATAGTCATCTGAAACATATTTGTGTCTATATCTGTGGCGGCAACGATCTCTTCAAACCGACAATCAAATATGCTCCCTTTTCCTAAACAAGCATAATGCACCTTTTGGAAGTGCTCTCCCTCGCACCTGCAGTAAGCGTCAATAACTGCATAGAAAAAATTCTGAGCATCAATTACCTGCTGAATAACTTTAATGGCGTAATCTTTAAAATTAATAAGCTCATCTTTATCGTCAATATTCCATCCGTTAAGATAGAATTCGGTGCATAGTAAAAAGCTGTATACAGGTTCGTCCATGCAAAATTCCTTTGCTATCATTCCAATAGTGCCGCATATATTCACGGCCTGCTTGAATGTTAAGCTGTTATTGTCATAGGCTTTGAGATTGTTCAGCACCTTTTTCAATATGCCCAGATCTATCTCAAGAAAGTTTACCAGCTGCTGTTCAAAGGTGATCTCAGAAAGCTCGGCTGCTTCTTTACCGTCAAAGGCGAACCGCCTTATCCTGTCGTTGTTTGGAAATACATAAAGTCCTCTTTCTTTGTGCATCTTTCACGCTCCTCATATTTGATAAATATATTATAGCACGTGAAAACATAAAATGGAAGACTTTTTCCTAAAAAAGCGGCTATTGTTATGAAACTCTTTTATAAGCGTCAACTTTCATTTCGTATTTATTTATAGTTATAAATCTGTTATGATTAATAATTGAAACGATCTGCTTAATTGTTAAGCAGCACAACATAACGGAAAGGAGGTATCCTATGGAACAAAACAAAGAGCTGCAGCTCTACAGCTGCGAATACGTTATGGACACAACGCTAAACACAAATCAGTTCATAGTCCAGAAAATGATGTATCTGGGGTTGTATATACTCGCAGGCGCACCGAAGGTCGGAAAGAGCTGGCTTGCACTTGACTTGTGTTTATCTGTAGCGGATGGTCGGCAGTTTATGAAACATGAAACCAACAGCGGACAAGTTGTTTATCTTGCGCTTGAAGATAGCTTACTGCGTTTACAAAATCGTGTTTACGAGTTCACAGACGAACCTGTTGACAACCTTGACTTCGCCATACTTGCCAACAGCATTGGCAATGGTCTTGAAGAACAACTTGAAAAAGTAAAAAATCAGAAGCCTCAATTAAAGCTGTTAGTCATAGACACCCTGCAAAAAATTCGTGAGTCAACGGAGGCAAGCTACGGCGGCGACTATCGTGAGTTGACTGTGCTGAAAAGTCTTGCCGACAAATTAAAAATAGCAATTCTGCTTGTACACCATACTCGCAAGAACTACGATTCAGATCCGTTCAATATGATCTCGGGAACAACCGGTCTGAGCGGCTGTGTGGACGGCAGCTTTGTTCTTATTGAGAACAAGCGTGGTTTACGCAAAGGCAAGCTGTATTGCGTAGGACGAGACATTGAAAATATGGAACTTAACGTTGAGTTTGATAAGTATCATTGGGTCGTTACCGACAGCGTTGCGCCGTATAAGCGTGATATTTTTCCCTTTGCCATTCACGATCTTATGGTTGATGAAAAACGATTCGTAGGTTCTGCAACTGCGCTGTGCAGTCTTCTCAAAAGACGTTACGGCAAAGAATTTTATCCCAACAGAGTAACAAGAGATCTGGTGCAGCACAAATCGGATTTGTCCCAACTGGGAGTAAGCTTTGAATCAAAACGAAGTCACGGAAGCCGTACAATTATTCTTGATTACAGTCGCTCGGGTGACGGTAACTTTTTTGGAGGTTGAAAACAGAGGTTCAGGGTGACGGTAGAAATCAGCGAACATGAGACGATTTGTGCCGTCCTTACTCGCAGCAGGGTAAACATGCCACTCTCGGCGGTAGAACGCAACACACGCCGATTGTGAGCGTTGTACGAGGGCATTACAGCACATCTTTTCTTCTGCAAATAATCAAAGAAAGCTTCATAGGCAAAATGAGAAAAAATCACATTTGGAGGTCTCGGAAAGTTAAGTCCTCAGACTTAGCAAGCATCGCAAACGGCAGTCCGCCCACAAGGAGCGCACAGCCATTTGCAGCTTGTCGGGGCGAACCCCGAACCCCCTATCAGAAAGGAGCGACGCAATGAGAAAAAGAAACGCAACCATAACAATCCGATGTACCGAGGACGAGCGGCGGCGGATTTACGATAAGGCTCGCCGGCATAATCTGAGGTTGAGCGATTACATTATTAAGTCTGCACTGGGAAAAAGAATTGTAGTTGCTGAGGGCTTGAACGAAGTGATAAAGGCTCAGAAATCAATCGGCAACAACCTTAATCAAATAGCTTTGCTTGCAAACATGGGCAGGCTCAAAGCTGTAAATCTTGAATCAATTCTGGAACTACACAAACGAGCTACAGAGAAATTATGTGAGATAGCAAAGGCGGTGAAATAATGCCTATAGTTCATTTTATCAACAACAAAAGTCAGACATCAAGCGGTATGCGAAATGTTCTTGCATACGTCAGCAAGGCTGAGAAAACAGAGCTGGAAGATAAGAGATTTGTTACCGCTCTTAACTGTTCGGCGGATACTGCCTATGAAGAATTCAACGCAACCAAAAATCTCTACCACAAGAATAGCGGCAGGCTGTACTATCATCTGGTTCAAAGCTTTCCAAGTGGATATGAAATTGCTCCCGAGCTTGCTCACAAGATTGCCGTTGAGTTTGCGGAAAAGGCGTTTAGAAAATATGAGTGTGTAGTCGCAACCCACATTGACAGGGAGCATGTTCACTCGCACATCGTATTTAATTCCGTCAGCTTTGAGGACGGCAGGAAGTATCATTCGGACAAAAATACTGTGCAGGAGTTAATGAATTTATCCGATGAGATCTGTCGGAAGTATGGTGTGCAAACGCTTGAAAAACAGAAGCATAAACAAAGCAAAGATATATTGTCCGACAGAGAATACCGCTCAGCAGTCAAGGGTGAAAGCTGGAAGTTTCAGCTGATGAGTACCATAACCGAGGTTATGAAGAAAGCGAAATCGAAAAAGCAATTCTGTTTTTTAATGAAACAGTTGGGCTATGGAGTGCGTTGGGAAGACAACCGAAAGTACATCACTTACACTTGTCCTAATGTTCAGAAATGTCGTGACAAGCGATTGCACGGAGAAAAATTTTCAAAGGAGATGATGCAGAATGAATTCAAGATTAGATACGCAATCCTTAATGGAGAGGAACAAGGCGGACCTGAAAACGGCAGGAGAAACCATGCCTATGATAATCGTTCAGGATCAGAATTGGTCGGCGGTGATAGATCTGTTGAAAAGGTTATGCGAGTGTCAGGAAGAAACGCTGAGATGTCAAGAAACACTTATGACGGAAGAAGAAATGAAAAAGTATCTGGAAAATCAGAAAGTTATCTGCGAGCAGTCGGAAAAGGCTTGCAGAGCAATTCAGAAACAGACGGCGGAACAATCGGCACAGACGCTGACAAGTCTGATAAGTCAGTGCAAAAGTATGAAACTACAGGCTGGGAAAATGAGCGAGGAGTACTCCTCCAAGCTGAAGAGCTTAGAAGACTGGAAGTCAAAGCAAGGCTTGAAAATGCTAAGAGCGGTGCTGATTTCACAATCGGCGCTGCTGATGTTATCGACGGCATTGCAGCTGTGGCTGCGGTGATTGAGGAGCCGACTGATTATGACGAGTTCATTTATCATGAGGACAGCAAGCTGATGCGTAAGGAACGCAGGCACAAAGAAGAACTTGGTATGAAGATGTAAATTGATCAGGAAAGGACTGTTTAAAATGATCAGACAGAAAATCACAGGCAGAACAATCGGAAAGACAACAAGGAGGGGGATAACAGAATGGATAACAACACAAAGATCACAATGCTTACAATCAAGGAGGCGGCAGCGCTTGTCGAAGGACTGACAGAGTATAGAGTCCGCCAGATGTGTATCAACAATCAGATCCCACACATCATGGCAGGAAAAAAGTATCTCATCAATCGGGATAAGTTTTTGAGTTATCTCAGTGGCGAAACTGTGTGAGAAATTTTGTTGATTAGGTAGAATTTAATAACGAAGGCGCATTTCTGTTAGACATTTCCGCAGAGATGTAGTATAATGTCGGTTGCAGAAATGCGCCATAGTTTTGAAACGGAGGTTTATATATGGCGACAATAAGACGGCGTCCCAACGGGACTTACGAAATTAAAGTGTCATGCGGTTACGGCGTGGACGGAAAGCAGCGCAACCAGTACAAAAGCTACAAGCCTGAACCGGGTATGACGAAAAGGCAGATAGAAAAGGAGGTGCAAAGGCAGGCTATACTGTTCGAAGAAGACTGCAAGCGTGGACAGATAACTGCGGCAGTAAAGTTTGAAACCTTTGCTGAGCAGTGGTTTGAGGAATATGCAAAAGTCAATCTTCGCCCTACATCATACGCACGAATGAAACAGCTTACCAAGCGGGTATATCCTGCGATTGGTCACAAGCGGCTTGATAAAATAACAGCACGTGACATCCAAAAGTTTATAACCGATATGCTTACCAACGGCAGGAATTTGAATAACGGCAAGCCGCTGTCGAGAAAGACCGCAGTGCATCATCTAAGCTTCATAAGCGACGTATTCAGCTACGCTGTACGTATGGGAATGCTGTGCGACAACCCTTGCAGGCGAGTATTCGTGCCGAAACAAGAGCAGGAGGAAAAGCAGATCTACACGATCGAGCAAGTAAAGATACTTTATGAAAATCTGAAAAGCGAGCCTATGAAATATCAGGTGTACCTGCTTCTATCGATATACAGCGGTTATCGTCGCAGCGAGATGTTAGGACTCGAGTGGAAGGATATTGACTTTGAGCATGATCTGATACACGTTCGTCGCACCTCGCAGTACACTTCGGAAAAAGGGATATATACCGACACCACCAAGACAAGAAAATCAAAACGTGTATCCAAAATGCCTGCTTCGATAATGAACTTGCTCCGGCAGTTCAAAGCAGATCAGAATGAAGAAGCAAGACGGCTTGGAACGAAATGGGAAGATTACGACAGGCTGTTCACCAAATGGAACGGCGCGCCCATGAATCCGCAGACTCCTTTTGAGTGGCTAAAAGGCTACTGTGAGCGTATCGGAGTGCCGTTCAGGAATATCCACTCACTGCGACATCTCCATGCAAGCCTGCTTATATTTGAAGGCGTAGACGTTGTAGCGGTATCCTCGGATATGGGACACAGCGTCGTAGGAACTACCTTGAATCTGTATTCTCATATGTTTCAGGAAGCCAAGGCTCGCAACTGTGATGCGATAAGCAACGCCCTGAGCTTCACAAACGATATAGGCACAGAGGAGGAAAGTCCTGCCGAGGACGATACCGAAGCCGAGACTGAACAGCAGGTGCTGGCATTATGAGCAAAAAAGTACCGCAGAGCGAAAGCTCTGCGGATACCCAAATTAATAGTTAAAAGATAATAAGTGCCAAACAAGTGCCAAAGCCTGATTTTTAGAAAAAAAGAAAACCCACAAACGGCTATTTTAAGCCATCTGTGGGATTGCTGAATGGTGACCCGTACGGGAATTGAATTAAATTTTTCACATTTTCTAACTTGCCGTGATATGGGAAATAGCCCGTATTTACGGCATTTTTTAACCTTAACTCGTTTTATTATGCTGTCCTTTATTCTATCTTTTTGAAACTTGTAAAGGACAGACAAAGGACAACGTTATGGTCATACTCCTGTTATTATCATTTCAAATCACGGAATACATTTTTGAACACCGTGAAATTTACTGTAATATGCGATAACGGAGGTAAGAACCATGAGCAGATATAAAAGTGAACAGACCGCTTACAATCCACTGAAAAAGAAATACGTTCCGCTGTGGAAACTTGACACCAATACCGTGACCGTCACCCACTTCAACACCGATACGCAGACCGAGGAGAGCAAGACATACCACACCGACTTTATCAGGTATCATCTTCATTTCTCTGACAGCCATTGTCCCGATAGGCTTCGCAGGCTTGTCAATGATGGCAAGATCATACAGTATCTCGATGATATGGAACGGAAAGTCGGTGAAGCTATCTCCCGTCAGGTAGAGCTTTGGAAGCAGACCGACAGTTGCTATCAGAATGCTGTCCTCAGTTGTGATGCTGAGAAAATGTTCGGTCTGGAAAACTGCTTCGTCTATATGGCGAGAGAAGCTGTGTTTGAGTGTATAGTTTATATTTGAGAATCAGCGGCTGTGCCTTCGGGTGCAGTCGTTATGTGTATGATTCTAACAACTTTTTTATTATAGCCTCATATGGTTTTCCACTTATTTTTCTATATATGTATTTTACTGCGAATGATGAATATGGAGTTTTGGGATCTATTTTGAGCTTTATTTGTTCAAGGCTTTTTTGAATTCCATTAGCATTATTATCCTGATAGAATATTTCAAACATTTCAATAGCTGTTTTGCTTTCTAATCGTGCTTTTTTTCTGCCGTCTTTAAACTCCTTCCAGTTATATACTTTTTTACTTGTTTCTACACGAGAAACATCGTACTTATCCGTACTCATAGCAATGATATCACCATTCTCATCACTGTCGATTAAGTAATAATCATCTTGGTTACATGGATCTAATAATATGTTATCATCTGAACTCTGAGGATTAATTGCAGGAGTACTTCCTTGTTTTAACGGAAAACAATCATTTTTTCCACCACCATTATAGCAACGGTTACATTTTTCACAACTTAGTCTATAATTATTATAATCGTATGCTAACCACCAATATCCATCTGGGAGAATAGTCGTTCCATTTAAAGCTGTAGATTTGTTTTTAGGGCGGAAGTGATCTACATCTCCATAACTTCCATCAAGGGAGCATTCAGAATACCAGCATTTGCTGCCATAAATATTTAATAATATAGGTTTAAAATCACTCCAAAAACTATTCTTTGAAAAATAATCTTTTCGATCCTTATGTGAAGATAACGTTGAAATGTTGCCTAAATGAACAGCCGCTTTTTTCTTCCATGCAATAACCTCTGGACTGTTTGGATTGATTTTTGATAAATCTATATACCTCATTCGCCTAATAATCCTCTCAATATTTCTTCTGCCGTTGCATTTCTTTCTTCAATTTCTTCTTTTGAAAGTTTTCCGCTTGTTTTTTCACGATATATTTTGTGCATTGCTACGACGTACTCATCATAATAAATATCGGTGGGTATATTTCTTGAAAAAGTCATATCTTCAAGAATTTCTGTTAATTCTTTCAGCTTTTGCCTGTCTTTTTTGTTGAGTACATTATCATTTTCTTTTGCTTTAACCATGAGATCATATTTTTCATCAAGTTTTTTCTTGGTTTCTGTATCCAGAACAGTCGGTAAACCATAATACTCACTCTGCAACAAACCGTCTATGCCCATGCCGTCGGTATCACTTTCTGGTACAATAACCTTTGTGGCTCCTGTTTCATCATCACGTTCAAAAATGCGGATAAACTCTTTTGATACACCATTGATGACCAAAGGATCATGAGTAGCTATTATTGCTTGAGTATTAACAGTGGATTCTAATACTTTATCAATAATTTCTTTGATTTCATATTTCCACCTGGGATTCATATAGACATCAGGTTCGTCCATTAATACTAAGCAGTCCTCACTCTTACAAATTCCAAGCATTCCTACTACTTTTATAAGCTGACGTTGCCCTTCACTCAAATAATCAATATTAACATTATTGCCATCACTTTCGGCATAAACAGCATATTCAGCTTTGTAAAATAGTTTTAGCTTTTCCAAGAAATTTAGTATTGATATAGAATCGAGATGCAAACTATCTAAAGCATAAATGGTGAAGAATACTTTATTATCAGAAAATGTCCAATTTCCTTCCTTAAATACTTCGATGAATCTATGATCGATATATTCAATGAAAGAAAACAATCTATTTTTGAAATTTGATGAATCAAATAAAGCTTCAACATCTATAACCATAGATATATCAATTTGATTAATTCTCGATAATTTACATTTTTCTTTTATAATTTCCTTTTCATAAGAATCATTTCCTGCAAGGATTGCGCACAGATAAATAGGAACCAATGATTCGTCACAATAAATATAGTTCCTTTTTGGAATACTTACAGAAGTAAATTCAACTCCGGTTGTCATTGATTTTATATAGTCTTCATAAATCTTCCTGCATTTTTTGTTGTATTGGCTATTTTTCTTTTTAATGTTATCATAGAAAGAATTGTCATTTCCAGAATAGAATGCAATTACTCTTTCCGGAAAAATTCTGGTTTGACACATTTCTAAACTAAGCTTAACAGTTAATAAACTTCCTTTGTAAAACCTATCACCATCAACAAAAACAGTATACTCAGTTCCACTTTTTTCGATGCTGATTTCTTGTTGTGCGTATTCGTATTCTAACAGATAATCATAAGTGATTTTATTAGCGATAGAATAAGACCGCATTGACAACATATCAAACGACATAATAATATTCAGAATCGCTCTAAGCATTGTTGATTTGCCTGAACCATTTTCGCCTATAATTACAGTCGAACTACCTCCGTTTATTGTTTGAAAACAAATATCAAAATCAACAAGACAAAGATGATTATCAATACAAAGCTTCTTGATTTGCATAAAGCTTACCTCACAAGTGTATATTTTGTATAATTTTTATTTCCGGATTTTATAATCAAATGTTGTTTTTGAAGTATTCTTATGGTATTTAGTATATCAAATTTCTTTGAGCTTACAGCCATAATCTCTTCTGCCGTTAATTCTCCTGTACTGCTTTTCAAAAACAACTTTATTATTTTTCGTTCAAGCTCTGTTTTAAGAAGAGAATCAATTTCTTTGGGGATTACAATGCGGGTTCGCTTTTGCTTTTTAGATTCCTCTTTGTTATTATTCCCCGACAGTATCTCCTTAAGCAACTCCACCGCACTTTCTTCCTCGGGATCATTCGTCCCAAGCTCGCCACGGAATGCACGGGATAGAATCGACTTTTTCATTATGTCAATCTGGTCTATTAACGCCTCAGCAGCTTGTTTCGATATAATTTCCTTGGATAACAAACTGTCCAATTCTTCAACAATTATTTGCTGCTCTTCACTTGATGCAACAGGGATTATCAGATTTCTTAAATCCTTTATAGATAGATTGGGTTGATTGGTTGTCTTGCTTTTTTCTTTAATATAAGTTAAAACCGAATTAGAACAAAGATAATAATACAAATATTGGGTATTACAGTTTTTTATCAATGCAACGCGCTGATTTAACAGCGCTTTCTTTGGTTCTAAATAGATACATACTTTTAATCCTGTGTTTATATAAGAACGTGTTAAGGATATTAAGACATCTCCATAATTAACAACGAATTGTGGGTACTCATTCAAATAAGCATCCGGTAAATATTCATACTCATCAGCATAATATTCTCCTACACCAACATTTGTAATCTTTACACAGGGCACGCCGTTCTGTTTGTTAAAGTCATTACTACTAAATGCAAATCCGGATACAATAGTAGCAAATTCTGCTAATGGAATGTTTTTCCATGGTTCACCTTCGTTTTTCTCTCTCCACTTAGCTGTCAGCTCGCCTGAAAAAGCCTTATGCAGGATAGCCGCCTTTCTTATTTCAAAGCTGTCGATAACCTCCTGTGCTTTTTCTTTTGCTTCGTCCAGTTTTGAAAACAGGGATTCTATGCGTTCGACTATGCGTTGCTGTTCGGGTAATGGTGGTAAAGGAAATTCATGTTTTTTAATTACTTCCTGAGATATATTAGGCTGAGCTCCGCCTTTGCCTTTACTTATAAATGAATCTTTTTGTGAAATGGCATAATAAAACAAATACTTATAATAAATATTTTTCCCGCAAACAGCATTAGCACAAGCCTGATTTGTTGTGGCTTTTACGCCCATGATTCCAACTTTACCAATAGTAGCACCATACATAGCAATCATCACTGTATTAACAGGATACAGTTTGGCACTTGAATTCCTGATTGCTGCCTCAGAAATATGCTCTTCAGTTTCATATACAAAATCGTTATCAAGTTCGCCTGTTTTAATCCAAGGAATATCTCCTAAATAATAATCTGAAACCTTCCTTGAAGGAGTTCCACCTGATCCCCATTTTGCAGCATATTCAAGAGTAGTCCAACACCAATTATCAGGAATCTTATATGGTTCGTATCCGGGAACAACCAATGCTTGTTCCAGCTTTTCCTCAATTGTAAGACTGGCAGCTTTTGTTTTCTTCGCCATGTTTATTCCTCCGAGGTCAGTGACTTCAATTCACGGACAACACTTTTCAGCAGGTCAACAGCTTCTTCAAGCTGAGCGATAGCTTCTTCTCCGCTTTCGATAGGGTCGGGAAGTTCCTCGGCATCTATGATCGAATCATCTTTGATAAGTCCGAGGTCAAGGCTGTCATCATGTTCGTTTTCGATCTGCTCACGGGTAAACTTGCTCCAACGCTCACCTGTACGCTTTGAAGCATCTTTATAACCCTCTATAAATTCTTCAAAATCGCTCTTTTTAAGCTGTCTTGTCTTGCCGAAACTCTCCATATTGGTTCGCATATCATAGAAAGCGACTTCTGTGGTGTTGCCCTTTTCGGTATTGCCACGGGTAAAAAACAGCACATTGGTCTTTACACCCTGAGCATAGAATATGCCCGTAGGCAGACGCAGTATCATATGCAGGCTGCAGAAGTTCATAAGCTCACGGCGAACACTTACACCGTCACCACCTGCAAATAAAACGTTATCGGGCAGTACAACCGCACAACGAGCCTTACCGTCTGCTTTCAGGCTGCGGTATATTACCTGTAAAAAGTTCAGCTGCTTATTAGATGTCTGGAAAGAAATATCGTCACGGGAGGTTCGCTCACCGCCTTTTTTAGTTCCGAACGGCGGATTGGTGAGTATAACGTCAAACTCCTTGAAACGCTTTGCACTTGGAGCCAGAGAGTCTTCACAATAGATCTTTGCAGGAACGCTATGCAGATATGCGTTCATAAGTGCAAGGCGATGTGCATCAGGGACAAGCTCTACACCGCTGAAAGCATCCTGAAATGCGTTAACTTCACTATCTGACAGAGCGTAGAGGTCTTTATTCTCAGTTGTATGCTGAAAAGCGGATATCATAAAACCGAAAGTTCCGCAGGCAGGGTCAAAACATCTTTCGCCAAACTGCGGGTTTGTAAGTTCGGTCATTACATTAATAAGCACACGGGGAGTAAAATACTGACCAGCGCCGGATTTCTTCTCATCAGCGTTTTTGGCAAGTAATCCTTCGTAGAGATCGCCAAGACCTTCTTTTTTGGCTTCAAACCAGTCAAGCTTATTGATCTCAGAAATGATCTTTTCAAGGTTTTTAGGCTCTTCTATGCTTGATACTGCCTTAGCATAGATACTGCTGATTTTTGAAAGAGGAAGTTTTCCAAGCTCAGTTAAAACTGCGTTATAGTATTTTTTTAGTTCAATACCATTAAGCGTAGTTAGATAAGCCCATGAATATGAATCGAGAACATTCTTTCTGTCGTTTTTCTCATCATCATCAAGATCATCGACAGTTTTTTTCTTGCTTGCAGCATATTTTTCAAGACGTTTTTTGTATGCCTGATCAATTTCTTTTTGTAAGGCACTTTCTTCTCCTGTTTCTTCAAGCATTTTTAAAAATAATATATAAGTCAGCTCGGTAACATACTGATGATAGGTGATACCGTCATCACGCAGTACATTGCAAAGGTTCCAGAGCTTCTGTACGATATCTTGTGTGCTCATTACGCAACTCCTTCAAAAATATAAGTATTGATTCGTTCTATTATATCATTGAGCTTTCCTGCAAATTTCTTATCAAATCGAGAGAATCCGCCTTCCATTTTGAATACAGGAGCATCAAAAGTTTCCGCATTCAGAATGCTTTCATGCAGCATATATGTTTTTATCTTCTCCAGAAGATCAAGCTGCATTTTGTTGAATTTTTCCTCAGATATGAGTTTCTTGAAAGCAGCTTTAACACGTTCTTCATGGTTATAAACAGGCGTTTTCAATACAGCCTGACGCACATAGGCGATTATTTCAGCCACAATCTGCTCATTCTTCACGTTGCTTGTGGCTTCATTAAGGCTGCTGATTGTGAAATTCTCCTTGTCAAGCAGTAGTTTAAGCTCTTTCAACTGCGCCCTTGTCATGCTGCTCGGTTTTGTGCAGGCAAGTCGGATAGCCTCGATATTATCCTTGTTTTCGTTTATATAGGTCGTAAATGCTTCGAGATAGTCTTCTGGCTTATCTGTATTTCCATATCCACGGGTAGTAGGTTTTAATGTATCTTCCTTCTCGGAATAATACTGTCCCCGCTTTTTTCCTTTCAGTGAATCAACCCAAAGGAGAAAATCCTTATCCTTCCGACAGGTTTCAATAAAAGCAGCTTCGGTGCTGTTTTTCAATGTCTTAGCATATGCTTTCAGATCCTGACCTCCTAAGCGCTCAGACACCTCGTATTTCTTTTCTCTTGAGAGATTATTGTATTTACGCTGTAATCGTGCGATAATGCGATCTTTGGTCTGCTGCTTGCTTTCGTCACTTGGACGGAATAGCTCTTCCAATAATTCCGCCATATCCTTGCTGACAGTTACAGACTTCATTCCGGAAGTTGAGTCAAGATCTTCATAAACTCTGACAGCGTCGAAGATGTTAAAGTGTGTTTTCCCTATCTCAGGACAAAGACGAGTAGCACGTCCCAGCATCTGCTCAAAAAGAATACGACTGTTGATCTTACGCATAAAAACAAGGTTGCATATTTTTGGAACATCAATACCCGTTGTCAGCAGATCTACTGTGACTGCAATATTAGGATACTGGTTATTTTTGAACTGTTTTATAACTTGCAGTATCTTTTTCTTGTTTCCCCCGGCAGTCTTGCCTGTTATCTTCATTATAGCATCGTTTGAAATGCCATATTCCTTATAAATATCACAAAGAGTATCCACTATGCAATCTGCGTGGCTATCATTGACAGCAAAGATAAGAGTTTTTTCATCACTCTCGGGATTGATAAAAGATGCAATTTCCTCTAATACCTTCCTGGTGTGATTAGGCAAAACGATCTGACGGTTGAAATCAGACACATCAAAATCCAGTTCATCTTCAAGAACCGAACCGTTTAATAGTTCATTTGTGTTCGGATCATACTCAGCTAACAATTCGCCCTTTTTGAACTTCACATTATTTTCAATGAAATCTGTATTGATAATATAGGGCGGATCATGGTCAACAAGCCAGCCGTCAATGACCGCTTCACGGTAACTGTATGTAAAAATAGGTTCTCCGAAAATCTGCGTTGTATGCAGTGCAGGTGTAGCAGTTAATGCAATTTTTACAGCGTCAAAATACTCAATAACCTGCTTATATTTACTCATGTAATCAAGCTGATCTGAATAGAGGATCTCTTCATCGGTCATTTCTCTATCAAGAATATAGCCTCTATGTGCCTCGTCCACAATTATAAGGTCGAATGCACCGGGCATAAGGTCTGGCTTATCGGACAAAATTGTACGTTTCAGCAATCCCTGTACTGTCGAAATGCTAACCTTTGTTTCAAGATTGATCTCATTGTCGTCAATATCTTTGATCTCATATATCTGGTTCAATGTCATAAGCTCTTTCAGCTTAACATCTTTGAACGTATCCATAGCCTGTTCTCCGAGAGAAACTCTGTCAACAAGGAAAAGAATTCTTCTGAAGCGCTTGGATTCCAGCATCTTATATATTAAACCAAGTACAGTACGGGTTTTTCCTGTACCCGTAGCCATAGCAAGAAGTGCTGTCTGTTTACCTTCAATTATTGCGTCTGTCGCCTTACTAATGGCTTTTATCTGATAATCTCTTAAATTAAGCCCCGTGGTATCTTCCATAAAGGAATCATCAGCATCATTCAGTGCTTTATTTGCTTTGTCAATATCTTGCTTGAGCTTTTCCTCAATATCATCAGGACTGAACCAATTTCTGATAGGGTAGGATTGGTTTTCAGGTTTTCGTGCATCTAAGAACCATATTCCTGATTTGGTACGAAGCTGTTCTAAAAAAGCTCTGCCATTTGATGCAAACAGAAACGGCACTTGATATTTGCCCCATTTGCTTATAATGTATTTGTCATGTTCAGCTCTGATGCTTTGTGCATAATCCTTTACCTGCACATCAATAGTTGAAGCAACATCTTCTCCCCATTTTTTTGCATCCATTACTGCAACCAGTTTTTCACCAATAAAGAATGCATAATCAGCAGACCCTTTACTACATAACTGAGAATCAGTAGGCCACTCGCTTATTGCGATATTTCTTCCTTTAACAGGACGAGTACCTTTGCTGTACCGCAAATTATTGGTATCTGCTTCCCAGCCCGCTTTTCTTAACTGTTCATCAATAAGGCATCTTGTCTGGGCTTCACTCCACTCCATCATAGCCGATACAGTTAAGCCACGTTTTGCTCGCTCTTTTTGTGTGGTTCCGGAAGCGGCTGTCTTTACCTCTTCCAGCTTTTGAGTCAGCTCCGCTATGCGCTTTTCCTGTTCTTCTAATGTTTTTTCCATAGCTGAAGGATCAGTTTCTTTCGGGAGAACAAACGATTCGGGATTAAAAGACCAATCTCCGTAGGTCTGCATGAACCATACAGCAAGATTATACGCCATAGAAAGAAGCATTTTGGCATCATCCAGAGAATCAGCACCAGCATGAACAGCATCATTGCGATTCTTTCTGAGTGCATAAAGGGTATTATCAATGTCATATGGCAATAAACCGGCACGCTTCAGAAGTCGTATACGCTTTGATTGTGTATTATCGGTAACAGGATCGGGTATTCCTTCAAAAACCATGATTTCTTGTACAAGACGCTCTGAAAACATACCTAACTTGTACATACAAGCATTAGGATCTGAATACAAATATTTTTCTGCCGTATCTGCTATCTGAGCAAGAGCAGGCCAGTATTTATTTAAGAATTCAAAGTTGGATTTCATATGATACCCTCCTGTTAAATTATAATCAAATCATTCACTTGATAAGAATAATTGTATTCATATATAATTATAGCACAATTCGACTGAAAAAGCAATGAAAATAATGAGCATTTCACCTATTTTTGGCTGTTTGGAACTTTGACTCTAGACCGGAATCAAAGTCTTCCCTCAAAAAAAGAAAAGAGCCAAGAAGTAATCCCCTCAGCCCCATAGTCTTATTCTATCCCCGTAAACATAACCTGATAACTCAGCCCCGTAAACTCCCTAAGAAAATCCATATCCGAGAAGTTCAGACCGTAGTTATGCGTTTTACCGCTGTCCTTGCCCGTGTAAAGATACTCCATCTTCTCCTGATCGAGATGCTCAGTGCGGAGGGCTTCACGGTCAAAGCCTTTTTCTTTCAGGTGATACAGCACGATGCGTGAGAGCTGCACCTGCACGGTGCGGTAACTCTCGGTGTCGGCACAGTGGTCGAGAATGCCCAGAATATCGAAAACTGTTTCAGTATCTTTCAGGTGGTCTGTATCGTACTCAGCTTCGGGAACATACTCAATATACTTATCATTATTCAGGAACTGCACCGTACAATTCACATAGGGAATGATCTTCAACTGCATTTCCAGGCTGATCTCGCTTCCACGGCGCAGGCTCACCCAACGCTGAGACAGGGAGCTTACCGACTTGAACACGCTTCTTTTCTTGTTTGCCTGCGGAATGATCGGTGTATCGTCCTCGTTTATCAGGTAATCTATCGGAACATCGAAGTATTCCGCTATTCTCGTTATCATGTCGAGATTAGGCATACCGTCATTCACCCATTTGGTGACGGTCGCAGCCGAAATGCCCAACTCGGTGGCTAATGTTCTCGGCTTGATTCCTCGTTCATCACATAATTCATTGTATTTTCTCCAAAAGATGGTCATTTTGTGTCCCTCCAATTTGTGCAAAAGGCAGAACTTAACTCGTTCTGATTATTTTTGCTTGACAAATGCTACTTAGGTAGCATAAAATATGATTTAGAGATTGAAACGTGTTATTTCGTTTCATATTATAGCACATCAAATGCAATCTGTCAATAGAAATACAAGAAAAATTACAAAAGTAGAGGAAAACAAAACTTATGAATGAAATCAAATGGGGAGAACCCCGACCGCTTCGGCAGAGTGCGGACGCTATCCCTTTTCCGCTCGATGCGTTGCCGACTGTCCTGCGAAATATGGCGCAGGCGATCTCGGTCACGACTTCCACCGACGTGGGAATGGCAGGAACAGCGATGCTTTCAGCCGTGGGCTACTGTTTCACTGGTCTGTATCGACTTGCAGGCAAGGCAGACCACACCGAACCGCCTGTGCTGTATTCTATCATCATAGCACAGCCTTCTGAAAGAAAAAGCCCTGTGATGCACTTCATCAAAGCTCCGTTCGACAGCTTTGAGAGCAAGTACAACAAGGATCACCGTGAGGAGATGTACAAGGCTCAGCAGGACGTTAAGGCTCTTGAAGCCCGTGTGAAGGCTATGGAGAAAGAGGACGAGCCTGACACAGCCGCAATTGCAAAGCTACGTGTGCAGGCTGACAATATCAGAAACACTACACCAATTAGGATAGCTGTGGACGATATTACGCCCGAATCCCTTGTGATCGAGCTGAGTGAGAATGATTCTCTGCTGATGATTTCCGATGAAGCAGGAATGCTTTCAAACTTCAACGGCAAGTACAGCGGCGGTATCCCGAACCTTGACCTGCTTCTGAAAGCGTGGAACGGTGAGAAGTACATCTGCAACAGAGTTATCCGAGGAAGAACGGAAATTCCCAGTCCTTATCTTTCGGTCGCTCTCGCAGGTCAGCCGTATATATGGGATAATATGATGAACGATACCGCTTTCAGGTCAAGCGGACTTATCGCACGTTTTGTTCCCTGCTTCGCCAAGAGCAATGTGGGAAATCGTAGATATGATACAGCACCTATATCAAAAAAGGTCAGGGAGCAGTATCATGATTTCATTCATCAGCTCCTGAAAGGAAAGAAGGATCATAACGGAGAAGAAACGATACTACGTCTGTCTCGTCATGCTTCCGAGGAGTACATAGATTACTGCAATAAGTATATCGAAAAAGAGATCAAGGAGTCCATGTGCTGCTGTCAGGACTGGGGCGGCAAGTTCCACGGTCTGATACTGCGGATAGCCTGTATTCTTCATTGTGCCGACTGCTGTTCCAGAGGAATTGAGCCGCCCGATGAAAGCGTGAATCACGATACACTTCTGAGAGCATTCAACCTTGCTCACTACTACCGTTATCAGGCGATATACGGTTTCAGCGTGAATGCTCCCGACGGGAACATTGTCAAGGCTGAGAAGATCATTCAGATATTCAAGACGAAAGAGATAAAGCAGGGCTTGAAGTCCGATCTCTATCACGCCTGTCGATGCAATCTTTTCCCCACGGCAAAGGACTTTTACTCGGCTCTCGATACTCTTGCTGAATACGGCTATGTTGCTTACGAAGATGTGACCGCCGCCAACAACAAAAAGGCTCAGATGGTTCATGTGAATCCAAATATCTGATTTTACCGGATTTTGTGGCTTTTGTGGTGGCTGACATTGAAATGGCGGTATAGCGACTTTTGCAAGAGACAGACCTGAATGTTGGTTGCTGTCGGTTGATGTTGGTTGAGCATTTTTGCAGAAAGGAGGTGAGGTGTATGGTCGATATGGAAAAGGTTGAAAAGCTGACTTTTATCCTTGAAGAAAGAAGTGGTCTTGGTGTGCGTGAAGCTGTTGCTCGCAGCATTCATTACCTCGACGGTTATGAGAGTTATCTCTATAGCGATGAGGTAAAATATCTGCTTGAACTCTCGATGTCGAGGAGAAGCCGCCGTTCTTCTCCCGTAAGGGATAGCCCCGCAGGGCGGAGTAGTTCTTGTGGCGGTTTGATGCTGCCGCAAGTACTACGGAGTTACAAGCGGCGCTCTGCACCGTTGTAACCGCTGCTCCGCAGCTTTTTTCCTGCGACTCTCTATTGTGTCGTTCAGGAAAAATCTGTCCGTCAGGACTGGCGTAGCACATAGCGAAGTCTTGTGCTTGCCTTCTCCGCCTCAGCGGTCAAGAAAGGAGTTGATGCCTATGTTTTTGTATTGGATTTCGTAGAGATAGAGAAGTAAATCCAATGAACAAGAAAGGTGAAATTATGAAACAGAAAAGAATTTCATTCGGTCAGGGAAAGGGGTCTCTGACTCACAATAACAGGGAGTTCGTGGCGGACAATGTTGATCCGCTCCGTACTCCGCAGAACATCACCTTCGTGCGTCAGCTGATAGGCGAAGCATACGATCAGCTTTTTGCTGAATCCACCCAGCGTTATAATGCCAAACAGAAGCGTAACGACCGCAAGGTTCAGGGAAGCTATTACGAGTATCTCTTTGGGGTAAAACCCTGCAACACTGTCCGCACTGCCGCCGACAAACGTAAGAGCTTTTATGAGGACGTTGTGCAGATTGGCAAGATGGAAGATTCGGGATACGGCACTGAGGACTTTCAGCTTGTGGCTGATTGCCTGAAAGAGTACATGGAAAGTTTCCAGGATCGCAACCCGAACTTCTATGTTTTTAATGCCGTCCTGCACATGGACGAGGCGACTCCCCATTTGCACTTTGACTACATTCCTGTCGGGCATTACAAGCGTGGGCAAGACACACAGAACGGTATCGCCCAGGCTCTGAAAGAAATGAACTTCGGTGAAGGCAAGCAGGCTATTGCCCGTTGGCGAGCTGCCGAGGTCGAAGTGCTGAATAAGATCTGCCTTGAACACGGCATCAAGCCCCTCGCTCCCGAAAATGCAAGAGGGACGTTGGAGATTTCGGAGTACAAGGAAAAACGTAGACGGGCTGATGAGTTGGCTGTGCAGAATGCTCAGGTCAAAGCGGAACTTGGCGAGAAGCGAGAAATACTTAAAGCTGTCAAGGAGAAAACTTCTAAACTTGCGGAGATCGACAGCATTGAAACGGGCAAGACCGTGTTCGGCGGGAAGGTCACAGTATCACAGGAGGACTGGCAGAACGTCACCGACCTTGCAAGGAAAGAAGTTGCATCGCAGAAGCAGACTAAGAAGCTCCGTAAGGAACGTGATGAAGCTGTACGGGAGCGTGATGAACTGAAAGCAAAGCTGTCTGCTGTTTCCTCGGAACTCGCTTCCTACAAGAAAGCCGAGGAGCAAAAGGGAATTTTCACCCGTGAGAAGCTGAAAAAGGAAACAAGGCGTATCAGCCGTGAGGACGAGCTGTCCCGTGAGCTGAGGAAGGCTAAGGCTTTTATTTCTGCCTGTGGACTGAGTTCCGACTTTCAGCAGTACAAGTACAACAGCACTACAAGAAAGACCGTGCTGGAATAAACATAAAACAAGATAGAAAGCAGGGGAAGTACCTGCTATGGAGGGAATAATGACTACAAATCGTAAGAACGAGCTTATCGCTCAGCTCGTGAATATCCTGAGCGAACTTATCGAAGCCAATGATTCCGAACAGGTTGCTGATGTTTCCACCAATGCAGTGGAGATGCTGACTGTCAGGGAATGCACCGAAGCGGTCAAGGGACTGTCCGAGCATACCGTCCGCAAGCTCATCAAGCAAGGCAAACTGCCGTATCTGAGGACGGGTGACGGTGTAAACGGTAAAATGCTCATCAACAAGGCAGACTTGCTTGCCTACTTCAACGGACAGACAGCAAACAGATAAGTCTGTACGCTGAGAACGGCGATTTTACGCTGTTTGAGCGTCAGCATACAGAAAATCCACAAACACCATAGAACATGAACATGGATTTCGGCATACTCCCGAAAAAGATAGAAAAACTCTTGACAAAAGCCCGATAGTGCGCTAACATTAGAGTAACAGGAGTATGCCATAAAATCTATGTTGACAGAAAGGGAATCAACTTATGGCTACGATAAGAAAAAGAGGAAACTCTTATCAGATCAGAGTTTCCTGCGGATATGATACATCAGGTAATCAGGTCGTGCAGACCATGACATGGAAGCCTGCGGACGGTATGAACAAGAAGCAGATCGAGAAAGAGCTTCAGAAGCAGGCGATCCTCTTTGAGGACAAGTGCATGAAAGGTCAGGTCACGGCGAATATCAAATTTCAGGACTTTGCTGAACAGTGGTTTGAGGAGTATGCGAAACTCAACCTCAGAAATACGTCCTATGAGCGTATGAAACAGCTTACTGTGAGAGTGTATCCTGCGATCGGACATCTGCGACTTGACAAGATCACCAGCCGTCATATCCAGCAGTTTATCAACGATCTGGCACTTAACGGCAAAAGCCTGAAAAACGGCAGACCGCTGTCGAGAAAGACAGCCGTTCATCACCTCAGCTTCATCAGCGATGTGTTCAGCTACGCTGTGAAGATGGAAATGTTCACCGACAACCCCTGCAAGCGTGTTACCGTTCCGAAGGGTGAGAAGAAAGAGAAGGACATCTACACTCTCGAAGAAGTCGCACAGCTCTTTCAGCTCCTTGAAACCGCACCGCTGAAATACCGCACTTTCTTTACTTTGGCGATATACAGCGGATTCAGACGTGGAGAGATGCTCGGTCTTGAATGGAAGGACATCGACTGGGAGCATAACGTTATCAGCGTCCGCAGGACAAGCAATTACACTGCTTCAAATGGCATTTACACAGACACTACTAAAACGAAGAAGTCTCAGCGTTCTCTGAAATTTCCCCAGAGTGTCATGGACTTGCTTCGTGAGTACAAGAACGAGCAGGACGAGGAGCGTATCAGGCTCGGAACGAAGTGGGTAGATCACGACCGCCTGTTCGTCAAGTGGAATGGCGAGCCGATGAACAATAACACACCGTATTTCTGGCTCAAAGAATTCTGTGAAGCAAACAATTTCCGTTTCTGTGACATTCACTCCCTGCGACACTTCTATGCCTCAGCTCTCATCAATGAGGGCGTGGACGCAGCCACCGTGTCAGGAGCGTTAGGTCACTCGACGATAACTACCACGACTTCTATCTACTGTCATGTGTTCAATCAGGCTCAGGCGAGAGCAGGAGATGCTATCGCATCGGTGCTTGACTTCAAGAAGCACGACATGAACAAAGGAAAGCCCGAAGCTGTATAAAGGACAAGTAAAGGACAGAAGCCGTATCAGGGTAAAAGAAAAACTCTCAAATGGCGATATATCGCCATTTGAGAGCCTTGTGTTTGGTGACCCGTACGGGAATTGAACCCATGATTCCGCCGTGAAAGGGCGGCGTCTTAACCTCTTGACCAACGGGCCGATTTTTCGCTATGAGAAATGTGGTAGCGGTAACTGGATTTGAACCGGTGACACCCTGGGTATGAACCAAGTGCTCTAGCCAACTGAGCTATACCGCCATATGCGTTTCTCATAGCGACTTGATTATTATACACTATTTATGCCCCGTTGTCAACCTTTTTTGCACAAAAAAATTGGGCTTTTTGGATTTTTGCCTTTTTGCACAGTATTATGCTTTAGCTAAAAAGCAAATGCGTCATTTTGCATAATTTTTGTGCGCAGCTACAATATAGGAAGTGTATAATAAGAATATTTTACATGAATTTTGCTTAAAACTCTTTAACAATTTGCCGTTTTGTGATATAATATATTAAATAAGTATATGTGTTTTGATATCATAATAAAAGGAGTATGGCACAATGAAAACTGTGTTTATGAATAGAGAGCTGTCATGGCTGAAATTTAATGAAAGAGTCCTTGAGGAGGCTGAGCGTGAGTGCGTGCCACTCTGTGAAAGACTTTCCTTTGCTTCTATCTATCAGAGCAATCTGGACGAGTTTTTTATGGTTCGTGTAGGCTCGCTTACTGACCAGATGGAGGTCGATCCAGACAGCAGGGAAAATAAAACAAATATGACCGCTAAGGAACAGCTCAAAGCCGTTATCGCTAGAGTGGGCGAGCTTAACGAGCGTAAAAATAAGATCTACGCTGACCTTATGGAGAAGATAGCTCAGCAGGGCGTGGAGCTTGTGGATTTCTCAAAGCTTACCACTGAGGAGAATACTCAGCTTGAGCAGTATTTTATTAATCAGATAGCTCCGCTGCTTTCACCTATGGTGGTGGGCAAAAGACAGCCTTTCCCTTTCCTTAAAAATAAGGATATCTATGCCGCAGTTGTCCTTGAAAGCAAAAATTCCAAGGAGAAGCTGGGCGTTATTTCCTGCGGCAGCGAGGTCTTCCCACGCCTTATAAAGGTCGGTTCAACAGGCAAGTATATGCTTTCTGAAGAGCTTATCCTCCACTATGTCCCGAAAATTTTCAAGGGATATACTGTGAAGTCAAAGTCACTTATAAGAGTAACAAGAAATGCAGATATCGACGCTGACGCACTTTATGATGAGGACCTTGATTACCGTGAGTTCATGGCTGACCTTATCAAGAAAAGAAAACGTCTTGCACCTGTCAGACTGGAGCTTTCAAGGCAGCTTGATAACAATATCGTTGACCTGCTCTGCAAACAGCTTGAAGTGAATAAAAAATCTGTTTTCAGAAACAGCACTCCTCTTGATCTGTCATTCCTGTTCCAGATACAGGATATACTCAGACAGAAAACCGAGCTTTTCTATAAAAAAAGAGTTCCGCAGAGGTTTACTGCCTTTGACGATAACAAGCCGATCCTGCCGCAGATAAAAAAGAAAGACAGACTGCTTTCTTATCCTTTTGATAGCATAAAGCCTTTTATCAATATGCTTCGTGAGGCGGCTGACGATAAAAATGTTGTGTCTATAAAAATGACATTGTATCGTGTGGCAAAGCACAGTGAGGTGGTCGAAGCTCTTTGTGAAGCCGCAGAGAACGGCAAGGACGTTCTTGTGCTGGTGGAGCTTAAAGCGAGATTTGATGAGGAGAACAATATCGAGTGGTCACGCCGACTTGAAAAGGCTGGCTGTACTGTTATCTATGGTCTGGAGGGCTATAAGGTACATTCAAAGCTTTGCCTTATCACAAAGCGTTCAGGCACAAAGACCGAGTATTATACTCAGATAGGCACTGGAAACTACAACGAGAAAACTTCAAGACTTTATACCGACCTGTCTGTTATGACCTGCGATAAGGACATAGCAAAGGACGCTATAGACGTGTTCAATGCTCTTGCTTCTGACGATACTGTAAAGAGTGTTGACAAGCTTCTTGTTGCGCCGAATTGTCTGCAAAACAAGGTGCTTGATATGATAGACGAGCAGATAGCCATAGCACAATCAGGGGGAGAGGGCTATATTGGCGTGAAGATAAATTCTCTCACTGATAAGAAGATAATCGACAGATTTATCGAAGCTTCAAGAGCAGGCGTTAAGATAGACCTTGTGGTAAGAGGCATATGCTGTCTTATCCCAGGCGTTGAGGGCGAAACCGACAACATCAGGATAATAAGCATTGTAGGACGTTTTCTTGAACATTCCCGTATCTATATGTTTGGCAAGGGCGAGGAAAGAAAGATATATATTGCTTCCGCAGACTTTATGACAAGAAACACCCTCAGACGTGTTGAGGTCGCTGCACCTATTCTTGACGAGGATATCAAGGCTCAGATAAGCATGATGTTCGACAAAATGCTTGCAGATAATTGTCAGGCAAGAGAGCTTGATTCTGACGGGGAATATACCCTTGTTTCAGACGGCAAAGAGCCACTTAATTCTCAGGAACTTTTCTATGACCTTGCCTATGAAAGAGCTTCAAAGGCGGAGGTCGAGGATAAATGACAATATTTGCCCTGAAGGGTTCACTTGAAGAAATAACACCGGCACAGCTAAGCGAACAAACTTGCTCGGCTGTGTTTATTACCGACTCTGCTCACGCAGAGGAAACCCTCAGAACGGCGAACATAACCTACGAGGGCGTGATATCCCTGCGTGACGTTGTGTTCTGTAAGATAGAATCACAGCCTTTCTGTCTGGCAGGCACGCTTTCTATCCCCAAGCTTCTTGACATAAGGGGAAGCCGACACAGGATACAGTTTTTTATCGACAACAAAAACATGGTGATAATAGATGATGAGGAGTTCTCGCTCAGGCTAGTCCAACGCATACAGAGAAGCAGGCATAATCAGGGAGAGAGCAGGGAGCATTTTATCTACAATTTTTTCAGCGAATTTATGCTCCGTGACACCGAGCTCCTTGCGGAACATGAGCAAAAGCTTATGGAGCTTGAGGAAAACGTAAACGATGGCAAGACGGAAGATTTTCTTGAAACCATAACGCCTATCAGAAAAGAGCTTCTTATTTTGAGAAGCTACTATGATGAAATAATGGATCTGGGCAGAGAGCTTGAAGAGGATGAGAACGGCTTCTTTGAGAAAAAGCAGAAAAAATATTTCGGCACTATCTCAGACCGTGCCGACAGGCTCATGGGCAGAACCGTACATCTTCTTGAATATGCAACGCAGGTGCGAGACGCTTATCAGTCCCATGTCAATGCTCAGCAGAACAAGAATATGGAGTTTCTTACGGTCATATCCACTATATTTTTCCCTTTGACCCTTATCACGGGCTGGTATGGCATGAACTTTCAGAATATGCCCGAACTCAAAGAGGGGTATCCGGGTGTTATAGCTCTTAGTATAATAGTAGTGATAGTGTGTATAATCTTTTTCAAACGAAAGAAAATGCTTTAAGGCGGACTTTGTTCCGCCTTTTTTCGTGCTAAAGGTCAGAAATGGCGGTAAATTCATATTTCACCTCTTGAATTTGGATAATAATTGTGCTATAATAACTTTATATTTGCGAAAAGAGGTGACTTGTCTGAATAAAGAATTACTGCTATTGCTGTTGAAGCTGGCAGCAGGCTGTGTCGTAATAATGACCTTTATCGTCATTGCCTGCCTTATCACTCCAAAAATAGCACGATTTATTGAAAAACGTCACCCTGAGCTTGCCGAAAAGGACGATCCCGAAAGGGTGGACGGTGAGAATACAGGGAATGATCCTGAGAACTATAAGGTACAGGGCATATTTGATAAGTCCCACATTGACGGCTGGGATCCCAACTACAAGATATATAACGAGGATATCTATGCTCTTAATTTTAAAAAGAAAAAGAAGAATGTCAGCAGTGAAGCTGTTAAAAAAGACGACGGCAACAAGAATAATGACAATGCCTGAATGATATAAGAAAGAGGTTTTATAAATGGCTAAGGATAAGAAAATGGTTGATGCGATAACCTCCATGGACGAGGATTTCGCAAAGTGGTATACTGATATATGTATGAAGGCTGAGCTTGTTTCATACACAAGCGTAAAGGGCTGCATGGTAATAAGACCTTACGGCTACGCAATATGGGAGAATATCCAACATATACTTGACACAAAGTTCAAGGAGCTTGGTCATGAAAATGTTTGTATGCCTATGTTTATCCCTGAGAGCCTGCTTCAGAAGGAGAAAGACCACGTTGAGGGCTTTGCCCCTGAGGTAGCTTGGGTAACATACGGCGGAAGTGAAAAGCTTGAAGACAGACTTTGCGTAAGACCAACGTCTGAAACGCTTTTCTGCGAGCATTATGCTAATATAGTTCATTCCTACAGAGATCTTCCTAAGCTTTACAATCAGTGGGTATCTGTTGTACGTTGGGAAAAAACAACAAGACCATTTCTTCGTTCAAGAGAGTTTCTGTGGCAGGAGGGTCATACTATCCACGAGACACCTGAGGAGGCTATCGAGGAGACAGAGAGAATGCTCAACGTATACGCTGATTTCTGCGAGCAGCAGCTTGCTATGCCGGTCGTAAAGGGCAGAAAGACAGAGAGCGACAAGTTTGCAGGTGCAGAAGCAACATACGCTATCGAGGCTCTTATGCACGACGGCAAGGCTTTGCAGGCAGGCACTTCGCATTACTTTGGCGATGGCTTTGCAAAGGCTTTCGATATCACTTATACCGGAAGAGATAATAAGCTTGCACACCCATTCCAGACATCATGGGGCGTTACGACAAGGCTTATCGGTGCAGTTATAATGACACACGGCGACGATAACGGACTTGTTCTGCCGCCTGCTGTTGCTCCTGTTCAGGTAGTTATCGTACCTATAGCACAGCACAAAGAGGGCGTTCTTGACAAGGCTAACGAGCTTTACAACACGCTTAAAAATGCAGGCATAAGAGTTAAGCTTGACGATTCAGAACAGTCACCTGGCTGGAAGTTTGCACAGTATGAGATGAAGGGCGTTCCTGTAAGACTTGAAATTGGTCCAAAGGATATTGAGAACGATCAGTGTGTGCTTGTTACAAGACACAACAGAGAAAAGGTATTCTGCAAGCTTGGTGAGCTTGTTGAAACAGTAAATGAAAGACTTCAGGCTGTTCATGATGGTCTTTATGCGAAGGCACTTGAAAACAGAGAAAGACGTACCTATGTTTGCAAGACACTTGACGAGATAACAAAGGCTCTTGAGGAAAAGGGCGACGGCTTTGTTAAGGCAATGTGGTGCGGCGACGAAGCTTGCGAGGATAAGGTAAAGGAACTCACAGGAGTAGGTTCAAGATGTATCCCGTTCGAGCAGGAAGAGATAACAGATACCTGCGTATGCTGTGGAAAACCTGCGAAGCATATGGTGCTTTGGGGCAAGGCTTATTAATAGGCTTTTTGGATAAAAAATATCGGGTGGCTGTCAATTTGTTATTGGCAGTCACCCGTTTTTTTTGTTTGTGATTTTTAGCTGTTTGCTTGGACAAGACTCTTTATTATCGGTATGATAAGGCAGAGCATATATACTATAGTGGCAGGGTTTGTAAAGACGTATCTGCGACATTCTTTCGGTGTAAGCACGTTTTCGCTGTCATCAATGATAAGCTTTTTAAGGCTTGTGAAAAGAACCATAAAGCCCACCAGACCTATGACTATCTCAGCAACGCTCATGAAGGTTTCATAGTGTTCAAGTCCTATCGCATCAGATATGGACGAGAAGTTTGCAAGCAGATTGTTTAGACAGTGTATTATAACTGTTGGCAGTATCGAGCCGCACTTTGCGGCGATAATTGCGTAAACAAGTCCTGTGCCGAATGCCGAAGCCGCCTGAGGGATATTTCCGTGCATAAGTCCGAATGCAAGTGCCGAGAAAAGCACCGCCGCACCCCTTCCGTATGGGCTTAGAGCTGTGAGGATCGCTCCACGATAGATAAATTCCTCCACGATAGGGGCTATTATCACAACGTATGAGAACTGCACTATTACTGCAATGGCAGAGGGCTGATGAATGGAAAAATCGCTTGTGGGAACTGTCACTCCGTTTTGACCAAGTATACCCGTGAGGATAGATATGAGCTGTGACAGCAGAATGTTTATCACAAAGCAGGCTGAAAACCATTTTAACCCTTTTACTGCCGTGCCTTTTTTCGGCTTTATGAAGCTTGATTCTCGTTTTCGGAAAAGTATAGCAAAAATTATCCCAAAAACAAGCACGCTCATAAGAGTGATAAACAAATTTGCCGTCATGGAAAAAGTAGTTGAGCTTATAAAAGTGGTCTGCTTTTTCAGATAGCTGAGAACTGCCGAGTAGCTAAGAGTGATTTTTCCTGAGTGATAAGTGTATGCAACGTAAAAGAATAACACTGCGAATATCCTGTTTAGCAGGTTGTATAAAATGAGCAGAAGTGAAATTTTCACGCAATCTATAGTAAGAAGTTTCTTTTCCTGCTGTTTTTCAGGGGTCAGCAGAGAAACAGACTTTTTGGTAGTCAAATATTATTCCTCCCTTGTTCGGTCTTATCTATATATTATAACACACAACATGGTGCTTTTGCAAATGGTATTTTGTCAGGTATGTGATGAAATGTTATGGATTTGTAAATAAATAAGAGAAATTTTGTGATAACTATTGCATTTTATCAACCTTGTTGTATAATATAATTAGCACTCAAATAGATAGAGTGCTAATTATATGGAACAGTATTCAAAGAAAGTAAAATATTATTAAGGAAAGGTCGAGGTTTTATGCAGACAAAAGAATTTAAGGCAGAATCCAAAAGACTGCTTGATATGATGATCAATTCGATCTACACTCATAAGGAGATTTTTCTCAGAGAGATAATCTCAAATGCAAGCGATGCTATTGATAAGCTGTATTTCAAGTCCCTGACAGACACTTCTGTGGGAATGAAAAAGAGCGACTTCGCTATCAATATCGCTATCGACAAGGAAAACAGAACGCTTACAGTTTCTGATAACGGCATCGGTATGACCGAGGAGGATCTTGAAAATAACCTTGGTACTATCGCAAACTCAGGCTCGTTCGCTTTCAAGAAAGACAATGACCTTGGGGACGACGTTGATATCATCGGTCAGTTCGGTGTAGGCTTCTATTCTACTTTTATGGTAGCAAAGGAAGTTACAGTTGTAACAAAGGCTTTTGGCAGCGATCAGGCTTATAAGTGGACATCTGACGGCGTTGAGGGCTACACAATAGAAGAGTGTGACAAGCCTGACGGCGTTGGTACAACTATCACACTGAAACTCAAGGACGATACTGATGACGAGAAGTATTCAACATATCTTGATCAGTATCAGATACAGTCACTTGTAAAGAAATATTCTGACTACATCAGATTCCCTATCAGAATGGAAGTCGAGCATACTCATTATAATGAGGAGGGTAAAGAGCCAGAAGTACACAAGGCTATCGAAACTCTTAACAGCATGACACCTATCTGGAAGAAGAACAAGAGTGAGCTAAAGGACGAGGATTACAACAACTTCTATATGGAGAAGTTCGGCGACTATGAGCCGCCTATTGCACATATCCATTCAAAGAACGAGGGCGTTGCAACATATGACGCACTGCTTTATATACCTGCCCGCGCGCCTTTTGACTATTACTCAAAGGACTATGAAAAGGGACTCCAGCTTTATTCAAGCGGTGTAATGATAATGGAAAAGTGTGCAGACCTGCTTCCTGACTGGTTCAGCTTTGTAAAGGGCGTTGTTGACTCTGAGGATCTCTCACTGAACATTTCCCGTGAGCTTTTACAGCAGGACAGACAGCTCAAGATAATCGCAAAGAACCTTGAAAAGTCCATAAAGAACGAGCTTGCAAAGCTTCTGAAAAACGACCGTGAGAAGTATGAGAAGTTCTACAGCGTGTTCGGGCTTCAGTTTAAGTTTGGCATTTATCAGTCATACGGTGCTGCAAACGAGACTTTGAAAGATCTCCTTATGTTCCCGTCCTCATTTGACGGCAAGAACGTTACACTCAAAGAGTATGTTTCAAGAATGAAGGAAGATCAGAAAGAGATTTACTATGCCTGCGGTGAAACAAAGGAAAGGATCGAAATGCTCCCTCAGCTTGAAAAGATCAAGGATAAGGGCTATGAAGTTCTTTACTTTACACAGGACGTTGACGAGTTCGCTATCAAGGTGATGATAAACTATGACGGCAAGCCGTTCAAGTCTATAAGCGACGCTGACCTTGACCTTGATACAGAGGAAGAAAAGGAAGAGGCTAAAAAGCTTGACGAAGAGAACAAGGATATGTTTACTTTCATGCAGGAAGCTATCGCTGACAAGGTAAAGACTGTCCGTCTTTCAAAGAAGCTTAAAACTCACCCTGTTTGTCTTTCATCAGACGGCAGCATAACTATCGAAATGGAGAAAGTCCTCAACGCTATGCCTCAGAATGACGGCAACAAGGTAAAGGCTGAAAAGGCTCTGGAGATAAATCCAAACCACCCTATCTTTGAGAAGCTGAAAGATCTCTATGCTAACGATAAGGACAAGCTGAAAGACTATGCAAAGCTTCTTTACGATCAGGCTTTGCTTATCGAGGGTATGTCTATCGACAACCCTGTTGAGTTTGCAAACCTTGTTTGCGAGCTTATGACAAAGTAATAAAGCTATACAGATAATCTCTTAACATACCGAAAGCCGTGGGAACAACAGTGTTTCCACGGCTTTTTTGTGCTTTTCAGGCTGATAATTGTAGGTTTTATACAAAACAAAATGAGTTTATTTGTTAAAAAAACAGATTTGGAAAACAAATTTTATGTACGCTGTTGACAAATAAATATAGGTGTGTTAATATAATTATAGTGAAATTGATACATAACATCTTTTATTGGAGTGTTACCTTTCATTTATAGACTGGGCATGACCAACTTTGTACGGACATATTGTATGGGTTCGTATTAAGGTTGGTTTTTTTGATTTTATAGGGGGATTTTTAATGAAAATAATCAAGGTGATAAATAATAACACCGTAAGCGTCATTGACGATAAAGGAAAAGAGCAGATAATCTCAGGCAAGGGGATAGGCTTTGGGAAAAAATATGGTGATGAGCCTGACAAGGATAAAATACAGAAAATGTATTTTGTTACAGACTCAGAGCTTAGAAAAAGGCTTATCGAGTGTCTGACCGAGATACCATATGAGCATATAAAGCTTACGGCAGATCTTGTGGACTATATTTCTTCACATATCGACGGACAGCTAAACGAGTCGCTCATAATAACACTTTCAGACCACATTTCTTTCGCCATTGAAAGAAAAAAGCAGGGGCTTGAATTTGAAAACCCTCTTATGGACGCCATAAGCGACTGCTTCCCAAAGGAGCTTGCTCTTGGAAGATATTGCGTGGCGGAGATATATCAGCGTTTGGGCGTTGAGCTGAGGGGTGATGAAGCAGGCTTTATCGCAATGCACATCATAAACGCAAGGCTCGGCACAAAAATGGGACAGATACAGGATATCACCAAAATGGTGAACGGCTGTGCTGAGATAGCGGACGCTTGTCTGGCAGGGAAGATAAACAAGAATTCGGTGGCATATGAAAGATTTCTTGTTCATTTAAAATATCTTGCGAAAAGGCTCTTCAAATCTCAGGAGCTTCCTAATGTTCTCAGCAGGGACGAGGAGTTCGCTGATATCATAAAAAAGAAATTCAAAAAGCAGTATAAATGTGCAAAGCATATGCAGGATCATATTTTGAAGAATTATGCTAAAACTATATCGGAAGATGAAATGATAACTCTTTCGATTCATCTGAAGAAAATAAGCGGATAGGCATTATTGCCACAGCTTATATAATGTATTCGCTGCGGTATTATCATTAACGGTACCATAATGATAATTCAGCTGAGATAAATTGATCATGGAGGATATTATTGTTATGAAGGATAAAATTTTCGGCGTATTGCAGCGTGTGGGACGCTCTTTCATGCTCCCTATCGCACTGCTGCCGGTGGCGGGTCTGCTTCTTGGAATAGGCAGCTCTTTCACCAACGCCACAACTATCGAAACCTATCATCTTGGCAAATTCATCTATGAGGGCGGTGTGCTTTACACTATACTCGACATAATGAGCAAAACGGGAAGCGCCGTTTTCGATAACCTTGCGCTTCTGTTTGCAATGGGCGTTGCTATCGGAATGGCAAAGAAGGAAAAAGAAGTCGCAGCTCTTTCGGGTGCTATCGCCTATATCGTAATGAACACCACTATCAGCGCACTTATCACCGCAAAGGGCGGCGTTGAGGCAATGGCAGAAAACTCCACAACGTCAGTGCTTGGTATCACCACGCTGCAAATGGGCGTTTTCGGCGGTATCCTTGTAGGACTTGGCGTTGCGGCACTGCACAACAAGTTCTATAAAACAGAACTTCCGCAGGTGCTCTCATTCTTCGGCGGAACAAGATTTGTTCCTATCGTTTCAACTGTCACATACCTTATCGTTGGTATCATAATGTTCTATCTGTGGCCTATAGTACAGCTTGGTATATCAAAGCTTGGCGTGCTCGTTCTCAACTCAGGCTATGCAGGCACATGGATATACGGAATACTAGAACGTGCTCTTATCCCATTCGGACTTCATCACGTTTTCTATATGCCTTTCTGGCAGACAGAGCTTGGCGGCTCGATGATGATAGACGGCAACATGGTAGCAGGCGCACAGAACATCTTCTTTGCAGAGCTTGCTTCAAAGTCAACAGAAGTTTTCTCAGTATCGGCAACAAGATTTATGGCAGGAAAGTTCCCGTTCATGATATTTGGTCTTCCTGCTGCAGCATTTGCAATGTACAAAACTGCTCGTCCTGAAAAGAAAAAGATAGTAGGAAGCTTGCTTCTGTCAGCGGCTCTTACTTCAATGATTACAGGTATCACAGAGCCTTTGGAGTTCACATTCCTGTTTGTTGCTCCACTTATGTACGCTGTTCACTGCGTATTGGCAGGACTTTCCTATATGCTTATGCACATTCTTAACGTTGGCGTTGGAATGACGTTCTCAGGCGGACTTATAGACATGACCCTTTTCGGAGTTTTGCAGGGCAACGCAAAGACCCACTGGATATGGATAGTTGTTGTGGGACTTATCTATGCAGTTGTTTACTACTTTGTGTTCTACTTTATGATAACAAAGATGAATCTTAAAACACCTGGCAGAGAGCCTGATGACGTTGAACCTAAGCTTTATCGCAGAAGCGACGTGAACGAGGCTAAGGTGGCAAAGGTAAAGAGCGCAGACAAGAGGGCTTCAGACGTTGTAAGTGCAATGATACTCAAGGGTCTTGGGGGTAAAGATAACCTTTCAGACGTTGACTGCTGTGCAACAAGACTTAGAGTTACAGTAAACGACGCCTCAAAGGTCACGGACGATATGCTCAAAGCCAGCGGTGCTTCGGGCGTTATCCACAAGGGCAACGGCGTTCAGGTCATTTACGGACCAAAGGTCTCAGTTATAAAATCAGATCTTGAGGATTTTATAGATTCACCATACAGCGACGACCCTGACAGCATTATCGGCACTGAGGAAGCTTCTGATAAAATAGAAGAAAAACCGCAGACCGAGGGTGCAGAAAACACAGAAACTAACGTCAAGACAATAACGCTTTACTCTCACATGAACGGCACTGCCGTTAAGCTTGAGGACGTTGAGGACGAGGTGTTCTCACAAAAGATACTGGGTGAGGGCGCAGCCGTTGAGCCGTCAGAGGGCAAGCTTTACGCTCCATGCGATGGAAAGATAGACAGCGTTTTTGACACAAAGCATGCCGTAAATATGGTATCGGACGATGGAGTGGAGATACTTCTCCATATCGGTATCGACACTGTAAAGCTTGGCGGACAGTATTTTGAAGCCCATGTCAGCGACGGTCAGGAAGTTAAAAAAGGCGACCTGCTCATAAGCTTTGATATGGATAAGATAAAAGCCGCAGGCTATAAGGTGACAACGCCTTTGATAATTGGCAACACGGACGATTATGCGTCTGTTGAACCTGCTGCCGAAAACAGCATATCGGCAGGGGATATAATTTTGAAGATCAAATAATTATTTGGAGGTATGTATCATGAAAACATTTAGCTACACAATCACAGACGAAGTTGGTATCCACGCAAGACCGGCTGGACTTCTTGCAAAGAAAGCAAAGGAGTTCGAGAGCGTTTGCACTATAGAAAAGGGCGGAAAGAGCGTGAACATCACAAAGCTTATGGCTCTTATGGGACTTGGCGTTAAGCAGGGCGATACTGTTACTGTTACCTGCGAGGGCGCAGACGAGGACAAGGCTTCCGAAGCACTCAAGGCATTTTTTGAGGAAACACTTTAATTATTATCTGTCAGCTGGGCGGTAAAAGCCGTCCAGCCGGCGGGACGTTTCTGCGGCGTGTTCGCAGGAGCGTCCCATCGGCTGGAAACAGCGTGAAGAATAATAAGATCTATGAGAAAAGGGGCGGATATTTATGACTAAGTATACAGGAAAAGGTGTTTACGGTGCGGTAGCAATGGGTAAGATCTCAGTATTCAAAAAGCAGGATACCGCTATAAAACGTATTCACACAGAAGACAGCGAGGGAGAAAAGAAGCGAGTTGCCAATGCTAAACAGGCAGCCACAGAACAGCTCCAGAGCATTTATGACAAGGCACTCAGGGAGGTGGGCGAAACAAATGCTCAGATCTTTGAGATACACATGATGATGCTTGAAGATGATGATTATAACGAGTCTATAGAGAATATCATCGACAGCCAGAAGGTCAACGCAGAATATGCAGTGGCAGTGACGGCAGACAACTTTGCGGAGATGTTTGCTTCTATGGACGATCCTTATATGCAGGCAAGAGCCGCAGATGTAAAGGATATTTCCAACAGGATCATCGCAAACCTCACGGGCAATGTCAGCGACGGCTCAGCAGTTGACGACAAGATGATAGTTTGTGCCGATGATCTTGCACCAAGCGAAACTATATCTCTTGATAAAGACAAGGTGCTTGCCTTCGTTACTGCACATGGCTCGTCAAATTCACATACAGCTATCCTTGCAAGAAATATGAACATACCTGCGGTAATAGGCGTAGGAAGCAAATTCCTGTCTGAGATAAAGGACGGCGACTTTGCTATCGTTGACGGATTTACAGGTGAGATATTCGTTGACCCTGATGAAAAGACCACCGCTGAGCTTACCGCAAAGCAGAAAGCAGACGAGGAGAAAAAGCGTCTTTTGCAGACCCTCAAAGGCAAGGAGAATGTCACAAAGGACGGTAAAAAGATAAATATTTATGCAAATATCGGAAGCGTTGACAATATCGGTGCTGTGCTTCTTAATGACGCAGGAGGAATAGGTCTTTTCAGAAGTGAGTTTCTCTATCTTGAAAACTCAGATTTCCCTACAGAGGAACAGCAGTTTCAGGCTTATAAGCGTGTTCTTGAGAGCATGGCAGGGAAAAAGGTCATCATAAGAACGCTGGATATCGGCGCTGACAAGCAGGTGGATTATTTCGGTCTGAAAAAAGAGGAAAACCCAGCTTTAGGTTACAGAGCAATAAGAATTTGTCTTACAAGACCTGAGATATTCAAAACTCAACTCAGAGCGCTTTTCAGAGCTTCCGTATACGGCAATCTGGGCATAATGTTCCCTATGATAACAAGCGTTTCAGAGGTGGAAAAAGCCCTTGCTATGTGTGGTGAAGTCAAGGCTGAGCTTAAAGAGCAGGGCATAACAATTTCCGACAGCGTTGAGCTTGGCATCATGATAGAGACCCCTGCGGCGGCTATCATAAGCGATAAGCTTGCAAAGCTTGTGGACTTTTTCAGCGTTGGCACTAATGACCTCACTCAGTATACCCTTGCTTGTGACAGGCAGAACCCTGATATAGAGCAGTTCTGCGACACTCACCATGAGGCTATACTTAGACTTATTGAAATGTCTGCAGAGAACGCCCACAAGAACGGTGCATGGATAGGAATATGCGGTGAGCTTGCGGCTGACACTACTCTCACAGAAACCTTCCTGAGAATGGGCATTGACGAGCTTTCAGTTTCTCCGACCTTTGTTCTTAAGGTAAGGGACGCTGTAAGAAATATTGACCTCTCCAAATAATTTCTCATAGATCTTCACGCAAAGAACACACCCTCGTTCATATGGACGGGGGTGTGTTCTTTTATTTGACAGATATGCTTTAATGTGCTAAAATATCTTATCGGCACAATTGTGTTTGTACATAAGTTTGTTATCAATGCACAAAAAATAAAAGTAAAATTTGTATACTATTTTGCCATAAAATCTCCCGTGCAGAATCGTATATAAGTTATCGAGGGGTGTGAAAGACTTGACCGACACTGAGTTCGATTTCAGGGTGGAGCTGATCCTGAAAAATGACAAAAACGGGCTTAGGGAGATCTATCAATGCTACGGCAAGGTGATATATAACATCATGCTTGACATTGTGAAAAGTCCTCAGGACGCTGAGGACCTCACATCAGATTTTTTCCTAAAGCTATGGGACACCGCAGGTCAGTACCGAAAGGGAACGGGGCATAAGCGATATCTGACTGTAATGGCGAAAAATCTCGCTCTTGACTTTATCAAAAAAAGGCGGCACGAAACGCCGAACCTTGATGATGAAGAAGCAGGGCATAAAGAACAGCAGGACAGTATGCGGGTAGACGACGATGTGATCGGAAAGCTCACCTTCGAGGAGGCTTTGAAGCTGCTTTCAGAGGGCGAAAGGGATATCCTGAACATGAGGCTTGGAATGGATATGACATTTCGTGAGATAAGTCGGGCAGTGGGGAAGCCGCTGGGTACTGTCACATGGAAATACCGTCAGGCTGTTTCCAAACTAAAAAAGACCATAAAGGAGGACAGTATCTATGGCTAAAAAAATAAAATTTCTTTACAAAAAGCATATTTCTGATACTGCCCCTGACATGGAAAAGCTCTGGGACAGGATAGAGGGACAGCTTGAAAACAAAACGGACAAAGATCAGACACAGATAAAAGTAAGCCGCAGAAATTACAGAAGATTTGCAGCGGCAGCAGCCTCGCTCGTGCTTATTATCGGCGGCGTAAGCCTTTACGCCGATATCCGCTCAGAGTCGGACAGTGTTTCAAAGCATAGCGTAGAAACGGCTGACAAGGCTAGGCTTGAAAACAGAGAAGAAAAGACATACGAACAGCTCAGTTTCAGCCACACAGACACAAAGGCTTATGAGGACAGCTACATTCCAAAGGGCGATGATTATTTCACAGAGGACAGCGTTCTGGAAGATACAGACTTCTTTGCAGATGTGACAGTGCTTTCAGCAAGGCTCGACAGCGACAGCGCACATTACACCCTGAGAATAAACAGCCTTGTATCAAAGACAGGAGAAGAAAGCAAAACAAATATCACCATTGAAAGCTCTACCCCTTATATCATGCAGGAAAACAGAGAATATTTCATACCACTGAGGAAAGAAAACGGCACTTATTTTATGGCCTTTGAAAATGCACCTCAAATAGAAATTTCTCTTGACGGGGATATCGTTTTTCAAAACGGCTGGAAAAGTCTTGACGATGATTCGGGTATTCTTAAAGACTCGCAGAAAAGCAAGAACGATTATTTCTATGACCGAATGAGATATTCCTCGAAAAACGATCTGCAAGACCTGCTTGCTAAGTGGAGGACTATGTAGCTAACAACGCAAGGGCATATCGCCCACGCTATTTTACGGGAGATGACAGCTATGAAAAAGACAACTTCAAACAGCATAAAAAGAAACTTGACCATGACTCTGTCGCTTATGATGACGGCGACAATGCTTGCTTCATGCGGAAGCGGTTATGACGGCTCGGAGAGCAGAAAGAGCGGCAGCTATAACAATGAAAGAACAACTGCGGAAAACTACAGATACAGCAATGTTACAGCCGGAGATACTGACGGCACGGCGAATATAGGAGGGGGTTACAATACCGAGGAATATAACCATCTGACCGAAAACGGCTATAAGCTTGTTTCAGACGAACCGCTTTCCACCTTTTCCACAGACGTTGACACGGCTTCCTACACAAACGTGAGAAGAATGATAAATGATGGCTGGGAGGTCGACTCTGACGCTGTGAGAACAGAGGAGTTCATAAACTATTTCAAGTATGACTATGAAAAGCCTGCGGAGGGCGCGGTGTCTATAAATACCGAGCTTTCCGATTGTCTTTGGAACAGTGAAGCAAAGCTTATGCTGGTGGGGCTTCAGGCAAGGGAAGCAAAGGTCAAGGACGTTCCTACAAACCTTGTTTTCCTCATAGACGTGAGCGGCTCAATGGAGGACGAGGATAAGCTTCCTCTTGTTCAGCAGGCTTTCTCAATGCTTGCTGAAAACCTTGGGGCTGATGACAGAGTTTCTATCGTCACTTATGCAGGCAGCGACAGCGTTGTTCTTGAGGGCGAAAGTGGCGACAACAGCGAGGAGATAGTTTCAGCACTTAACAGCCTGTCAGCAGGCGGCTCGACAGCAGGTGCGGCAGGAATTACCACAGCTTACAAGCTTGCAGAGGAGTATTTCATAGAGGGCGGCAACAACAGAGTTATCCTTGCAACTGACGGCGATCTGAACGTTGGTCTGTCAAGTGAAGAAGAGCTTACCGACCTTATATCACAAAAGCGTGACTCAGGGGTATATCTCTCAGTGCTTGGCTTCGGCTCAGGAAACTATAAGGATAACAGGCTTGAAGCCCTTGCTGATAACGGCAACGGAAACTATGCTTATATTGACAGCGTTGACGAAGCAAAAAGAGTGCTTGTAACAGAAATGAGCGGAACTCTTTTCACTGTCGCAAAGGACGCAAAGGTGCAGATAGAGTTTAATCCCGAAAATGTTTCAGCATACAGGCTGGTGGGCTATGAAAACAGACTTCTCAATGACGAGGACTTTGAGGACGATACAAAGGACGCAGGCGATATCGGCTCGGGTCAGCAGGTCACGGTTTTGTATGAGATAGTGCCAAATAACGGCAATGAAAAGTCGCTGAAATATCAGGATAACGAGAGCAAGGCTGAAACCAACGAGCTCAGCGGAGAAATGCTCACAGTTTCAGTGAGGTATAAAGACCCGGAGGCGAGCGAAAGCAAGCTTATAGACAAGTCTGTTATGTGTTCTGACTATACAGAGGCTGTGTCACAGAATTTTGCAAAGGCTTGCTCTGCGGCAGAGTTTGCAATGGTGCTTAGAAACAGCGACTATGCAAGCGGTCTTACCGCTCAGGGCGTTGTGGATTATATGGAACAAAACAATGTTGACAACAGCGAGCTTTTTGAACTCATATACAAATATATGCAAAACGGCACAGGCAGCGAGGCAAGCTACTGGTAAAAAAATAAATCAAGGGGGTGCTGCATGGTCAGCACCCCTTTGGGCCATAAAATTTACCTCTTACATAGAAATCTGCACCTGTCAGCCAAAAGGGGTTTACATGAAAAGAAAAATAGATTATAATAAGGCTGTCAGATAAAACTGGGGGTGAAAGCGTGAAGGTCAGGATAGAGATAGACGAGGATATGTCTGAAGATGAGATAGTCATAAGGTGCGCCCAGCCCGATGAACGTGTGCTTAAAATGAAAAGGGCGGCGGAGTCCGCTGAGAGCGAGCCTGAGATAGCTTTTTTTAAAGACGCAGTTCAGTTCTATCCTCCCCTTGATTCCATACTGTTTTTTGAAACAGGGGAACATAATCTTAACGCTCATACCTCTGACGACGTTTTTCAAGTGAAAATGAAACTTTTTGAGCTTGAAGAGATACTTCCACGAAAGTTCGTGCGAGTGTCAAAATCCGCTATCGTGAACGTGAAACATATTTATTCTGTTGAGCGAAACATAACCTCTGCAAGCCTTATAAGCTTTGCAGGCACTCACAAACAGCTTTACGCCTCACGAAGCTATTACAAGCTTTTGAAGCTCAGACTTGGAGAAAGGAGATTTCTATGAAAAACAAAAATCTTATATGGGGCTTGTTCGTTATCCTTGCAGGCGTTGCGCTTATCCTTGACCGCACAGGTCTGCTTGGAAGTGTAAGCGTGTGGAGCGTTGTGATCTCACTGCTCCTCGTTCCTGTTATCGTAACGAGCGTCAGACACCTTAACTTCTGGGGAATATTCTTCCCTATGGCTATCATGGCGATACTCTTTGACGAAACTCTCGGTATCGAGAAGTTCACCCCATGGCCTGTTTTGGGTGCGGCACTGCTTCTCAGCGTGGGATTTTCATTTATTTTCCCTTATCGCTACAGGTTTACCCAAAGCAAGTGGACCACCCACACTACCGATAATCCTGCATGGGATAAATCCTCAGACAACGGGGAATATGTGCGTATCGACGCAAAATTTTCAGGCTGCACAAAGTATATAACCTCAAAGGTGCTGAAAAGAGTTGACATAAGCTGCCGTTACAGCGGTATGGAGGTGTACTTTGATTCTGCCGATATGGCAGGAAACGAAGTCGAGCTGAATGTTGATGTGCTTTGCGGCGGAGTGGAGCTTTATATCCCGAAGAACTGGGGCATAAAGGTGGAAGCCGACTGCGTTCTTGGCGGAATAGACCAGCCTAACGGAGCTTATGATGAAAAAGAAAAGATCCTTATCATAAAGGGCAGAGCAAAGATCGCAGGAATAGATATAACATATGTTTAGTCTTATGTGAAAGAACAAAAGTAAAAGCTGCGGAGTTTTCGCTCCGCAGCTTTTTGTATGTCTGATTATTCTTGAAGTATCATCTTGTCTGAAAGTTCGTCCTCGGCGGTGTCGGAATAAAGCTTCATAAGCTTTTCCACTGTCATGTTTGCTCTCTGCTCGCCCTCGATAGTAAGAAGCAGTTTGCCTTGGCTCATTACGATAGTCTTGTTGCCATATTCAATGGCATTTGAAATGTTGTGTGTTATCATAAGAGTAGTCAGTGCGTTTTCTTTTACTATCTTTTCGGTTATCCTCATGACCTTTTCTGCGGTCTTAGGGTCAAGTGCCGCAGTGTGTTCGTCAAGAAGCAGAAGCTTTGGTGTAACGATAGTCGCCATAAGCAATGTGAGCGCCTGTCGCTGTCCGCCGGAAAGCAAGCCCACAGGCATTTTCATTCTGTCTTCAAGACCTAGGTCAAGTTCTTTGAGCCTTTCTCTGAATACTGAAACGTCCTTTTTCCTGATACCGATAGTCAGCGAACGACGCTTTCCACGACTGTAGGCAAGGCCGAGGTTTTCCTCTATGGTCATGTTAGGTGCAGTTCCTCTCAGCGGGTCCTGGAAAAGCCTGCCTATAGTTCTTGCACGTTGATGCTCCTTTAGGTGAGTGATGTTCTTTCCGTCAAGGAATATCTTGCCGGTGTCAGCCTCGTAGCTGCCGCTGATAACGTTCATAAGGGTCGATTTTCCTGCACCGTTTGAACCTATTACAGTAACGAAATCTCCGTCAGCCACATCAAGGTCTATGTGCTGGAGCGCCTTACGCTCGTTGGCAGTGTTCTTGTTGAAGGTTATGTTTATATTTTCAAGCTTAAGCATTTTAAACCTCCTATTTGTCACTGCATACACGCTTGTATGCCTTTGTGATATACTTCTTGATAGCAGGCAGAGAGATAGCAAGGGCAACTATGCAGGCTGAGAAAAGCTTTGTGTAGTTGCTGTCCATACCGAGATTCATTGCAAAAGCAAGAACAAATCTGTATGCTATCGCACCGAATATCGCCGCAAGTATTCCGCAGAGGATCGAGTGCTTGCTGAAGAATATCTCACCGATAATTATAGAAGCAAGGCCTACCACCAGCATACCTGTACCGCTGTTTGAGTCGCCTGCCGAGGAATACTGAGCGTACATTGCGCCTGAAAGGGATACCAAAGCGTTTGCAATGGCAAAGCCCATTATCTTCATTCTGTCTGAGTTTATTGAAGAAGCCCTTACCATGTATTCGTTGTCGCCTGTGGCTCTAAGTGACATTCCTGCCTGAGTTTTAAGAAACCAGAAAAGTAGTGCCGCCGCAATAATAAGCACGATACCTGCTGCCGCAAGCTTGTAATAGTCGCCGAAATATTTCTGTGCTATTGTAAATATAGTATCTTTCTTATAAAGCGAAATATTAGGTCTGTCCATGATTTTCAGGTTTATGGAGTAAAGAGCCGTCATTGTGATTATTCCCGCAAGTATAGGCTGAACGTTGAGTTTTGTGATAAGTATTCCCGTCACGCTTCCTGCGATAGCTCCTGCCACTATTGACAGCAATATTCCCTTGATAGGGTCGCCGTTGAAAGCCTGCATAACTGATACTGCAACGCCAAGGGTGAAAGTTCCGTCTACCGACAGGTCAGGGATATCAAGTATCCTGAATGAGATGAATATTCCCAAAGCGAGGATAGAAAAAACAAGACCTTTTTCAAATGTTCCCGTAACAACGCTTTCCGTGAGCTGAGTGTTTATTATCACAAGAAGCAAGATCAAAAGCACAGCTTTCGGTATAAGCGAGATAACTGTTTTCTTATTCAGTTTCATATAATTTTCCTTTCAATAAAAAATAGCAGGGAGCGAAAGTCCCGCTCCCTACTATTATACTATGTTTGATTTGATTTTGCAATAGTTTAATCGAAGTAAACTGTCTTTTCTCCGTTTGCAATATCGTCAGGAATAGTGATACCGATCGTGTCAGCAGTTGTCTTGTTGATATAAGTGCTGAGGTCCTCGTTGAATACCTTTATTGGTATCTCGGAAGCCTTCTTTTCGCCGCTGAGTATCTGAGCTGCCATGTTTGCAGTTTCCTTACCAAGGTCGGAATACTCGATACCAACAGTGCCAAGACCGCCGTCCATTACCATTGAGTCAGCGCCAACGAACATTGGAACCTTCGCCTTGTTCATAACTTCTGTTACAGTGCCCATAGCGCCTGCGATAGTGTTGTCGTTAGGTGAGAATACAGCGTCGCACTTTGCGGCAAGGTTCTGAGCAGCTTCCTGCACCTCAGATGTGTTTGAAGCAGCGCCTTCGATTACAGTGATGCCCTTTTCCTCACAGTAAGCCTTTACTTCTTTAAGGGTAGAAACTGAGTTGTCCTCGCCTGTGTTGTAAAGATAACCGAGAGTTTTTATTTCAGGCTTCATTTCAAGCGCAAAGTCAAGTATCTTTGTGATAGCGAGCTTGTCAGATGTGCCTGTGATGTTTGCCCCTGTGCTTTCAAGCGAGTCGCAAAGACCTGCACCGATAGGGTCTGTTACTGCGGAGAATACTACAGGTATCTCCTCAGAGTATGGAGCTGCGAGCTGTGCGCATGGTGTTGTGATAGCGATGATGATATCATCACCGTCAGCCTTGAACTGGTCGAGTATCTGCTGAACAGTTGTTGACTCGTTGTTAGCCTGCTGAGCGTCGATAGTGCAGTTTTTGCCGTCAACATAGCCAAGCTCCGCAAGTCTGTCAATAACAGCGTCTCTGATAGTGTTGAGAGATGTATGCTCCATTATCTGAACAATGCCTATCTTATAGTGCTTTTCTGATGAGCCGCCCGTCTTTGAATCGTTTGAGGAGTCCTCCTTAACGCCGCATGACGCAAGAGCAGCCACAGCCATTACCGCAGCAGCGGCAAGTGCCAGAACTTTTCTTAACTTCATATATGTACCATTCCTTTCGTATTTACGGGGATTTTACCCTACTACTCTATTAAAGCACAGCCGTAAAAGTTTGTCAAGTAAAAGTTAAAAGGATTGTAGAAATAGTAAAAGTCACAGAGAAAATTCCCATGGATTTTGTATGCTTTGCAGTCGGTTGACAGAAATGTGAAAAAAGGCTATAATGATATTTGTAATATTGCAGAGCGGGAGGTTTCATATTGGGACTGAAAAGGGTTTCCGTGATAGGGCTTTGTCTTGCGGCGGTGGCAGCGGTTGTAATGCTTGCTGCTGTGATAATAAGACCGCCGAAAATATATATAAGCGAGATATGCCCTTCAAACAGTGAAACATCTGAGAAAACAGCTATGCAGGACAAAAACGGAGAACCAAGCGATTGGATAGAGATATATAATCCTACAAATAAAGATATTTCACTTACGGGATTTTCACTTTCAAAAAATGGCGGTGGAGATCAGCCTTTGGGCGGATATGTCATTAAAGCCCATGACTATATAATAGTATACTGCTCGTCAGCAGGCTTTGAAAATGCTGATTTTCCTCACGCTGATTTCAGCATAGGCAAGGTCAGCGAAGCGGAGATAATATTGAAATATGACTCGTTCCAGTGTGAGAGCATAAAAATGCCTAAGCTTAACAAGGGCGTGAGCTATTCTAAAAATGTCAAGGGTGAAATGTACGTTTCAGAGCCTACACCTCTTGCGGCGAATGCAGAGAAAACTATTGGAGATACACCTGTGTTTTCTCAGGCGGCAGGCAGCTATGAAAAGGCTTTTGACCTTGAGATAACCGCAGGAGAGAGTCAGACGGTGTATTATACCACCGACGGCACCGACCCTGCCACGTCGGACACAAGAAAGGTCTATGAAAATGCCCTGAGAATTGACGACAGGTCAGATGATGAAAATGTCCTTTCGGCTTATGACCCTATGAAAATACAGCTTGATTATCGTGACAGCATAAAACTGCCTGACAAAAGCGCAGTTGATAAAGGCACTGTCATTAGAGCCTGTGCAGAGGGCACAAGCGGAAAGTGCGGAAAAACTGTTACTGCCACTTATTTTGTGGACGTTTCAAGTGCAGATCATAACGATCTGCCTATAGTATCCATTACCACCGATCCTGATGGGCTTTTCAACGAAAAAACGGGCATTTACTGTCTTGGAGACGTATACAAAGAATATGACGAAGAAAATCCCGACCACCCTTGGAACGGCTCTATCCCTGCAAACTATAATCAGCGTGGCAGAGAGTGGGAAAAGGAATGTTATGTTGAGTATTTCGACAGCGAGGGCAACAGCCTTATTTCTCAGGATTGCGGCATAAGGATACAAGGCGGCTGGTCCAGGGCGGATTATCAAAAGTCGTTCAGGCTTTATGCTCGAAACGATTACGGCAAAAGCTCTTTTGATACAGTTTTCTGGGATAGCTTTACAGATGTAAACGGCGAGGCTATCACCTCCTGCAAGACCTTTGTGCTTAGAAACGGCGGAAATGACGCCAATTATTCAAAGTTCAAGGACATGATGATACAAAATATGGTGTCAGGCAGAGGTGTTGAAACTCAGCAGGGAACAGCCTGCGTGCTGTTTATAGACGGTGAATACTGGGGACTTTATACCTTGCAGTCGGATTACAGCGACAGATATTTTGCGGATAGGTATAATGTTGCAAAAAGCAACGTTGTCATGTATAAAAATGATGAGCTGAGCGAGGGTGAGGCTGAGGACGAAAAGCTTTTCAATGATATGTATAAGTTTATCACAGAAAACGATATGTCCATTGAGGAGAATTATCGCAAAGCCTGCGCAATGATAGATATGGATAACCTTGTGGAGTATGCCGCCACAGAAATGTATATCTTCAATGACGATTGGCCGCAGAACAACTATGCTTGCTGGCGCACAAGAATCATAGAGCAGGGCAATAGCTATGCAGATGGCAGATGGCGTTTTGTGCTTTTCGATACGGAATCGTCATGCTCGCATTATAACGAGAAGGATCTGGAAACAAATATGTTCTCGTATCTTAGAAGCCAGAGCTATACAAAATTTGGCGGAATACTTTGCAGACTTATAGATAACGAGGAATTCGATTTGAAGCTCGCTTCTGCAATGTGTCAGCTTGGAAGCGTGAACTTTACTGCGGAGCGGTTTGGGGAGTATCTCGAATATTATAAGAATATCTATTATGGCGAGCTTGATAATTATTTCCACCGTTTTCCAACATGGGCAAACCTTGCGAAAGCTACAGACCCTATGATAATACGTTGGCAGAATTTTATTGAGGGAAGATATGATAAAGTGCTTGGCTATCTTGAAAGAGAGTTTGACTATTATGAGCGCAGAACAGTGAAGATATCAGCGGATAACGAGCAGGGAAGCGTTTTGATAGGGGGCGTTGAAATAGAAAGTGATTATAGCGGCACATATTTTGACGGCTGTGAGATAAAATTGAACGCACAAGCAAAATCAGGCTGGCATTTTGACCATTGGGAGGGCGTAAAGGGCGATAATACCCAATCGGAGATAAAGGCTAAGGTGAATGGTGATATGAATATCAAAGCTGTTTTTGAAAAAGATATTGTTTAGCATAAAAAAGGTCTGTCACCAAAATCAAGTGACAGACCTTTTACTATATAACTTAACCTGCAAAATCAATATCTATAGAGCATATCTCAGCGTCAGTTCCTACCCTCATGAAAGTGCCGTATACACCAACACCCGAGGTGACAATGGAGTACATATTATCTTTCTTTATCATTCCGCATGGGTTTTCCCAGAAAAGACCTATGGTAAGATTGCCTGGGAAAAGCTGTCCGTCATGTGTGTGTCCTGAAAAATCTATGTCCGCACCTGCGTCAGCGGTCTTTTGAAGCTCGTCAGGCTCGTGGGAAAGCACAAATATCGGCTTGGTTTTGTCAAGATCTTTAGTAAGCTCCGATATCTCAGCACGAGTGCCGTCCTCAGTGCCGGGCTTGTCAGTGTCACGCCTGCCCACAAGATAAAATTCATCGTTTATCAAAACTGACTCATCATTGATAAGCTTTATGTCACACTCTTTTATAAAGTTTGTCATTTTTTCACTATTAAGCTGCTTGCCGCCCCAATCGAATGTGAAGCCCATTAGTATCTTTTCATCAATGTCATGATTGCCATAGACCGCATATACGCCATATTTGCTTTTTATGGACTTGAGCTGTGCCTTTATCCCTTCCGGATCGTCCATGCCGTCATAGCTGTTGTCAAAAATATCTCCTGCAATTATAACAATGTCAGCGTCCTGCTCATTTATTTTCTCAACCATATTTGTGATGTGGTCTACACCGATAGCGTAACCCATGTGCAGGTCAGCCACAAGCACAGCCTTTAAATGCTTGTCACTGCCACATGACTTGTTGACAGTTACGCTGTATTCATTCACCTTGATGTTTCGTGCATTGAAAATGCCGTAAAGACAGGTCGCCACCGCACAAGCCACAACCACCGAACCTATGGAAATAACGCTTCCACGGGAAAAAAGCAGCGTGTTTTTGAGCTTCGTGTGCTTTGCGATAAGTCTTAGCAGGTCAAAAAGCACCACATACAAGAGCGAGTAGAGCATGATGCCTATCCAGTATGTAGAAATTCGCCTTATGACGATAGCAACGGCGGATTTCGGAAGCAGAAAAGCTATAACAGGCGAAAGCGCCATGAAAAGATAGACCACTGCAAAAGGCACTTTGAAACGCAGCCAGTTAAATCTGTGGTTGCAGTGCTTCATCCAGTAGAAAAATCGGAACATCATGTATGATGATACGCCCAGATAAAAGGGCAGAAGAAATAGAAATATCATTATTATGCCACCTTATAGATAAGTGAGGAATGAGGAATTAAGGTATCGCCTGCGGCGATGATTTTTTGTAGGGGCGACCTTTGGTCGCCTGTTTCGCCGCTTGTGGCTGATGAGTTTTTATTCCTCTTTAAATCTCTCCAAAAAGCTGTGTCTGCCCTCGTCATCTTTGTATGCAATGACCTGATTGAGCATAACGTTTTCCACACTCTTGAAAATGTTGTATTCCACCTGCGGATTAACAAGCTTTAGCTTTGCGATAAGCTGTTTTATCTCCATACGCTTTGATACTGTCCTGCTGTCAGGTGCGCAGGTGGTGCAGGTGTCGGTGAACTTGCAGGCACACTGTATGAAACGCAGCCCATTATAGTCACGCCACCTTTTTATGTCGTCCTCTCTTACCATATAGAGAGGTCTTATAAGCTGCATACCCTCAAAATTCGTGCTGTTGAGCTTCGGCATCATTGTCTGTATCTGTCCGCCGTAAAGCATCGACATCAGTATAGTTTCGATAACATCATCATAGTGATGACCGAGTGCGATCTTGTTACAGCCAAGCTCCTGTGCTTTGCTGTATAAATGACCTCTTCTCATTCGTGCGCACAGATAGCATGGATTTTTCTCCACATTGTATACAGAGTCGAAAATATCAGACTCAAACACTGTTATGGGTATTCCAAGCCGCTTTGCGTTGCGCTCGATTATCTCACGGTTTGCAGGGCTGTAGCCCGGATCCATAACAAGATATTTTACCTCGAAAGGGAACTTGCTGTGGCGGTGAAGCATTTGTATGAGCTTTGCCATGAGCATTGAATCCTTGCCACCCGATATGCACACCGCTATCCTGTCATTAGGCCTTATAAGCTCATATTCGTTCACAGACTGTGTGAATCTGTTCCATATCTCCTTGCGGAATTTCTTTTGTATGCTCCGCTCAGCGTCCTGCGAGATATCCTCTACGACCTCTTTGGAAAGCTTTTCTTTCAGCCAGCCATAGTAGCCACCCTCTAGGTTTTCAGCGTCATAGCCAAGCTCTCGAAGCTTTTCGGCCTCAGTGTCGCTTATAAGTCCGCTTTTACAGCAGATAAGAAGCTTTTTGTCCTTTGGCAGGTCGCTTTTATCAAGCTTTTCGGCAGGGATGTTCACTGCTCCGTCAATGTGACCATACTCAAAAGAAAGCTCGTCCCTTATATCTATTATCAGCGTGTTGCCGCTTGCATTTATCATTTGTCAGTTGACCTCCGCAAAATTAATCACTATTCTTTATGATAGCATAAAAATCAACTTTTTTCAAGCTTTATGCACAAATACGCAAAAATAAAAAGGCAAAGCCTGATACTTTGCCTTTTGTTTTATGTCTTGTGTCTGTTTCTTATATAGAATATTATGGATATTGCCGCTACGATAAATTCCGTGACAGGATAAGCAAGCCATACGCCGGTTAATCCTGCTGCCTTGGACATAATGAAAGCCATTGGCACGATAAGAGCAAAGCCCCTTAATATGGTGATGGTCTGGGCTGGTATGATTTTTTCAGAAGCCGCAAAAAATGCAGATATTATTATATTGAAGCCTGAGAAAAACAATCCGGTGAAGTATATTTTCATACCGTCCTCTGCCATGTGCTGAAGAGAGTCGATATGCTCGCTGTTGAATATAGCGGCGATAGGCGTTGTGAAAAATGCAATAGCAAGGTAAACCATAAGCGCTATTACAAGCTGTGATATAATAGAATATCTCAGCACTGCTCTAAGACGGTCTTTGTCGCCAATGCCGTGAGCAGCACTGATAAGCGGCTGACCGCCTTGTGCGATACCGGTGAATATGGATACCGCCACAATGGAAGTATTCGCTATCACTGCATAAGCTGCAACGCCTGTGTTGCCTGCAAGACCAAGTATTATTATATTGAACGCAAGCACTACGATGCCTGATGAAAGCTCAGTTATAAGCGACTGCACGCCTATGGATAATATGCCGCCAAAAATTCTCCCTTCGTGCCTTGCCCTGACGATATGGAAGTTGTTCTTTTTGCGAAATTTGTATATGCTCAGTATGCAAAGGCTTATGACAGGCGAAAGCCCTGTTGCAAGGATAGCTCCGAAAATGCCCATATTCAGCGGAAAAATGAACACATAGTCAAGTATTATGTTTGAAAAGCTTCCCGTAAGCATTGCTGCCATTGAAATCTTTGGGTTTCCGTCATTTCTTATAAAGCAGTTGAAAGTGTTATTTAGCACAAAGAACGGTCCGAACATCATAAGCACTTTTAGGTAGGTATTAGTCATGCCCACAACGCTGCCCTTTGCACCAAGAAGCTTTGCAAGTGGCATTGAAAAAAACGCTCCGCCCAAAAAGTATATCGCTCCAAGCACCAGAGCCATAAGCAGTGCGCAGGTGAAAACTTTGCTTCCTGCTTCGTCACGTCCCTGACTTTTGTATATTGCAAACTTTGTCGCTCCGCCCATGCCGATCATAAGTCCGGTGCCGTGGATAAGGCTGTATATCGGAATGGCGATATTCAGTGCAGTTACGCCGTCTGCACCCATGCCCTTTGCGACAAAGAACGTGTCCGCAAGGATATAGCACGATACACCTATCATTCCGAGAACGTTCAGAGAAGCATATCTGGCAAAATCCCTAAGATGTGAATTTCTATTCATTTTTACCCTCCGTTTATCCCACAAAAAAACGCCGAACACCGCTGCCTTTTAAAGCCTAACGACAGCAGGTCCGACGCAAAACTTCTACCCGGCGGCAGAAGTAAGCATTAAACATATAAGATTATAACAGAGTATATCGGCATTGTCAAGAGGTAAATGCCTTCGCTTTATGTTAAATAAATGTTAAAAAACGCTCTCTGCGGTTGACAAGTTTTTAACAAAGCTTTATAATGAAATTGACAGAAAGCATATATAATATTATATGACAGCCTTAAAATTTTATATACCGATAACAAAGAAGGGGAAACTATGAATTTAACTCATCTCAGATATATGGTAGAGGTCGAAAGACTTGGGTCTATCACAAAAGCAGCTTCAGCACTTTATATGGGTCAGCCTAACCTTTCAAAAGCCATAAAGGAAATGGAAAGAGAAGTTGGCATACCGATTTTTAAAAGAAGTGCAAAGGGTGTTGTTGCCACAGAAAAGGGCAAACAGTTCTTGCAGTATGCAAAGGCCATACTTGTGCAAATGGATAAAATGGAGAGCCTTTATAAGGATAATGGTGAAAACGCTGTGAACTTCTCTCTGCTTTTGCCAAGGGCAAGCTATATAACCCACGCTTTCACTTGCTTTGTGAACAAGTTAGGCACGAATGTGGAGCTTGACGCAAAAATAAGGGAAACAAACTCCATGGAAGCCATAAACGCAGTGGTGGAATGCGAATATAACATGGGTATAATCCGTTATCCTGTGGCGTATGAGAGCTTTTTCATGTCTATGATAGAAGAGAAAAATCTGAAATATCATAACGTGTGGGAGTTTGATTATGTACTTATCACAAGCGAAAACAGCCAGCTTGCTAAAGAAAAAGAGATAAACGAAACTGTTTTGGATAGATATATTGAAGTCCTGCATGGCGATAATATCGTGCCGAACATCTCAGCGACTTATCAGAAGAAAAATGCTGAGCTTAATAATCACAGCAGGCATATTTACGTCTATGAGAGAGGAAGTCAGTTCGATATCCTTTCGGCTTGTCCGGACTCATTCATGTGGGTAAGTCCTCTGCCAAAGGAGATATTGAAGCGTTATGGCCTTGTGCAAAGAGTTTGTCATAGCTTCAAAAAGACCAATAAGGACGTTCTTATCTATCAGAGCAATTACCGCCTTAGCCATGCGGATCAGATGTTCCTCGATGAGCTTGAAAGGGTAAGAAAAGAGATATCAGAATAATTTTCAGCATAAAAATGCGGGCGAACATGAAAAGTGTTCGTCCGCTTTTTGTTTAAGGCAACACCGCACAAAGCCTGCCTGACGGCTTTGCACGCCATCTGCTTGCAGATTTTCCGTCATATCACACAAAAATCCCTTGACATACGACAGTATGCCTGCGGAATTTTTATGCAATCTGACAAAAAATCTGACTACGCATCTGACACACAATCTTTGTGCGGTATTGCCTTAACAAGATCTAAGCTCTGAGCATATTATAGGTCAACGTGACTACAGAATATGCCCCCGTCCTTTGTAATGTCAATATAGGCATAGCTTGCAGGCTTGCCGTCTCTCGGCTGACCTGCACTGCCGGGGTTTAAAATGTGGATACCCTCCTCATAGGCATAGTAGCGGCAGTGTGTGTGTCCGAAAAGTGCTATCTGTGCGCCTATTTCCTTGGCTTTGTAAAAAAGTCTGTCGGTAGAGTATTTCACGCCCCACTTGTGACCATGGGTGAAAAATATCTTTATACCGTCATCGGTCATGTATATGTCATTTTCGGGAGTGAGCGAAGCAAAGTCGCAGTTTCCTGATACGTTTACTATCTTTTTGTCAAGATACTGCACTCTCAGGCTGTCAAGGTCACGTTCGCCGTCACCAAGAAAAATAAACAGGTCAGCGTCGCCGTTTCTCTTGAATATTTTGTGCATTGCAGAATAATTTCCATGAGTATCCGAAAAAACGATTATTCTCATAGTTACACCCCTTTACCAGTTATAACAAGCAATATTATAACATAAATATTTATAAATACTATAGAAAAAAGGAGAATTTTTTATGAGCGCAAAAAACAGCTTCAATTCTATGGATCCAAAAGCCATGCAGGCGCTTCTTGCAGTGGCTTCAAGAAAGCTAGGCACTACTCCTGATGTGCTGAAAGGTCAGCTTGAAAGCGGCGTTTATGACAGAGCGCTTCAGGGTATGCCACAAAACGAGGCTATGATGCTTCAAAAGGCTTTGTCAGATCCGAAAACTGCCGAGAAAATATTGTCCTCACCGCAGGCAAGGGCAATATTCAAAAAGCTTCAGGGGAAATAGTATTTTGCAGGGCAAAAGCTTGAACAGGCGGTGAAATAATTGGACGATCTGATGAATAAAATACAGAATGTGCTTAATGACGAGGAAAGCATGAAGCAGATAAAGGAGCTTGCGGATATGCTCACGGCGGATAACGGCGGACAGGGAGAACAGGGCGGTCAGAGCGAAGCTCCACAAAGCCCCCGGAACATGGACTTTTCTCAGCTTCTCCAAAGCCTGGGTGGCGTTTCTCCGCCTGCGGAAAGCAAGCCTGCGCAAGCGACACAGACAGGGGGTCTTGATATTGCAAAGCTTATGAAGATACAAAGCATTATGCAGTCGGCCTCAAAGCCCGATAAAAATATCCAGCTTCTTCTTGCTCTGCGACCTCTGCTGAAAGAAGAAAATCAGGCGAAAATAGACAGGCTCATAAAAATATTCAAGCTTTTTGCAGTGTATCCTGCACTGAAAGAAAGCGGACTTCTGGGAGGTGATCTGCTTGGCATATTCTGATGACAATAATTTCACCACCATGCAGGAGGAAGCCATTCGCCGTGTGAGAGAAATGCAAAGGCGTTCACGAAGCATTGTGGGCGCAAGCCCTAATAGCGAGCCTGCACCACCTAAAGCAGAGGAAACCCCTCGCACTCAGAATGCTCATAGCCCACAAAAAGCCCCTCAGAGCAGTTCGCTTTTGAGCGGTCTGCTTGGGGGGAATTTGGGCGATATAAAGATAGACGAGGAAAAAGCCCTTATCGGTCTGCTTATTTACATATTATACAAGCAGGGCGCAGACATAAAGCTTCTTCTGGCACTTGGTTACCTTCTTCTCTAAAGCGTCCATTCAAGAAGCGCAAGCATAGAAATATCAGAGAAAATATCGGAAAGATAGCTGTCGTCATATATCCTGTCCATGTTGTCACCTGAGTATTCTATCTCCTTGCAAAGCTCCTTGACGGTTTCAAAGCGTGCAGGAGCGTCCTGCTCACGACTGAGGTTTATGACCTCTGCGGCAAAAACGAACACTATCATAGCCTTTATTTTTGACAGCAGGTCGAAATCTCTCACAGCTTTAAGAAAATATCTGTATACAAAATACACCGCAAGCTTTTCGTACTCACCGCTCGTCTGAGCCTTTAAAGGTGCGGAAAGCTTTTTCACAAAGCGGCTTGCGTCCTTTATCTGCTGTGGGAGAATGTCGCCTATAAAGTCAAGACGTTCAAGATACAAAAGCATATTTTCGGCATTTTCCAAAGGCTTTTCAGGCAAAGCCTTTTTCAAGCTCTCCACACGCTCTGCAATTATCTCAGGGTGGGAAAGTTCCTGGGCAATGGCTTTTATCTCCTCTGTATCCTCTTCGTCAAGAGCATATTGTATCTCCGCTGACGCTGAAAGAACGTTCACAAGCCTGTCATGGAGAGAATATTCCCTGTTTTGAAGCAGGTCAATGAAAGCCGTCCGTGCAAAAAGCATAGTTTCAAGAAGCTGTGGATCGAACTCAAGGTCGTCAGGCTCTTCATCTATCTCTTTGGTAAAAAATCTCACAGGCTCATCGTCAGAAAGATACATTCTCACAGCTTCTTCGCAGGCAAGCCCCACGCCTGCCTCCTTGTAATCTCCAAACCACTCGTAAAACCTCGGGTGTTCACGGCATATGTCTGAGATGTTTTCCTCACCGTAAGCAAGCTGAACAGAGCAAAGCCCCTTTTCGTTGAGCATAGGGCATTTGCCGTCACAGTGGACAAGATATTTCACGCCCTCGTCTTCCGTAACTGAGTTCACAAACTTCCTGCCTATGTCATTGTCAAGCTTTTTGTAAAAGCCGTAGGTGTCCTCGTCTATCTCGATATCCCAATCGGTCATACAGCAGTTGTCAGAACACTGCGAGCCTGTGCAGACAAATTCATCAAATATCTCAGGGTAAAAAAGCTTCATATAAATATCTCCTTATGAGGTGTTGACCTTATTATAATACTAATGCTTTTATCTGTCAACTTTCAGAATAAAAAAAGGCAGACACCTTGTCCGCCTTTTGTCACTCTTGTGTGAAAACTATCCATTTTATGTTTTTGGGGCTTATCTCATCAAGATACTCTGACGGCACTGTGACAGTTATCTGACGTTTTGAAGTCGCCCCTGCCTTGTTCTCGGGTATCTCTTTAGCCACATATATGAAAAGGGAATCCTTGTCCTTGACCGCCCTTACTGCTTTGTAGTCGATATGCTCATATCCCGAAAGCTCTCCTTTTAGAAAAATAACATGGTTGTTGAAGCCGCCTTCGTTTTCAAAAGCTTCCATATCCTTTTTCATTTCCTGAATTTGCAGCTCACTATTGTATTTCAAATAATATTCACTGAAATCATCATAATTTGAGAACATTTTTTGATAGGGAAATGTCATGTTGGCTTCACTGCTGCACTTGTATATCTTTTGCTCAAAAGGAACGTCTGTAAGCTCACTTGTTACATTCTCTGTCTGATAAAGCTTGTTGCTTCCTGCGTAATATACCGTCAAGCCGTTTTCACAAACGCTGTAAAGGCTGTCGGCAGAAAGCTTTTTTGAGAAAAGCTTCATGCTGCCCTCAGAAAAGTCCTCGGATTCTATGGTAAGAACTCCACTGTCCCCCTCCAAAGAGCTTTCAGCATGTATCACCTGCGTGCTTGTGCATACTGTTATCTCAGCCTCAGTGCCGCTTTTTACGCACTCGCAGAACTCAGCCCAGCGCATATCACTTTCTTCCGAAGAGTCCATGAAAAGCATACCATGCTCTTTAGCCGTGTCAGCGGTTATCTCACTGCCGTTCCATGCCGAGAAAAATATCTTTGCAGGGCTGTCAACGACTTCCTCTTGTTCGATAAACGAGGAGTTTTTAGTATTGACCACGCTCTCTTCAGATCGACCGCAGGCTGAAAAAAGGGTCAGGAACATTGCAGCAGACAATACACCGCAGATAATTTTTTTATGCAACTTCCTGCCCCCTTGCTTTTATACTGTAGGGGCAACACCTCCCAAGGCACGCCCTTAAAATTCATTATATCACATTTTGCTGATTCTGTTAATATGTATTTTAATCAAATTAGCAAACTCCTATTTGGCTATAATGTCAAAATATTAGCGTGAATATGGCAAATATCTCAAGAAGAGGGTTTGAAGGGTGAAATGTGACAATATTGTAATTAAACTGTCATTGACATTGATGATAAAAAATATTATAATATATTTATGTACCTGTGCTTTGTTTGCGGGTGGGCAGGTGTATTCCTGCAAAAGGAGGCGAAATGCGGCGGCTTGTGCCGTGCAATATATGGATAATAACAAGAATAATGTTTCCCACAAGGCTTCGGGAAATACGGCGAGCGTTGTCGCAATAATCGTCGTGGGCATATTTGTGCTGTGCGTGATACTTCTGCTTGCCAAGGGGCTTTTTGCAAGCAATAGTTCAGAAGTGCCAAAGGGCATAAATACTGCCACCATAAATACAAATGAGTCTGTGGCTGAGCCGGTGAACAGCGCCGCCCCTGCGGATACGTCCGTTAATGATAACAGCAGTGTGGACGAAAGCGGTGCAGTAACAGATGTGTCAAGCGACGAGTCTAGCCAGACAGATGTGCTTGAAGTAATGTATGTTACAGAGTATGCTTATCTTCATGTGGCACCTGATAATGACGCTGAGAATATCGTTTGTATGTCACCGGGTGTTCAGGTAAACGTTCTTGAATATGAGGATAACGGATATGTGAAGATAAATTTCATGAACATAGACGGTCCACTCACAGGATATATTTATAAGGATTATCTTACAACAGACAGCTCTATAGCAGTACAGTGGTAAAAAATACAGCGCCGCACAAAAGAATGTGCGGCGTTTTTGGATATGGGGGCTTTGAAGTGCCGAAATATAATACTTTTATCGAGGATAAAAACGGAGAGCGCATAGACTTTATCCTTGACGTTGCCAAAAGAAGTCGCCTTAATATGGGTATGCGTGACGGCACTTTGACGGTGCGTGTGCCTTACGGCTGTTCAAAGCAGCAGCTTGAAAGCTTTATTAATAACAATCTGGGCTGGATAAAGGAGCAAAAAGACAAGGCGGCGGTGGGTCTGCCGAAAGATTTCTGCGATGGCGAAAGGCTCAGACTTTTGGGGAACGAGCTTACCCTGACCCTTGTTCAAGCTGATAAGTATTTTTCTCCCAAGATAGAGGACGGCAAGCTTCTCATTGCCGTGAACAAGACCAGCGACCAGACCTATGTAAAAGAGCAGACCACTAAGTTCATAAACGATCTCACAGTGGCGGAGATAACAAAAAGTATGCAGAAAATGTCTGCCTCCACAGGGCTTGTGCCTGAAAAGGTCACAATAAAACCGCTGACAGCAAGCTGGGGAAGATGTATCTCAAACAGGCATATTTCCATAAACTCAAAGCTTATCGTTTTCCGCAGAGAGTGCATTGATTACGTCTGCCTCCACGAGCTTTGCCACTTGGTCTTTATGGATCACAGCAAGGATTTCTGGGCTTTGGTGGGCAAGTTCTGTCCCGATTGGCGAGGCATAAGAGAAGAAATGAAAGGCTGACCATGCAGGCATACCCTACAAAATATACTCATGTGCTTTGTAGGTATTAACTATTGACAAACACAAGATATTGTGGTATCCTTTTATTGTGGCAACAATATGTATAACAAAGAAAAATGGAGGTAATGTAAAATGGTAAATGTGAACGTAACAGGCGGGGAGATGTCCCAGGCAGAGATAAATTCATATATTGACAGGGCGCAGAAGCTTTACCCTGAAAAGACTATCCAGACTATCGACCTAAAAATAGACGGCGACTTTGTTGACGTTGATTATCACTTTGCAGACGTGCCTTTTCAGCGTATAAGAAGAATAACAGGCTATCTTGTTGGAACTCTCGACAGATTTAACGACGCAAAGAGAGCGGAGGTCCGTGACCGAGTAAAGCATGGTCTTGCAAGCCCCAGCGTATCAGAACAGTAAAAATGAAACACGGCATATGTCACCGAAAAAGTGGCATATGCCGTATTTTTTATGGAAGTGTATTGGTGTAGCTTTTTAGATCTTGTTTCCGCAAACGCTGCAAAATTTGGCTCCGCTCTTCAGCTCTGAGCCGCAGTGAGGACACTTTTCAGGTGCGGTCTGCCAGGCAGGCTGTTCAGCCGTTTCTGCAGGTGGTTCTATAGGCTCTGTCTGTTGTGGTATCTCAGGCTCAACTACGCTCTGTGACATAACAGGCTCGGCATTGTCGGGCTTTCTGAACTGTGACATATCAGGCTGAGCAAAACTCTGTTCTTGCGGTGTAGTCATTGGGATAGGCGCAGGGGCATTGTCAGGCGTCTTTGCGGCAACAGGAATCTCAACGGCGAAATCTTCGCCCATAAGTCTGCCTGCAATAACAAGTCCACCGATAAAAAGCAGGAAAGCCGCAATAAATGGCAGAACATCATCAGCAAGTGAAAGGGCTACCCTGAACTTGTCATTGTCATAGCCCATTGTTATGGCGTTTGAGAAGTGACCTTTTACCGTAACATAGTATATCATTATGCCCTTTGTTATCATCACAACAAGCGGGAAAAGGATAAGAGAGCCTGCGAATGCACCGTCAAGCTTTTTCTTGCCCTTTGCTCTTGCAGATGTGAAAAACGCCACAAGGCTGAATATGGCCAGTGCGCATGAAAGACTATAGGTGTTCACATAAGCGAAAATGTCGGGGGTGAACAAAAAGTCTATCTTGTTTGTGAAAATGTTGTTGTAAACGAGCTTTCCCACAGGGTCAGCCAGTGCGCCTGCCGCAGAGAGAATGAATGCGAAAAAACTCAGCAGACACAGGGACATTCCTGCATATGTAAGCTTCTTTGTGTAGATCTTTTTTGCCATTTTGATTAGTCCTTTCATTTGTGAAGTCTTTATCCGCTGTCCGAAAAAATAGGGGCGGATAGAATTTCCGTCCCTATTATAATACTATTTTATAAAAGCCTTGTCAATAGATTTTTTTCGCAGCTTTCGTCGCTATTTATCGTTTTTGCCGCTATCCTCGTCCTCACCGAGAATATTTTTCATCATCTCGTTGATGTGCCGAAGCTTTTCGTCATCATCATTGTCAGGTCGGTATATCCTCAGCGGCTCGTCCGTTGTATCAGTTGTGTCATTTATCACAGGGGTTGTGGCTTTCTCACTGCTCTCAGCCGTAAAGTTAGCTTTTGCAAGCACCTTTTTCATGACTTTTCCACGCTTATATTCAAACAGGAATATAAGCACCAGCAGGGCAACACCAAAGCCCGTTATGATAAGAGATACTTTCCAATAGTCAGGTGAAAACTTCATTGTTATCTTGTTTTCACCCTGCTCCAAAGGGATAGTTATAAGGCTGTCAAGAGATTTTTCAGCCGTCACCTTTTTGCCGTTCACAGTGATAGTCCAGCCGTTTTCGTATGGTATGGTCGTGAACAGTACAGAGTCGTCATTTTCAGCATTAACAGTGCCTTCGAGATAAGTGTCCTTAAAGCTTGTGACCTCAAGCACATTTTTCTGCATATCAGCGCAGGTCTGTGCAAAGCTGTCATAATCAAAGGTGTAGAAAAGCTGGTCTTTCCAGTAAGCTTCGTTATCGTCATTTGCTACCGTTATGCGTATGCGAAGCTCCTGCCCCTCATAGAATTTGCCAAGATTCATAATGGAATAATTGTCGCCCACAAAGAACTGACCTGCATATTCCATAGGCTCAGAGCCGTCCATATAATCGTCCTCGTCCTGTATCCACACGTTGCAGGAACGCTCATATTTGGTTGGAAGATACATATAAAGATAAGAGTCCTTATCCATTTTCACAACATAGTCAATGTGACATTCTGCAATGGAAGTGTCTGTAGGGAAGTATTTCGTGTGTCCGTCAGTGAGCTGAGATGTAGAAACGTTCTCCATTTCGCTGTTTATAACAGGTATCTTTGTGAAATATTCCTTTGTTGTGCCTGCGAGGGCGTTGAATACCATGTTCTGATTTTCAAAAGGATTATCTTCAGAAAGTGACACGTCCTCAATACTAGGCGAAGATACCATGCCAAGACCAAGAGCGTTAGGGTTGTTGTAGAATTTATATGTTGCGTCGCCCTCAGTGTATTCTGTAGTGAGCTTGTATTCCTCAGGGACTTTAACTCTTGTGCCTACAAAAGAGGTGTTGCCCGTTTTGTCCATAAGATATTTTATGTCAAACAGAGCGTCGGTCATGAACGTTGTGCCGTCATATTTTGTGTAGTGTCCGCCGTAAGCATATCCAAGCTTGTGGAGCATCATAAGGGCAGGTGCGTTCATTGTTGAGCTTGAATGTGAAATGCCTTTGTAGCCTGTTCCGATAGGGTCGTTCACAGTTCTGTGGAAAGTTGCCTCCATGCGGTAGAAAAGCGACGGGTCATATTCCTTCATCATTGACACAGCGTTTCTCGTCTGCGTCATGTAAGGTTCATAAGAGGTGTATTTGCTGTATGCAACGTCAGTGTCTATCTTGTCGATAGTGTCAGCGCTGTTTGCAAAAAGCTCGACCGCAAGAACGCCTACCATTACGATACAAACAGCCTTTGATTTTGGATATTTCTTGATAAGATAGATAAGTGCGAAATATGCCGCCAGCGCTATCATGGATACCCATATGCCCTGTATAACGTTTGTGGTGTCACCTGTTTCACTTGTCTTTGTTTCAAAAAGCTGGAAGTGAGAGTAGTTCTCACGCTCACACCAGAAGAGGAATACCATAAGTCCGAAGAAAACTCCGCCGATGTTCTTTGCAGTTATGCCCTCGAGGTTTTCAAACGCCCTGAACGCCATTACTATCATCAGGAATGAGAATATGAAAGAATATCTGTAAGGCAGCCAGTTCGGCACTTGAAAGCCGTGCATTGCCATGTCAGCAGGCTTTATATACATTAGTATAACAAGCAGGAAAGTGAGCAGACCTGTGGAGGTCTTTTCTTTCATTGTTATCCTGTTGTTCATAAAGAACAGCGGAACAAGTATCAATACAGCCGTTCCGCAGTATATCATAGGCATACCCTCAGGGTAAACAGTGTCATATGACATTGGGAAAAGCTTTGTTATGAACGTAAGGAAATCAAATTGCGTTGCAAGTGAGAAATCAGGGTCAGTGAACTCAAATTTGCCAAGCTTCAAAGAATTGTAAACGGTTATAAGAACGAACGCCGCACACATAAGTGCAACAAGCGTGCCGATACCAAAAGCCACACAGCGTGAGAAGAACTTTTTTGGCAATATCCTGCCCTCTCTTGAAAGGCAGTACCAGCAGAAGTAGAAAAACGTGAAAATTCCCACCATATAGCCGATGTAGAAATGTGCAATGAACATAAGCGCCAGCGGCACTATATAAGGCACAAGCTTGCCCTCATCAACGAGCCTGTGAACGCCCCAGCATATAAGCGGCAGATAGATAAGTCCGTCAAGCCACATAGGGTCCATAAGCTGTACCACCATGTATGACATAAGAGCATACATGGTAGGGAATATGATAAGTGAGATAGTCTTAGGTTTCTGAACTGATATCTTTTTTAAAAAGAACATGAACGTCACAGCCGCCGTGCCTATCTTTGCAAGCTGTAAAATAAGGATAGAGGTCGCCATCATTGTTCTCGGCAGCAGCACAAGTATCAGCATAAAAGGGCTTGCAAGATAATATGCAAACACACCGAACATTTCTCCGCTGAGGTTTCGTGACCAGTTGTAGATAAAACTGCCATTGCCATGGAAAGCGTCACGGAACTGCTCGTAGTAGTAAACATACTGACCGTTCAAATCAAGCACAAGCACCGAGCTGTCGCCTATAGGGTGTATCTTGAAAAACGCATAGGCAGAAAACATTATTGCCACAGGCAGAAAGAACACCAAAAAGTACAGCCGCTTATCAAAGCACCATTTTTTTATAAATGAAAGGGGAGATGTCTTAGTCTTTTCCATTCTTTTTCTCCTCGTCGTCTTTTCTTATGATATCACGGATTATGTATCTAGGCCGCTGTTTTATCTCCTCGTATATCTTTGAGAGATAAAAGCCTATTATTCCAAGACTGAACATTATTATACTTGATGTGAGAAGCTGTAGGATTATGACAGTTGAAAAGCCTGCCTCCGAAGCACCTATTATCTTTTTGATGAGTGTCTGAAGCCCTAATATCACAGAGAATATGAAGGTTATAACACCGCATACTGTCACTATCTGCAAAGGCGCAGAGGTAAAAGAGGTTATGCTGTTTATGGCGAATTTGAAAAGCCCCTTTACAGACCACTTTGATTCGCCTATCTCTCTGTCAGCAACGTCAAAATATACACGTTCCGTCTTGTAGCCTACCCAGCTTGACATTGCTCTGAAAAACGTCAGTCTTTCAGGCATTGCATTCAGTGAATCTACCACAGCCCTGTCAAGAAGCTTGAAATCGGAAGCCGCTTCCATGTCGAGTCCGCTTGACTTGTTTATCATCTTGTAAAACCACAGAGAGAAAAATTTGTATACAGGGTTTTCCTTTCCACGGGAATTTTTTCTGCCCTCAACAATGTCAATGTCATTGTTTTTCCAGATGTTGTACATCTCGATTATGACCTCAGGCGGAAACTGTAAATCACAGTCCAGCAGAACGCAAGCGTCGCCCTTTGCAGTTTCAAGTCCTGCGAAAATTGCGCTCTCCTTACCGAAATTTCTTGAAAAGTTCACGCCCACGATATGCTCGTCATTGCGTGCAAGGTTTGAGATTATATCCCATGTTCTGTCCTTTGAGCCGTCGTTTACAAAAACAAGCTCATAGTCTATACCGTTTCCGCTGAGAAGCTTTGAAACAACAGAAGCACATTTTGCAACGTTGCCTTCCTCATTATAGCTTGGTATTATTATTGATAGCATTTTTCGTTCTCCTATTCTTTGTTGCCTTTATACACAAAACAGAACGCCATTTGTGAACATGACGTTCTTGAAATATCCTTATTTGTTTTCTCTTTCACGGCGTTTTTCATAATCTGTCCTCAGCTTGTTGAAGTTGTAAAGCATGATGAGCAGGAAAATATACACAAGTATCTTTGCTATTGCCGCAACAACGCCTGCAAGGGTGGTGACGAACTCTATTGGTATTAGCCTGTTGAGCAGGTCGCCCCCAAAGTAAATAAACGTCATAAGCGCAAGCTTGTTGAAACTGCCCTGAAGCCTTACAATGTTTGAAACGTCTTCCACAAGCTCTCTGTGGCTGTCAAGCGCCACAAGGAACATTCTCATAAGGTTCAGTGACATATAGACAGTTGCCGCCGACAGCAAAATGCTTATAACGTTCGCCGCCATTGCCGCAGGGGAGAGAAGCTTCAATAGAAGCTGACATACCACCGCAAGAGCGCACATAGCGCAAGAAGTGTAAGCAGGCTTTTTAAGATGTGCGAAAGCGTCAGTGCGTTCTTCCGCCTCAGCCGTTCCCACCGCGAAAAATAAAAAGCCTACAAGCTTTATAACGTAATTAGAAGTCCAGCCTGCGTTTAGCATGAAAAGCATGAAAAACGAGCCGACCATAAAGAAATTCATTGTTTAAGACCCTTTCGTAGCTGATTATACCTATTTATTATATCTCATTTATATACCCTTGTCAACCGAAAACGCCTTGTTTTCACCTTTTGTACACAAAGCATCAGCCCTGTATTCTGTAGGTGACACACCCTTTGTCTTGTGGAATATCCTTGAAAAATAAAGGCTGTCATTATACCCTACCGACCTTGCCACAGCCGACACAGGAAGCTCAGTTTCTTCCAGCAAACGGCAGGCGGCGTTCACACGAAAATCAGTTATATACTGTGCAGGAGAAAGCCCCTCGTATTCCATGAAAGCTCGATATAGCGTGGCACGGCTCACGCCAACGAAATCTGTGGCATTCTCGACCCCTATCCCAAGGGTGTAGTTGTGTGCAATGTAGTTTTTCGCCTTTGTGACATATCCCTTTGCGGTGCTCCCCGAACGGCTTTGACTTCCCGAGCGTTCCATAAGAATGCCCAGTGTGATGTAAAGCTGACCTGTCATTTTCACAAGGTCTGAGCTTCTGTTTCCGCTAAGACGATAAATGCGTTCAAGACTGTCTTTAAGCTCGCTTCCAAAGTCTGCGGAGATAACGGGACACTCTCTTGTGAAGCCTGCACGATCAAGTATAAATTCAGCGTCAGAGCCGTTGAAGCCTGCCCAGTAGTATTCCCATGGGTCGTTCTTGTCGGCAGTGTATGTTATAACAGTGTAGGGGTAAATGAGAAAAGTGTCCCCTGCGCTAAGGTGATACTCTCCCTGCGGTGTTTTGTATACGCCCTTGCCGCTTATGATGTGGTGGATAAGATAATGGTCACGAACGCCGCTTCCCCAACTGTGAAGCCCCTGACATTTTTCATAGCCCACGTTGTATACTGACAGCGAAAGTGCGTCCGTCTGGTCTGATTTAAAGGAATGGCGGTCTGTATTCATTCTGTGTGTTCCTTTCTGTGAGATGGTCTGTTATAGACATGATAGCATATTTTTATTCTCTTTGCAACAAAAATCCATGTGTTTGAAACAAAAATGGTATTGCAAAAACGTGAAAATATGGTATAATGTAAGTGTAAGAAAAAAACTGACATATTTGGGAGGTAAAGAATATGGCAAAAATACTCGTTACAGGCGGAGCAGGATTTATTGGCAGCCACACCTGCGTTGAGCTTCTTGAAGCAGGCTATGAAGTAGTTATAGTTGATAACTTTTCAAACTCAAAGCCGGAGGCTCTTAACAGAATAAAGAAGATAACAGGCAAGGACTTTGCTTTTTATGAGGCGGATCTTCTTGACCTTGCAGCGCTCGAAAAGATATTTGAAGAAAACAAGATAGACGCTGTTATACATTTTGCAGGTCTTAAAGCGGTTGGCGAATCTGTTCAGAAGCCTGTTGAATATTACCATAACAATATAACTGGCACTCTCATGCTTATCAAGGCAATGAGAAAATACGGCTGTAAGAAGATAGTTTTCTCATCTTCCGCAACAGTTTACGGCCCTGTAAACAAAGCTCCATATACGGAGGATATGCCTACATCTGCAACGAACCCTTATGGCTATACAAAGGTAATGATAGAGCAGATACTGAGAGATGTATATGTTTCCGACAACGATTGGTCAGTTTCACTTTTGAGATACTTCAACCCTATCGGCGCACATAAGAGCGGTCTTATCGGCGAAGACCCTAACGGTATACCAAACAATCTGCTTCCTTACATCTGTCAGGTAGCAGTAGGAAAGCTTGAAAAGCTCGGCGTGTTTGGTGACGATTACGATACTCCTGACGGAACAGGCGTAAGAGATTATATCCACGTTGTTGACCTTGCTAAGGGTCACCTTTGCGCAGTCAAGTATGTAATGGAAAACAAGGGCGTTGAAGCTGTAAACCTCGGCACAGGAAAAGGCTCAAGCGTTTATGACGTTCTTCACAGCTTTGAAAAAGCCTGCGGAAAGAAGCTCCCATATGTAGTAAAGCCAAGACGTGCAGGCGACATTGCAACCTGCTATGCTGATACAGCAAAGGCAAAGAAGGTCTTTGGCTGGGAAGCACAATATGGCCTTGATGAAATGACAGCAGACAGTTGGAACTTCATTAAGAACAATCCTAACGGACTTTAAGACATAAGCATAGAACATAATAATTTTCCTAGGCAGGGACACACAAAAAAGTGTGTTCCTGTTTTTTTATGCCCTTTTTCCATTCATGCAATAATGCGACAAAAAAATCCCACAGTAAGTGATAATATATTTTCAGCGGATAAAACGAAAAGATGAAAGGAATGATAAAGCATGAATGTGGAGATAAAAAACTATCCGTCAGCCAGAACTCTTGTGGCAGAGATATGCGGCGATATCGACCACCATACAGCAAAATATTTCAGGGGAGAGATAGATAAAGCCATTAGAAGCCATAACCCTCTTACCCTTATCCTCGACTATTCTCAGGTGACCTTTATGGATAGCTCAGGCATTGGACTTGTTATGGGCAGATACAGGATAATGTCAGAAATGGGTGGCGAGGTGATAGTGGCATCGCCTCCTGCTTATATCCGAAAAGTCTTGCAGCTTGCAGGTATGCACAGACTCACAAAGATAGTCACGGATATTGCCCCGTATATACAAGAGAAGAAAGCGGCTCAGGAACAGAATGAAAGCCCCGATGACAAAACAAAGGAGAGTGATAAAATTGAAACGAAAACCCCTTAATGAAATGAAAGTCAGTTTTCCCAGCTATTCTGAAAATGAGCGCTTTGCTAGAGTTGCAGTCAGCGGTTTCCTTACTCAGCTTGACCCTCAGATCGACGAGCTTGCAGATGTCAAGACCGCAGTGTCAGAGGGAGTCACAAACGCCATTGTCCACGGATACCGAAACACCCTAGGGGAGATATTCATGCAGATAAGGATATTCGAGAACAGACACGTCTACATAAAAATAAGGGATAAGGGCTGCGGTATCGCTGATATCGAGCAGGCTATGCAGCCGCTTTTCACCACTGCACCTGAGGAGGAAAGAGCAGGCCTTGGCTTTGCGGTCATGGAAAGCTTTATGGATAAAGTGAAGGTGCGCAGCAAGCTTGGAGAAGGAACTACCCTTATCCTTGAAAAAACCTTGAAAGAAAGAGTATAAAATGAGCAGCATAGTCGAGACCCCTCTTGCAGAAGAAAATCTGGGGCTTGTTCACCTGTGCGCAAACCGCTTCCGCAACCGTGGCATAGAGTATGACGACCTCTACGGTGCAGGCTGTATAGGTCTTGTAAAAGCTGCGAAAGCCTTTGACAGCGAACGTGGTGTGAAATTCTCCACCTATGCAGTGCCAGTGATATTAGGGGAGATAAAAAGGCTTTTCCGTGACGGTGGCACGATAAAAGTGTCACGGAGCATAAAAGAGCTTTCCATGCGCCTTGTAAGAGAGCGTGAGCGATTTTCAATACAGCAGGGGAGAGAACCTACAGTAAGCGAGCTTTGTGAGCTGTCAGGAGAAAGCGAAGAAGCCGTTACTCTGGCCATGAACGTCGCCCTGCCCCCTGTTAGTCTTACTGAAAGCTCAGATGAAGACGACCGCCACGGACAAATAGATATCCCTGTTGACGCTCCTGACATAGAAATTGCTGACAGGCTCTCTCTCCGTCAGGTCATAGCTTCCCTTGAAGCGGAGGATAGAAAGCTTATATACCTGAGATATTTTCAGAATAAAACTCAGATGGAAACGGCAAAACAACTTGGTATGTCACAGGTGCAGGTGTCAAGACGTGAAAAAAAGCTGCTCACTTTAATGCGTGAACAGCTTAAATAATATCATTACAGTGGGCGGCTTTTGGTCGCCCATTTTTTACAAATAAGACCTGAGTATCTCGATAGTTTCTTCATGTGAGCAAACAGCGTCAGAATCTATAAAGTGCTGAAAATAATCCCAGAAAGCCTGAACAAGGCTCGTTTCGCTTATCTTCAAATAAGAAAAATCAGAGAAGCAGTTGTTTCTGGCAACGATGTTAAGACTTGTGTTGTCAGAAATGTTGATACAAAGATTCTTCGACACTGCAAAATAGTCGTCCTTTATTATCCTGTAGTCTGCCATGCCGTTTTCACAAAGCGATATCATTATCTGCAGCATTATCTTGCGTTCTGCAAGAGTGGGAAAAGTATATGAATTTCTCGGAAGCTCAAAGATCTCTCCCGTCGTCATAAACTCTGCAAGACCCTTTTCACTGAACAGATTTACAAATTTGTGTTCAGAAAGAGCCTTCTTGCCCATGGTGAGCTTTGCTTTTACAAATTCCTTTGCGTCAGCTGGCAAAAGTGCATGGGCGTTGTATATATCCTCTGTAAGACAAAGCATGGTGCATGGCTGAAAATCCACGCCGATGAAATTTGCGTTGTCATCGTACCAAAAGTAAACATATTCCAAAATATCCACGGCGTGGTCGAGAAGCTTTGCACATTTTGTCTTGAACTTTTCAAACTGCCGCATATAAAATTCTACCATAGGTTTAGATCTGTATATAACTCCCTCGCAATAATCGCTGTCTGTTCTGATCAGAAAATTATTCGTTATCATTATGTTTGGCATGATGTTCGTGGAGTTGAAATATGCCGACGCACCCTCATAATAATAAAAAGCCTCATATTTTTCATGTTTTTGCGCAAGGTGACATATGAACGGAAAAATATCCAGATTATATTTTGCGGTGGTTTTTTCACCTGAGGTGTTGTCAAAGAAGAACAGATGGTTTATGGTAGACTCGCTGCCTTCTGCGGCAATAGACAGCAGATTGGTAAGAAACTCTGTTGGCTGAGCGATGACCTGAATGTCAGAACCGTTATGAACATCGCTGCATATAAGCACCTGCAGGTTTTTTCTAAGCTCACGTTTGTCGGTGTAGATTGATATCTCAGGCACAGAGTCAATATCAACTTCTGTCTTGAAAGTCAGAGCGTCAGGATCTTCCATGTTTGTGTTTGCCATATCGTGTATTATCTTTGACACCTGCTTACGGCGATTGTAGACATCTTCCCCCATCTCAGAAATGTTATAAAGCTCCATGAGCCTGCTTTTATCCTCTGTGGAAAGCATGAGCTGCAAGCTTATATTTTCTACAAAATCTACGCTTGGCACTTTCCTTTCCCCTTTGAGTATCTTATGAAGATATGTTCTGTCGATACCACATTTTTCGGCAAGGGCTTTTATAGTAATATCTTTTTTCTTTATGTATTCTCTGAGAAGTTCCGAAAATTGTGACATTGGCATCATATCCTTTCTGTAGAAAACAGGCATTTAAAGTATATTTAAAGTATATTTTTACATACCGATACATATATTATATCCTATTTACGCACAATTGTCAACCTTTGATAATTTTATCTTATTAAGGCAAAAACCGTATATTTTTATAAACAGCTGCAAAAAATACAAGCGTAAAATGGAATACTTTAAAATTTGGAGGAGTTTTCATGAAAATAATATTCTATGACGCAAAGCAGTATGATATAGATTCATTTGAAAAGCAGCGAAAAAACTATCCCGATATAGAAAGCGTTTACCTTGAAGCCGACTTGACGGAAGACACAGCAAGGCTTGCCGAGGGCTGTGAGGGCGTGTGTGCCTTTGTAAGCTCAGCGATAACAGGCTCAGTGCTTAGACGGCTTCATGAACACGGTGTAAAGCTTCTTCTTATGCGATGTGCAGGCTATAATAATGTTGATATAAAAGCTGCCGATAAATACGGCATAACAGTGCTTAGAGTGCCTGGGTATTCTCCGGAAGCCGTGGCAGAACACGCCATGGCGCTTGCGCTTGCAGTAACAAGAAGAATACACAAGGGCTATATAAAGGTAAGAGAGAACAATTTCAGCCTGAATGGTCTTATGGGACTTGATTTCCATGGCAAGACCGCTGGTATAATAGGCACAGGCAGGATAGGTGCGGCAATGTGCAGGATATGCCATGGCTTTGGTATGCGTGTTATAGCTTATGACGTTTATCAAAACCCTGACCTTGATTTTGTGAAATATTATCCCCTTAGCGAAGTCCTGAGAGAAAGCGACCTTATCTCGCTCCATTGCCCGCTGACCGAGGCAAGCTATCATCTTATCAATACTGAAACTATCTCCCTTATGAAAGAGAATGTTGTTTTCGTAAATACCTCCCGAGGTGCGCTTGTGAATACCGAAGACCTTATAAAAGGTATCAGAAGCAGAAAATTCCACGGAGTGGGTCTTGATGTTTATGAAGAAGAAACAGAGAACGTCTTTGAAAACCGACAGGAGGATATCCTAGAAAGCTCCGTGACCGCAAGGCTTCTGTCTTTTCCTAACGTTATCGTCACCTCTCATCAGGGCTTTTTCACCGAAGAAGCCCTAGCCGCCATAAGCCGCACAACGTTTGAGAATGCTTGTGCTTTTGAGCGTGGCAGGATAATAAAAGAAAATCAGGTCAAATAGACGTGTGGGAACGTTCCATGCGTCTTTGAAATATAACAAAAAACGGACGGCATAAAAACCGTCCGTTTTGTATATAGCTTTGTTTATACGCTTATATTAGTAAGCGATACCCTGCCACTTCATAGCGTCAGCGACCTTCAGGAAGCCTGCGATGTTAGCACCTGCAACGAGGTTGCCTTCAAGACCGTACTCCTTAGCTGCATTGTATGAGTTGTGGAAGATGTTTGTCATGATGTTCTTGAGCTTAGCGTCAACTTCCTCGAATGTCCAAGAAAGTCTCTCGCTGTTCTGTGACATCTCAAGAGCTGATGTAGCAACACCGCCTGCGTTAGCAGCCTTAGCTGGTCCAAAGAGAACGCCTGCATTCTGGAATACAGCGATAGCCTCTGGAGTTGAAGGCATATTAGCACCCTCAGCAACAGCAAATACACCGTTAGCTACAAGAGCCTTAGCTGACTCTTCGTTGATCTCGTTCTGTGTAGCGCATGGGAGAGCGATATCGCACTTGATAGTCCAAATGCCGCTGCAACCCTCGTGGTACTCAGCACCCTGTACTCTGTTTACATACTCCTTGATTCTGCCTCTCTCAACTTCCTTGATCTGCTTAACAACATCGAGGTTGATGCCGTTTGGATCGTAGACATAGCCGTTAGAGTCAGAAAGTGCAACTACCTTGCCGCCCAGCTCTGTAGCCTTCTGTGTAGCGTAGATAGCAACGTTACCAGAACCGGAGATAACAACTGTCTTGCCTGCAAATGTTTCGTTCTTCATGCACTTGATCATCTCAGCTGTGTAGTAGCAAAGACCATAACCAGTAGCCTCTGTTCTTGCAAGTGATCCGCCGTATGAAAGACCCTTACCTGTAAGAACGCCTGTGAACTCGTTTCTGATTCTCTTGTACTGACCGAACATATAGCCGATCTCTCTTGCACCAGTACCGATATCGCCTGCTGGAACGTCTGTGTCAGCACCGATATGCTTGCAAAGCTCTGTCATGAAGCTCTGGCAGAATCTCATAACTTCTCCGTCAGACTTGCCCTTAGGATCGAAGTCTGAACCACCCTTACCGCCGCCGATAGGAAGACCTGTAAGGCTGTTCTTGAAGATCTGCTCGAAGCCGAGGAACTTGATTACTGATGCACATACTGAAGGGTGAAGTCTGATACCGCCCTTGTATGGTCCTATAGCAGAGTTGAACTGAACTCTGAAACCTCTGTTTACCTGTACCTTGCCATTGTCATCTACCCAAGGAACACGGAAAATGATCTGTCTTTCTGGCTCAACTATTCTGTCGATTATACCTGCCTCAACAAGGTCAGGTCTCTTTTCTACAACAGGAATGAGGCTTTCCAGTACCTCATATACTGCCTGGAGGAATTCCTTTTCGCCGGGATTTCTCTTCTCAACCTTCTCATAAACGCTTTCAAGATACGCATTGTTCAAAGCCATTATTAAAACTCCCATCTTATAAATTATAATTTGTGCACGGCTTTTTTACTCATTCCGCACATCACTTATTCATTATAGCACACTATTTTGCAATTTGCAAGTAGTAAAATGCAAAATTTCATAATTTTATTGAAATTGTATAAAAATCATAGCCTTTTTTTGAAATGTGAAGTAAAATCACGATTATAAATTCATAATTCGTGTAAAATTTCCGTGAAATGTCGACAAATCATTGCACTGTGACCAAAGCTGTTTCAGCCCGCAAAAATGACAAAACGCATTTTTATGCCGATATAACGCACAAACCCGCTGGAATATCGTCCCTGATATGAAATTTTGGTTGACGAATCCTGCAAAAAAGTGTACAATATAAAGTAATAAAGCACTTATAAACAAAGGAGCAGTACCGATGACAAAGAAAGAACGTGCACAAATGATAGTGGAAAGGCTGGAGCAGGTCTACCCCGAGGGCATATGCTCCCTTGACTATAAAAAGCCTCACGAGCTTATGATAGCAGGCAGACTTTCTGCGCAGTGTACAGACGCAAGGGTGAATATCGTCACGAAAGAGCTTTTTGCAAAATATAAGACCATTGAGGATTTTGCTAACGCAGATGTTGCTGATATCGAGGAGATAATACGCCCATGCGGTCTGTATAAAACAAAAGCTCGCTCTATCGTAGCAATGTGCAGACAGATAATGGATAACTTTGGTGGTGAGATACCTGATACCATAGAAAAGCTCACTACCCTTGCAGGCATAGGCAGAAAGACGGCAAATCTTGTTATGGGAGATGTTTTTCATAAGCCTGCGGTGGTAACGGATACCCACTGTATAAGGATATGCGGCAGACTTGGACTTACAAAAAATAAAGAGCCTGCAAAGGTGGAAGAGGATCTGAGAAAGATACTTCCCCCTGAGAGATCCTCTGATTTCTGTCACCGCCTTGTACTGTTCGGACGTGAATACTGCAAGGCAAGGGGAGAACGCTGTAGCGAGTGTCCGCTGCTTGATATCTGCGGCAGCAGAAAATGACCGCAGGCTGTTGAAATAATAAAGCAAAAGTAGTATAATAAAGTCACAAGATGAAATGCAGAGGAGATGAGCGTTTTGATAAAGGCATGGGAGCATTTCAAGACCATTACAAGACATCGCCACGGAGTGATAAAAAACTGCTATAAGGCAGGCATTTTGTGGCAGGGTCTGAGGCATGACCTTTCAAAATATTCCCCGGAGGAGTTTCTCAAGGGCTGTAAATATTATCAAGGCACACGTTCGCCCCATGAAGCAGAGCGTGAAGAATACGGATTTTCTTACGGCTGGATGCATCACAAGGGAAGAAATAAGCATCACTTTGAATATTGGACGGACTATGACATGCGGACTAAGTTGATGACCCCTGTGAAAATGCCCCTTAAATATGTGAAAGAAATGTTCTGCGACCGAGTTGCCGCAAGCAAGATATATATGAAAGACAAATACGACGACGGTGCACCTCTTGCGTACTTTTTAAGAGCAAAAAAGACAAGAGCCATCCACCCTGAAACATCAGACCTTTTGGAGAAGCTTCTTACAATGCTTCGTGATAAAGGCGAGGACTACACGTTTGCCTATATAAGACGTTTGAAAAAATATTAGGGGGAGTTTTCATGGGAATTTTCAAAAAGAAAACTGTCAAGCCCGTCCCTGAGGAGTGCAGGGGAATGGAGATAAAAATAATGTCAAGCACCTGCACAGGCGAGAAAACTATCGGCTTTTATAACCGCAACACTCGTGAGATAATGTATCCCGAGCTTGTGAAAAGCGACAGCGATGTTGAGGCTTTTTATGAAAAATACGGATTGAAAAAATGAATTATGTTGCATGAGAGAATATATAAAAGAATGTAAATATTTAATGAACTTTGAAATGAAATATATGTAAGAATATTTTGTGGGTGATTTTTACAGAGCACGAAAAATAGGCGTTTATAAAAAAATAATGATGCTGATCTAAAGTTAATTATGGCTAAATTATAAATACTATTTCCAACGTGTGAATAAGTACAAAAATCAAGCGGCGACTGTGCCTCTTTTTTATGTAAAGCTACAAAGATTGCAAGAAAGCACGCAAAATCGGGCAAATTAATTGACAAGAGGGGTCAAATACGTTATAATAACAGCATAAAAACAATGTAAAAAATTATAACGGAGGTAGATTCAAAATGACAAAAAATGATCTGATATCCGCAATAGCAGAAAAGGGCGGCTATTCTAAAAAGGAAGCAGAGCAGGCGCTTGCGGCTGTAACAGAAACTATCACAGAGGCACTTGTAAAGGGCGAAAAGGTATCTATCGTAGGTTTTGGTGCATTTGAGGTAAGAGATCGTGCAGCTAAGGATTCTATCAATCCTGCAACAAAGAAGCCTATCCATGTTCCAGCAAAGAAGGTTCCTGCATTCAAGGCAGGCAAGGCTCTTAAAGAGGCTGTGGATAAGTAATTAGTAACACTTTTAAAGGAGAGGTTTTACAATGGCTGAAAAGAAGATCGCCGCTGACAAGAAGGCAGAAGAAGCTGTAAAGGAAGTCAAGGCTGAGGTAAAGTCTGCTGCTGAAAAGACAGGCGCAGCAGTAAAGGAAACAGCAAAGAAAGCTGTCAAGACGGCAGAAAAGGCAGTAAAGACCGCAGCAAAGGCAACAAAGGCAAAGAAGGAAACTGTAAAGAAAGCAGTTGAGGCTGAGATAAAGGACGAGGTATTCGTTCAGTTCGCAGGCAGAGAGATAAATGTTGAAGCTGTAGTGGCTGCTGCAAAGGCTGACTACAAGGCAAAGGGCCACAGAACACCAAAGACAGTTTCGGTATACATCAAGCCTGAAGAGGGCGTTGCTTACTACACTGTAAAGGGTGTAGGCTCAGAGGACTATAAGGTAGAACTCTAATTGTAACATTTGTGTGTAGGGGCGAACAGCGTTCGCCCACTATTTAACACGTTCTATCTATATGATAAGCTACATCAAGCGGAGGACAACACCTCCGCTTTTTTTGCGTATATAAACAGAAAGTGCAGCATATTTCCATGCTGCACTTTCTGCGTTATTTAAGAAATCGTAAAACACATTACTGCGGTGGCGTTGAGAAGAATGTCTGCCATGCGTAGCCCTTTGTGCCATTATATTCAACATAATACCAGCCGTTTTCGTTGCGGTAGTATTTGCAGGTCGCACCCGATGGGATAGTGAGAAGATTTTCACTGCTCGATGTAGGCTGTGGGTGGAGATAAACTGCACTTATGCACTGGATATCACCAACAGCGTCACCGTTGTCATCCTTATCACCGTCATATGGATCTTCATCAGGCTCAGCGGTCTTTTTGGACTTTTTAGATGTTTTCTGCGGTTCTTCCGAAGTGGTGGTGGTCTTTGGCGGAATGTATTCCGTAGAAGTTATCGTACCGGTCTTTTTCGGAGTGGTGTTGGTGTTCACAAAAAGAGTTTTTGCAAATATCATTATTACTATGGCTACCACAAGTACAGTCAGTAGTATCGCTATTATTCCCTTTACAGTAGGAGTGAGCCAAGTGGAGCTTTCCTGCTGCTGAGGTCTGTTCTGACCCTGCGGTCTGCGATTCTGTTCAGGACGATAGTAGCCTTTATTGTTTCTGTTGTCAGGCATTATTTATATTCTTCCTTTCGGTTCATTGACTAAAGTTCGACACATTTCGTGTCCACATCTTTAATTATACAGAATATAAGCTGTTCTGTCAATTAAAATTCGGTTACGATTTACATTTACTTTATAACAATATGGTGTAAAACGGGAGGCGTTTTTATGTAACAGATGTGAAAATTATCAAAGTGGATATAGATAACGTTTTCTTGCAGGCATGTTTTGTTACAAAGGGAAAAAATATGTTAATAAATTTTCACAACCCTTTTATTTGTATATATAATATGCTATAATAATAACAAATATGAGAATTTTAATATTCTCAGTAAGCTGTAAGGAGATTGATGATAATGAATATTGCCGTTGCACAATCAGGAGGACCTACCTGCGCTATCAACGCTTCATTGGTGGGAGTTTTCAAACAGGCTGTGAAAACACCACAGATAGACGCCGTTTTCGGCTCGCTCAATGGTATCGAGGGTATCATAAACGACCAGCTCATAGATCTTAAGCTTGTTATAAAAACAAACGAGGATATGGAGCTTCTAAGACAGACCCCGTCAACAGTTCTCGGCTCATGCCGTTATAAACTTCCTGATGTTGAGGAGGGCGGTGAAACATATGAGCGTATCTTGAACTGCCTTGAAAAGCATAGGATAGAAGCTTTCTTTTATATCGGAGGAAACGATTCTATGGATACCGTGGCAAAGCTTTCCGATTATCTTGCGGCAAGAAATTCAAAGATAAGAGTTATAGGCATACCAAAAACTATAGATAACGACCTGCCTGTAACAGACCATACACCAGGCTTCGGCTCTGCCGCAAAGTATGTTGCCGCAACGGTTCAGGAGATAATCCGTGACAGCTCGGTTTATTCTATCGAGTCCGTCACTATCGTTGAGATAATGGGCAGACACGCAGGCTGGCTCACAGCTTCCACCTGCGTACTCAGAGCAAATGATGAGATAGCCCCTCACCTTATCTATCTCCCTGAAAATAACTTTACCGCCGAAAAGTTCCTGGAGGACGTAAGAAATCAAATGGCAAAGCATAAAGCCGTTATCATCGCTGTTTCAGAGGGCGTAAAGCTTAAGGGCGAGGAAAATAAGCCGAGGGTTGTGGATAATTTCGGTCACGAGTATCTCTCTGGCATAGGAAAGACCCTTGAACAGCTCGTTAAAGAGAATATTGGCTGTAAAGTCCGTTCTATTGAGCTTAACGTTATGCAGAGATGTTCTTCTCATATCTGCTCAAAGACGGATATAGACGAAGCCGAGGAAATAGGCTCAGCAGGCGTAAAAGCGGCTCTTGCAGGGAAAACAGGTAAAATGATGATATTCAAGCGTATCAGCGACGTGCCTTATGTTGTGACCGTTGACAGCGTTGACGCACACGATGCTGCAAATAAGGAAAAATTCTTCCCTGCTCGGTGGATAAGCGAAGACGGCAATGACGTAAATCCGGAAGCCGTAAGATACTTCCTGCCCCTTATCCAAGGCGAGGTAAAAATAGCAATGAAAAACGGTATGCCCGTTCATTTCAAGCTGTAAGCGTAAATTCGTTTTTATGCAAGTTGTAGGGTACGGCGCCCTCGACGTCCCGCTTGTTTAAGTCTTTTTCAACACTCTCAGCAGAGCAGTTTCAAGCTGTTCTGCTTTTTTCGTTCCATACCGTCATCAGCCCTTGACAATTCGGTGCAAAAGTGAGATAATATTATAATAGGTGCAGTAATGCCATATCATGCGGAAAGGAAAGAATATAATGTGTGATCTCAAATTCAGCTTTCAAATGAAATTCACAGTTCCGTTTCGCAGACAGCCTAAGACACGAGTCTGACGGCAAAAAGGCAACACCTTTTGGTCTTGCCACGATACTGTGATAGAAAAATATTTGCGAAAGGAATTGTTTTATAATGAAAAAAGAGCTTTCAAAGCTTTATGAGCCTAATAAGGTAGAAGATAAGATCTACAAATATTGGCTTGACGGCGGATTTTTCCACGCTGAGCCTGATTCCAAGAAAGAGCCATACTGTATAGTTATCCCACCACCGAACATCACAGGACAGCTCCATATGGGTCATGCCCTTGATGAAACTTTGCAGGATATACTTATCCGCTGGAAGAGAATGAGCGGATATGCCGCAGAGTGGATACCTGGTACAGACCACGCTTCTATCGCAACAGAAGCAAAGATAGTTGAAGCTATGCGTAAAGAAGGTCTGATAAAGGACGATATCGGCAGAGACGGCTTCCTTGAAAGAGCATGGGATTGGAAAAAGAAATACGGTGGCAGAATAGTTGAACAGCTTAAAAAGCTTGGCTCTTCCTGCGATTGGGACAGAGAGCGTTTCACAATGGACGAGGGCTGTTCAAAGGCTGTAAAGGAAGTTTTCATAAACTACTATAATAAGGGGCTTATCTATAGAGGCGAAAGAATAATCAACTGGTGCCCGCATTGCCGTACATCTATCTCAAATGCAGAGGTTGAGTATGAAGATCAGGCCGGTCACTTCTGGCATCTGAAATATCCTCTTACAGACGGAAGCGGATATGTAGAGCTTGCCACAACGCGTCCTGAAACGCTTCTTGGCGATACAGCCGTTGCAGTAAATCCAAAGGACGAAAGATATAAGGATATCGTAGGCAAGACACTCACTTTGCCGCTTGTTGGCAGAGAGATACCTGTCGTTGCCGACAGCTATGTTGATATGGAGTTTGGTACAGGCGTTGTAAAGATCACTCCTGCCCATGACCCTAACGACTTTGAAGTCGGTAAAAGACATAACCTGCCAGTTATCAACGTTCTTACTGAGGACGCAAAGATAGTTGACGATTATCCTGAGTATGCAGGTATGGACAGATACGAGGCAAGAAAGAAGATAGTCGAGGATCTCGAAAAGGGCGGCTTCCTTGCTTATGTTGAAGACCACGAGCATAACGTAGGTACTTGCTACCGCTGTGGAACAACTGTCGAGCCAAGAGTATCCCTCCAGTGGTTCGTTAAAATGGACGAGCTTGCAAAGCCTGCAATAAAGGCTGTTGAGGACGGCTCTATCAAGTTTGTTCCTGAAAGATTTGAGAAGAACTACCTTAACTGGATGAACGATATCAGAGATTGGTGTATCTCCCGTCAGCTTTGGTGGGGTCATCAGATACCGGCATTTTATTGCGACGATTGCGGTGAAACTGTGGTAACAAAGGAAGACCATGCTTGCTGTCCTAAGTGCGGCAAGGAAATGCGTCAGGACCCTGACACACTTGATACATGGTTCTCATCAGCACTGTGGCCGTTCTCAACTCTCGGCTGGCCTGACAAGACAGAGGAGCTTGAGTATTTCTATCCAACAAACACTCTCGTAACAGGCTATGATATCATTCCATTCTGGGTATCCAGAATGATAGTCGCAGGCATGGAGAACATGAAGCAGAAGCCGTTTGATACTGTTCTTATCCACGGTCTTGTTAGAGATTCACAGGGCAGAAAGATGTCTAAATCTCTCGGCAACGGTATCGACCCGCTTGTTATCATCGACCAGTACGGCGCAGACGCCCTGAGATTTATGCTCGCAACAGGCAACGCACCTGGAAACGATATGAGATTTATCGAGGATAAGGTAAAATCCTCAAGAAACTTTGCAAATAAGATATGGAACGCCGCAAGATTTATCATGATGAATCTTCCTGACGGCTTCAAGGCTGATAAGCTTCCTGAAAACCTCAACGTTGAGGATAAGTGGGTAATATCAAAGTTCAATACCCTTGCAAAGGAAGTAAACGATAATCTTGATAAGTTCGAGCTTGGCGTAGCAGTTTCAAAACTTTATGACTTTATCTGGGATATCTATTGCGATTGGTATATCGAGCTTACAAAGCCAAGAATAGCAGCAGGCGGTGAAACAGAGGCTACCGCACAGGCAGTTCTTGTGTGGGTAATGAAGGGTATGCTTAAAATGCTCCACCCATTCATGCCTTATATCACCGAGGAGATCTGGCAGGCTCTCGTAAATGACGGCACAGCTATCATGGTTCAGGATTATCCTGTATATGACGAAAAGCTTGAATTTGCCGATGAAGAAGCAACATTTGAGAAGATAATCGCAGGCATAAAGAGCATAAGAAACTGCCGTGGCGAAATGAACGTTCCGCCGTCTGTAAAGGCAAAGCTTTATATTGAAACTGCACAGCCAGAAGTATTCTCACAGGGCGTAATGTTCTTTGAAAGACTTGCTTCTGCATCTGAGGTCATCATTACAGATAAGTGCGAGGAAAAGGATTGCGCCGCCGCTGTTACAGACAGTGCAAGATTCTTTATCCCACTTGCGGATATCATAGACGTTGACAAGGAGCTTGCACGTCTTGATAAGGACAGAAAGAATGCACAGAAGGATATAGACTTCCTTAGCAAAAAACTCAGCAATCAGGGATTCCTTGCAAAAGCCCCTGAACAGCTTATCGAAGCCGAAAAGGCAAAGCTTGCAAAGGCAGAGGAGAAGATGTCAAAGATAATGGAATCTATCTCCGCTCTGGAAGCAAGAAAGTAATATAAAAAAACAATGGCGAGGTCTTTCACCTCGCCATTGTTTTGTGTTTTATGTAGGGGGAGCTGTGCATGGCTTATAACCCAAAACAAAAAAGCAGGATAGCCCGAAAGCTGTCCTGCTTGATTTTTTATATCTCAGAATTAGTTCTTCTTTACGCCGATAGAAACCTTTTCGCCGTTGATGTCCCAATCCTTTTCGTTGCCGACTGTTTCGCCAAGAACGATATCGTCTGCAAGAACGTCATGAGAAATAGCCTCCCTGTTCTTGTCAACAACAGCCATAACCTTTTCGCTGCCGCTTACAGAAACAGTGATGTGATCCATTACCTCAAAGCCCGAATCCTTTCTCATTGTCTGAACCTTGCTGATAACTTCTCTTACAAAGCCCTCTTCAATAAGCTCAGGAGTGAGAACAGTGCTGATAGCAACAGTAACACCGTTTTCAGAAAGGGTGTAGAAGCCCTCTTTCTGCTCAGACTCGATGAGAACATCATCCTTGTCAAGTGCTATCTCACCGCTTGAAAGCGTGAGTTTCAGGCTGCCAGTTTCGTTCAGTTCGCCCATAGCTTTGTGTCCGTCAAGCTGTGAAAGCTGTGTTCTTATCTCACCAAGCTGCTTGCCGTACTTTGGACCAAGTGTCTTGAGCTGTGGCTTGAACTTATAATCAATATATGCAGATACATCATTTGAGAACTGAACGTCCTTGAGGTTAAGCTCGTCCCTGATGATGTCGATATAGTAGCTGTCAAGTGGGTGGTCTGCTGCAACGTACATCACGCTCAAAGGCTGACGGTTTTTAAGGCTTGCACCGTTTCTTGCAGAACGTCCCAGAACAACTATCTCCAGAACTTCTTCCATGTCAGCTTCAAGCTTTTCGTCTATCATGTTCTCATCGCAAACAGGATAATCGCAAAGGTGGATACTCTCAGGAGCGTCCTTGTCAACGCTTCTAACGAGATTCTGATAGATCTCCTCAGTGATGAACGGTACCATAGGTGCTGCACACTTGCAGAGCGTAACGATAGCAGTGTAAAGAGTCATGTAAGCGTTTATCTTGTCCTGTGACATACCCTGTGCCCAGTATCTCTCTCTGCCTCTTCTTACATACCAGTTGGAAAGATCATCAACAAACTCCTGCATAGCCTTTGCAGCCTCAGGTATCCTGTAGTTGTTAAGGTTATCGTCAGCAGCCTTTATCATAGAGTTCATCTTTGAAAGCAGCCACTTGTCCATTACAGAAAGCTTGTCATATTCTATCTCATGCTTTGTAGGGTCGAACTGGTCTATCTCAGCATAAAGCACATAGAACGCATATGTGTTCCAGAGCGTGCCCATGAACTTTCTCTGCCCCTCTGTTACGCCCTTGTCATGGAACTTATTAGGAAGCCATGGAGCAGAGTTTGTGTAGAAATACCACCTGATAGCGTCTGCGCCGTATTTAGCCAGTGCCTCGAATGGGTCAACAGCGTTGCCCTTTGACTTTGACATCTTCTGACCGTTCTCGTCCTGAACAAGTCCAAGCACGATAACGTTCTTGTATGGAGCCTTGTCAAATATAAGCGTTGAGATAGCAAGGAGTGAATAGAACCAACCTCTTGTCTGGTCAACAGCTTCTGAAATGAAGTCAGCAGGGAACTGTGACTCGAAAAGCTCCTTGTTCTCAAATGGATAGTGATGCTGAGCGAAAGGCATAGAACCTGAATCGAACCAGCAGTCTATTACCTCTGATACACGGTGCATCTGTTTTCCGCACTCAGGGCATTTGATAGTTACAGCGTCGATGTATGGTCTGTGAAGCTCGATATCATCAGGGCAGTTGTCTGACATTGACTTCAGCTCTTCGATAGAACCGATAGAATGTCTGTGACCGCACTCGCACTCCCAAATGTTCAGCGGAGTACCCCAATATCTGTTTCTTGAAATGCCCCAATCCTGAACGTTTTTCAGCCAGTCACCGAAACGTCCCTTACCAATGCTCTCAGGGATCCAGTTGATAGTGTCATTGTTTGCGATAAGTCTGTCCTTGACATCTGTCATTTTGATGAACCAAGTATCTCTTGCATAGTAGATAAGAGGTGAGCCGCATCTCCAGCAGTGCGGATAATCATGCTCGAACTTAGGAGCGGCAAAAAGCTTGCCTGACTTGTCAAGGTCTTTGAGTACCTCAGGGTCAGCGTCCTTTACGAACATTCCGGCATATGGAGTTTCAGCAGTCATGTCGCCCTTGCCGTCAACGAACTGAACGAAAGGCAGATCATACTTCTTTCCGACCTTAGAGTCGTCCTCACCGAAAGCAGGCGCAATATGAACGATACCTGTACCGTCTGACATAGTTACATAGCTGTCACAGGTAACAAAGTGACCCTTTTTGCCCTGCTTCTTTGCACTTTCGCCTGCGCACTTATAAAGCGGCTCGTATTCAATATATTCAAGATCCTTGCCCTTGTAAGTTTCAAGCACCTTGTATGCAGGCTTGTCCTCAGTTGCAAGCTTGCCGAGAACAGTGTCAAGAAGTGCTTCGGCAAGAATATAAGTGTAGCCGTCAGCGGCTTCTACCTTGCAGTAAGTTTCATCTGGGTTTACGCAAAGGGCAACGTTTGAAGGGAGCGTCCAAGGAGTTGTCGTCCATGCAAGGAAGTATTCGTCCTTGCCAACAAGCTTGAAACGAACGATAGCAGAACGCTCTTTAACTGTCTTGTAGCCCTGAGCAACTTCGTGAGAAGAAAGCGGTGTGCCGCAGCGTGGGCAGTAAGGAACTATCTTGAAGCCCTTGTAAAGCAAGCCCTTTTCGTATATCTGCTTCAAAGCCCACCATTCAGACTCGATAAAGTTGTTGTCATAGGTAACATAGGGGTGTTCCATGTCAGCCCAGAAGCCAACAGTGCCTGAGAAGTCTTCCCACATACCCTTGTATTTCCATACAGACTCTTTACACTTCTTGATGAACGGCTCAAGACCGTATTCCTCGATCTGCTCCTTGCCGTCAAGTCCCAGCATTTTCTCTACCTCAAGCTCAACGGGCAGTCCGTGTGTGTCCCAGCCGGCCTTACGAGGTACCTGATAGCCTTTCATAGCACGGTATCTTGGTATCATATCCTTGATAGCACGAGTGAGAACGTGACCGATATGCGGCTTGCCGTTAGCCGTTGGAGGTCCGTCATAGAAAACATAGGACTCGCCCTTTTTACGGCTGTCAATACTTTTTTCAAAGATATTGTTATCGTCCCAGAACTTTTCCACTTCTTTTTCTCTCTGAACGAAGTTCAGATTGGTGTCAACCTTTTTGTACACGAAGATCAATCCTTTCTGATTTTGTAATAAACGATCAGTTACGCATAAAGATAAAATGCAATAAAAAAAGGCTTCCGCCCTGAAACAGGACGAAAGCCGTAAAGCCATTCGCAAACCACCTTTTCAGCATACTGACATATGCGTTCCCTTTAACGCAGGAAAAGCGGCGAAGCTTACTTATCATACTGATTTTCAGCCTGCAACTCGGAAGTGATATTCAGCCTGAAGCTAATCATACCGCCCTCTCACTGTCGGCGGCTCGCTGAGATTTTCGCATAAAGCCTACTGTCTTCGTCAACGTTTTTTACATATGAAATCAGTATATCACCATGCTGATGTTTTGTCAATGGTTATTTTGTTAATTTTCATGTATCCGACTTTTTTATTTTTGATATAAAGTCATTGAGCCTGTGCCCACGTTGCTCCTCACGCTGTTTGTCACGATACTTCTTCAAATGCTCGCCAAGCCTTGCACCTGAGCCCATGGAAAGCATAAATCTGTATTTCTCTTTTCTCTCCTCTGAACTTTCCCTGATGTGCCGTTTGAACTCCTCGTATCTGATGACCATATCGTTCTCTTCCGCAAACGTTTTTATCTTCTCTGCCAGCTTCAGGGAATAGAACAGGTCGATAGCAAAAACACCATAGAAAAATCCAATAAAGAACGAGAACGCCAAATTATTCGCAAGCCAGTTGAGTGCGTCAAGAATGTATGGGTGTATAAAGAAATAATAGACCGCGCCCAGTGCTGCCCATATGAGTGAATACAACGGACATATTATGCCTTTATAGTTGAATTTGTTTCCAGTGTAGTCCCACAGCTTGACGTGCATTTTCACAATGAATATCTCGCCTGCAATAAGCTCTATCACTGTCATTGCAATAGCCATAAGCAAAAAAAGTATAAACTTCTGCAAAGCCGTGTTGTCAGTGTGTATAAATTTTTCAAGTCCCGCCAGCAGATAAAGGGTGCAAAGCCCGAAGCCGTATAAAGGCAGATAAGGACCAATAAGAAAGCCGGGGTTTATCCATTTTCTTGCTTTGTTGCTAGGCTCAAATCGTCTGAAAATAACTTCTATCCCCCAGCCTATCAGACACCCTGCAAAGAACAGGAATGCCAGAATAAGTATATTACTCATATAAAATATCCTTTCAAGGTTTATAAAAGCATTGTACCATATTTGCCGTTATTTTTCAATACTTTCAGGCGAAAAAGTTTGACTTTAATCAAAAAACATCAGCCTGCCACCACCTGTAGGGGAGCGGCGCAATTTCTGCTAGGCAGAAATGCGACGTCCTACTTCTTTCGTTTATCATCTGTGCTATTTTCCACTTCATTCCTCGCAAATAAAAAAGGCAGGAAACCGAAGCCTCCTGCCTTATATGATTTGAATAAGACGCTATTACATATAGCTCTTGAATTCGTTGTTTTCTTTTCTAATGCCTTCGATCTCAGCGTTTACCTGACTGATCTGAATATCAACCTGCTCCTTCTCGGCGTTGAGTGCCTTAGCCTTTTCCTGAAGCTTAACGATCTCCTCGTAGATATCGCTTGCCTGCTTACCGAGATCCAAAGACTTTGCCTCAGTTTCAGCAATGCTTGCCTTAAGCTCGTCGATCTTCTTGTTGTTCAGCTCGATCTGCTCCTGCGCAAACATACGCATTTTTTCCATTGGACTCATACCCATATTCTCGCCCTCCTCATTATTATTTGTATTTTCAGCTTCCGCAGCTTTCTTTTCAGCTATCTCGTCTTCTATAGACGGCATAGTAGACTCAGGGGCAGGTGAAACCACCATTGTGTCATCAAGGCTTATAGGCTCGATTGACGGCATCTCGACCTCGTCCATTGTAGGAACTTCCTCAGCCACAGCAGCTTCAGCCTTTGCATTTTCCTCTGCCTTAGCTTTTTCCTCAGCCTCTTTGAGAGCCTCAGGAGTAACAAGGTGAACGCTATTGTCCTCAGGAGGAACAGGAGCGGAAGCAGGTTCAGCCTTTGCAGGTGTTTCGATACCTGTTGCATACATATTGCTCTTTCTCTTTGCAATGCCGCTTGCAAGGCTTGCCGCCAGCGGATCGGTTATGTTCTGAGCAGGCTCTTCCTTAGGCTCAGACGCAGGCTCGACCTTTGGACCCTTGTATGTATTCATTCTTTTGAAATGCTCGTCCATGCAGCCCTGAACAGCCTTGATATCCTCAGGATCTTTATTAAAGAATCCTGCGATATCGTTTACGCTTCTGCCTTTCTGAAGCATTGAGGCAATAGCCGCAACACTGTGATCCACAAATCCGTCATCGTCCATAGCCAGATTTACAGTTACCTTTGCAGGCTCAACATTCTCCTGCTTTTTGTTCTTCTTTCCGAAAAGCTCGCTTACAGACATATTGAAAACGCTCTTTTTTCCGTTGCCGTTTTCATCAGCACCCTCTCTTATAGGCTGTTCAAAGCTTGCATAGTCAGGGAAGTGCTTTTCAAGTATTCTCGGAACATTATCCTTAGGCATCTCCATTTCTTTTGCTATCTCAGGAATAGAGTAGCCCTCCTTATACAAACGAACGATCTTGTCGCTTATGCTTTCATTCTTCTTTGCCAAAGCAATCAATCCTTTCAATCAATTTCCCGATACCGTGACCTTTTGTAAATAAATACATTCCCACAATAAACGTTTAAGTAATTATGAACTGTCACGGCGGCACTATATATATTATACAACACAAAGCAGGTTGTGTCAATATAAAATATGCAATTTTTCTTTAAAAAGAGCAAAAAAATGAATATGGTTAAATGACTTATTATTTACATATAAATTAACAAATCACGTTCCACGAGAGCAGTTTTCAGGCAGTATAAACTCCCGCCCCTTGAGATCTATTAGCCCCTCACGGTGCATTTTTCCAAGCTCTGTTGACAGCGCACTGCGGTCAACGCAGAGAAAATCTGCAAGCTGTTGACGGTCGAAATTTGTGGTGACAATGTGCGATCCGCTTTTCTTTGCAAGCGAAGAAAGATAAGCCATAACACGCTCTCTGATAGTCCTGGGGGTTATCACTTGTATCTTTTCGTTGAGCCTGAGATTTTTCATAGCCGTTATCTTTAGAAGCCTAGCCGTCAGCGTCGAGCTTTCCTTTATAATAGACTCAGGGGATAAAAACAGCACTGTGCATTGCTCCTTTGCACATACGCTCACCCCAAGCGGTTCACCTGTGCAGGCATAGACCTCTCCGAAAAGCTGTCCTGCCTCTAAAGGAGCGATTATGCTCCTGCCACCCCAAAGCTCGTCACGTTCGATAAGTGCCTTGCCCTCCAGAAGTATGCCAAAATAAGCGGTCTTGTCTCCTGCGTGAAAAATATAGCTTTCCTTGCGAAAGCTTTTTATGCCGCTGCCGTCAGGTCTGAGAAACTGAGCTATCTCCTCGTCGCTCATGCCCTGGAAAAGGGGAGTGCCTTTTATTATCTTGATGTATTTATTATCCATTTTATCTTCCTCGTTTTTACGAAATAATTTTATGCTTTTGTTGTAATTACAACAGACTTTGTGATAAGATTATATTATAATCATAGCATAAAGTCAAGAGCTTTATGCCGAAACGAAAGATATCAATAAAAATACGGAGGTAACCATATGATAAGACGAGTAATACAAATAGACGAAGAAAAGTGCAACGGCTGCGGAGCTTGTGCAAAAGCCTGCCACGAAGGCGCAATAGGCATGGTGAACGGCAAAGCAAAGCTTATGCGTGACGATTATTGCGATGGTCTTGGAGATTGTCTTCCAGCCTGCCCAACGAACGCCATATCCTTTGTTGAGCGAGAAGCTGCCGCCTATGACGAAAAGGCAGTGGAAGAAAACAAAAAACGCCTTGGCAAGCCTGTTTTCCATGGCTGTCCGGGTTCAATGATGAAAACCTTTGCGAAAAAGCCGGCCCCGGTAGATACCCCGTCAGCAAAAACTCCGTCACAGCTTATGCAGTGGCCTGTGCAAATAAAGCTTGTACCTGTGAACGCACCATACTTTGACGGTGCAGACCTGCTTGTCGCTGCGGATTGCACAGCCTATGCCTGCGGAAGCTTCCATTCCGATTTCATGACAGGCAAAATAACCGTCATAGGCTGTCCGAAGCTTGACGCCACAGACTATTCCGAAAAGCTTGGCGAGATAGTGAAAAGAAACAATATCCGCAGCATAACAGTAGCCCGAATGGAAGTTCCATGCTGTGGCGGAATAGAACACGCAGTAAGAAAAGCAGTCACCGACAGCGGCAAAAATATCCCCGTGGCAGTAAGAATAATCACCACAGACGGCAATGTGATATAACACAAAAGGCAAAAGGCAGAACGTTTCGCACGTCCTGCCTTTTTCGTATCTGTAGGGGAGAATAATCCGCCCGCATTTTTTGTGTCTGATTTATCTGACTGAGCGAAATTTATTCACCCTTAGCCATGACCTCAGCCAACTCGTCCAAAGCCTTTTCCGAAGCTTCATTAAGCGTAGAGCGGATAGTCACAACAGGCTCAGCAATGGTAACATTCTTGAAGTTTTCCACATAGCCCTTCATAACTCTTGCCGCAGTCGGAGCCCATGAGCCGTTCTCTACAAGACCCATCTTTCTGTTCTGATAGTTCTTTGACTTCAGGTGCATAAGGAAATCCTCCATAACAGGGAACACACCGCCGTCATAACTGCTTGCCATAAGTATTATTCTGTCGTATCTGAAAGCGTCCTCAATATTTTCTGCCATGTCGCTTCTTGAAAGGTCGCTGACTACTACCTTCTCAGCACCCTTTTCTTTCAGCATCTCACCAAGCTTTTCAGCCGCCTTTGCAGTGTTTCCGTGTATTGAAGCATATGCAACGAATACGCCCTTGCTCTCAGGCTGATAGCTTGACCATGTGTTGTAAAGTCCAAGATAGTAACCAAGATCTTCTTTGAGTATAGGACCATGTAAAGGAAGTATCATCTTTATGTCCAGTGCCGACGCCTTTTTAAGAAGCGCCTGTACCTGTGCACCGTATTTGCCTACAATGTTGAAATAGTATCTTCTAGCCTCGCAAGCCCAGTCCTCCTCAACATCAAGTGCGCCGAACTTTCCAAATCCGTCAGCAGAGAACAACAGCTTTTCGCTCTGCTCGTATGTCACCATTACCTCAGGCCAGTGTACCATAGGCGCCATTACGAACTGAAGTGTGTGGCTTCCAAGAGAAAGCGTGTCCCCCTCTTTTACCACAACAGACCTATCGTCAAGTCCGTCAATGGTGAAAAACTGCTTCATCATAGGGAAAGTCTTTGCGTTTCCCACTATCTTCATTTCAGGATATTTCTCAGCAAGCTTTTTGATGTTTCCTGCATGGTCAGGCTCCATGTGCTGAACAACAAGATAATCAGGTCTTCTGCCGTTCAAAGCCTTTTCAAGATTGTCAAACCAAACGTCCGTTACCCTAGGGTCAGCAGTGTCCATTACCGCTATCTTCTCGTCAATGATAACATAAGAGTTGTACGAAACGCCGTTTGGCACAACATATTGGCTCTCAAAAAGGTCAATGTCATGATCGTCTGCACCAATATAAATAACTGAGTCTGAAATTTTTGTGTCTGCCATTTTTATTACCTCCGTTGTATTTTTTTTTAAATATACTATTTTAATATACTTTGATTTTATCACAAGCTCAGCATTTTGTCAATAACTGAAACAATGTTTATGAGAATTTTACCTCCTCAAAGAAAAGGTCTTTCCCCATGACCTCTTTCACAGGCATTTCCTCCTGATTGTAAGCAAGCAGAAGCTTCATATAAGCCGCCACTGCTGAGGTGGTGTATATCGGTATGCTGCCTGCCTTTATTATCTCCGCCACAGTGGAGTATATAGGCACTTTTCTTTTCAGACCGCAAATATACACCATGATGTTCTTTGTTATGCACCGCTTGATAAATTCCGTCAGTGCATAGCTTTTCCCTTCTGAAACGTCAGTGCAAGCCGTCGCACTGTGATAAGGTGAGTAAAGCACCGCCGCCGTGTCCTCGTTTGGCACAAAGCACCCAAAGTCCATTGCAGGATAACCCTCTATAAAAAGAACACGCTTCCCAAATTTGACATCATTATGGAAGATCCGTTCCCTAGGGCGTGACAGCATATTCTCGCTCACTCCGCTGAAAACCGAAAAATCATTGAAACCGTCATAACCGTATACCCCAAACCTGTCCCGACAGGTGTCTGCAGGTATCACTCTAGTAGGAAGCATGACCCTCTCGTACAGCGTGAAAACGCCCTTGTATTTTCCCTCTTTTATAAGCCCCACCGCCGATGTGAAGTTGAAAAGCCCGTTTGAACCTTTCTCGCCAATGGGCTTGTTGCTTGCGATAATAAAAAGGGGTATATCAAAATGCCTGAAATACATTCCAAGCAGAGCAGAAGTGTAAGCCAGCGTGTCGCTTCCGTGGGTGAGGATAACTCCCGAGTATAAAGCCGTGTCAATGCTGTTTATCTCGTGTATCATTTTCTCCCACCCCGAAAACCCCATGTTTTCGCTGAGTATATTAAGTACCTGTCGACATTCAAATTCCACATCATCGCCGTATGCACTCTTGTAAGCCTCCACAACAGCGTATTTTCCCTCACGCTCAACATCTATTATGCCGTCAGTAGTAATGCTCCCGATAGTTCCGCCTGTGAAAAGCACAAGTATCTTCTTCATATTTTTATCCCTGCCTTTACCAAAAATCAACCCTTGACATTTGTTATAAATATAATATCATTTCACGATTGATTTGTCAATAGTTGTACAAAATGCACAAAAGTGTGGATTATATTAATGAAAAATGAGTATTGAGAAATATACCAAAGTTTGATATAATAATAAGGCAACACCGCACAAGGCACGCCTGTCGGCTTTGCACGCAATCTGCTTGCAGATTTTCCGTCATATCGCACTAAAGCTCCTTGAAATACGTTAGTATTCCTGCGTCGCTTTAGCACAATCTGACGAAAAATCTGACGGCGCATCTTACGCACAATCCTTGTGCGGTGTTGCCTTTTGTTGTATTTTGTACAGTTTAACTATAGTTTCGCAGATATTCCATAAAATATAAATAAGCTGAGAAATTTAAGGACTAGAAACGTCATGCCACCCCTGTAGGGGCGAACAGCTTTCGTCCGCTTTTTCTCAGCAAATCATATTTCATCTGCGAACAACATTTTCTATTAGCATCAGAAAGGAAGATAATATTATGTGGGCATACGAAAGTGTATTTTATCAGATCTATCCTCTTGGATTCTGCGGTGCGCCATTTGAGAATGACGGCAAAGAGGAAAGCAGGATATTAAAGGTAATAGATTGGATACCTCATATCAAAAAGCTTGGTGCCAACGCTATCTATTTTTCACCGGTGTTCGATTCCGATACTCACGGCTACAATACCAGAGATTACCGCAAGATAGATTGCCGCCTTGGCACAAATGAGGACTTTGCAAAGGTCTGCAAAGAGCTTCACGAAAACGGCATAAAGGTTGTTTTGGACGGCGTTTTCAATCACGTCGGCAGAGGCTTCTGGGCTTTTCAGGACGTTCTGAAAAACCGTGAGAACTCACCATATAAAGATTGGTTCCATATCAATTTCGGCGGCAACAGCAACTATAATGACGGACTTTGGTATGAGGGCTGGGAGGGTCACTTTGACCTTGTTAAGCTAAACCTTAACAATCCGCAGGTAGTGGATCATATCTTGGAATGCATAACAAATTGGGTCAAGGAGTTTGATATAGACGGACTCCGCCTTGACGTTGCATATTGCCTTGATAAGAACTTCTTGAAGCGCCTTAGACAGCATTGCGATTGGCTCAAGCAGGATTTCGTTCTTATCGGCGAGCTTCTACATGGTGATTACGCTCAGTGGGTAAATCCTGAAATGCTCCATTCCTGCACGAACTACGAGTGCTATAAGGGACTTTATTCAAGCTTCAATTGCATGAATATGTTTGAGATATGCCACTCTCTGAAAAATCAGTTCGGACCTGAGAACTGGTGCAGATACAGAGGAATGCACCTGCTGTGCTTTGTTGATAACCATGACGTTTCAAGAATAGCAAGCCAGCTCACAAACGAGAAACACCTGCCGCTTATCTACGGTATGCTCTTTGGTATGCCTGGTATCCCATGTGTATATTACGGCTCTGAGTGGGGAACAAAGGCAAACAAGAGCGAGGGCGATCCTGCTCTCCGTGTAAGCTTTGAAAAGCCTGAGTGGAACGACCTTACAGAGCTTATCTCAAAAATGGCAGAGGCACACAAAAACAGCAAGGCTCTCTGTTATGGCTCTATCAAAATACCTGTTCTTACCAATAAGCAGTGTATAATCGAGCGTGAGTTTGAGGGCGAGCGTGTCCTTGTTGCTATAAACGCTGACGATCAGCCTTTCACAGCTCACTTTGACGCAGGCTGCGGTCAGGCAGAGGAGCTTCTCACAGGCACTATCCATGATTTTGGTGGCGGCAGCGAGCTTAAGCCATACTCTGTAGAGTTCTGGAAAATGGAAAGATAGACCTATATGAATATAGAAAAAGGACAGCATTTTTTCCAAAGTGCTGTCCTTTTTTGTGTAGCAATAAAAAATGTAGGGGCGAATATCATTCGCTTATCGCATACCGCCTGCTATTTGTTGCCTGCTTATCTCAGCCCCTACCTAACAATAACCATAACCGCCTGCGAAAAAGCCCCGTAAGAAGTCTTTCCGTTCACAGTTTTGTAAGCCCTTACCTTTACCATTCTAAGTGAGTAAGGCTCAAATCCTGATACGATAGCACTCTTTTGAGAGCCACCCACCTTTGCCGACTTCACATAATCACTGCCATTTGAAGAAGAGTATATCTCATATCCACTTGCACCCCCAACAGCTTTCCATGATACCTCAATGCTGCCGCTGCCTGCTGATTTAGCCGTGCATGAAGCCTTTGCAGGCTTGGTGACAGCCTCTGCAGCCTTTGAGTAGCTAGCCGAAATGTATTCTTTTCCGCCAGTTTTTTTCACAGCCTTTACCTTGTAGCTGTACCCCTTTGCACGAGCAAGTCCGCTGTCAGTGAAGCTCACAGCCTTTACAGTTTTTATTCTCTGCCATTTCTTGCTTGTACTGTCATATCTGTATATAGCGTAGCTGTCAGCACCCGTTACCTTTTTCCAAGAAAGCTTAACGCTCTTTTCACCGGTGGAAGAAACTTTCAGCTTCGTCACTGTGGCAGGACGAATGTTGAAGTTCACAGTTTTTGTGCCTTTGTATAAGCCCTTGCCTGTTATTTTTACGCTCGCCTGACCTATGGCTGTGTTCTTTGAGTAGCTCACAGTGTAGTCAGTGTTCTTTACAAGCTTTTTGCCGCCATATGTCACTGCAGGCGCAGGAGAAACCGCCTTTCCTGTGTAGCTTTGCGTCTTTATAGCCGAAATACTGCTGTCACTGATCTTACCCTTTACAGTGACGGTGCATTTAACATTTTTTCCTCCTGTTGTGTATGCCGTGATAGTTGCTCTGCCAACCCCTTTTGCAGTGACCTTTCCGTCTGACACAGAAGCAATTTTGCTGTTAGAAGACTTCCAGGAAACAAAGTCCGTCAGACCGCTTCCACCACCCATTTTTGCAGAAATAACACTGCTTTTGCCCTTGTCAAGAGTCAGTGAAGCCTTATCCAATGTTACCGAAGCCGCAGGCTTTATGCTAGCCTTTATAGTTTTTGCTGAGCTGTTTCCGTATTTGTCATAAGCCGTTATTTTAACGGTAAATTCACCGCTTTTTACTGAATAGTCCTCGGCAGAAACATAAGCCGAAGCCTTGCCACCCGAAAGCTTTCCGCTTGCGTATTTCTTTGCACTTTCACCATTTTTTGTAGGGTAAGCAGGGAAGACCACCTTTGAAACTCCGCTCTTGTCGCTCACATTGCAAGAAACATCAAAGCCCTTTGCTGTGATGTTCTCCACCTTTGCCCCCGATATGGTCGGCGCAGTTGTGTCAACATAAGTTTTTATGACCTGCTCAGAGCTGTTCCCAGCCTCGTCAGTAGCCGTTATAGTTGTAATATAATATCCGTCCTTGCCCCCAAGGTCAGTTACCTTTACTGAGTGTGAAAGCGAGTTCACCGCCGATGTGTAAACACGGCTTATAGTCTTTGCCTTGTTGCCCTCAAAATAAGTGGATACCTTTACCGAAGCCACAGCCCTGTTGTCAGAAATATCCGCTTTAACAGTGTAGCCTTTTCCCGTGATGTTCTCACAGCCTGCGTTTGCGATAACAGGTCTTGTTGTGTCGATGTCAAGACTTTGCGCAACGCCGTTTATGTAAAGTCTGTAGAAATAGTGGTTGTTAGTAAGCACCTTTCTGTTTTTCACAGTGTAAACAGTGTCGTTCCAAGTCCATTTGTAGTTCTGCTCGATAAGAGTAGCCGTCGTTCCCTGACAGTCCTTTACAATGGCAACATGAGAGTAATCCTTGTCCTGCATTATGTCCCCGGCCTGCGGAGTTTTCACTTCACGAAGCTCCGCCCTTTTGCCGTAGCAGTACACGCTAGGCTTGTCGTCCACCATGTTTATGTTGTATACTGTAACGCCGAACTTTTCTTCATAAAAACGTGAAACATATCCTGCACAGCAGTAATAACCGGTGTCGGAATAGCCGAGAACGTATTTAGCGTCAACGCCCTCAAAAGAGTCTATGACCTGATAATCATAGTCCACAGTGACGGTCTGTTCGCTGTAGCTCACCGCATTTGTCACCTGACAAAGCATTATCATCATAACAGCACAAAATACTGCGCCCATAGCCGAAAAAACTTTTTTCAGCCCCTTTTCCATTCCAAACGCCCCCCTAACTGACAGAATTATCTTATACGTTTTCGTATACCAACTTCATAATATCATAAAGGTTACAATTTGGCAACAGATTTTATTGCTTTTTGCCGAAATGACTAAAATATTTGTTTGTTTTCACAAGGAACACAAGTTCTATATTCAAATATATCCCCGAAATATAGACTGTTATATGCCATACGAACAAACGTTGAAGTAAAAATTACAATTTGTAACTTTTATACTGAACACGCTATCAAAAACGTTTAACTTAACATATATCCCCACCAAAAACTATAGGGGCGAACATCGTTCGCCCGTCAAAGCTACTATCCCACTTAGATATCCGTATCAATTGATCGCTTTACCCCAACGCAAAGATCGTAAACTGAAATTTGTTTTTTATTTGCACAAAAATTCACCGATCCTGCACAAGAAGATATTGAAAAACCATATGAAATAGATTATAATGGTTGTAAAATAAAAAAACGGAGGTCACAATATGAAGTACATAAATCCGGTCATATCAGGCTTTTATCCTGACCCTAGCATCTGTAAGGCTGAGGGCAAATATTATCTTGTTTGCAGCTCTTTTCAGTTTTTTCCGGGCGTTCCTATATATGAAAGCGACGACCTTGTGAACTGGAAGCAGATAGGTCATGTTCTCACAAGAAAAAGTCAGCTCCCATTGGAGGGCGCAGGCTCTTGGGGCGGCATCTATGCCCCAACTATCAGATACAATAACGGCAGATTTTACATGGTAACGACTAACGTCACAAATGGCGGAAACTTCTATGTCTATACTGACGATATCCACGGTGAATGGTCTGAGCCTGTTTATGTTCAGCAGGGCGGTATCGACCCGTCACTGTATTTTGAGAACGGCAAAGCCTACTTTATGTCCAATGGTGAAGACGATGAGGGCAACCATGGCGTTACACAGTGCGAAATAGATATCGAAACAGGCAAAAAGCTCACGCCAAGCAAGACCATATGGACAGGTGCAGGCGGACGTTTCCTTGAAAGCCCGCACCTCTACAAAATAAAGGGCGAATACTATCTTATGGCGGCTGAGGGCGGTACGGAATACGGTCATATGATAGTCTACGCCAAGGGCAAGACCCCTTACGGTCCTTTTGAGAATTATCCTCACAACCCAGTCCTCACAAACAGAAATCTCGGTGGATACGAGATACAAGGGTGCGGTCACGGTGATCTTGTGGAGGACGAAAACGGCAGCTTCTGGTGTGTTCATCTTGCTTTCAGAATGATAAATATGTGGGTGATGCACCACATTACAGGCAGAGAAGTCTATCTCGTACCGGTGACGTTCGACAAGAACGGCTGGTTCACAATGGGTGATAACGGCACAACTCGAAAGGAAGTCGAAACTGACAAACTCAGGGATATCAGGCAGGAGTTTTGGAAGGAATACACTTTTGAGAATACCAAAGTCGGATGTGAGTGGTGCTTTATGCAAAACCCTGACATGGGGCTTTATTATCTTGATGATCACCGTTTTGAGCTTACTCCGAATGAGCATACGATCTTTGAGGCAGACGGCTCGCCTGCTTTTGTCTGCATAAGACAGAAAGAAATGAATTTATCAGTGGAGTGCAAAGTCGAGATAACCGAGGGCGAAGCAGGATTGGTGTTCTACATGACCCCCGATCAGCATTATGAGATAGCATTAAGACGCACGGATAAAGGTGTCGAGTTGTTCCGCAGACTTTGCATAGGCGATATTCGCCATGAGGATCATGTCATAGCATTGCCGCAGGGAGAAAGCTCGGCTATGCTTTGCTGTAATGCCTCCAACTTTACATACAATTTCTCGGCGAAAACGCATTCGGGAGATATAGACTTGGGCGGAGCTCAAACGAAATTTTTGTCTACTGAGCTTGCAGGTAATTTCACGGGAGTTGTTATTGGTCTTTATGCTCAGAAATATGAGGATAAAGGCAATAAAGCGGTGTTTACGGATTTCAGATGCGAAAATAAGGAAAAGTATGATAGCTAAAAGATAAAAAACAAAAGGTCCGTGGGCGTATCCATGGACCTTTTACTTTGTTATGCTTTTTCATCACAACCGCAATTTATACCATTTTTAACATCATCAAATGCCTTCAGCATTTCCTCGGACGGCTTCTTTGTGCAAAGGCTCACAATAATGATAAGTATAAGACTTACCGCAAAACCTACTACCAATGAGTAAAGCCCCGTCTTATCACCTAAAGTCTGTCCACCTGCAAGAGGTATGTAATCCCATATTATTACCGACAGCGCACCGCTGGCAACGCCTGCCGCCGCACCTGCGAGGTTTGTTCTCCTCCAATAAAGGGACATAAGTATTATCGGACCAAACGAAGCTCCAAGACCTGCCCATGCGTTTGAAACAAGACCCATTATACTGCTGTTAGGGTCAAGTGCTATTATGTATGCCACTACCGCTACAGCAAGAACTGTTATCCTGCTCACAAGCAGTACCTTCTTGCTCTCCGCCTTAGGTGCGATACATGAGTGGTAAATATCCTCCGATACCGATGAGGCAGTTACAAGCAGCTGCGAATCAGCCGTTGACATTATGGCAGCCAGTATTCCGCAAAGGAAAATTCCGCCGACGAATGGCAGACCGATATCGGAGTTGAATACCTTCTGTATCATCTCGATGAAAACATTCTCAGACTTGTTGTTTGCAAGTGCAGGCACAAGATAAGCCCTGCCCACGATAGCTATAAAGCAAGCGAAGCAAAGTGATATAGCACACCATACACAGCCTATAACTCTTGACTTTTTTACCTCTTTTTCAGAGCTTATAGCCATAAATCTTACCAGAATGTGCGGCATACCGAAATAACCAAGCGCCCAGCCGAGCTGAGAGATTATGTCGATGGCTGAAAGGGTCTGACCCTTTTCATCATTGAATATGTTAAGATAGTGATGTGCCTCAACACCGCTTGCAGTGATGTTGTCCATAACATTTCCTGCTCCAACAAGGAAAAACGCAATGATAGGTATAGTCACAACTCCTGCCAGCATGAGCAGACCCTGAACAAAGTCAGTTACACATACTGCCATAAATCCACCCATGAAAGTGTATCCCAAAATTACTACCGCACCGATAGTAAGGCATATCTTGTAGTCGATACCGAATATAGAGTTGAAAAGTTTTCCGCCTGCCGAAAGAGCAGACGCTGTGTAAACAAGGAAGAATATTACTATAGCTACAGACGATACCAAAAGCATTATCTTGTGCTTGTCCTCAAATCTGTTTTCAAGATACTTAGGAAGCGTCATTGAGTTGTTCGCCCTTATAGTGTATCTTCTCAGTCTGCCCGAAACTATCGCCCAGTTAAGTATAGTGCCGATAAGCAGACCTACAGCTATCCATATCTGCCCCGTTCCGAATGCGTAAACAGCGCCAGGCAGACCCATGAGCATCCAGCCTGACATATCAGAAGCCTGAGCAGAAAGTGCCGCTACCCAGCCGTTAAGTCCTCTGCCACCAAGGAAAAAGTCCTCGGAGCTTTTTGTTTTCTTCATATATGCAGCACCTATGAGAAGCATTCCTGCCAAATAGAATGCAAATGCCACAAGCGTCCAGATCATATCTGATTTCATCTATTACCTCTTTCCCGAAGCGGATTTTATCCTGTCCGCCCCATATTTTTATAAACGGCAATGCCGCACAAGAGAAACTCCCCCTGTGCGGTATCGCATAAAACGTCTGTATAAAACACATTAACAGCAAAAGCCAACGGGCGAACGAAAATTGTTGTTTGGCAAGGCTCACAACAGTTTTCGCCCATACATTAATTTGTAGGGGACGGCGCCCTCGACGTCCCGTCTGTTGCCACAAACGTCGTTTTTACGCACCTTTTGATGCTTTGCTACCAATTACTTCGCCTTAGTCTTTATCTCCTCATCAAGCTTAGCGATAAGCTCGTCAACAGGCATTGCAGGAAGCTCGCCCTCTTTTCTTGAACGAACAGTAACAGTGTTGCTGTTTACCTCGTTGTCGCCAATGATGAGCATATAAGGTATCCTCTCAAGTCTTGCAGCCTTGATCTTAGTACCGATGTTCTCATCTCTGTTGTCAACAGTAACTCTCATGCCCATAGCCGTCATTCTGTCGGCTATCTTCTGAGCGTATTCAGCATGACCCTCCTTGATAGGAAGAAGTCTTACCTGCTCAGGAGCGAGCCACAGAGGAAGAACGCCGTTGAAATGCTCAAGCATATAAGCAAGTGTTCTTTCAAAGCAGCCAAGTGAAGTTCTGTGAATGATGTAAGGAAGCTTCTTCTGACCGTCCTTGTCAACATAGTACATACCAAATCTTTCAGCCAAAAGCATATCTATCTGGATAGTAACAAGCGTGTCTTCCTTGCCGTAAACGTTCTTGTACTGAATGTCGAGCTTTGGACCATAGAACGCAGCCTCGTCGATACCGATATCGTAATCAACGCCAAGGTCGTCAAGAATAGTCTTCATTGCAGCCTGTGCGTGCTCCCACTGCTCAGCCGTACCCTCGTACTTGTTCTTAGGGTTAGCAGGATCCCACTGTGAGAATCTGAATGTGCAGTCATCAAGCAGACCAACAGTGTCAAGGAAATACTTGGCAAGCTCCAAACAGCCCTTGAACTCCTCTTCAAGCTGGTCAGGTCTGAGAATATAGTGACCCTCAGAGATAGTGAACTGTCTTACTCTGATAAGACCGTGCATCTCGCCGCTGTCCTCATTTCTGAACAGCGTAGAAGTCTCTGTCAATCTCATTGGAAGCTCTCTGTATGAACGCTGTCTGTTAAGAAATACCTGATACTGGAATGGACAAGTCATAGGACGAAGTGCGAAGCACTCTTTTTCCTCATCATATGGGTCGCCAAGAATGAACATTCCGTCAAGATAGTGATCCCAGTGACCTGATATCTTATAAAGATCTCTCTTTGCGAAAAGCGGAGTCTTTGTAAGCAGACAGCCCTTTGCCTGCTCGACATCTTCTACCCAACGCTGAAGAAGCTGGATAACTCTTGCGCCCTTTGGAAGCATAACAGGAAGTCCCTGACCGATACAATCAACAGTTGTGAAATATTCAAGCTCTCTGCCTATCTTGTTGTGGTCACGAAGCTTAGCTTCCTCCTGCTGTTTAAGGAACTCATCGAGCATTGAAGCCTTAGGGAATGCAGTTCCGTAAATTCTTGAAAGCTGCTTGCCGTCCTCTGCCTTGCCCCAGTATGCACCTGTGCATGAAAGAAGCTTAACAGCCTTGATAGGTGCAACGCTCATTATGTGCGGACCTGCGCAAAGGTCAACGAAATCACCCTGCTTGTAGAATGAAAGCTTTTCGCCCTTATCGTCATGCTTGTGGATAAGCTCTACCTTGTAATCTTCGTGTCTTTCCTCCATGAGCTTTATAGCCTCGTCAGCAGAAAGCTCAAAACGCTCCAAAGCATAGCCCTCTTTTGCAAGCTTCTTCATTTCAGCCTGTATCTTTTCAAGGTCAGCAGGCGTAAAAGGCTTTTCCACCTCAAAATCATAGTAGAAGCCTGTGTCTGTAGCAGGGCCTCTTGCAAGCTTTGCCTCAGGATAAAGATTTTTTACAGCCTGCGCCATAAGGTGAGAAGCTGTGTGCCAGAAAGTTTCCTTACCAGCCTTTGAGTCAAAAGTCATGACCTCAAAATGGCAGTCATGGTCAACGACAGTTCTCATGTCGAAAACTTCGCCGTCCAGCTTTACGCAGCAGGCAGCCTTGTAAAGTCCCATGCCGATATCCTTGATTATCTCGCTTGCAGGCATTGCCTTTTCGATCTCACGGACAGAGCCGTCTTTTAATTTCAGCTTGATCATTTTTGATTCCTCCGATTTATATAATATTGTAATTCTTTATTATAACGTGCATAAACACGTTGTTTCTTTTTGTGATGCGTCACATATCACACGTTTTTTTGTGGGCGACCTCAGGTCACCCCTACAGGCATATTATTTGAAGTTCAGCAGTTCAGTATACTGCGAAACATACACATATATCCAGAAGCAAAGAAGCACTACGCTCAGCACCGTTGAAATGTCGCTCAAAACGTGCCTTGCCCTTTTTTTGATAGCCCATTGCCTGGAGCCGTCTTTTTTCACCCTGCAAACAAGCTGAGAGAAAAATGTGTTGAACCAGTATGATACTATCCATATGGGCAGAAAGGTGAGAAACCCTTGCTTGTCGGATATAGTCCCGTTCCATGATAACCAGCAAACATATCCTGCTGCACCATAAGCGCAAAACCCAATGGTATAGCAAATGATCGCAAGGATACGCCTTGTTTTCATGGCTTTCCTGTCTTTCATAGTATCATCACCCTCTTACATGACAAAAAGTCCCATAGGATACAAATATCCTATGGGACGATGATATCGTGGTTCCACCCAACTTCATGCGCAGTTTCCTGCACAACTCATTAGCTGCTCCTTTAACGCTGAGCCTGCGGCGTGTATTAAACGCACTCAGGGGCGGTATCCTCACTCTGCATAGTCCTGCGCCGCTCACAGCTCGTATAAAAACGTGCGGCGCTCTCTGAAAAGACCTTTCGCCGAGGGGCTTCCCCGTCAAAGCTTTCAAGTATAACTGCAAAAGACTTTATCTTTTGCTTCGACTAACATTTTAACACCTCTTCACCCGCTTGTCAAGGGGTTTGTTAGAAAATATATAATTTTGTGGATTTAACTAAAAAAATTCTTGACAACAGAGAAGTTTTATTATACAATAATATTATGCATTATAATTTTTATATAACTGAAAGATGAAGTATAGTTTTTTGTATTATTCTGATGTTTTTTATAAAATAAATTTTGCAATTTTGTATCTTTACAATTTAATATCAGGTGGATATCTTTTTTTCATGCGTTTTTTACGCACAAAATATGGATATCCATACTTTCTAAGAAGGAGGAAAGCTATACATGGAACCAGGTATTGCTATTCTACTATGTGTAGTTGCTCTTGTTCTTGGTGCCGGTGTGAGCGGATTTATCTGCTTCAAACAGGGTATAAGCTATCGCAAAAAAACAGCCGAAGCTGCTGTAGGCTCTGCGGAAAAGGAAGCGGAGCGTATCGTTGACGACGCAAAGAAAAACGCTGAAACTCTGAAAAAAGAGGCATTGATCGAGGCGAAAGACGAGATCCACAAGTCACGCCAGGAAACGGAAAAAGAGCTTAAAGAGAGAAGGATCGAAGTTTCCAGACAGGAAAGACGTGTTCAGCAGAAAGAGGAGTCTATCGACAGAAAGCTCGATAATTTGGAGAAAAAGGAAGAAACTCTCCAGAACAAGTTGAAAAATGCTGACGAAAAGGTAGCTGAGGCTGACAGGATCAAGAAGTCACAGCTCGATATGCTTGAAAAGATATCTCAGTTCACTGTTGATCAGGCTAAGGATTATCTGCTTTCAAAGCTGGACGAAGATCTGGTGCATGAAAAGGCTGTGAGGGTCACAAACTTTGAAAATCAGGTGAAGGATGACTGTGAGGCTAAGGCCAGACAGTATATCTCGCTTGCTATCTCAAGGTGTGCCGCTGATCAGGTGTCTGAATCAGCAGTGTCAGTCGTTGCATTGCCTAATGATGAGATGAAGGGCAGGATAATCGGACGTGAGGGAAGAAATATCAGAACTATCGAAACTCTCACAGGCGTTGATCTTATCATTGACGATACCCCTGAGGCTATCACCATCTCGTGCTTTGATCAGGTGAGAAGAGAGGTCGCAAGGATCGCACTTGAAAAGCTTATCCAGGACGGACGTATACACCCTACACGCATTGAGGAAATGGTAGAAAAGGCTAAGCGTGAAGTCGAGCTGAAGATCAAGCAGGAGGGCGAGAGAGCTATTCTCGAAACCAATGTTCACGGTGTGAACCACGAGCTTGTTAAGCTTCTTGGACGTCTGCGCTATAGAACGAGCTATAGACAGAACGTGCTTAACCACTCTATTGAAGTCGCTCACCTTGCAGGAATGATGGCGTCAGAGCTTGGCGTTGACGCAAATCTGGCAAGAAGAGCAGGACTGCTCCACGATATAGGAAAGGCTCTCAGCTATGAGATAGAAGGCTCGCACGTTCAGATAGGTGTTGACGTATGTAAGAAGTACAAGGAAAGCCCTGAAGTTATTCATGCTATCGAGGCTCACCATGGCGACGTTGAAACAAGAACTGTTGTTGCGGCACTTGTTCAGGCGGCAGACGCAATAAGCGCCGCTAGACCGGGAGCAAGAAGCGAGAACTATGAGAACTATATCAAGAGGCTCCAGAAGCTTGAGGAGATCTGCACGTCCTACGAGGGCGTTGAGAAATCCTTTGCTATACAGGCAGGCCGTGAGGTTCGTATCATGGTACAGCCTGAGAAGATCAACGATGAAAAAATGGTGCTCGTTGCTCGTGAGATCGCTAAGAGGATCGAAACTGAAATGGATTATCCGGGACAGATCAAGGTCAATCTTATCCGTGAGAGCAGAGCTATCGAATACGCAAAGTAAATTGTGTAAACAGCGGGCAGACTTTAGGGTTTGCCTGCTTTTTTTATTTCCCGCTCTGTTTTTAATGAGAAATGAGGAGTGAGGAATGAGGAATTAAGGTATCGCCTGCGGCGATGATTTTTAATTTTCAATCATAAAATAATAAAATATCTATGCTTTTTGGGGGATTTTTTTATGTCAAAAGCAAAAGAGAAAAAAGAGGTCACTACCAATCAAGGTAAAAAGCACCTTTTCGGCAGTTCGGAAAAGTCGGATTTTATCCTGAATATGTCTGCCGAGTCTGCACAAAAGCTGTGCGGAGTTTACAGCATTATTGCTGTGCTTGTTCTGTGCGTTATCACAATTCCGTATTATTTCACACAGAATATCAAATACGGTATGGACGAAAGCGTCAACCGTACTCTTTATCTGAACGAAAAATTTATATTCTTTATATCTGCCGCTGTGCTTGCGGTCGGCTTTGTGGGATTTATCATTTTCCTTATTGCCAACATGAAAAAGCAGGTGGAGCTTAAAGACAACAAGAGCCTTATCGTACCACTTGCGGTGGTGCTTCTGTCGGTGATATCTTGCTTGCTTTCAGCGGATATCTTCACATCTTTCTACGGCTATCTCGACCGCTCCGAGGGTATGCTCACCATACTTGGCTATTGGGGACTTTTTTCCGCAGGAATGACAGTTACGGCTGACGACCGCAGGATAAAGCTTTCAGACTTTATCGTAGGAATAGGCGCATTTGAAGCTATCGTGGGAATTTTGCAGGCTATACCTGCCACCGCAAAAATAGTTCCAAACTATTTCAAAGAGATATTCTCGGGCTTCTCATCAGGCGGTATGACCTATACAAAGGAATATATCGCAACAGGCTTTTTGTGTACGCCTTTTGCATTGGCGGCAGTGCTTACAGTGATATCTGCCTTTGCACTTAATGGTATGCTCTATGATGATAAAAAGGCAAGAAAGATATTCTATGCTATCTCCCTTGCACTTATGACAGCGGCTGATATCCTCGCCTGCGTTGTCCCTGCTATCTTGGGACTTGGTGCGGTTTATGTTATATCTCTTATTATTGCCGCTGTAAAGTCGGGCTTTGCAAAGGATAAGAAGCCTTTTATAGCCTGCCTTGTGGCTTTTATAGTCGCAGGAGGGATCTTTGCCGGACTTTTCGCCTCAAACGAGTTCAGACTTATGGACGAGAAAATAATCTTCCATGACAGCTTCGACAGACTTTCTATCACAGGCACCGGCAGAGGCGATGATACCGAACAGTGGATATATCCTTATCTGTGGGACGACGGAATGTATACTGCCGAGCAAAACCTTATCTGGGGAACCGGTCCAGACAACTGGGGAACGATATTCGAGTCGGGTGCTATAATAGACCGCTCTTATAATGAGTATATCGACCTTTTGCAGTCAAGAGGACTCATCATTTTCGCACTTACAATAGTATTCCTTATTATGACTATAGTAAAAATGTGCAAGCTCGTAGCAGGCTTTATGAAAGACAAAAACAGCTGGACAGGCTGTGCAGTATCAGCGGCAGTTCTTTGCTATCTGATACAGGCGTTTTTCAACATAAGTTCTGTTACATCATCACCATACTTCTGGATCGCGGCTGGACTTGTGTGGAGTTTAACAGCGGTAAAATCCAGTGCAAAGAAAAAGAGTTAATAAACCTATCTGTAGGGGCGACCTTGGGTCGCCCACTCTTTCATCAATACATTGATAAAAAATTCGGACGCAGTAAAATGAGTCCGATTTTTTTATGCCATTTTTGCAGGCGATGATATAAACATATTAGCTTTTACATATATTGAAATATGGCTATAGACCTGTGTGAAATTTTTCGCCCATAAATAACGAGTGGATTTGAACTAACGAGAATAGGTGAGATCGCAAGAGATACAGCGAGATAAATCAAAAAATCTGTTCACTGCTGACTTCCGTTGACTTCCCCGAACTTTGTCGGACTTTGCTAATTTGTAAGGCTTATGATATAATCATATTAAACCAAAGGACAGAAAGCCTTTGGTTAGACGGCAAGTCGAAAGACTTTGTTTTATATGAAAGGAAAAAATCATGAGCAAAGAAAAGGTCATTGACATTTCAACAAGAAAAACAGGAAAGATTGTTGGCATTTGTGCGGCGGCAGTTGCGGCTATAATAGTGGTCGTATCCTCAGTGTCCATAGTTCCGGCAGGCTGTACGGGCGTTGTGACGACCTTCGGCAAGGTATCAGACACTGCACTCAACGAAGGATTGCATCTGAAAGTGCCTTTTGCACAGCGTGTAACAACAGTGTCAAACAAGATACAAGTTTATCAGGCTGACGCTGACGCAGTTTCAAAGGACTTGCAGACTGTGAACTCTACCATAGCGGTGAACTTCCGAATAAAGTCGGCTTCTTCTGCAAGCATTTTCAAGAATATCGGCTCAGATTACGAGAACGTTATCCTTATGCCAACAGTGCAGGAATGTATGAAGTCGGTATGTGCAAAATATACGGCTGAACAGCTTATCACTGACAGAGCGCAGGTGGGTGAGGAAATAAAGGCACAGCTCGTTTCAAAGGTGGATGAATACGGTATCGAGATAGAGAAATTCAACATTGTGAATTTTGATTTCTCATCTGAATTTAATGAAGCCATAGAGGCAAAGCAGGTAGCAGAGCAGAATCTTTTGAAAACAAAGACCGAGCAGGAGCAGGCTATAGTTGTAGCTGAGGCGGAGGCTAAGAAAAAGGTTATTGCCGCAGACGCTGAGGCAACTTCCATAAAGACCAAGGCTGAAGCTCAGGCAGAAGCCAACAAGACTATCTCTGAATCTCTTTCAAACGAGCTTATAAAGTATCAGACCATTGATAAGTGGGACGGTGTTCTGCCTAAGGTGGCTAATGACGCAAACCCTCTGATATCTCTTGACCTTGACGAGCAGAAAACCGCTGAATAACGCTGATTCCTGACAGAACGGCTGTCAATCGTTAAAAACACCAATGAAAGGTATAAAAATATGTTTAAATGGACAAAAAAGAATTTTTTTTGAACGTTGTATGACATATTTCTTGACATGAAAAGCGTTTTCTGTTATCATAAATATATGTGAACATATTTTAGTTTTATGTAAAATATGGAGTTGGGAGGAGAAAAAATGTTGAAAAAGCTATACCGCACATTAGGCTTTGCACTTATTTCCTGCAATTTGTTTTTCACCCCTGTCATGGCGTATGCCGACAGCAGTGTGAGCGTGGGAACAAATATGTGCTTTGCTATACCGGGAGGACTTATAACAGGCTTTGTGCTTGTTTCAATGAGCCGCACAAAACAGAAAGCTACCAAGGCAGATAAATACATAAAGAGTAATCTTAAACTCACTGGGCGTAACGACACCTATCTGCGTACCACCACTGATAAGACTAAGATAAAAGACGATTGATAGGGGGTACGGAAAATGGCTGTTAATATTTCTTATAAATGCCCTAACTGCGGAGCTGAGCTTTTCTGGAGTGCTGACAAAAACTGCTGGGCATGTGAATACTGCGACGGACAGTTTACTTTAAAAGACCTTGAAGAAGCAGGCGGTGACGCTAAAAAGGCGGAGGAACTCAACAAGGATAACGTTGAAAAGCATGAAGAGGTCGATAAGGACGAATACAGTATGTCAAATGACGGAACTGTAGGAAGCGACCTTGTAAAATACACCTGCTCACACTGCGGAGCGGAGATAATCACAGACCGTTCAACGGCGGCTACCGTGTGCGTCTATTGCGGAAATGCGGTAATAATGGGAGAGCAGATAATAGACAATTTCTCCCCTGACTATGTTATACCTTTTAAAGTGCCGAAAACTCAGGTAATGGACGCTTTCAAAAAATTCAGCAATAAGCCTCTTACACCGAAAGATTTCAACTGCGATAGGGTAGTGGACAAGATGCAGGGCGTTTATATCCCGTTTTGGCTCTATTCAGGAAACTGCGAAGGCTCTATTACTGCGGAGGGTATAAACACCAGAACATGGACTTCGGGAAATTACAGATACACAGAGAAAAAGTATTATTCAGTTTACAGAAACGGAAATCTCGATTTCAAAGCTGTTCCTGTGGACGCTTCTTCAAAGACTGACGATGACGCTATGGACTCTATCGAGCCTTTTGATTACTCGGAAATGACAGCGTTCAATCCGGGTTATCTTTCGGGATATCTTGCAGAAAGATATGACGAGGATAAGGATAAGTGCCTGCCCAGGGCTAAAGAACGTATCGAGAACACAACTCGTGACGAACTTAGAAATACTTGTAACTACAACAGCGTAAACGTTCAGTCATATGAAAAGCACACCGAGATAAAGGACGTTAAATACGCTATGCTTCCAACATGGCTTTTGTATACAACCTATCAGGATAAGCCTTATTTCTTTGCAATGAATGGTCAGACAGGTAAATTTATCGGAAACCTGCCTATAAGCAAGGGAAAGCTTGTGGCTTACTCGCTTCTTGGTGGCGTGGGCGGATATATTATCGGAGCTATACTTCAGATAATGGGAATATTCTAGTAGGGGGTATCAGCTAAATGCCTGAAATATCAACGGCACTTATAATAAAAATAATAGTTATAGCGGTCGCCATAGGCGGTGGTATAGCGGTGATATATTCTGTGAAAAAAGCGGTATCGAACGCCATTGGCAGACAACTGAGCCGTGCCAACGACCTGCTAAGGACCATAAATGACGCAACTGAGGAAAGACAGAACAACGCCATGCAGTTTACTTATGTTGACCCTAATGTGGTGAACAACATAAAGAGAGATTTTCCTGACTATGATGAAAATATAGCAAGGAGCATAGTGGAAAACACTGTGATGAAATATTTTCTTGTTATAAACGGAGAAGCAAGCGAGAATCAGCTTGAATACTGTACCGAAGCGTTCAAGCAGAGAGCAGCCACGATGGCAAAAGACAACTTGTCAACGGTTACGCCAAAGCATTATGACGATATACATATCCACAAGTCGCAGGTGGCGTCTTATCATAGAGATCATGACGCTGCAACGGCAAAGTTTCAGGTATCTCTTGAATACAAGCTCAACGGGATAAAGGCACAGCACATTTATGAGGCGGATTATTCATACTATCTTTCAATGGGGATAGAGGGCGAAAACGCCAGCCTTATATGTCAGTTCTGCGGAGCACCTGTGGACACCGCAGGCTCGGTTTGTCCTTACTGCGGTTCTGAGATACACAGCTCTGTAGAGCGCACATGGAAAGTCAGCAGGATATCCATGCTGAGATAGACAAGTTTAAAACCCCTTGGGGTGAAATAATACAGACAACGAAAGGAATTTAACTATGGGACTTATTAAGATGTTTACATCAGCAGTCGGCTCAACATTTGCCGATCAGGTAGTAGAGTACTTCAGATGTGAGGATATGTCAACTAAGATACTCTGCCAGCCGGCTACTCTTGTTAAGAGAGGAAAGACTGTGAACAACGGTACAGAGGGCGTTATCTCAAACGGTTCACGCTTTGACGTTGCGGTAAATCAGGCGGCTTTGCTTATCGAGAATGGCAGAGTACACGATTTTGTTATCGGTACACAGGAAACAGCAGGTCAGTATAAGTATGATTCAACTGTATCTCCGTCACTTCTCGGCGGCGGCTGGGGTGACCTTGGCGCTTCTATCAAGGAGATAGGCAGAAGATTTACAGCAGGTGGTCAGGCTATGAACACCATGCGTCTTATCTACATAAACCTCAGACCTCTGCCTGGAAACAAGATAGGCTTCGGCAAGATACCTTTCAGAGACGGCGAAATGAACCTCACTCTTAATGCACAGGGTCATGGTCAGTATGAACTTCAGATCGTAAACCCTATGAACTTCTATGAGAACGTTGTTCAGAACGTAAATAAGGTACTTACTGTTGACAGCCCTGACGGCGTGGCAGTTCTCGGCCAGCTTAAGGCTGACATGACACCTAAGTTCCAGAAGGCTCTTACAAGGATATCCGCTCAGAAAATACCATACGATCAGCTTGGTCTTTATCCTGATGAGCTTGCTGAAGCAATGAATGCAGAGCTTGAAGAAAAGTGGGCTGCAAAGGGTGTTAAGGTAACAAGCCTCTCTATTGAGCTTAATGTTGACGAAGAGTCAAAGCAGAGGATCGCAAAATTCCAGGAGGCAAAAACTGTTGGAAGTGATCCTTCAATGCTCTATGCTATGGACAGAATGTCTATCAACAAGGCAAGAGAGGCAGCGGCAAGCAACGCAAACGGTGTTATGGCAGGCTTTATGGGCATGGGCATGGCAGGCGGCATGATGGGTCAGCCAATGGACGCGACTATGTATCAGCAGCAGATGCAGCAGAACATGATGAATCAGCAGGCTGCACAGGCAGCTCCACAGCAGGCAGCTCCAGCAGCTGCACCAACACAGGCTGCACCTGAGAACGGCTGGACTTGTGCTTGCGGAACAACAAACACAGGAAAATTCTGTGCTAACTGCGGACAGCCTAAGCCTGAGCCAAAGCCGGCAGCAGACAGCTGGAAGTGTTCATGCGGCACAGAGAACACAGGAAAGTTCTGTGCAAACTGCGGTTCGCCAAAGCCAGAGCAGCCGGTAGGCTGGACTTGCTCATGCGGAGCAGTGAACAAGGGCAAGTTCTGCGCTGAGTGCGGAAAGCCAAAGCCTGCATCAGAGCCGCTTTACAAGTGTGACAAGTGCGGCTGGGAACCTGAAGATCCGAAAAATCCTCCTAAGTTCTGCCCGGAATGTGGAGATCCATTTAACGATAACGATATTCAGAAATAATTCTTATAGTTATTTTGAGCCGTCCTGCGGAATGCGGGGCGGCTCTTTTTGTGGGGCGATGTTCGGAAATGTGTTGGTTTATATAGTTTGTTTACATATGAAATATTGAAATCATCACGGATATGTGATATAATATATAGTGTATGATATTTTATATGGGTCTTTACCGATATACTAAAAATTTTTCCGAAAGGACTTGATCTAAATGCTGTCAGATATCGAAATCGCAAAGCAGGCGAAAATGCTCAAAATTGGGGAGGTCGCTGCTAAGCTCGGCATCTCAGAAGATGAATATGAGCCTTATGGTCACTACAAGGCTAAGCTTTCTGAGTCGCTTTATGCTAAAACTAAAAATGATCCGGATGGTAAGCTTATTCTTGTTACCGCTATAAACCCTACGCCTGCAGGAGAGGGCAAGACCACTATTTCCGTTGGATTGGCTGAGTCTATGAACAAAATAGGCAAGAAAGCTATGCTCGCTCTGAGAGAGCCTTCACTTGGTCCTGTTTTTGGTATCAAGGGCGGTGCGGCTGGCGGCGGATACGCTCAGGTCGTTCCTATGGAAGACATCAATTTGCACTTCACAGGAGATATGCACGCTATAACTGCGGCTAACAACCTGCTCTGCGCCCTTATCGACAACCATATGCAGCAGGGAAATGAGCTTCACATTGACCAGAGAAGGATACTTTTCAAGCGCTGCCTTGACATGAACGACAGAGCGCTGAGAGATATCGTTATCGGTCTTGGTTCAAAGGTGAACGGTATTCCCAGAGAGGATTCTTTCCAGATAACTGTCGCTTCTGAGATAATGGCTATTCTTTGCCTAGCTTCCGATCTGGCTGACCTTAAAGCTAGAATTGAGAAGATACTCGTTGCTTACACAACTGACGGAAAGCCTGTTTATGCTAAGGATATAGGCGGTTGCGGTGCTATGACTGCTTTGCTGAAAGACGCTTTGAAGCCTAACCTTGTTCAGACGCTTGAAAATAATCCTGCTCTTATCCATGGCGGTCCATTCGCTAATATCGCTCACGGCTGTAACTCAGTAAGAGCCACAAAGCTTGCTTTGAAGCTTGCTGACTACACTATCACTGAGGCTGGCTTCGGCTCTGACCTTGGCGCTGAGAAATTCTTTGATATCAAGTGCAGATACGCTGGTCTTAAACCAAGTTGCGTAGTTCTGGTGGCTACTGTAAGGGCATTGAAATACAATGGCGGTGTTCCGAAAACTGAGCTTACTAGCGAAAATGTTGAGGCTCTCGAAAAGGGTATCGTAAACCTGAAAACTCATATTGAGAATATGCACAAGTTCGGTGTGCCTGTAGTGGTGGCTATAAATAGATTCCATACTGATACTGAGGCTGAGCTGGCTGTTATCGAGAAAGTTTGCGGTGAAATGGGTGTTGAGTTCTCACTGGCTGAGATTTTTGCAAAAGGCTCTGAGGGCGGTATCGACCTTGCGGAAAAGGTTTGCAAGACTATCGAAACAAAGCCGTCTGAGTTCAAGCCGCTTTATGACGAGAAGCTCCCTATCAAGGATAAGCTTGATATACTTGCGAAAGAGATATACCGTGCAAACGGCGTGATCTATACAAAGCAGGCTGAAAAGGCTATAAAGGAGATCACTGACCTTGGATTCGGGGATATCCCTGTTTGCGTGGCTAAGACGCAGTATTCACTGTCTGACGACCCGACAAAGCTTGGCAAGCCTGAGAATTATGAGATAGCAGTAAGAGATGTAAGGCTTTCAGCCGGTGCAGGATTTGTGGTAGCTTATACGGGCGATATTATGACAATGCCTGGTCTGCCTAAGAAGCCTGCGGCTTATAATATCGATTGCGATAATGAGGGCAATATCTACGGATTGTTCTAAGCCGTTTAAGTGAGGAGCAGGGGGTTAAATAAGGAATGAGGAATGAGGAATTGGCATAGCTGAACCGAGCCGATCATTCAGAACCGAGCGTAGCGAGCACTAAAACGCAGGCTCAAGCCTGGCGTTAGAGGGCTTGTGGGTTCTTAGGGCAAAGCCCTAAGCGGAGTATGAGGCAGAGCCTCATTCGGCGTAAGCCGACTAGGTGCAGATTTAATGAAAAAAAGCATGCAAAAGTTGTGCCTTATCACAAAGTAATATCGGAGTGAAAAATCTGCACCGCCTACCCTCTCCCTTAGCAAATGTAACCCCGCAAAGAGCATAGCGATTTTGCAGCGGAGCAAACTATCTTGAAACATTGTAGGGGCGAACAGCGTTCGCCCGTGTGTGCAGAGTGGCGTGATATTCAGAAATGCGACAGCCCGTTCGGAGGGGTAATGCCGTGATTGTCATATTCTTGATGTCGAATTATTCGGGCGACATTGTTGTGATATTCTCCGTTAATTCAACGGACGAGAAATAACGGGACGCCGAGGGCGTCGTCCCCTACAGATGTGATAGGATAGTTTTTATGGTTATTCTAACCATGTTGTTACCGTTGGCTTGTTACTTCGGCGGGCAAGCAAATGTGTTTTGATAGCAAGTGAAAATATACGAACCGAGGTGAGCGGCAGTGACAGATACAGCGGTGAAAAAGAGTGCGGAAAGTGTGAAAATGCCTGAGAACGGCAAGAAAAAACATCTCTCTTGGCAGGTCATTGCCTGCGTTTGCCTTGTGGCAGTCAGCGTGGTGCTGAACGTGGTCGCCTGGAAAAGTACGGCGTTCTGCGACTGGTATACGGCTCACGTTTTCCCTTTGTGGGAAAATACATATGGCAGGCTCACTTCGCTGTTGCCGTTCTCTTTTGGCGAACTGCTTATTGCGGTGGCAGTTTTCGGTATTCCGCTTTCGTTGGTGGCTATGCTGGTGCTTGTGATAGTCAGAAAAGGCAAGAGAAAGAAAACTGCGAAAATTTTCGGGCTTGTTTATATGTGGATAGTCACTTTTGTGGTGACGGTGCAGACCTTTAACTGCTTTGTTATTTATCATTGTTCAAGCTTTGCGGAACTTAACGGCATACCTTCGGAACAGCACACTAGGACGGAGCTTGAAGCACTTGGCAACAAGCTTGTGACGGAGATAAATGCGCTTAGCAAAGAGGTGGAGCGTGACGGCGAGGGAAAATTCGTGCTGACCGCTGACCTTGACAAGACGGCTCAGGAGGCTATGCGTGGGCTGGGGAGCGAGTTTAAAAACCTCGGGGGCTTTTATGTAACTCCGAAAGCTATAAAATGCTCGTTCTTTATGAGCCAAATGGACCTTATGGGCATCTATTTTCCGTTCTCTATGGAGGCTAACTACAATCAGGATATGTATAAGGCAAAACTTCCTGACACTGTTTGCCATGAGCTTGCTCATACGAAAGGCTACATTCAGGAGGACGAGGCGAACTTTATCGCCTTTATGGCGTGCGACAGATCGGATAATGCGGATTACCGCTATTCGGGCTATCTGGCGGCGCTTGGCGAGGTTAGAAACAAGATTTTTGACTACGCTTCTGACGATAAGAAGATAGAATTTGACAGCTCTATCTGCGATGAGGTGTGGGCTGATATGGAAGCAAACTGGGACTACTGGCGGAGCGTTGACGAGGCTAAGGACACTGTTTTCGACAGCGAGGCAGTGGGGGAGATATCTGACAAGGCAATGGAAAAATCACTGAAACTCAACGGCGTTGAGGACGGCAAGCAGTCCTATGGCAGAATGGTGGATCTTATGCTCAACTATTTTAAGAGCAAGGGTGAGCTGTGATGAAAATTCTTGCGGTCGTGCTTCTTCTCGGGATAATGCTCAGTTCATGCGGAAACAAGGCGGACAGTGAAAGGCTCAATGATTCGGCTTTTACCACTACTGCGGAAAGCTCTGCAGTGGATAGTGACAGCATGGAAGTTGACGAAGGCTCGCAGGTCGGTGATGAGAGCGGTATTCAGAGCGACAGCTCGGAGGACGATATGAAGTGGCGGCTCTTTGAGGACACTTATAAGGAAACTGACAGCGGCAGGGCTGCGGAAAATTATGCTCACAACAAGGGCATAAAGATAGAGGGCTTTGTGAAATATGGGCAGGAAAATCCCCCTGTGTGCGATCTGATACTTGGCAAAACTAGGTTCGCAGGGGTAGGCTGTGAGGTCATTGCGGCTTATAATTATCTCACATACGAGGGGTTTGAGCCTGATATGGCAAAGCTTGCTTATGATTTTGAGAAAAATGCTCTTATTGCGGCGGACGGGTCGCTGGGGTCTAATCCTAGGAAAATAAGCGGTCTTTTTAAGGCAATGGGAGTGGGATACAAAAGATTTTATAAGGTTGATGAGGCTCAGGCGGCTGTTGAAGAGGGCAAGCCTGTGATAGTTTCTTACCATATCGGGTTGAATATTTTCAGCGGTATTCACACGGTTTTCGCTGTTAAAGAGGAGGGCAGGCTGTATGTTTACAACTGCTACAATTCAGCGGCGGACAAGACAGAGGTGGAGAGCATTTATCAGCTTATGAATAAAAACAGCCTTTTTATTGTGGGCTACACGGAAGATGACGGTCAAATGAGGTGATAGGTTGACAAAGGTATACAAAACATCATCTGCGGCGGAAACTATCGCTTTGGGTGAGGAGATAGGCAGACGGCTGAAAGGCGGCGATCTTATCGCTTACAGCGGTGGTCTTGGTGCAGGAAAGACTACTATTACCAGGGGAATTTCTATTGGCATGGGACTTGGCGACGAGGTGACTTCGCCCACGTTCGCACTGGTGAACGAATACCGTGGGGACAGGCTCAGCCTTATACACTTTGATATGTACCGCATAAATTCGGCGGACGATCTGGAAACTACAGGCTTTTTTGACTACATGGACGAAGACACTGTGCTTGCGGTGGAATGGTCGGAGAATATTGCTGAGGAGCTGCCTGAGGACGCTTTGAGGATAGATATTCAGCGCATTGACGAGGACAGCAGGGAGATAAGCATAACTGCACCTGAGGGAGATGATAGATTTGAAGATATTAGCTATTGACACAAGCGGAAAGGTCGCTTCGGTGGCGGTGACGGACGGAGAGAAGCTTCTTTGGGAGAAATCTGTATACACAAAGCTCACTCATTCCCAGGTGATATTGCCTATGGTGAAGCAGGCACTAGAGGAAACAGGGCTTACTTACACTGACCTTGATTGTGCGGCTATTGCAAAGGGTCCGGGGTCTTACACGGGACTTAGGATAGGCGTGGCGGCTGTAAAGGGAATGTGCTTTGGCTGTGAGAGTTTAAAAAGCGCAGGAGTTTCCACTCTGCTTTCGCTGGCTTACAACTGCATAGGTTTTGAGGGCAGGATAATTTCTGTTATGAGGGCAAGGCCTAAGATAGTTTACGCAGGCGAGTTTGAGTGCAAAAATGGCGTTGTCACGAGGATATCCGCTGACAGAGTTTGCCCTGAGGAGGAAGTTTTTTCGGAAGAATTTTCTGAAAAAACCATGCTTGTGGGTGACTGTGCGACAGAGATAAAGGCGAAATATTTCGCTGACAACGAAAATGTTCAGCTTGCAAGCTATGTGAACAGGCTGCAGAGGGCATCGTCGCTGTGTCTTGCGGTGGAGGCTCAGCCTGAGATAATGGTTTCGGCGGACAGGCTGGAGGTATCATATTTGCAGGCTACAAAGGCGGAAAAGGATAAGGCACATAGGGATAAATAGGAGGAAATTAATATGAAAATTGCTATCGGCTGCGACCATGCAGGTCCTGAGCTTAAGGCGGAGATACTGGCACATCTGGACGAAAAGGGTGTGGAATACACTGATTTTGGCATTCAGGCAGGAGAGAAAGTGGACTATCCTGACAAGGCAAAGGAAGTTTGCGAGAAAGTGGCTTCGGGCGAATACGAAATGGGAATACTCATATGCGGAACTGGTATTGGAATGTCAATGAGCGCAAACAAGATAAAGGGAATAAGAGCGGCTTGCTGTTCGGATTATTTCTCTGCTAAGTATACAAGAGCGCATAATGACGCAAATGTGCTTTGCATTGGTGCGAGAGTGCTGGGTGCAGGCTTGGCTATCGAGCTGGTTGACGTTTTCCTTGAAACGGAGTTTGAGGGTGGCAGACATCAGAGGAGAGTTGATAAGATCTCTGAGTTGGAGAAGTAGTGAGGAGTGAGGAATTAAGGTATCGCCTTGTGACGATGGATTTTTTTCTGACTTTTTGCTTTATGGAGCAGGGCGGCTTGTTGTTGCCCTGCTTTTTTTATGGGTACAAAAACGGCTGGCAAGCTTTTCGCCTGTCAGCCGTTTCTATATTGAGGTCTGTATTTTTAGGTAAAAACCGTAATGGCAAAAGGTTTTTATTAGATAGCGTCGAATGCTTCGCTGAGATCGTAGATGATATCGTCGATATGCTCTGTGCCGATAGAAAGTCTGATAGTGTTTGGCTTGATACCCTGATCTGCAAGCTCTGCTTCGTTAAGCTCTGCGTGTGTTGTTGATGCTGGGTGGATAACCAGTGACTTAACGTCTGCTACGTTTGCAAGGAGTGAGAAGAGTTTCAGGTGGTCGATGAAGTTCTGAGCTGTCTTTGCGTCGCCCTTTATCTCGAATGTGAAGATAGAACCACCGCCGTTAGGGAAATACTTCTTGTAAAGTGCCTGCTGGCTTGGATCGTCTGATACCGAAGGGTGATTTACCTTTTCTACCTTTGGGTGCTTGTTAAGGAAGTCAACTACCTTAAGTGCGTTCTCAACATGACGTTCAACTCTCAGCGAAAGTGTTTCAAGACCCTGCAGGAAGATGAATGCGTGGATAGGTGAAAGTGTTGCACCTGTATCACGGAGAAGGATCGCACGGATACGAGTTACGAATGCTGCGCCAGGGGCTGCGTCTGCAAAGCTTACACCGTGGTAGCTTGGGTTTGGTTCTGTGAGCTGTGGAAACTTGCCTGACTTCTTCCAGTCAAACTTGCCGCTTTCAACGATAACGCCGCCGATTGTTGTGCCGTGACCGCCGATAAACTTTGTTGCAGAATGGATAACGATATCTGCGCCGTACTCGATAGGTCTTACGAGATATGGAGTAGCGAATGTGCTGTCAACGAGAAGTGGGATATTGTGTGCGTGTGCAATATTTGCGATAGCTTCGATATCAACTACGTCTGAGTTAGGGTTGCCAAGAGTTTCGATATAGAGAGCCTTTGTGTTCTCCTTGATAGCCTTTTCAAAGTTAGCTGGGTCAAGCGGATCGACAAATGTTGTTGTGATGCCGTAATCAACAAGAGTGTGTGCAAGCAGGTTATATGTGCCGCCATAGATGTTCTTTGCAGCTACGATATGATCGCCTGCAAGGGCTACGTTCTCAATAGCGTATGTTACTGCTGCTGCGCCTGATGCAACTGCAAGAGCTGCTGTGCCGCCCTCGAGAGCTGCGATACGCTTTTCAAAAACGTCCTCAGTTGGGTTTGTAAGTCTGCCATATATGTTGCCTGCGTCCTTAAGAGCAAATCTGTCAGCGGCATGCTGTGAGTTATGGAAAACGTATGATGATGTCTGATAAATAGGAACGGCTCTTGCGTCTGTTACAGAGTCTGCTGTTTCCTGACCAACGTGGAGCTGGAGTGTTTCAAATTTAAGATTTCTTTCGTTTATTGCGCTCATTTTAAATTACCTCTTTCATTAAATAGATGTTTTTTAAATCCGATAAAAATTTTTGTTACTGAACTTTATGCTGATTTTAACAGCAACACATACAGCACATACACATTCGTGAATCGTACGCTGTTTTCATTTTCAGTATTTTTACACTCATTTTCAACGCCTCATTTCAAATTCATATTAATCCTAGTCGTTTAGTATGTTTTAGCGTATCTATACTATACCACACCCATAGAGGAATGTCAATAGGTTTAAGATGATTTTTCGCATTTTTGTGAAAACTGATATTAATTCTATCAATTTAGTAGGATTTAAGGGCAAAATGCACAAGGGGAAGTGAGAAATGAGGAGTGAGGAATGAGGAATGAGGAATTGGCAAAGCTGAACAGAGTTGTGCTCAAGTACGAAGTAAAAGACAGCACCGAGTGTAGCGATTTTGCGGTGGTAGGAAGTTGCCCGAAATATTGTATGGGACGACGCCCTCGGTGTCCCGTTCGGAAGGGCAATGCCGTGTTTTCACTGTTTGTTATTAAATTTGTATAAAAGTATCGTTTACCGACGCTTTATAATTGTATACCGAAATAAATATTTTTGGTTGACAATAGGTTCGGTATGTGATACAATATTAATTGTCAAATAAAAAGTAAAGGATAGGTTTACAATGAATAACAATGCTAAAAACAAAACAAAACAAATAGTCGGTATCGGAGTTATGACGGCTATAATCGCTGTGCTTTCGCAGATAACTATTCCGCTTCCTACTCACGTTCCTGTTACGCTCCAGACTTTTGCTGTGGCTCTGGCAGGATATTTTCTCGGCTGGAAGGGCGGTGCTGTGTCTGCTCTGGTCTATGGTCTGCTGGGTGCTATAGGTGTGCCCGTGTTTGCAGGCTGGTCAGGCGGTTTCTCCGTTATCGTAGGATATACAGGTGGATTCATTTACGGATTTATCGTTATGGCTCTTCTTTGCGGTCTTGGCGCAAAGTTCTGCTCTGACAAGATAAGCGGTAAGGTCATCGCTATCGTGCTTGGTATCGCAGGTCTTGCTTGCGACCACCTGCTCGGTGCTATCCAGTACGCTATCGTTGCTAATATCTCTATTGGCAAGTCTATACTTCTTGTTTCTGTTCCTTATCTTATAAAGGACATTATCTCTGTTGTTGCTGCTTACCTTATCAGCATCGAGCTTGTAAGCAGACTTGCAAAGACAGGTTGCTATGCTTACAAGAGAGCCTGAGCTTAGATTTCATCATCTGCTGTGCCTGCCACTTTTTCAGGGAAAAGGCTACAGTGACGGTTTTTCGGTGAATATGCAGTCTGTGAAAGACAGATTGGAGAGCGAGGACACTGCGGTGCGGTTTGTGTGCAGCGGAGATATGATATGTCAGCACTGCCCAAACAGGACGGAGGACGGTTGTTTGCTTGACGGCTGTGGCGGAACGGTGGCACAGAAAGACAGCGAGGTTTGCAGACTTTCTGAGATAGAATGTCACTCAGTGGAGAATTATCGCAGTGCGCTGACAAGGCTGAGAAGCAAAATGGATAAAAAGGCATTTGATATACTATGCTCGGAATGCCGCTGGGCAAAGCTTGGTTTGTGCAGCTTTGAAAAGTGGCGTGAGGGCGTTGATGGATTGCTTTCTTCGTGACAGGTCACGTCTGTCATTTTTTACACATAAGTACAGCTCCTGAGAAGAAACTCGGGAGCTGTACATTTTTTTGCTTATTCTTCACTTGCCTGATATGCGGATAGGAATTTCTCGTAGATATCGGGATAATGTTTTTTTAGTCTTACAGGCTTAAGGTCGGAGGTGGTGAAGCAGTGGGAGGTGTGGGCAAGGCAGGCTGTTTTCTGAGTGGTAAGGTCAAAGACCTCGTAGTCAAGCTCATAGGCACAGCCGTTGAACTTTGACAGCTTACAGCGCACTTCAAACTCATCTCCGAAACGGACGGGATATTTATAGTGTGTTTCCACGGAGAGCACTGGGGAAACTATCCCTCTTGCCTCTATCTCGTGGAAAGGGCAGCCAAGCTGTTCCATAAGGTCAACACGGGCTTCCTCAAGCCAGCGGACGTAGTTGGAATGGTGGATAATATCCATGCGGTCTGTTTCATAATAAAAGGCTTTTCTTTTGTAGGGGGTAAGTGTCATTTTATGTCCTTCTTTCTGTGGGTTTGACGTTGACGTTATATATGGGTGTGATAAAAATAGCGGGCGACCAATGGCCGCCCCTAATTGTTGCTGAATTATTCAAGCCATATGAAGTTGTTGTCGGTGTTCACAAAGTCCATATTATAAAGGAAAATGACCTTTGTTATGCCGTTGTCTTTTACATATTCACTGACGGTCTTATCCATGATGTGGTAATAACGCATATCTATCATTGTGATGTGCTTATACTTGTCGGCAAAGTATGGCATAACTGTGTTTGCGTAGCTGTCTTTTATAATAAGGACGTGTTCATCGCTTTCGCCGTTTGTTTCTATTTCTGTGAGGGCGAAGTTTCCGCCCATGAATGTGGAGTATTTATCCTTTTTGGTCTTGAATGAATAGTCAAAAAGGGTGTCTGTTTGTTTGTTTTCTTCAACATAATTTACCTTTACGCTGTTGTCAGGGTTTGTGTAGAAGTGCATTTCGTCAGCAGCGGAGAAGTCTGTCGGGGCTTTTGAATAAAGTGTGCCATGAAAGTCCTTTACAGTTTCTATATTGTAGGATACCTGTGGGATATCTTCATTCATGGCTGTCATAAGTGCGTCAAATCCCACTTTTGCGCCCTCGGCTGTCCAGTGGTGGTCGGTCTTATAGAAAACCTGCGTGGACTTTGCGGCGTCTTTGAGCTGGTCATATGGGAAGCAGAGGTTTATCCTGTCGCTGAGGATAGAGCTTATATACTTTTCGCTTTCAAGCTGATCGTCGGTCTGTGTGACCGCAGGGAGCTTGTCTGACATAACAGAAACTGCATTCGGCACAAGAAGAAAGCTTACGTCGACGGATTTATCGAGGCTGTCAGCAAAATCGTTAAGACAGCTTATGTTTTTCTCGATAAGGGGTCTGTTTTCCTGATAGTCTTGGAGATAATAGCCGTCCTTGCCGAAATATACACCGTTCTGATAGTTTTTCAGAAGCGTGCGGTCGGTGACTGTTTTAAGACTTACAAGCTGGTCTTTCATGAATATCTGATCGGACATATAGCTTTCGATATCCGATGTGAACTCGCCTTTTTCGAGTTTTTTCCACGAAAACTCAGGGGCTTGCTGTAGATAGCGGTTCTCATTTTCGGAGAATTCACGGTCCTCGGAAATAAAGCTTGCCACTGCAAAGCCGAATATGAATAGCAGAAAGCACACTATCATGATATAGTTTTTTAGTTGTTTTTTCATATCTGCCGTCCTCCTTTAAAATCTGAAATACAGGAACGGATTGAATGAATTACCTGCAAGGTAGGCTGTGGAAACTGCCAAAAGTGCCAATGCGTACAGCGGTTGGAGTATACAGCCGCATATCTCAGGACACTTGATCTGAAGCTTAAGGCAGAGCTTTTTTGGAAGCTGTGTTGAAGCTAACACAAGTATCACTATTGTTACTGCATACTGTGCGAGCCAGAACACTGTTTGGTGATTTATGAGAGGAAGTCCCCCTGCGCCGAACATATTTTTGAAGTTCTGTGTGAGCTTGCCGAAATCTTCATAGGAGAATATTCCCCAGCCTATGACTATAAAAAGAAGTGCATAGAGGTGCTGGAAAAATGCAGGTATCTTTTTCAGGGCTTTGCCCAAGAAAAGCTTTTCACATAGGAGTATCACACCGAAGTACACGCCCCATAGCATAAAGTTCCAGTTTGCACCGTGCCAGAAGCCTGTGAGAAACCACACTATCATGATGTTAAGGCACTGTCTTGCTTTGCCCTTGCGGTTACCGCCAAGTGGGATATAGACATAATCTCTGAACCAGCTTGAAAGTGACATATGCCAGCGTCTCCAGAAGTCTGTGATAGAGGTGGAGATGTAAGGGTAGTTGAAGTTCTCGAGAAAGTCGAAGCCGAACATTTTGCCAAGACCTATCGCCATATCGGAATAGCCTGAGAAGTCAAAGTATATTTGGAAGGTATAGGCTATTATGCCCAGCCAGCTTGCGGCAACGCTCAGTTCGGATTGTGCTGAGTTTGAGATAGTGTCGAAAAGCTCGCCGATAGTATTTGCGAGAATGACTTTTTTGCCAAGACCTATGGAAAATCTCCACACACCCTGTGCGAAATGCTCTATGCTCTCGTTACGCTTTTTGAGCTGTTCCGCAACGTCGATGTATCTTACGATAGGACCTGCGATAAGCTGTGGGAAAAGGGCAACATAGGTGGCAAGGTCAAGGAAGTTCTTCTGACTTCTTACTTCGCCCTTATAAACGTCGATAACGTAGGAAAGGGTCTGGAAGCTGTAGAATGAGATACCGATAGGGAGGGCAAGACCCAAGGTCTTTATCTGCGTGCCGAAAATGCTGTTTGCCGCACCGATGAAAAAGTCGGTATATTTAAAAAACAGAAGAAGCCCGATGTTCCACACCACCGCTCCTATCATTGCGATGAGCGGAGTGTATTTTTTTGCGTTTTTACGCTGTTTGTCTGCCAATAGTCCTGTTATATATGCAACGATAGTGGAAGCTATCATGAGGACGATATAAACAGGTTCGCCCCATGCGTAAAACACAAGGCTGAAAATAAACAGCACCAGATTGCGTGTTATGCGTGGGACGATATAATACGTTATCAGTACAATAGGCAGGAAAGCGAACAGAAATGTTGTACTTGAAAAAAGCATATATTTATTACTCCTAGCCTATTATCTCTTTTGCTTTATCGTTGTCGTTTGAAAGACAGAGGTAAACATAATTGCCGTTGGTTACAAGAACAGGGTCATTAAGCTTTGTCATTTCCTCAGGGACATAGTTTTCAAAAACCTTTTTCTGGCTTTCAACTCTTGCTGTAAGTGTATCTGCGATAGCCTTTGCACTGTCTGCGTCCTTGGCTTCAAAGCAGTCTATCTCCTCGGCTGTTCCTCCTGATGAGCTTACATAGACCTTAGCCTTTGTATAGCTGTCTGCTGATATGCCGATTATCTTTTCTATCTTTGCTTCGTCAAGCTCTGCAAGCTCGTCCTTGAACTCTATGCCGTCCTTGAGCTTGTCCGCAACGGCTGTTACGTCAACGCTTTCGTTTGTCTGAGCGGCTGCCGCTGAATTTGCGGAGCTTGCTGTGCTGCTGTCGGAGCCTGAACCGCAGCCTGTAAGTGCTGCTGTGCCAATGCACATAACTGCCATAAGAGTGCAGAGTATCTTCTTTGTTTTCATAATTCTTCTTTCCTTTCTTATGTGTTGTCGATTATATAGTTGAGCCACTTGTCGCAGTATTCGCTCATAAGGTGTATTCCGTCTGAGGAGGCTTCCTCCGGAAGAGTGCCGTCTGCGCCTGCTACAGCGGAGGTACAGTCAAGATAATTTATACCTGTCTGCTGTGCCACCTCTGAGATAGCCTGATTGAATGTGGCTACATTTGTGTTATTTATGGCGTCGCCCTGCAAGCTTCTTGAAGCTGTTACAGGGAGGATAGATTCAGCATAGATAACAGCGTCAGGCTGTATCCCCTGAATTTTTGTGATAAGCTGTGTATAATAATCCTTGAAGGTGTCGATATAAGGCCAGCCAAGCTCGTTAGTGCCGAGGTTTATATACACTCTGCCATATTGTCTTTCTCCAAGAGCGTCGATAACAGTGCCTGCATTGCCGTTTGAGAGGGTGATGTTCTGTTCTGTCATAACGGTGTCGATGTGCATTCCCACAGAGCAAAGGAATGTTGCTTTTGGTTTATCGCAGTTGTTTTGCAGACCAACTGTTCGTGAGTCGCCTATGAAAACTGCGTCGGAAAGGTCGTCGGCGTCATCATGGTCAACTGAGCTGTCAGTAAGGCTTTCGTCAATGCTGCTCTCATCGACCATGCTTTCTGCCTGAGAAGAGTTGTCTGCATTGCTCCCGGAGCTTTCGTTCTCTGCCACAGAGCTTGAAGCCGACATCTTCTTTGCTTCCACAGCCCTGCTGTTGCCGCTTCCTGCATGGAAGCCCCATATTGCCGCAAATGCTATGCACACAAGACAACTCAATGACACTATGCTTTGCTGTGCTGTGGCTCTTTTTTTTCTTATATTTCTCAAATTGCTACCGTGTTGGCTCTCCATTATACTACCTCTTATATTATCTCTCCTGACCTGCAAAAATGCAGATCCGTTTCAAAGATTATCATAACACATTTTACAGCCTTTTTCAAGTGCTTTTTAGTCGAATTAAGGATTTTCTTCACTTTTTACAAACAGACGCAAAAAAGTCGGGAGAATTTGTTCTGCCCGACTTATTGTTGACAAATTATTCTGTTTTATTTGTTTGAAAAAGTTTTATTTCCAAAGCTTTTCAGGATAAACGCCTGCCTCTATAAGCTTTGCGATATCGGCTTTAACGGTTGGCTTATCCTCTTTATATGTAACGCCGAACCACTTATCGTGAGTTTCCAGAAGCTTGCAGTCTGCAACACCTGTTTTTATCATTGTATCGATACCCGCAGGGAGGAGAAACTCCGCTGTCAGGCTGTCTTTATTTTCTTTCATAAAATTTGTGAACATACCATTGAGCTTATCTATAAAGCCGTCAGGACAAGCCCACATATTCATTGACACATAGCAATTCTCGTCAAGCTCGGCTGTTTCTTCCTTGCCTGAATAGACCTTGCCGTCATTCTCACGGCGGATATTGTATGTTTCAACAACGTCTGTGAGCATAGAGTCTTTCACTTCACAGACACCTCTGTTCACTGCACCGAAGTCGCTTAGAGTGTTTTTCAGTATGAAGCCTGCCATGCCGAGATGAAGCTTTTTGCGATCTGAGTTTTCATTGCAGAGAAAATCGTGGAGCTTCACAAAAGCTTCCTTGCCGTAAAAATCATCAGCGTTTATTACTGCGAAAGGCTCATTTATAACGCCCTTGCAACAGCAGACTGCGTGACCGTGACCCCACGGCTTAACACGTCCCTCAGGTACGGAATAGCCCTCCGGAAGACAGTCAAGCTCTTGATAGACATAATCTATCTTGACGTATTTTGAGATACGGTCGCCTATCATTTTATCAAAGGCCTCACGGATATCCTTTCTTATAATGAATACGACCTTGTCAAAGCCTGCCTCAACGGCGTCATAGATAGAATAATCCATTATTATCTCGCCGTTTGGGCCGAAAGGTTCAAGCTGTTTTATGCCGCCTTTGAAGCGACTTCCAAGACCTGCGGCAAGTATGCAAAGGGTACAACTCATAATTTTTTTATCTCCTTGTTCTTTGTTCTTTGATTTCTCAGTTTAATTTTATTCTATTTCTTAAAATTATATTAACATTATGCCATACTTTAAAGTAAATGTCAAGAGATTTTGACATTTTTATTCAGTTTTTTTGCAATGCTTTTCTGCGTATTTTACAACTTTCTTACACTTGACAGGGTGATACTAATGTGATATACTGATATGACAAAAATCAAATAATATCCCTGAAAAGGGCGGAGGATGATATAAATGGCTAAGACGGCTTTGGTAACAGGCGCAAGCTCGGGCATTGGCAGAGAGATAGCGAGAGATCTGTCTGCAAGGGGCTTTCGTGTGATACTCAGCGCAAGACGTGAGGAAAGGCTCAGAGATCTTGCGGAGGAGCTTGGTGACAACACAAGGGTGATAGTTTGCGATGTTTCCGACAGGGAAGAATGTCTGCGGCTTTATGAGGAAACAAAGAACGAGAAAATATCGGTGCTTGTTAACTGTGCAGGCTTTGGAGCAGTGGGCAGCTTTGATGAGCTTCCTCTGGACACTGAGCTTAAAATGATAGACACCAACATTACAGCGGTGCATATGCTCACAAAGCTGTTTTTGAAAGACTTTGTTGCCGCTGACAGGGGTTATATAATGAATATAGCTTCCTCGGCAGGGCTTATGTATGGTGGCCCTATGATGGCAACATACTATGCTTCAAAGGCTTATGTTGTGAGCCTTACCAGCGCAATATATGAGGAGTTGAGGGTGAGAAACAGTAGGGTACACGTTTGTGCGGTATGCCCGGGCCCTGTGGATACGGAGTTCAATGACGTTGCAAACTGCAAGTTCGGCGTAAGCTCCATAACACCACAGTTTTGTGCAAAAAAGGCTCTTGAGGGAATGTTCGGCAGAAAACTCATCATTATCCCTGAGAAGTCTATAAAGGCACTTTATGCAGGGTCTAAATTTGCTCCTAGAGGTATCGTGCTGAAAGTGACCGGAAAGGTGCAGAAGAAAAAGCTTGATAAATGACGGTTTAGTATTTTTACATAAGATAAAAAAGTTTTGTAAAGTGCGAAAATTGGGCTATACTTCTAAAAATCAATAGTATAAATTGTCATGATTGCATAAGAAAACGTTATCATATTTGGTAAATCGGCCGATTGAATTTTTTCGGAAAATAAAGTACAATGTAAGTAAAGTTATTTAAGAAAGGAAGTTTTAGAAATGAAACTTACAAAGATTTTCGCAGGCATGGCTGCAGCAGCTATAGCTGCAACAGCTATGGCAACAACAGCTTTCGCAGCTGATAAGGGTCCTAACGGATCAAATGGCGTTTCTGTATTTGGCATTTATATCCCAATGACAGAGGATGAGGCTAAGGCTAACGGCATTCTTGATGAGAACGGCAAGGGCCCGGAGGATTGGTCTTCACTTCCTATCACAATTACTGTTGACGGTGTAAAGATCGATGGTGAGGATGCAACTATCAACGATCAGCCAAAGCTCCTTTATTGGCAGAGCGGCGAGCTTAAGCTTGAACTTGCTAATGTTTACAATCCAGACGTTTACGGTGAGCAGAAGGAAATGAACGATCAGCTCTTTTCAACAATGCCGGCTAAGTCAATTGAAGTAACATTTACTATCAGCGGACTTACAAGCGATCTTTCAGCAGCTGCTTGTGACAAGTCTACAACTGGTCAGGCATATCTCGGCGGCGGTTTCTCACTTGATGGTGCTGCATTCAACACAACATTCTGGCAGGATGGCTCAGATCTTAACCCTGCAGAAACTCAGTTCACACTTGCAAAGGTAACAGGCAATGGTCAGTACACAGTTGGTCTGACATTCCCGGATCAGGGCGGAGATGACACATCAAGCGGCACTGACAGCAAGACTGACTCAACAGCAGACAGCAAGTCTGACAGCAAGACTGATTCAAAGGCTAACAGCACAGCCGCAACAACTTCTTCAAAGACTGGTACAACAGGCACAACAAATGCTACATCTTCAAGCGCAGCTTCTGACAAAACAGCAGCTACAGGCGCAACAGCAGGTATCGCTCTTGCAGGTATCGCTCTCGCAGGTGCAGCTATCGTAGTTTCTAAGAGAAAGTAATCTTAACTGAGGACTTGTTTCTTAGAGTACGTAATTAAAATAACTAAAGGGACTTCCACTGTGAAGTCCCTTTTTGTGTGTGGTATAAAAAATAAAAAAATATCGGCGAATAGTCTAGACAAATGGTAATTAATATAGTATAATGATTGTATACTTTTATTTTGGAGTTATTTTTTATGAGAGTTATTACAGGTTCATGCAGAGGAAAAAAGCTTAAAACTTTGGAGTCATTGGATACAAGACCAACTACAGATATGGTAAAAGAGGCTGTTTTTTCCATTATCCAGTTCGATGTACCCGCAAGTTCCGTGCTTGACCTTTTTGCAGGCAGCGGTCAAATGGGTATAGAGGCTCTCAGCCGTGGGGCTAGTCACTGCGTTTTCGTGGACAGCAATCCTGAGGCTGTGGCTATCGTCAAGGATAATGTGGATTCATGCGGTTTCAATAAGGAATCCCGTGTGCTTTGCATGGATAGTCTGGAATATCTTAAAGTTGCCAAAGCCGGGCTTGATATAGTTTTTATCGACCCGCCTTACAGAATGGGCATAGTTGAAAAGGCTTTGGAGCTTGTGGAGAGCAAGCTCAATGATGGTGCTATCATTGTGTGCGAGCATGAAAAGGAGCTTGAGCTTGGAGAAAGCTATGGCAGACTTAAGCTTCATAAGAGATATAAATACGGAAAGACCGCTTTGACGGTCTATAAGATACCAATGAAAGAAGTGGACTATTGATGCGTATCGCTGTTTGCCCGGGAAGCTTTGACCCTGTTACGCTGGGCCATCTGGATATAATCGACAGAGCTTCAAAGCTTTTCGATAAGGTGATAGTACTGGTGTCCTTTAATGCTAATAAATCAAGGGCTGCTTTCACACCTACAGAAAGAATGGAAATGATAATTGAAGTCACGAAGCACCTTGATAATGTGGTGGTGGATTGTTATAACGGTCTGCTGGCGGATTATCTGCAAAAGACGGGTGCTAATGCTATCGTAAAGGGACTTAGGGCTGTGTCTGACTTTGAGTATGAGTTTCAGATGGCTCTTGCAAATAAAAAGCTTTACAATGACGCTGAAACGGTGTTTCTCACCACTACGGGAGAAAATATGTTCCTTTCGTCAAGCGTTGTAAAGGAGATCGCAAGCTTCGGCGGAGATATCACAGGCTTCGTGCCGAAACAGATACAGAGCAAGATCACTGACAGGCTCTATAAGCCTGCCAATAATATAGATCAGTAATGAAAGGGTGTTTAAAATGACGGTAGAGGAAATACTTGAACTTATGGACGAACTGCTTGACAAGTCTTCAAGCGTACCGTTTTCTCAGAAAAAAATGATCGATGTTGAGCAGATGCGTGAATACATCGACAGCATAAGACTTAACCTTCCGGGTGAGATAAAGCGTGCAAAGGATATGACAAGAGATAAGAAAAATATCCTTACTGAGGCCAACAAGGAAGCCGAGGAGATCGTAAAGAAGGCTAAGGACGAGGCTAAGAAGCTTGTGGCTCAGGAGGAGATCATCAAGCAGGCGGCTGACTATGCAAAGCAGATAGCTGCAGAGGCTAACAAGCAGGCGGCTGATATCGTTGAGCAGGCTAAGGCTAAGGACAAGGCTATCCGTGAGGCACTTTCTGAAAATCTTAACAAGTCGCTTTCTGAGGCGGCTGAGGTGCTTACAAAGAGCCTTAAGGACGTAAACACTACTAGGGACGCAGTTTCCAAGATAGGTGCGGCAGAGAAATAATATTGTTTGATGTAAGCAGATGGGCTTTGCGGCTTGTCTGCTTTTTTCATAACTAAAATTGCCCATATGAAATTCAGGCAGAATGTGAAAAATTGTGACAATATCTATTGACAAAGAAGCATATGTTGCCTATAATAAATAGTATATGATAAAAAGGCGAGCTTTTTCGCCTATGTGAAAGGGACGGTATTTTTTTTATGGACGATGTCGGGCGACTGTGGACGGGAATAGGTGTTTGTACGGCGGTAATATTGCTTATGGCTTTTCTTACCTTGTGCGAAAATGCGGCTGTGGAGTTCAATGACGCTAAGCTAAAGAAAATGGCTGAGGAGGACAAAGACCCGAAAGCTATAAAACTTGCGGCTTTGCTGAAAAGAACGGGCAGGGTAGTTGCAACAAACCTCATTGCACGTTCTATTATGATAATCGTAGTTTCGGTGGTGGGAGTCATATTCTTCTACGAGCCGATTTCTGACGGGCTTTATACGCTTTTTAACTATCAGGCACCGTATTATGTTAGCGGCATATGTTCATTTGTTATAATAAGCTGTCTGCTTGCCCTTGTTATATGCACTTTTGGCATAGGCATACCGAAAAAGCTTTGCATTTCAGGCAAGGTGGGCGAGAAGTTCATTTTAAACAACTGCGGCGTATACAAAGTGTTTCTTGCGGTATTCAGCCCATTGGCTGCTGTGAGCGGAGCGGTTTCGGCAGGAATTTTAAGGCTGTTCGGCGTTAAGTCCACAAACAAGGCAGACTCTGTCACTGAGCAAGAGATACTCATGATGGTGGACGCTGTAAACGAAACGGGCGGTATCGAGGAAAGTCAGGCGGAAATGATAAGCAACATTTTTGATTTTGACGATATCGAAGTTCGTGAAGTTATGACACACCGCACAGAAATGGTTGCCATAGAAGAAAATTCCACGCTTTCGGAGGCTGTGAAGCTTGTTATAGGCGAGGGCTTTTCGAGAATACCTGTTTACTGCGACAATGCCGACAACATAAGTGGTGTTATATTCGCAAAGGACTTGCTCAGGCTGGTTTTTGAAGAGGATAAAAAAGAACGTCCTGTAAAGGAGTTTATGAGAGATATAACCTTTGTGCCTGAAAGCAACAAGTGTGGTGAGCTTTTCAAAGAGTTCACTGAAGATAAGACACAGATAGCAGTTGTGGTGGACGATTACGGCGGAACAGCCGGTATCATTACTATGGAGGATCTGCTTGAAACTATCGTGGGTAGTATTCAGGACGAATATGATGATGAAACGGAGGAGATACAGAAGGTATCTTCTGACTGCTATGATATGGTAGGCACAGCGGCGTTTGACGACGTTATGGAGGCTCTTGGCAAGGAGTATCACGGCGAGGTGGATTATGACACTATAGGCGGATTCGTTATGGACCTGCTGGGCCATGTGCCTGAGGATAACGAAAAGGTGACGGTGCATTGGGAAAACGTGGAGTTCAAGGTGCTGTCGATACATGAAAAGAAAATAGAACGGCTCAGGGCTGTGATAAAAAGAGATAATGAAGAGGTCACGGACTAAGGGCTGAAAGATACAGACAGAATTTTGTGTAAAAATCGAGGACAAAAATTGAAAAAAAAGAAAATGGTCGCCGCACTCACAGCGGCAGTGCTTATCTGCACATCGGGGTGCAGCTTAGGCGGAACGGGAGAGAAAAATAAAAACCGTTCAAAAAATACTTTTGTGAACACTCATGCGTATGTTGAAGCCGGTTCGGAAAGACATACTGAAACAGGGCTTGACAGCAGAAACGAGAGTTTTACGGCACTTGAGATACCTGACACGGCAGAGTATATCGCCGATTTTCTTTGTACTGACGAAAAACGTGTGTTTTCACAGCTTTACAAAGGGCTGAGCGGATTTGAAAGCTCTGTGGAGCTGGCTGAGGGAGTTATAAGCAAGGACGATATCGGCGCGTTTATCTCCATGCTTACTTCGGCTTGTCCTTATATCGACTATATGGGTTCACAGTATACTATCTGCATTGACGGAGATGGATATGTGACATCTGTGGAGGTCACATATGACAAGACCGCTGAGGAAGCACAGGCTGAGAAAGAAAAGCTGGATAAAAAGGTCGGGGAGATACTTGCAGGCATTGAGCAGGGCTGGTCGGATTATGACAAGGTGCTGTATTTCCATGACAGTATAATTCTTGAGTGTAACTATGACGATACAGCAAAAAATTGCTATTCTGCATATGGCTGTCTTGTAGAGGGCAAGGCTGTGTGCGAGGGGTATGCAAAGGCAATGCAGATACTTTGTACTAAGGCGGGTATAAAGTGCATACCTGTGGCAGGCAAAGCCTATGACGGCGGAGCTGTTCAGCCACATTTATGGAACAAGGTCATGATAGACGGTGAATGGACAAACGTTGACCTCACTTGGGACGATCCTGTGACAGATGCAGGGGAGGACTATATCCGCTATGACTATTTTGGCATCACTGACGCCGAGTGTGCAAAAGACCATACAGCGGACGATAACAAGTTTTTGAACTATCCTGAGGCATTTTCCTCGGGGGCAAATTATTACAGAAGAAACGGTCTGTATGCTCAAAGCGGTGATGATGTCGTTCAGATGATGTGCCGTTCTGTGGCGGAAGCAATGGCTGACAGTGGATATGCAAGGCTAAAATGTGCTGACAGTGAAATGTATGACAAGGCTGTGGATACTCTCTTTGATGAGAATAGCGGTGTTATCTTTGACGTGCTGAGGCGTGCATACAGTCAGGCTGGGGGAGATTGGTCTACCTCGAAATATGCGGTCATAAAAAATGACGAACTGTGTACTGTCACGATAATACTTTACAAAAATGAATAATTTTCTCAAAAGCAAAAAATATGCTCAAATGTGTTGAAATTTGCGGCGCTTTGTGATATAATAAATGTATTAGTGCGATAAAATATGATATTTTGGATATATCTTGGAAAGGAATGTTATTTTTAGTATGAGCAGTGCTACTAAGCAGAAGTCATCAGCAGGCAAGAACGTGCTGATATTCTTTATTGTTTTTATTATTCTGGAAATGCTTATAGTTGTGGGAGTGGGACGTGTTTTCAAAAACAAGAACGTTACACCGAGCATTGCAGGCTACAGCCTGTACATAATGAATGGTGACGGCATGGGTGACAGAGTTCCTGACGGCGCACTTGTTATCACATCGAACATGACCCCTAGCACAGACAAGATAGGCGAGGCAGTTGTGTGCGAGAACGTGCCTGATATTGGAACAAGCGTGTTCTGGCTTTATGACATCACTTCAACTGACGATAACAACGGCGTTGTTTACACTGTTTATCAGGAAAAAGACCCTGCAAAGCTTTATGAGATAAGCTCAAAGAACGTTGTGGGCGTAGCTTCTACATATTACATGACAGCAGGCAAGGTGCTTACGTTTATGTCGTCAACATTCGGCATGATAGTGTGCGCTGTTGTTCCTATATTCCTGCTCGTTGTTATCGAGCTTATAATTGCTATCGCTACTCATTCTTCAGATGATGAGGAAGAGGACGATGACGAGGAAGAACCTGCAGAGAGCGTTACTCTTGACGATTTCCTGTTCGGCGGCGAGAACGAGGGCGAGCAGATTGCAAAACATCGCAAGCACGTTGACGACGAGATAGCTTCTCACCACAAGGCTGAGCCTGAGGGTGAAGAGAAGGCTGAAACGGAGGAAGTTATCGAGGAAGTTGAAGATGTCGAGGAAACTATATTTGAAAGACCTGCGGAAAAGGAAGAGCGTGCTGAGATAGACCGTTCTTACTACGAGAGAGCTTCACAGCTTCTTGACGAGGCGGCTTCAACTGAGGGTACTGTAGCCCCTGAGTCTGAGAAAAAACCTGTGCCAAAGGCAAAACCTGCGGTAAAGCCTGCACAGCAGACAAAGACAGCGTCAGCTTCCTTGGAGGAACTTATGAAGCTTATGGAGCAGGAGCAGGAAAAGCTCAAAAAACAGCTTGATAAAAAATAATTCTTGAAAAAAATTTATCCGTCGAGCGTGTGGTTCGGCGGATTTTTTTGGGGGGAAAGCCTGATGAAAAAAGCCCATTTCAAGGCAAAAAGTGCGGTTTTGATGTTGCAAATGCACATAAGTTTTTAAAAATATCGGACTGGCATTGTAAAATGATACAAAACATAAAAAATATCAAAAAAGGTGTTGACAAACAGGGCGGGATAGTGTATAATAGATACTGTTGTGAGGGACACAACAAAACAAAGTCCTGAAAACAACAAACCAGCTAAAAGGGAGCATAGCTCAGCTGGGAGAGCATCTGCCTTACAAGCAGAGGGTCACAGGTTCGAGCCCTGTTGTTCCCACCAATTATTTCGTGACAGGTAAAGAGATTTGCCTGTCAACGATAATAATTATTCTTCATTCTCGGAGAGCTGAACTCGAAAAGTTTGAAGTTATTTTTTTCAATGGCCGGGTAGTTCAGCTGGTTAGAACGCTAGCCTGTCACGCTAGAGGTCGTGGGTTCGAGCCCCATTCCGGTCGCCATTGTTTTGCTTCTGTAGCTCAGTCGGTAGAGCAGAGGACTGAAAATCCTCGTGTCGATGGTTCGATTCCGTCCGGAAGCACCAAGTGCGGATTTAGCTCATCTGGTAGAGCGCCACCTTGCCAAGGTGGAGGTAGCGAGTTCGAGCCTCGTAATCCGCTCCAAAAAAGTCCTTACGATGAGTAAGGACTTCATATTTTCTGCGGGTTTATTTCAATTACCAGAATACTTTTCTTCCTGAAAGGAGATGGAGGTGCGATCCCTCTGACCCGCTCCAACAACGCCTTGCTTTTTAGCAGGGCGATTTTTTGTGCCTGCGTGTTGGCGGAGGTGCTGCAAAGTGCGTAAATAGGCGGCTTGACTGACAGTCCAGCTCGATTTTGTTGACTTTTTCAAAGCCGTGGGCTATAATGTTGACCATAGAGAGCGCACTCTGAATTATACTGAAAGGTGACGATGAAAATGGAAGATAAATCTACACTGGGAAAATTTATTCAGACAAAAAGGAAAGAACTTGGCTTATCACAGAAAGAGCTTGCAAAGGCGCTTTATGTTACAGAGTCGGCTGTGTCAAAGTGGGAACGTGGTATTTCTTATCCTGACATAACCATGATATCAGGCATATGCGAGGTCTTGCACATTTCTGAGCATGAGCTTTGCACTGCAAGCGAGGATCGTCAGCAGAGGGAAGCCGACCTTATGGTGAAAAGCTATAAACGCTTCGTTCGTGGGTACACTATCATAACTGGTATAGGCTATCTTGCGGCGATAATACCGAGTTTTATTTATAATGTGGCACATGGGGGCATTGGCTGGTTCATGGTGCTTATCACGTCGCTGATGCTAACGTTTTCTTTCATCAATGTGCCTGTGCTTGTGAAGGAGAATAGGGCGCTGTGGACGTTTGGGGCTTCAACAGTTTCGCTTATGCTTCTTTATGCCGCAGGGTGCGTTTATTCACACGGGGATTGGTTTGTTATGGCGGTGCTTGGAACGCTTCTTGGGGAAGCTGTCGTTTTACTGCCTTTTGTGTTGAGGAGCAGTGTGTTTGAGAAATATGTGGGCAACTGCAAGGGGCTTATCTGCATGGCAGCGGATTCTGCGCTGACCTTTGCTTGCGTTATTTATGGTACTCTGAAAAATGGTGACGTGGCAGACCTTCGTGATGGCATGGTCGCAACGGTAACTTGTGTGGCGTTGGTGTGGGCAGTGTTCCTTATCATAAGGTATCTAAAAGTGAATGGCTTTTTCAAGGTGGCACTTTGCTTTGTGGCATCTGCGGTATGGGTAGCGGCGATGACGGTGCTGAGTAATGCGTGGAACGGAATGAAACTGTCTGACATAATTTCACTGAAGGGTGCTGATAACGATCGCTGTGATGTTATAGTCTGCATTTGTCTGATAGGAGTTGCGGCGGTGTTTGGTATCGCAGGGGTAGTGTTTAAGTTTGCGAGAAAGAGGTCGCAGGATAGATAAGTATGATAGAATAAGAGATATACAAAACGGATAGGGATAATTGGAACTATACAGAGATATTGGGACGTCGAGGGCGCCGTCCCCTACATAAATGTGATCGGAAATAGGAAATACTGCACTTGGGTGAAAGCTTGGGTGCGGTATTTTTATTTTGCTGTGAATATTTTACCCGTATATGTCAAAAATAATGCCAGAGGACTTATGCCGCCGATAGCATAAGACTGCCGTGGGCGCAACAGTGGCTGCGGAAATCATATCGGAGAAAGGTTTTGTGTGTATGAAAAAATTCAGTATCAGAAATTCACACGCAGGCAAGGCTCTGGGAGCGAAGGGTGTTTACATTACACTTGCGGCGTGTCTGCTGGCTCTTGGCGGTGCAGGTATAGCTGCATATAACAAGGCTATGGAGGATATCACCGACAATCTGACTATTTCGAGCGTTGACAGCACTGCGCCAAAGCAGGCTGATAACAAGAAAACGGACGTTAAAAAGGACGAAAGCTCCAAGCCGGATGTGGACATTCAGACGCAGCCAAATGTTATGCCTGTGAACGGTGAGATATTAGAGCCGTTTTCTAATGGCGAGCTTGTGAAGTCGGAAACCCTCGGTTACTGGAAAACCCATGATGGCGTTGATATCAAAGCTGACCTTGGCGAGCCTGTCAAGGCGATGAACAAGGGCACTGTTACAAAGATATGGGACGACCCCCTGTGGGGCAACTGCATGACTATCGACCATGGAAACGGCATTGTAGGGCATTACTACAATCTGTCAAAGGAAATGTCCGTCAAGGAGGGCGACGAGGTGAATGCAGGGGAGGTCATAGGTGCTGTGGGCGACACTGCTCAGGCGGAAGTGGCAGAGCTTTCTCATCTGCACTTTGGCTTGAAAAAGAACGGTCAGTGGATAGACCCTATCGAGTTTATTGACCCTGCTGACAAATAAGCTTTCTTCATTTTGGTGCTTTGTAATACAAGGTGCTGATGTTATAATCCCCCATATAACGCCGCATCTGAAAATTTTCGGGTGCGGCGATACATATGTATTGCAGAATAGAGAGAATTGTGCTATAATTATACTTTAAGGCAATATTGCTGATGTTTTTACACAGAACATAGAGTGGTGGGACGCCGAGGGCGTCGTCCCCTACGGTCTGTTTTATATTGTGTGGATAATGTATAAATTATTGTGAGGTATAATAATGAAAAGCAAAAGAATCTATCCTGCGTTCACTATATCGAAAAAAGGGGAAATGTCCCTGAAAAACGGTCACCCATGGGTGTATTGTGACGAATTGAGAAACGAGCCTGAGGGCTTGAAAAACGGCGAGCTTTGCGATGTTTTCTCTGAAAAAGGCTCTTATCTTGGAACGGGTTTTCTCAGCCTTAACAGCAAGATAAGGATAAGGATCTTATCTGACAACGCAAATGAAAATTTCTCGGAAAACTTTTTCCGCAGACGTATCCGCTATGCTATAGATTACAGAAAAACTGTTATGGGGGACGATTTTTCGGCTTGCAGGCTTATTTTTGGTGAGGCTGACGGCATGCCTGGGCTTACTGTCGACAAGTATGGAGATATACTTGTTTCGCAGGTGCTTTCCTACGGCATGGATATGATAAAGGATATGATATTCAGGCTTCTTGCTGAAGAGCTTGAAAAGGACGGAGTTAAAGTTTCGGGCATAATGGAGCGTAACGATGTCGCTATCAGAAAGCTGGAGGGCTTGGAGCAGTACAAGGGCTGGTATAGGGCTGAATTTCTCCCTGAGCCACCGTCAAATATCACTGAGATAACGGAGAACGGCATACGCTATGAGGTCGATGTTGAGAACGGTCAGAAAACTGGATTTTTCCTTGACCAGAAATATAACCGCCTTGCGGTGTCGAAGATAGCAAAGGGCAAGAAGGTCCTTGACTGCTTTACCCACACAGGTTCGTTCGCACTCAATGCGGCAATGGGCGGTGCAAGGCACGTTACGGCGGTGGACGTTTCACAGTTCGCTGTTGATACGGCCAGGGAGAATGCTGAGAGAAACGGTCTGACTGACAGAATGGATTTTCTTTGCGCAGACGTTTTCGACCTGCTCCCCAAGCTTCTTGAAGAAAAGGCTGATTATGACATGATAATCCTTGACCCGCCTGCTTTCACAAAGAGCAGAAAGACAGTTGGAAGCGCTGAAAGGGGATACAAGGAGATAAACTACAGGGCAATGAGACTTCTGCCAAGGGGCGGATATCTTGCCACTTGCTCATGTTCGCATTTTATGGAGAACAGACTGTTTGTGAAAATGGTAATGAGTGCTGCAAAGGACGCAGGCGTTCAGCTCAAGCTTATTGAAGCAAGACAGCAAGCCCCTGACCACCCGATACTTCTCAATGTGCCTGAAACGGATTATCTGAAATTTTATCTTTTTCAGGTGGTATAGGTGTTGACAAATGCTTGCGGATATGCTATAATATAGTTGTTTAATAAACCAGATATATTTCAGCGAGTCTGCTGAGTTCGGACATAAGTAGCTTATTTTTCCGCAGTAATGCGGCTGCTTCCAGCCGACAGAATAGACATTTTAGCCCTGCTGATTTCGGCAGGGCTTTTTATTTTGCATTTTGGTGTTGACAAATGCTTGCGGATATGCTATAATATAGCTGTCGAAAGACCCAATATATTTCAGCGAGTCTGCTGAGTTCGGACATAAGTCACAGGTATCTTGGGTATCTTGGCTTCCAGCCGACAAAATAGACATTTCAGCCCTGTTGATTTCAGCAGGGCTTTTTATTTTGCATTTTTGCTATTGACAAATGCTTGCGGATATGGTATGATATAGGTGGCTTAGAAATAAGCGTGGCGCACCCCGTTCAGCGCATTATAAATGTACGGCTTGTGATATATTGCCGTTTGTCTGCGGTATCGGACATAAGTAGGTATTTTCTGCAGAGGCAGCTGCTTCCACCGACAAAATAGACATTTCAGCCCTGTTGTTTTTCAGCAGGGCTTTTTTATGTGTTGATATTTAAAAACTGTCATATTGCACATAAAAAGTGAGCAAATATTGTATAAGATTTTATGTATAAAAGTGAGAAAAACCTATGGTAATTTGGCTTTAAATCTGTTATAATATATATGTAACCGTGGGCGACGGGATAATTGTGTCCGCACGCTTCGGAATTCAAAAAATTTTTGGAGGTAAAAAACCAATGGCAAAGAAGTATTGTTATCTTTTCTCTGAGGGTAATGCCAACATGAGAGAGCTTCTCGGCGGTAAGGGTGCTAACCTTGCTGAGATGACAAATATCGGTCTCCCTGTTCCTCAGGGCTTTACGATCACAACGGAAGCTTGTACTCAGTATTATGAGGACAACCGTGAGATCAATCCTGAGATCATGGCAGAGATCAACGAGTACATTGTAAAGATGGAAGAGATCACAGGCAAGAAGTTCGGTGACAAGGAGAATCCACTCCTCGTTTCTGTACGTTCAGGTGCTAGAGCATCAATGCCTGGTATGATGGATACAATCCTTAACCTCGGTCTTAACGAAGAAGTTGTTGAGACTATCGCTGCTCAGTCTGGTAACCCAAGATGGGCTTGGGACTGCTACAGAAGATTCATTCAGATGTATTCTGACGTAGTTATGGAAGTTGGTAAGAAGTATTTTGAAGAGCTTATCGACGAGATGAAGGCTAAGAAGGGCGTTAAGCAGGACGTTGAGCTGAACGCTGAGGATCTTAAGGAACTGGCTAACCAGTTCAAGGCTGAGTACAAGTCTAAGATCGGTTCTGACTTCCCAACTGATCCTAAGGAGCAGCTCATGGGCGCTATCAAGGCTGTATTCCGTTCATGGGATAACCCAAGAGCTAACGTATACAGAAGAGATAACGATATCCCTTATTCATGGGGTACAGCAGTAAACGTTCAGTCCATGGCATTCGGTAACATGGGTGACGACTGCGGTACAGGTGTTGCATTCACAAGAGACCCAGCTACAGGTGCTAAGGGTCTGTTCGGTGAGTTCCTTACAAACGCACAGGGCGAGGACGTTGTTGCCGGTGTTCGTACACCAATGCACATCTCTGAAATGGAGCAGAAGTTCCCAGAGGCATTCGCTGAGTTCAACAAGGTTTGTAAGACACTTGAAGATCACTACAGAGATATGCAGGATATGGAGTTCACTGTTGAGCACGGTAAGCTTTATATGCTTCAGACAAGAAATGGTAAGAGAACTGCACAGGCTGCTCTTAAGATCGCTTGTGACCTCGTTGATGAGGGCATGAGAACTGAGGAAGAGGCTGTTGCAATGATCGACCCAAGAAACCTCGATACACTTCTTCACCCACAGTTCGACGCAAAGGCACTCAAGGCTGCTACTCCTATGGGCAAGGGTCTTGGCGCTTCTCCTGGAGCTGCTTGTGGTAAGATCGTATTCACAGCTGATGACGCTGAGGCTTGGAACGAGAGAGGCGAGAAGGTCGTTCTCGTAAGACTTGAGACATCACCTGAGGACATCACAGGTATGAAGGCTTCACAGGGTATCCTTACAGTTAGAGGCGGTATGACATCACACGCTGCCGTTGTTGCTCGTGGTATGGGTACATGCTGCGTATCTGGCTGCTCAGATATCGTTATGGACGAGGCTAACAAGAAGTTCACACTCGCAGGCAAGGAGTTCCACGAGGGTGACTATATTTCAATCGACGGTTCAACAGGTAACATCTATGATGGTATCATTCCAACTGTTGACGCTACGATCGCTGGCGAGTTCGGCAGAATCATGGGCTGGGCTGACAAGTTCAGAACAATGAAGGTTAGAACAAACGCAGATACTCCTGCTGACGCTAAGAAGGCAAGAGAGCTGGGTGCTGAGGGTATCGGTCTTTGCCGTACAGAGCACATGTTCTTTGATCCTGAGAGAATCGCTGCATTCAGAGAGATGATCTGCTCAGACACAGTTGAAGAGAGAGAAGCTGCTCTTGCTAAGATTGAGCCAATGCAGCAGGCTGACTTCGAGGCTCTTTATGAGGCACTTGAGGGTAACCCTGTTACTATCAGATTCCTTGACCCACCACTTCACGAGTTCGTACCAACAGAAGAGGCTGATATTGAGGCTCTTGCTAAGGCACAGAACAAGCCTGTTGAGACTATCAAGGCTATCATCGCTTCACTCCACGAGTTCAACCCAATGATGGGTCACCGTGGCTGCCGTCTTGCAGTAACATATCCTGAGATCGCTAAGATGCAGACAAAGGCTGTTATCAAGGCTGCAATCAACGTTAAGAAGAATCACCCAGACTGGACAGTTAAGCCTGAGATCATGATCCCACTGGTAAATGATATCAAGGAGCTTAAGTATGTTAAGAAGTTCGTTGTTGAGACTGCTGACGCTGAGATCAAGGCTGCTGGTTCTGACCTTGAGTACGAGGTTGGTACAATGATCGAGATCCCAAGAGCTGCTCTTACAGCTGACGAGATCGCTAAGGAAGCTGACTTCTTCTGCTTCGGTACAAACGACCTTACACAGATGACATTCGGTTTCTCAAGAGATGACGCTGGTAAGTTCCTCAATGCTTACTATGATGCAAAGATCTACGAGAACGATCCATTTGCTAAGCTCGACCAGAACGGCGTAGGCAAGCTTATGGAAATGGCTCTTGAACTTGGTAAGCCAGTTAATCCAAAGCTCCACTGCGGTATCTGCGGTGAGCACGGCGGCGACCCAACATCTGTTGAGTTCTGCAACAAGATCGGTCTTGACTATGTATCTTGCTCACCATTCAGAGTTCCAATTGCTAGACTTGCTGCTGCTCAGGCTGCTATTAATGCAAAGTAAGCGAAAACTGACCATACCTTTATGCGAGTGCGAAATCGGATTTGAGGAGGCTAAAGCCTACCGACAGTCTCATGGATTGTACTTGCGAAAGAACCAATGGACTGATTTGAAGGTTCAGGTTTGGGTTAATGTTTAGTTATTATAAGACCTCCGTAGTTTTATTACTGCGGAGGTTTTTTTGTGGTACAGTGAGTGAAAGTTTGGCGGAAGATATTCAAGTGGAGTCTTTTTATATTAATGATTATTGGCTGTTACAATCCAATGTTTTATTGCTTACGGAATAATTGGTGCTGATGGCAATGAAAAATGCTAAAAATAAGTAATAATGATTTTGTCAATATCCCTTTGCAGAGATGCAGAGCCTTTTGCTATGCCCTCAGACGAACGGAAATGCACCTTAAAGCCGTCCGAGCTTGCGGAGCGGAAACTTTAACCGCCTGTGTAGAAAAGGCCTGAGAAATGCTTATATTGCAAATCTCAGGGCTTGTCTGTTATTCAGTTCCATTAGGGTATCTACGGATTTCGGCGTGCACCATAATCATAATATCAACTTATGCGGAACGGAAAGCGAGTGCGCCAGTAGTCTATGGTTTTATGGAACACTCTAATTTATGCTGTAGTGCAGATAAGGTGTCCTCTCTCTTATCCTTTTTTAGTTCACATTCCCATATCGTAATGACATTCCATCCGAGCGATATTAACTTTTTAGTGTTTAAGGCATCACGTTCGATGTTTTTATTTATTTTATCTACCCAAAACTTTGTATTTGACTTTGGAATCACGAAATATCGGCATTGATTATGACCGTGCCAGAAACAACCATTGATAAAAATCACTGTCCTATATTTTGGAAGAACAATATCCGGCGTTCCGGGTAATCTCTTATCATTCTTTCTATAACGAAAGCCATGAGAGAACAAATACTTTCGTACCATTTCTTCAGGCTTAGTGTTTTTTGATTTTATCCGGGACATATTATAACTTCTGGTTTTTTTATCATGTACATCCATTTTTATAATCGTTAATATATTCATCAGTTTGAATCATCAGCCAGAACAAACCTTCAAGTAACTTTACTGGTATGCTGTTGCCAGCCATTCTGATTATTTTATCACGTGGAAACAGGTAATCGCCCTTGTGCATCTCTACATTTCTTCTCTTGATATGCCTGAAATCTTTATCCTTAAACCCCATGAAAAGTAAGCACTCTCTTGGAGTAAGGTATCTGAACTTACTTCTGCCTTCTATTTTTGAGTCGAAATATAAATTTCCTGAATTCGGATTTCTGTCTTGTTTTGTTGTGATCGTTCTGACGTATTTTACATCACGGTTATATGAACCGTCAGGCAATATGATCTGCGGGTTTTCGTCCCATATCTTGCGGCGTGAAGGTGTATCATTAGGAGTACATTCTACAGCTTCATCGAAATATTTCTTTTTGCTGTAATCGTTCCTGAGCAGACTTCTCACCTTTGTTTTCTTATAAAAACGTGACTCCTTATAGCTTGCTATTACTGCATTTTCGTCCCTGTCCTTAAAGAATTCCTTTAGTTTTTCAAGTAACTGCGTGTCCTCTCTGTAATATACGCTCAGCATCAATAGTCTTGGTCTGTTCTGAGGTAATCCGAAATCCAGAGCGTTTAGCTTATAGTATTTGCTGTAATATCCTAACGACTCAAGTTCAGCAATCCATGTGCTGAAATTCTCGAAATGTCGCTTTGACAGCAAAGTAGGTACATTCTCCATAAGCAGAAAACGAGGCAGGCTTTTCCCACTTTTTTTCATCTCTGTCAAAACTCTGCCCACCTGCCATAACAGGCTTGATCTGCTTCCGGAATCTTTGTCGATTCCCTTATTATAGCCGTGAAATGCTCCGACATTCGATAAGTCCTGACACGGGAAAGAGTATGTCAGTATATCTATGCTATCCGGCATACTCTTACCGTTCAGCGAACTTATATCTACATAATTATTGCTTTTTATGATTCCTGAATAAATATATCTTAAAGTTTCTACAGAGTACGTCTTCAGCATACTGTACTCCATAGCTTCCTTACCATTGTTGCTTAAAGTATAATCTTTTAGAATATCCAGCAGTTCAGGTTTATCCATGACTGATATATCTTCATCAAGATCGGGTGAATTATGTATAGCATCATACGCAATAAAAGCGTGGATATCCCATTCGCAGGTTCCGAGCGTATTGATATTTACGTTGAGATTTTCAAGTGCTCGTGCCTGGCTACCGATTCCACTGAAAAATTCAACCAGATTATAAGTCTGATTCATGTTAGCTTAACAGCCCTTCTGTTTTTAATTTTTCTTCTAATTTAATTGATGTTTCAATTGCTTTTGCGACTCTTGACGGGATTTTACCTGAAGGAGTGCTGGGGATATTGCCTGTTTCAGCCATATCAATTAAAGCTTTTATAGCACTCAGCTCCTGATATGATACAGCTATGCTATTCTGCTGAGCTATCAGGATCAGTTTTCGCCAGTATTCCGCACCACGATTAACAATCTTCATTACATCCTGAAGATTGTTTTCTTCCTTCTTCTCCTTTTTAGCACTGACCGCTTTCTCTTTCACATCTGAAATGCTAATCAGCTCATCGAAAAATTCCGGTGACAGCACATAGCGGACATTATCTCTGTATCTTGTCCATGTTGCTTCTTTTTTACAATATTCTGTTACAATCACGCCATTACTGTCACAAATAAAATCGTTTGTCATCTTTGTGACCACCTCAATCTCATGCATGAACGCAGGAGATAGCCCCTGTTTTTCCCATATTTTTTCCCAATTCAGGCTGAATCCATGAGGAATACAGGATATAATCTTAGCAATGGAATAAGGAACAATATTCAGTTTGTATCCTCCTGTTTTATACCAGAATCCCGTAGGATTTCTTGCTGAATCCTTATTTGCTTCAAGATAATTGTCAACAGCTCGATAGATAATAGCAGCGCAGATACATTTCTTGAAATAGAAATCGTTAAACGCTTCTTTATCTTTTTTATATGTTTCACTGATTTGGCTTCCAAATGCTTTCATCGTCCAGTTCTTACCTCTTGACACAATGTCAGGACGAAGATCAAATACGGCAGTCAGATACATAGCAAGTTGTTCTTTTGTAATGATCTGTGCTTTCGGGAACTTGGAAACAAAACGTTTTTGTCCGTCTTTTGAAAGTTTGATCTGTTCCTGCTGGTATTTTTTTCTGGATCTTTCATAGTACCAGCCCGTAGGTACAGGGTACTGACCAGGAGGAGCAAGGATCTTTTTCGACATCTTCTCCATAAGAATGTGAAACGGATCGTTGGAGAAAAGGTCTGCCGCTGTGACTTTATTCTGGCTGTTTGCGAATTTAGCGATAGCCTGTACCATTGAGTCGTAAAAACGGATACCTTCTTCGTCCTCCGAATCTCTGTCATCAATAACTGTCAGTTTCATAGGGACATAGATTCCCTCAAGTTCAGTATTTGTCTTTTTCAGGATTGCTTCTGCGAGAGAAGCAGTAGTCTGACCACCGTTGATTATTTGCAGATCAACAATCCTTGTGATATAGAGAGCGCCGTCTATCAGTTCCGTTTCAACATCAGACGCAGTAGTAGCAATACCATTATTATAAGTAAAAAACTTAGTTGGATCGGTGTTAATAGTACGCTTGATACCGCTGTTAACGCTCTTTGAGCCGCTGGTACCAAGAAACGCTCTGACATTTCCTTCAAGCACTCTGCTTCCATGTTCAATGTAAATATCAGCAAGCAGTTTGCCTGGAATAATAGCAATATAGGCTTCATAGTCAAGATTATCACCAATATCGCCTTTGATGCATGGAATACCCTTATATCCGTAGTTTTCAGCAATATCAATAACAATAGGTTCATTGTTATTGGTGTTTTCCATTTCAAAGAAACGCTCAGGATACCAAAGTGCAATTTCAAGCGGTTTTCCGTTAAAATCCTCTTTTTTGATTTTCTTTGTCGTTTTTGCTTTCTTCTTCTTTCCTTTGGTGTTTCTTATTGTTGTTTCAAGAAGGTTAGTAGAAAGAAGTTTTGTATCAAGTTCCTTGTTGGTAAGAACGTAAAACTTTATCTTCAATATAAGCTGCGGATCGTTACTGTCTGCATTAAGACGGCTTCTGATATATGCAGCGATTTTAAGAACATCGTCTGAATCATCAAAATACTTTTCAATATTGCCATTGCATATCTCATCAAGAAAATAATATAGCTTCCAGTAAAGCTCATCAACACGGGAACGAGTCAGCTTATCAGGCTCGGAGAGATCCTGAAAATCACTTATGAACAGGATAAGGCTATGTTCTGTTTCATCAAAACAATAGCCGTCGGCTCTCATAAGCCTTCCGCCCTTACCTTTTTTATCGCCCATTCCTGTCAGTTCAGGAGATTCAATTTCATCGAAGTCAACAAGAAGATCAAGGGTGTGGTTCAGAAATTCGTCTTCGGTATCTGTATCACCGTGAGCCGAATTCACTCTGAGAGTTTCAAGAAACTCCTTTTTATATTCCTGATAATCCATATTTATCACTTCTTTCCTGTTAAAATCGGCAGTAATCAACCTTCCGTTTCAAATTCTGTGATCTCATTGAGCTGAATATCATATATCGCTTTAACGACTGATTTAGGTACATCTTTTGGAGTTAATCTTGGGAAATCCTGTGTGATCATATAATTTTTTCGATATATCTTTTCATATACAAAATCATCATAATAGTTGTGATATTCATAGCCCTGTAACGCAACCTTAGACATAAACAAATCCCTGTCATCACTGTCAGCAAACATATTTCTGATTTCGACAACAATTTTGTTCAGTGTTATACCATTATACTCGGAACTCATCTTTTCGAGGGCATAGACCACAAGCTCTCCGTCAACCCCGCTGTCAAGCTGTTCAAGCGATGATATTCTTACCGCTTCTGCATTCCTTCTGACTGCCTTGACCTCAGTCCAGGTGTCATTATACGAAAAGTCTTTATGGGTAAGTTCCTGACCACTCCAGCTTTTGAGCGCTTCATATGCTCCGATCCTTCCGATAAGCTGTTCTTTAAGAAAGAGAAGTTCACCGATCAGTCCCATTATCTGGTTTTCGTTAAGGAACACCTTTTTGGAAGTGATGAACATCTTCTTCCACTGATGAAAGCGCACAACAATAGCATTATAGCCTCCGTTTGCATCTTTCAGAGAGCTTGTCTGCTCAATAAGGTCTTCACAGAATGTGTAGAATAATCCGCTGATTTCCTCATCTGTAAGTGAAAAACGGATAGTTTTATACTGGTGATTATCATATTGATTTACTTCTATTGCTGCTGTACCCTTAACTTTTCTCGGTGTAAAGGAAGAACGAAGTTCTATAGATTTCCGTCCTTTTTCATCTAAACCGATATAAAGCTCAAGAATGTGTTCAGTACTTACTCTTGAATAGAAATTTGGTGATGTGAATTCATCAAACCGTTTCTTCAGTTCCGTCATTCTTCCTCCTCACTTTCCATAAGTATTTCGTCACGTTCAAAGTAATTGTAAGTCTTATTTGCACGGTAGCAGGAGATTTCATAGATAGCTTTATTGTCATTTGCAGGAAAGCCGAGGGCAAATCCTACGGACAAGGCATCTGCCATAGCTGTCCGCATTCTGTTAAACGGTTCAGTATTGCTATCATCGCCTTTTGCATTGATGAAATAGATCACAAGCAGCGGACGGCGGTTCTTAACAAATTTAAACCATGTTTCTACTGGGTACGTTGCGTCCTCTGCGAGAGGAGTACGTTTTCTTCTCAGGTAATCTTCCTTGAACTGTTCCTTAGCTTCTGATATAATATCCTCTGCGGATTTTTCAGGTGTATCGAGAATACCTGCAAGTCCGTCACCCGGACCACCCAGCTTACCTCTGCGGCCGATATTCAGTCTGTTATCATATTCGGAAATCTGACAATTGCTTCTCAAAATCGGAATGATTTGTGTTCCAGCAAGAGATATAGGCGCAATTTCGGAATTCTTTTTACCCTCACTGAACACAATATCAAATTCTGCTATACTGCTGTCATCGCAATCATTCAGGAAACGGAGTATCTGTTCTGGTCTGAACTTTGCATTGTATTTTGATATAGCAAGGCTTTCAATGAAATCAATAATTCGCTCTTTTGGAACTTTCAATATCATTTGCTTGCTTCTGCCCTGATTTATTGCGACTTGTTCGATTTTATAGTTATCTTCTGCAAGAACTCTGATGAATTTCAGCGTCTTCTGGTAATTTGCAATTTGTTTTTCGGGATTATAAATAAGATATGGGGTTTCTATGATACTGCCAAAATAACTGTATGTAACAAGTTCATCGACAGAATTACGCATCTTATTTGCAGATGTAATCTGCAGCTCATTGGAATCATTCTTGACACGAATACCGAAATCTTTCGGACGCATATGATTCTCATTCATAAGGCACATATCTTCTTTCAGTTCCTCTGTTGCTGCGGATATTTCTGCATACCATTCCGCTGAAGAACGATGCGTCCATATACGGAACAGATCTTCATATCCCCGTCTGTAACCGAACCATCGTCCCATCTGCATTAGAACGTCATATGTACAGGTGTTACGATAGAAATAGCTGATAATCAGCCCCTCAAGCGTTAGACCTCTTGAAAGAGCGAGACCGCCGATAGCAATAACACGGATACCTTCATTATCAGGATATACAAGTTTATCAGAGTTTTTGGCACTGTTTACAACTTTTATCATGATAGGCTCAACAGAATCACACAAAACTTCTGCTATTTCGTCCCAGGTGAATTCCACATCTGAATACTGTGCTTCCCATACATCGTAGATTCTTTTGAGTACAGGGTTTTTCATGGATTCCTCAAAGTTATCACTGAGATTGAATTTGATATTTCTATAAGCAACATTATGTATAGTATCTATCTGGGAAAGAATATATTTCTGTACCATTACAAAACGGGACATATTTATAAGCATGGAGCGATTTGACTTCTGATCTCCACGGAGGTCACGGATAGCATTTGCAATGTAAAAAGCGTAAATAGCATCAGTCAGACTTTCCGGAAGCTCTCCTTCCCATTCCTTCTTATGCTTAAAATAGAAAGAGAATCCGTCTTCTTCGGTTGCACCTGCATCGGTGATATATACGAGCTGATTATGGTATTTTCCATTCGGAGCAAAAATCTTTTCCGGTCCGATATAATTGTCAGGAGTAGGGAGAGACACAATAAAATCTTCAGGAAACAAATCCTGGTTTTCCATTTCCTCTGTTGTTTCAGGATCAATAAATACGTTTGCAAAAGGTGTCGCTGTAAATCCTATATAGTTTGAACGTGTAAAAATGCTTGCCAGTTTTCTGATAAGTCTGTTTATTGTAGTAGGATCTTCCTTACTTTTGCTTGTATTGATAGATGCATTATCAGCTTCATCATCAATCATAAGCATAGGAAGATCAATCATCTTAGTAACTTTATCGGCATTCAGCTTTATAAGCCAGTTCGTCAGCTTATTCAGAACATCTTTCTGCTTCTTTATTACAAATACTACTGCATTGAAGTTATTAAGTGCAACTGCGATTTTATCGGAATTTCCCGTGAAATCATTATTTCTTGATGTCAGTGCCGTAGCAAACAGAGGCTTATTATCTTTGCCTACACCTACGCGCTTGCCACCCGTTGTAATATCAGACATATCAATTCCGATAAATCCTTCTTCAACTCTTTCCTGTGTCTGCTTTCTGAGCGATTCGATAGTACCAGTTAGAAGAATAAACACCTTGAAACCTGCATCAGCCGCCTTGCATATCAATCCGATATAGGTAGAAGTTTTACCGGACTGAACATCTCCTATGACAAGACCACGCCTTAATACAGGAGTTTCCTGTTTTGCTTCAGGATCAAGCAGATGATTCATTAAATTCTGGTCAAGTGTTTCGTTTCCGAGCTTGCTGACAATATTCGGACTAAAGCCCTTTTCATCAATCAGGTAATCCTTATATCTGAGCCAAAATTTCTGGTCTATTTCGTCCTTACGTTCAGTATACCACTCTTCCTGATCATAGTCATTCAAAATGATACTACCGGGAGTTGATTCAATAGCATACCTGTATTTAAGATCACGACGGCAGGCTTCGAGGTCTTCATCATTGCAGGGTATGCCCAATAAATTTACAACCTCATCAATCAAAGAATTTATCGTATCATTAGTTAATGTTTCTGTTATTTTTCGCAGTTCAATTAGATTTCTTACCATATTGACAATGCTGTTTGCTTTATCCTGGTTTACCATTTTATACATTCTCCTTCAATTTATCTTTGAGTTGAATGAAGTTGCAGAACGGTTCAGAACAGAACAGACGATCTATGACGCTGTTTCTGTCAACAGCTCCTGCTGCCATTGCAAGCTGGATCATCATTTCCGCCTTTGATTCTATATCTGCTACACGTTCATCATCAACAGCTTCGTCAATAATGTTTTGTGATTTATCAATATAAATCTGCTGATAAGGAACATTGTTCTCTATTTCTTCAAGTATCATATCGAGATAAGGTAGTGCTTCTTCATTGATTTTATCCCTGAGCAAGCCGAATACCCTTGAATTTCTGTTTATTCTGTATGTGTAAGCACCTTCACGAAGGCTGATACGATCCCAAATGTAGTCAGTTTCTTCGTCCGGCTTAGCAACACGCCCTCTATAAGTCTGATTACGCACCGAAATGTCCATAGCTTCATCAACCGCTTTTGTGAGTCTCTTGCGTATAGACGGAGGAATAGTGGCGCTCTGCTTCTTTATGTCTATACCCCATATATCATCAAGCGAATTCGGAATATCAACACGAATTCGTGCATACTTTGTCAGTTCGTCACGATGCCTGTTAAACCATGTACCCCATACAATCAACCGTTCATTACGATAAATATAAAAGCCCTGCTTTGAACGGTAGTTCTCCATTCCTCCGGACAGCTTTTTATCTTCAGCGGTAAGATCTTTCTGGAACGGGAGTATATAAGGCTGTACCCTGACAATATGTTCTTTTCCATCAGAATCAGGAATGGTAATCCGTATCTCACGGCGTATATTGGTTTTACTATGGTTTTCGAGGAAAGGATCAAGTCCTTTCAATTTGAAGCTGTTCACTGCAATGCTGACTTTCTGTTTATCGCTGCGATTAAGGTATCTGTGAAAAATCAAAGACAGGTAATTAGCGACTTCGGACATATGATTATTCAATGCAGCGTATACATCACCTGTTGATTTTTGAATAATATCAAAGTTCTCCCAAAGTACAACCGTTCCCTTTGTCTTATCCTGAAGATAATCTGCAAATCGGATTTTCGGTATCTGTTCCTCCGAGCATTCTATAACATACCAGTCACGCTTTTCTTCTATTACGTCAAGATCCCAGATAAACGCAGAGACCACACCATCTTTTTTGCTGATAACTGTCAGTTTACGGCATTGAGAGAGTGAAGCTGCCTTTAATCCCAAGCCAAATCTTCCCAGATCATCATTTGAACGCCCGCCTCTTTTACTCTCACTACCATATTTCATAGCGTCAAAAAGCTCCGAACTGGTCATTCCGTCACCGTTATCACAAATTGCCACATAGCATTCCGCCGGATCGACCGGAAATTTTATAGAAATGCTATTTGCGTGAGCGCTGATGCTATTATCTATTACATCTGCAACTGCACTTTCAAATGAATATCCCATAGCACGCATAGATACCATAAGGACATCCGCCGTTGGCTTGTTTTCTCTTAGCTTACTCATACATAGCTCCTCGTACTGTTATAATTATCATAGTATCATCAGACAATGAAACCATGATTTAGCAACAAGTAGAGTGGAATCAGCTTAGTTCGTTCTATCGCATTACTTCAATGTAATGGGTATTGTGGCAAAAGCCAATTTCCGTCAGGATTCTACCATCCATTATATTATAGCATTTTTCACAACAAAATGCAATAGAAAAAGCGGTTTTTCTACAAAAATTGGAACTAAATGTTTGTATAAGGTTGCTGAATATTGGTAACAAACGTTTTTAAGCCAACAAAAAGAGGGACGGTCGTTTGAATGTTCCTCACTATAATCATAGCCTGCTTATTTGTTTTGGTTTAGAGATACTTCTTTATGGAGCATCACCGAACGGCGAGTGTGTTGTGTATATCATCTGGTTGCTCTGAGACAAGTTCTCAAAGAACAGAAAAAGTCTTTCTGTGCCAACGGGTGCAATGTCAATCCAGGCTAGTCCAACAAAAGAATAGCATTCCTGTGGTGTAATTCGCTTTCAACCAAAAACACAAGATAAAAGCTGAAGAACCACTGTAATCCAGTGCTGCGAGCCTCCAATTCAATAGGGTCCGGACGAACAGAATCAGAAACCCAAATTCTAAAATAATTGCCGTCCGCTTTGAAATCAAAGGTATAGTTTCCTTGTTTCCACCACTCATTAAACGATTTAGTAAAACCTGCAGCTGCTGATGAAAGAAGAATTTTCCTCTCCTTATTCTTTTTAGCGGCGGCATCGATTTGAGCAGCATTCGGAGTACCGTTGGTTTCAGTACCCATTTCCGTAATTTCTTTAAATATTGTTTTTGACTGTTGTGAAAATGCAAATACAAAAATCATCAATGCTCTATCTATTATTCATCCATACAACCTTGAATAATATTTTTTCAAATCAAGTTGTCACAATAGCTTCTTCTCCCCCTATACATATGAGAGCAAACCATACAAGATTTCTGTTATGATTTTGTGCATAGATACAAACTTTAAAAGAATTGCTGTCAAAATGGTTGTCAAAACCTCAACTTCTTTCCGTATACAAGTGAGAGCAAACTCTACAAAAAATCTATTGCAACTTTATTCAACCCTACAAACTTTATTATTTTTATCAGATAAAGGGGTATCAAAACGGTGACTTCTTCCCCTATACAAGCGGAAGAGCGTAGTTAAAATGGCCGAAATCATATGAGCAGACTTGTGCAACCCTACAAAATTTTTTCACGCACGCATAAAATGCTTCTATTTGTCGGCTACAGATTGAGAGGCAAAAGAATCTTGAAAATTGAATCCCACGCAGGAGAGATACCGAGCGGCGAAGTACAGCGAAGATCGTGCAGGAGGAACAGGAGCGTATCAAGCTTGGAAAAACGTCCTTAAGTCAAACAAGACTTTCTGACAGGAACTGTACTGTTGTGGGGCAGAATAAAAATGAAAAACGAAAGGAAGATGCATATGAAAACCGTCAACGAGAAATTCTACAGAAGATATATTGAACCGACATTCCCGGCAGCAATATATGATGACATCACACCGCAGGAGTTCATGGTGATGACTGTACTTTACAGCGACTACGATTACGATGAAAAGTGTGCGACGGTAAGTCGCAGAGATATTGCCCAGACCTGTAATATGTCCGTGAGAAACATCGACCGCATACTTAGTCAGCTTGTAAAGAAAGATCTCATAAGAGTGCAGAAACGTTATGCACCAAGCGGCAGGCAGATAGAAAATTCCTACAAGCTGATATATCGTGATTACAGATCATGAATTGCGATACCCTCTGTGTCACTGTGCTATACCTTTAAGGATTAATACTAACTAATATTAATAATGGCAGAAGAAAGAATGATATGAAGTTATCAAAGATTGATTGATGATGCATGACGAATAGAATCGGCGGATTGATTTGCTGATTAACAGTCCGCCTTTTCTCTTTTGCAAATTAAAAAGGAGATGTGCAAAAGAGAAAAAAGTGTAATTAATTTAATCGCAACATAACGGCGATTTGTGCCATCATAGCTCGCACTAGAGTAAACATACCACTGTAAACGGTATAAGCCTACACAAGCGATTTGTGAGCGGTTTACGAGGGGATAAACGAGAAGTTCGGAAATCAGTTAAAAAGCACATCGGAAACCGGATATGTTGGTTATGAACAAATTTCCGATTTGCCGCATGACGATGAAAGTGAAATATTTCATTGCAGGTTAAAGTCATGGCGTCTGAAGCCGCCATGACCCTCACAGCGGACAGCAAAGCTGACCGCAAATATGCCGTAAATACGCAGTTTTTGCATTGGTCTTGTGTATATTTTAGGCAGTCGCCTCATGGAGTCAAAATACGGCTTTTTACGAAAATCAGGGGTCGTAAGTGCAGAAATGTGCGTAAAAGCAGCATATTTTCAGGAGTCGTGAGAAAAAAGGGAGTGGATTTATGGCAAAAGAAAAAATGGCTGTATATTTTCAGCCGGAAACAATTAAAAAGATCGAACAGGAGTATAAAGAGGATAATTGTGCCTCGAAAACAGAATTTATTGAGAAAGCCGTGAAGTTTTACATCGGCTACCTTCGTCAGCAGGAAGAGGTAAACTACCTCTCCCCACTGATTACGGAAACGGTCAAGGCACAGATAAAAGGTACAGAACAGCGGCTTGCCCGTCTGCTTTTCAAAGTCGCAGTGGAGCTTGGAAAGCTGTCGCATATGACTGCGGCGATAAATGATGTTGATGATGAAACATTGCAAAGTCTGCACGCTATGTGCGTAAACGAAGTACGGAAGATCAATGGAATTATCGATTACGAGGATGCTGTGCAGTATCAAAGAGATTAAATCAGAGGTGCCAAGAAAACAGTATGTGATTTTTATTGATACTGCTACAAGTAAAGAGAAAAATTTGGTTGCAGTTGGTGATTACATTGCGGCTGAAAAAATAGTAAAATTGTAGTACGGAGGTAGCTTATTGAAGATCGAATTTGACTACGAGGTAAGGCTGATGATTGAAATTCTCTTTGAAAAGGGATTGATAAATCAGCCTACATACCTGAACATCATCAGAAATTACGACAATCAAAAGCAGAAAAAAAGCACATGACTTTGAAAGGACAGGTGACCTGAATGTACACAACATTAAAGCCGGACAGGAACAGACAGCGAACGGTTGTGTTTTACGGACGAGTATCAACGGAGCACGAAGCTTAGATCTCCGCTCTGGAAAATCAGCTTCAATGGTACGACGATCAAGCTAAACAGCACAAGAACTGGAACGTGATAGACAAGTATATTGACGAAGGAATTACGGGAACGCAGGCTAAGAAAAGACCGTCGTTCCTGCAAATGATCGAGGACGCACGGCAAGGAAAATTCGATCTTATAGTTACAAGAGAGGTATGTCGATTCGCACGAAATACGGTTGACACGCTGACGTTTACTCGTGAGCTAAAGAACTTGGGTATTGAGGTTTACTTTGTTGAGGACAACATCTGGACAATGGACGGTGACGGAGAACTCAGACTTACGCTTATGGCTACTCTTGCACAGGACGAGAGTAGAAAAATTTCTGAGCGAGTTCGTGCGGGACAATATATCAGCCGCGAGAACGGTGTGCTATACGGGAACGGAAATATTCTTGGGTACGACCGAGTCGGCTCAACCTATGTGATCAATCCGGAGCAGGCGGAAACGGTGAGAATGATTTTTGATATGTATCTCAGCGGTGCGGGTTGCAAAAAGATTGTTAATGAAATGACTATTCGTGAGAGAAAGAACGCTTCCGGAATTGTGAAATGGGACGTAGTAAATGTCAGCAGAATTCTGAAAAATGCTACCTACAAGGGCTACATCGGATACAACAAGTCCCACAGCAATAATTACCTTGAGCAAAAACGCATAGCCAATCACAATGAAAAAACCTACACTTATGTCAAGGGTGATTTTGATCCAATCATCTCGGAGGAGCAATGGGACGCCTGTGACAAGATCCGCAAACAACGCACAAAAACCGTTATGGGCAAAAACGGAAAAGAGCGCAGCACAGGCAGTAGGATGACTAAACACATATGGGTAAGCAAGCTGAGATGTTCCTGCGGTTCGCATTTCTCACGGTACAAATGGCGGACAAACAAAAAGGATTCCACAGAGGTTTACGGCTACCAATGCGGCGGCAGACACGCAAACGCAAGCAAGCGAGTGCTGGACAAGAACGGTATAGACACATCGGACATATGCAGTGTAAAGGCTGTATGCGAGTGGAAACTTGAATACATGGCTCGTATAATTCTCGGAGAGGTGCTTAATGACAAGCGTGAAATTATCCGTCAGACTGTCGATCTGATAAACAAATATGCGGTTGCTGACAGCAAGGATAATAACAATGTTCAGCTTGAAGAACAGATTGAAAAGCTGGAGATCCGCAAGCAGAAAGCCCTTGATCTATATCTTGACGGTGACCTCAGCAAGGAAGATTACAACGCCAAGAAATCCGAAATTGACAGAGCGATCATCAAGCTGAGTGTGGGGACAGAATGCTCGGAACCTATTGAAAAGATAAACGAATCGGAGATACAAAAGTATCTTGATGAGCTTCTCGACTTGCCCGAAGACAGTGTTCCCGACAAGGTGATTGATAAATTTGTATGGAAAGTCACGCCCATGCCGGACGGCACATTCGTGTGGTTTATAAACCTTGGTGACGGTGAAGCAGAGAAAATACTCTGCACTCTTACGGGCAGAAAAAATAAGGCGGTGCTCACCGTCGGCGACAGCGAACGCTGTCGTGTTACATACTTTATGGCAGATATTTTTGAGAAACTTATGGAGATAAAGGTCGAAAAGACTGGTGATGCGTGTCTTCTGCTCAGGCTGCTATTGCACAGAAGAAGTAATTCTTGCAAAGTTTAGGATATCTGAATAGATAACAAAAATTTCACCCCGTGTCTTATGATACGGGGTGCTTTTGTGTGCGAATAAAAAATAATAGAGGCCTGGAGTTCGAGCCAGACCTCTATTTTGCTATGGATAATCACTTTTTCTTTATTTTTTTGTAGTCACGCTCTTTGAAACCGACCATGCACCGTAATATTTTGTGCCGTTCACTGTCGTGTAGGAACGGACACGAACGTAATATTTCTTTTTGCCGCTAAGTTTGAAAATTGTGGTCTTGTCGGTTTTGTTGTTTTTTATGGTGACTTTCTTTGCGTTTGTAAACTTGGAGTTAGTCGCATACTGTATCTCATAGCCCGTTGCAGAGCCTTTCTGCGCCCAATCCACGAAAAATGCTTTGGATTTAGACGTAAGCTTTTGTATCTCCTGCTTGGCAGGATTTATTGTAAATGTCTTTGTGATAACGCCGCCATATTTGCCTTTGCCTGTTATCTTGACAATTGCCTTGCCGATTTTTTTGTTGTTTGAGTAGGAAGTTGTGTAATCAGTTCCGTTTTTCAGGGCAGTGCCGTTGTATTTCACAGTAATGTTCTGCGTTATAGCCTTGCCTGTGTATGCCTTGGTGGAAATGCCAGAAACGGAAGCTTTTGTGATATCATATTTTGCGGTCTTTATGCTTTTTATGTCAGACCATGGACCATAATAGGTCTTGCTTCCAACGTTTGTGTATGAACGCACACGGACGTAGTAGGTCTTATCGGCTGTCAGACCGCTTATTGTCAGTTTATCTGGCTTGTTGGCAGTGAGGTGTTTGGAAGCCGCACCGCTCATGTTTGCGCCGGTGGAATACTGAATGTCATAGCCTGTGGCAGAGCCTTTCTGCGCCCAATCCACAAAGAAGCCTTTGTATCTTGTTTCAAGCTTTTGTATGGTCTGCTTGGCAGGGATAATGTCAAAGCCTGCGGTATAACTGCCGTAATAGTTGCCCATGCCTGAGATAGTGATGTTAGCGTGACCGATTTTAACATTGTTCGTGACTATCACACGATAGTCGATGTTCTGACGGAGAACTTTGCTTCCGTCCTTAACAGTGACTGTCGGAATAATTGCACTGCCTGTGTACTGTGCAGTGCTTGCGTAGGAACAGCCTGATGTTGGAAGCTTTTTTGTGGTGACCCTTACAGTGCAGACGGCAGACCTTCCGTTAGGCAGGGAGGCTGTTATCTTTGCTGTGCCTTTGCCCTTGGCGGTCACAACACCGTCTTTTACTGTGGCAACAGTTGTGTTTGAGCTTTTCCATGTTACTGTCTGAGGAGTGCCTGAGGTCACGCTGGCTTTTAGGGTAATGCTGTCGCCGTATGTGACTTCTTTTGACGTGGAGTCAAGAGTTATCTGCGTATTGTCACTGCTGATAGGATAGCTTTTCAGGTCGGGCAGACTTGAAAGTGTCACGGCATAGTCGCTGTTATAGACCTTTTGCCACATACTTTTCTCAGTATATTTCTCAGAGCTTGATATGCAAAACTCACCGCTCCATGTGCCGAAATATGACCATGCGGTGTTTGCAGCAAAGGCTTTGTCAAGGTCGAAAAGACAACCGTTTTCTGTAAGGGCAACTATTTTTCCGTTTGGTGAACAGTCTGTGGCTTCAAGATATTTTGAGCTTTGGGCTGAATAATCTCTTGTGCCGGGGTAGATATCCTCTCCGATTATGTCAACATATTCGTCGCCAGGATACCAATTTGCCGCCTGACCATTCCATACCCATATGATATTGTCAAGCTTGTATTCATTCGTGAGCTTGTCATATATTGCCTGCCAAAGCTTTTTGTAGGCTTCCGAGCCGTCTGCACCCCACCAGAACCAACCGCCGCTTGCCTCGTGGAGCGGTCTGAACAGTACCGGAACGTCTGCGTCAGAAAGACGTTTGAGCTGTTTGGCGATCTCGTCAACGTCGCTCATAAGAGTGTTGTAGCCCTCAGGGTCTGAGCCGTTCATTATTTTGGTAAGCGAGAACTTTGAGCGGTCAACGTTTTTGGTGTAAAAACCACCCCACCAACGTGGATTTCCGCCGTCTGTACCTGAGAGAAGATATTTGTCAGGGACGTTCCAATGCCAGCAGAATGTTACTATTCCACCTGCCCGTGAGAACTCGATAGCCTTTTCGACAGCGTCGGAGGTGTCACCGTTCTGGACACGGCATGGAGTATAGCGCATAAAGTCAAGACCCAACATAGCAGGGGTCTGACCAGTGGCGGACTTTATAGCTTTGAACTCAGTGCCGTTAAGACCACCGTCGCAATACTGTCCTGTTATGACCTTTTTGCCGTAAACGTCTTTCATATAGCTGTAAAGGCGCTGTGTGCTTTGTGAAGCGTATGGGTCAACGAGATTTTCAGCGGCAGTGTAGGCATTTGAAGAGCTCATTTTTTCTATGGTTATGTAGTCAAGAGAAAAATATCCCCACGACATTGTTATTTTGACAGTGTTCTGACCCTTTTTGAGATAAATACCATTCACTGTGGACGCTTTATAGGCAGAGCTGTTTGCACTGCTGAAAGTGCCTGCATTTGAGCCGTTTACAGAAAGGTTGTTTATCTTATTCGAGCCTTCTCCGCGGCTGTAAAGCTTTATTTTGTAGTATCCGCTTTCGCTGACTGTAACAGTCTGTGACCATGTGCAGCTTGAGTCTGAAAAACGAACTGTCCTAGAGCCTGATGCGGAGCTGTCTGTTTGGATATAGGCAGAGCCACCTAAAGTGCCGTTTTCGGCTTCGTATTTAAGCGTCTGCTGTGCAAAAACAGAAAGCTGAGCCGAGCCTGTGGTGAGCATTGCCACACTTAAAAATGCGGCTGCGACCTTTTTGATATTGTACTTCATAGATGTTTTTTTCCTTGTTATATTATTTACTGATAAAGCTAAGAGCTTAAAAGCATACGTTTATTTTAGCATAATTTTTGTGAATTGTAAACAATATATCAAGGCTAATTATAAGATGATTTGTAAACTTTAATTTTGCTTATTTCATTAGCCAAATTTCGCAGACGTATTCGGTCGTGTATGAAATATCACCATTAGGCTTTTGCTGACTATCACATCTATCATATATTATGCAGCCGAGATATTTGTAATCCAGCCTTTGGGAATAAACTGTAAGGTCGCCCTCATCATCAATGAAAAGTTCGTTTGAAAAATTCACCTTTTTGGCATATTCAAATATTTCATCATAGCTTTTACAGCAGTTAATTACATAGCTTACCCTTATAAATTCACTGTCTGAGGGTAGTCCAACGTCGCTGAGGTTGCTTTTTAGCTTATCCAATGTTATTCCATAGCAAGTATCGATCTCGCCCTCACTTTCCACATAAGTCAATGTTTCAAGACTTATTGACAGCAGACTGTCAAGCTGTCCACTGACCCTCAGAGGCGCATAGCCTTTGCTTTCACGCTTTTTATTTATTTTGTCTACGAATATTCTGCTCAGCTCGTTTGCCCCGTCCTCAGAATAATATGACGGTTCAGGCTCGGCAGGAGCTGTGTTTTCTTCCTGCTGAGCTTCGTTTGGCTGATAGTCATTTTGTTCTTCGGGCTGAGTTTCTTCAGGTTCTTCGGGTTGAGCAGCAGTCATTGTGGTCGTGCCAGCTGTGCCTGTGGAAGCCTGCCTAATACCGCCTGAAATTTTGTCTATCTCATCTGCCGTTGGTGCAGGTGCGGTGGTAGTAGTAGGTACAGTTGTTGTGGCGGCAGTCGTTGTCTGCGGTATGGTCGTTACAGTGGCAGAAGTGGTCACAGCTTTTGCAGGCTCAGGTGTTTTAGTTTCTACGGCATTGTTTTTCTTGCTGACAACGGCAAACACTGACGATGCGACTATGATAGCGATTGCAACACAAACCATAGGTATGGCTCTTTTGCGTGGCGTGTTTACCTTTATAAGTATTTCTTTACGCTCGTTGACGATGGACATACAGGCAAAGCAGAAAGTAGAATCATCGTGAAGCTCGCTGCCACAGTGAGGACAAGTTCTCATTTTTTTACGCTCCCTTGATTTGGTTAATTTAATTCTATCACATTTTCTGTAAATTGTAAATATGTGTGAGACGTTTTGCATGATTTTTAAGAATGCTCACTGTATATGCAGGCTTTTATTTGACATTTCGTCATTCATGTGATATAATCATAGTGTGAGCGAGCTATGCGATAGCGTAAACGTTCTAGGTTTATGAGGAAAGTCCGAGCATCATAGAGCAGGATAGCTGATAACGTCAGCCGAGGGTGACCTTAGAGCCAGTGCAACAGAAATATACCGCCAACTTTTGTTGGTAAGGGTGGAAAGGCGGGGTAAAAGCCCACCAGAATGGCGGAGACGTCATTGCTATGTAAACCTTATCCGATGCAACACCAATGGTAGCTTGCAAGTCAATGGCTGCTCGTCAGACTTGGGGCTATAGGTGGCTAGAGCTGTGCGGCGACGTACAGTCCAGATAGATTATCGCACTCGACAAAACTCGGCTTATCGGTTCGGTCACATTTGCTCCGTCAGTTAAACTTTTTTAAGCTTAACTACGGGGCTTGCTTTTTAATAATATATAAATTTAGCCATTTGTTTTGTATATTATAAATAAATTTCTATAATTCCCCTTGTGATTTTACGGAGAATATGTTATAATAACGCTAGACGTATTTATATAAGCAGAGGAGGGCTGTTTGTATGGACATACCAGATAAGACCTATAACGAAAAGTTCGAGAGCTTTTTGAAAATACTTGAAAGCGATGACAGATTTGATAATGTGTGCAAGAATTTTCTCGAAAGTATTTGCTCTGCGCTTTATGTCAATGCGGCTACGGTAACTGTTTCAGGCTATGAAAACTCAGAACCTTTGAGTTATGAATTGATCGCTGATACACATAAATATACTGTATTTGCTTTTGATAAAGAATTTAATAGAAATAGATACAATGCAATGAAAAAAGCACTTATGCAAACTGGTATCCATGTTGCGGATAAGGCTCACCCGAATGGAGATAATGAGGAAATAACCCTGCGTGGAGCGGTGTATCCTTGTTCACTCACTTGTGCTGTCAAGGACGCAAATAAGTATGTTGCATATTTCAATCTTTTGTCCTCTGATCCTGAGAGAGTATGGTCACCTGAGGAGATACAGCTAGCCTCACGTCTGACATACATACTTTCTGGTATGCTCCATACCAGGAGAGCGGCTGAACATGCTGAAAGCACTACTCGCACTCTTACTGACGTTATGGATAATATGAATTCCTATGTGCTTGCAGTGGTACAGGACAGCGGTGAGATAGTTTTTGCCAGCAAGATTTTTGAACAGTATTATGGAAAACTGGTCGGCAAAAAGGAAAGTGACGTTTTCAGCAAGACTTGGTGTGAGCTTCCTGCTCACAAGGAAGGAATGCTTTTTGGAGGAGATTATTATTCCGAGATCATGGACAAATGGTTCAATGTGTCGGAAAAGCTCATAAAATGGCATGATGGCAGGACTATCAGACTTTGCACACTTAATGATATCTCAGAAAAGATAAATTATGAGAGGGTCATCGAAAAGCAGGTCTTTTACGATAATCTCACAGGTCTTCCTAACAGATTAAGTCTTGACAAGAGTATACAGGGCATTATTGAAAGCGATGAGATCAGTACTGTTATGCTCATTGACCTTGATAATTTCAAGAACATAAATGACAGCTATGGTCATAATAATGGCGACCGGCTTCTCAAAGAGATAGGTAAATTCTTTGAGAATTTTGCCTGGAAGAATAAAAAGCTGAGCGTTTTTAGATTTGGCAGCGATGAGTTCGTTGTGCTTCTGAGAGATCAGGATCAGGCCGAGATCGACGAAATATGCAAGATCATACATGATAAGTTCAACACAGAGTGGCAGATAGCTAACAGCAGTTGCTATTGCACTTGTTCAATGGGCGTGGCGAAGTTTCCAAAGCCCGATGATACTGTAAATACGGTACTTAAAAGAATCGACCTTGCCATTTCATATGCTAAAAAGCAGGGCAAGAATTGTACTATAAATTATAATGAAACTATCGGCAGGATACTTTCAAGGCAGATCGAACTTGAAAGGCTCATGCACAAGGATATCACAAACGGCTTTGCACATTTCACGGCGTACTATCAGCCTATATTCAGCAGCTCCGAAAAGAAGCTTGTGGGCTGTGAAGCGCTTATGAGGTGGAATCCACCTGAGTTTGGTCAGGTTTCTCCTGCCGAATTTATCCCCATGGCGGAAAGACTTGGCTATATCAATCTCTTGGGCGAAAACATGATAAGGATCGCAGGCAGACAGTGCAAAAAGTGGGCTGACGCAGGGCTTGATTTGAGAATGAACATCAATCTGTCTGTAGGTCAGATAATAGAGCCTGATTTTCTTGACAAGATAGACGCACTTTTTGACGAAACAGGCGCACCCCCTGAGAAGATATGTTTTGAGGTCACAGAAAGTCTTGCTATCCATGATATGGAAAAGATGAAGGAGCTTTTGAGGCATATAACAGACAAGGGCGTGAAGATAGCACTGGACGATTTCGGAACGGGATATTCTTCGCTTAACTGCATCAAGGAGATGCCGCTGAATACCATTAAAATAGACAAGTCGTTTATTGATGATATCGCAAAAAATCCTGACACTGCGGTGTTTGTTAAAATGATAGTTAATCTTTCTCACGACCTGCATATAGCAGTTTGCGCAGAGGGCGTTGAGGAACAGGTGCAGTTCGATATCCTGAGAGATCTGGAAACTGACGTTATACAAGGCTATTATTTCGGCAGACCTATGCCGTCAGACAAGTTTGAGGAGAAGTTCCTTAGCGAGAAACTCCAGTCAGTAAAATAAGTCGCCAAAAAAAGCAAGTTAGACCGTCGGGCGTAATACTCGGCGGTCTTATAAATATGTAAAAATCAAAAATAAAGGGGAAAACTTATGAGTGATGAGAAAAAAGACGTAAACAGTCAGCAGGAAAATGTGGGCAAAAAGAGCATAAACAAAAAGCTTATCATCGCTTTTGCAGGAATGGGCGCTGTTATAGTGGGGCTTGTTATTGCACTGATACTGGTGGCAACGTCAGGTAAAAAAGACGTGGACAGCTCTGCTTCAAAGGCGGAGAGCAGTTCTGCGGCGACTTCAGAAACCGATGACACCAGTGAGGAGGACTCTGTGGCTGATGAAAGCGAGGACGAGCCTGATGCTGATGAGGAGGAAAGCAAGGACGATAAAAAGGAAAAGGGCTTTATCATCTCCTATTCAGGGGACAACAGTTGGCAGGACGGCGACAAGGTCATGACGGGCATGGAGATAGGCATTGAGAACAACTCCGATGAAGCCCTCAAGGAGTGGACGCTGGAGCTTGAAATAGACCAGCTCAAAAGCTGTGACGGCTGGAACGGCAACTTTAAGGTCAAGGGCAACAAACTCACGGTCACGAATGTTGATTACAATGGCGAGATCGCAAAGGGCGGTTCGACCTCTATCGGCTGTAATATCGGAACTGGAACAAAGCTCAATGTTAAGTCTGCAAAGCTAAACGGTGTGGAGTGTACTGTTAAAAAGGGCAAGGTATCACAGAATAATAACAATAACAACAATAATCAGAATAATGACAAAAAGACCACGGAAAAGGACGTTAAAAAGCTTCTGAAGCGTACCTCAAAGGCTAAACAGGGTGATGATTGGCTTCACACAGACGGAAGCAAGATACTTGATAAGGACGGCAAAGAGGTTTGGCTCACGGGCGTGAACTGGTTTGGCTACAACACAGGCACTAACACCTTTGACGGACTTTGGAACAGTGAGCTTGTGACATCGGTGGAGGCTATTGCAGACCACGGTTTCAATCTTATAAGAGTGCCTATGTCAGCGGAGCTTATCAACCAGTGGTCGGAGGGCGAATATCCAAAGGCGAACTACAATAACGCATACAATGAAGAGCTGAACTCTATGAACAGCCTTGAGATATTTGATTATTTTCTCAAGCTTGCGGAGGAAAACGGTCTTAAAGTAATGCCTGATATCCATTCAGCGGAAACCAATGCCAGCGGTCATACTGTAAATCTATGGTATACTGACAAGGTCACTGTAAAGGACTATTACCATGCTTTGGAGTGGCTTGCCGACAGATATAAGGACAATGACACTATCATTGCATTTGACCTGAAAAACGAGCCTCACGGCAAGCCTAACGAGGGTGACGCTGCGGCAATATGGAATGATTCAAAGGACGCAAACAACTGGAAGTATGTGGCTGAAACGGCAGCGAGCAAGGTGCTTGCGAAAAATCCTAATGTGCTTATAATGGTCGAGGGTATCGAAATATACCCTAAAAACATCAAGAAAAACGGGGATTATTCCTCCACCAACAGTGATGATTACTATTTCAACTGGTGGGGCGGAAATCTCAGGGGCGTAAAGGACTATCCTATCGACCTTGGCAAATATCAGGATAAGCTTGTTTACTCGCCGCACGACTATGGTCCGACAGTTTATCAGCAGCCTTGGTTCGAGGGGGATTACACATACAAGAGCCTTATGAAAGATTGCTGGAAAGACAACTGGTTCTACATTCAGGAGCAGGATATCGCACCGCTTCTTATAGGCGAGTGGGGCGGCTTTATGACAGAGCCTAACATAACTTGGATGACCTACATGAGAAAGCTCATAAAGGACAATCATGTAAATCACACTTTCTGGTGCTTCAATGCAAACTCAGGTGACACGGGCGGACTTGTAAAGGACGATTTTGTTACATGGGACGAGGAAAAGTATGATTTTGTCAAGGAAGTTCTTTGGCAGGAGGGAGGCAAGTTCGTTGGACTTGACCACGCTATCCCGCTTGGAGATAATGGTATAACTTTGAAAAAGGCAAAGGGTCTTTGATATCGCATATAAAAATAGCGGACGAAGTTTTCGGGCTTCGTCCGCTTTTGTATTGTATTTTTATCGCTGGTCGCCCATAAAGAACAGAGCGAGAGTTCCAGGTCCTGAGTGTGAACCTATAACAGCACCTGTGTAGCAGATATGCACAGTAGTTTTCTTGCCAAGCTTTTTTCGCATAAGGTCGGCTGCATATTCTGCGTCTGAAAGGCAGTCGCCATGGCAGACGGCTACTGTGGAATTATCCCAATTTCCCATGCGTTCGCACATCATATCCACAAGCTTTTCAATGGATTGCTTTCTGCCTCGTATCTTTCCAACTGGGATAAGATGTCCCTCGTTGTCAACGTGGAGAAGCGGTTTAATGCCAAGTATAGAGCCTGCTATGGCGGCAGTCTTTGATACTCTGCCACCTCGGTGGAGATATTTAAGGTCATCAACTGTGAAAACATGGCATAGGTGAAGCCTGTTGTCAGTGATCCACTGGGCAAGCTCGTCAATGGAAAGACCCTGCTTTTTCTTTTCGTCAGCCTTTATGAGCAAAAGACCCTCGCCTGTTGAAGCACAGAGGGAGTCTATGCAGATTATCTTGCCTTCCGGGTATTTTTCCATTACGCTATCTCTTGCAATGCAGGAAGTGTTGAAGCTACCGCTAAGACCTGACGAAAATCCAAGATAAAGCACGTCATAGCCTGCGGCAAGTTCCTTTTCAAAAGCCTGTTCATAGTCGGAGATACCTATTTGCGATGTTTTCGTTACTGCTCCGTTTCGCATTTGGGAATAAAATTCAGGCAACGTCATGTCATTCTTGCACTTTACAACACCGTTTACTTCAAAAGATAATTCCAGAAGCGTCACGTCCATATTTTTTAATATATCCTCCGACAGATCGCAGGTGGAGTCGGAATATAGCTTGTATTTTCTGTCAGACATTTTTATCCTCCTTTTGCCGTTTGGACAACAATATATAAAAATATTATAACATATGGGCGGGCTTTTGTAAAATATCCCTCAACTATACTTTGTAAAATTTCTATGAACACAGTTGTCTGCGGTGCTGTGCGACAGTTAAGGTGTTTTCAGATACGCAAACAGAAAAGTCACGGCAGGCGGAGGAGATAAGCATATCGCTTATGCGATTTTCTATGAGGGCGGTAATTATGTGGCGTATCTCTCGTGCAGAGCCGCTTTTTGAAAGTGCCTGCTTTGCGATAAAAGGGTAGACCTCTGGATGACAGGCGAGTGTACAGCCAAGTTCGGAGAGCCTTTTTTCAAGAGCAGATATTTCAAGGCGTGTAATGTTTTCCATATCGGAAAGGGTAAGGTCGTTAAAAACAATCACCTCATCTATCCTGCCTAAAAGCTCGGGAGACATAAAGCTTTTAAGCTCTGAGAGCATGGCATTTTTCTTGGCTTCGCCATTTGACTTGCTGTTTGAAAAGCCCACGGTCTTGGTTTCGGCAAGCTTTTTCACGCCGATATTCGAGGTCATTATTATAAGGACATTGGAGAAAGAAACTGTCCTGCCAGCAGAGTCGGTAAGACAGCCGTCCTCTAGTATCTGCAAAAGCAGATTGTAGATGTCAGGGTGAGCCTTTTCTATTTCGTCAAGAAGAAGCACACAGTAGGGCTTGCGGCGAATTTGTTCGGTAAGCCTGCCACCCTCGTCAAAGCCTACATATCCAGGGGGCGAGCCTATGAGCTTTGAAACGCTGTGGCGTTCCATGTATTCTGACATATCAAGCTTTACAATGGCGTTATCTCTGCCAAAAAGCGTTTTGGCAAGATCTTTTGCAAGCTGGCTCTTGCCCACTCCCGTTGACCCTAAGAAAATAAAGCTTCCCATGGGGCGGTCGCTGCCCTTTAGTCCTGCACGACAGCGGCGGACGGCAGAGCAGAGCGACTTTATAGCCGTCTGCTGTCCCACAATGCTTTCGCTTAGCTTATCTTCAAGCCCTGTGAGCCTTGCGGCTTCTTCCTGTCCGATATCGGCGCAGTTGATGCCTGTGAGCGATGAAATAACGCTGTCAATGTGCCTTTTTTCAAGCGGTATGCGCTTTGGGCGGCACTCTGTTATGGCGGTGAGATATTCGTCACGGGTGAGCTTGCCTTTCACATAATCGTTGAAAGCGTCTGAAATTTTCTCGCCGGTATTATTTTCACTTTGCTCTATGACCGCACAGGCACAGGCTTCGTCAAGGATATCAATTGCTTTGTCAGGAAAAAATCTGTCGGTGACATACCTTGCGGCAAGCTTAACTGCATATGGTATAAGGTCAGGGGAGATGTCAACGCTGTGGTGCTGTTCGTATTTGTCTATAAGACCGCTGAGGATACGGCAGGTCTGGCTTTGATCAGGCTCATCTATTTTCACTTTCTGAAAGCGTCGCTCCATAGCTGAGTCTTTTTCAATATTTTTGCGGTATTCCTCAAAAGTCGTTGCGCCTATGAGCTGTAGACCGCCTCTTGCAAGCTGTGGTTTAAGGATATTTGCAGCGTCTATTGCACCCTCTGCCGCTCCTGCACCCATTATGTTGTGAAGCTCATCAATGAAAAGTATCACATTTCCAGCCTTTGCGGCTTCGTCCATACAGCTTTTCAATCGCTCCTCAAAGTCCCCGCGATATTTTGCCCCCGCAAGAAGAGCAGTCATATCAAGGGAGAAGATCCGCTTCGAGGACAGTGCAGACGGCACTTCTCCAAGCATGATCTTTCTCGCAAGCCCCTCCACTACAGCGGTCTTTCCCACACCTGCCTCACCTACAAGGCAGGGATTGTTCTTTGTTCGGCGGCAGAGTATCTCCATGATACGTTCTGTTTCAGTTTCTCTGCCTATGCAGGGGTCGAATTTTTCGCACTCGCTTTTGCGTGTAAGCTCTCTGCCGTAGCGTTCAAGGGTCTTTAGCTTGGGATAATTTCTGTCTGAAAAAATATTAGGCTCGTTGCCTGATAATGAGCAATCGTTGTACATCTTGTTGCAGTTCACCCCTAACTGCTGCAATATCTCAAAGGCACAGCAATCACTGCGGCGGAGTATCATAGCAAGAATGTATTCCGTTCCTGCGATACCGCCACCCATGCTCTCGCACAGCCTTTTTGCGCCTTTTAAAACAGCGGCAGCGTTAGGAGTGATGTCATTTTTCGTAAGACGGCATGGCGTGCCTCTGCCTATGATGTATTCTATCTGCTCCTCTATCCTTTGAGCCGTGACCTCGTGGCGCAGAAGCACTGCACAGGCTGTGGAGTCCTCCTCATAGGCGGCAGAGAGCAGGATATGCTCAGTGCCGATATAAGTATGCCCCCAGTTTCCTGCCAGAGTGACGGCATTTTTCACAAGCTCTCTCGCCCTTGGTGTAAAGCTGTCGCTATCAAAAAACTGTTCGTTCATAAAATTCACCCCTTAAAATGTTTAAGACAAGGCTTTGTCTTAGCTACATTCTTGACAGTTTTGCGTCTTGTTATTCTCGCATTTTTATCGCTTTTATATTCTTATGCACAGGACAAATTCTCCTTGCAGATTTTTTTGTAACACATTTTTCTCTGCGTCATAAACTGTAATATAAAGCAACGGAGCAAAGCTTCAGCTTTATAAATCTTAATAAAAAAGGAGATTTCATTTATGAACGGTTGTGGATTTGGCGGTTGTTGGTGGATCATTATCCTTATTCTCATATTCTGCTGTGGCTGCGGCGGCTGCGGAAATGGCTGTGGCGGTTGCGGAAACGGCTGCGGTGGTTGTGGCTGCGACAATGGTTGCGGCGGCTGCGGATGCTGATCTGACGGCAAATAAAAGACGGCGGAGCATTACGCTTCGCCGCTTTTTTTTATTTATCTTCTTTTTCCAAACGCTTTTCAAGGCGTTTCACAATAGTTTTCAGTGCTTTTATGCGGGCGTATTTTTTATCGTTGCCCTCAAGTATCGTCCATGGTGCTATATCTGTGGAGGTAAGTGTTATCATGCGGTCAACATATTTCTCATAGGTGTCCCACTTTTCACGGTTGCGCCAATCCTCATCGGTTATCTTCCAACGCTTTTCAGGCGTGTTCTCACGCTCGTTAAAACGGCGGAGCTGTTCGTCTTTATCAACATTCACCCAGAATTTTATTATCTCTGCGCCCCAATCATGAAGCTGGCTTTCAAACTCGTTTATCTCACGATAAGCCATGTTCACACGTTCTTCGGGGGTGAGCTTTTCGATAGGCTCGACCATTACTCTGCCATACCATGTGCGGTCAAAGATAGTAAAGTGACCATTCTTTTCAAGACGTGTCCAGAAACGCCATAGATAGTGCCTTGCAAGCTCTGACGGTTCGGGTGCGGAGATAGGGTGAACTTCATAGCCCCTTGGATCAAGGGCTGCCGCAATGCGCTTGATATTTCCGCCTTTTCCTGCTGCATCCCAGCCTTCATAGCATATTATAACAGGTATCTTCTTCTGATAGCAGAGATTTTGCAGCTTGAAAAGCTTGTCCTGATATTTTTTCAGCTTTTTCTCATATTCCGCTTCGTCAAGGGACTTGTTCATATCCACTTCTGCAAGAGCAGGCATTTCAATAGTTTTATATTCAGGATAATTGTATCCGCAGGTGTCGAACTGTGGTTCGGGAATATAATGCTCGCCCTTCTCCTTGGCGGAAACTGCGGCGCTTACTGCCTTTGTGACCGCTGTCAGCACTTCAAGCTCAGCAGAGGCACGTTCATTTGCCCCAATGCAAGTCCACGGAGCAAATGCCGTGTTTGTGCTTTCAAGCATTTTGTCATATCTGCGGAAAAACTTATCGTATTTTTCCATGTTCTTTATATCGTGGCTTTCCACACGCCAGCTTGTAACAGAGGAGTTCTCCAGCTTTTCGATACGCTTTTTCTGCTCGTCTTCGGTAATGTGCAGGAAAATTTTCACGATAACATATCCGTCATCTGTAAGCTGCCTTTCAAAGGTGCAGATATCTTCAAGGCGTGTGTCCCTTGTTTCCTTGTCTATCTCACCGTACATAAAGGCGTTCACAGTGTCACGATACCAGCTTCGGTCAAGGATAAGAAACTCACCTTTTTTCGGCAGGCTTTGCCAGTAACGCCACAGCCATGGCATACGCTTTTCCTGCTCATTCGGCGCACGATAGGAAACCACCTTGTAAAAACGTGGGTCAAGAGAGCGTATGAGCTTTGCTATCATTGAGCCTTTTCCTGCGGCAGACCAGCCGTCAAATGTGATTATAACAGGCACTCCTGCGGTCTTTATTTTGTTTTCAAGCAGGGTGAGCTGTTCTCTCAGCCCTTTTAGCTGTTCGGATATCTCTGATTTTTCTGTGTTTTTCTGTATGATCTTTTCAAGCATTGCTATCTCTCCTCTTTTCACTAAATTGTTATTATCACAACTTAATTTATTTGATTTATGTATATTATACACATTTTATTTTTATTTGTATATAGACATTTTTCATGAAAATGCTATCTCTTTTTTGTTAATACGGAGTTAATATTATTGGTTTATACTAATATGATATAAAATATCTCGCAAAGGACGGCAGTGATATGTCAAAAAAAGACGAAAAGGACATTAATATATCAAAGCTCGACAAAAGTCTGGAGGGTCAGGGTCTGTTGGAGGATGCTGATGACGCAGAGTATGAGCGCACGCTGGCTCAGCAAAGGCGTGAGGCTGAGGAGCGTGAAAGGCAGGTTTTAGAGCAGGCGGAAGCTGAAAGACGTGAGCGTGAACGTCAGGAAGAAAAGGAACGTGAACGCAGGCTTGCTCAGGAGCGTATCGAGCTTATGAAGCTCAAAAGCGGAGTTATCGACGAAAGCGAGTCTTCCATAAAGGAAGAGCATGACCAGATAAGAGAGCTTCACGGCTTTGAAAAGGTGCAGAATTTCTTTTATCACAACAAGGTGTGGATAATCTTTGCAATATTTATCATAGCGGTGGTGGCATTTATTTTTATTGACGCTGCAAGGCGTGAAAAGGCTGACCTGACAGTGCTTATGATCGCAAACAACGGCTTGGAAACACGTCAGGAGGAACTGGAGGAGTTCTTTGAAAAATACACGGACGATCTTGACGGCAACGGTTATGTCCATGTTGATGTCATTATGATTCCGCTGAATTCTCACAGCGACGATTATCAGCAGCAGAACGTGAACAGCACTAAGTTCTTGGCACAGCTTCAGGGGGGCGAGTCTATACTTGTTATAACAGACTCAAACACTGACGAGGAGTTCAAGTCAATAATGACTCCTGAGTTGCCAAAGGAATTTCCAAACAACAAGTATGTTGATGATATGGGCATGAGCTGGAATATGGAGGTCATGGCAAAGGAGCTTAACTTCGAGAATATGCCGAATGATATCCACCTTTCAATGAGAGTGCCAGTTAAGACTTTGGGCGACTCTAAGGAAACTATGCAGGAGAATTATGATAAGGCGTTCAAAGTTTTCAAACGCATAGTTGACGATATGACTGAGAAAGCTGTAGAGGCAGGAGATAAGGGTCTTACAACTGAGCCTGTCCACTATGATGACAGCAGTTTGGAAAGCTCTGATAGCACAGAAAGCTCAGAAAATAAGTAACGGATATTTGGCTGTAGGGGACGGCGTTCTCGACGTCCCGTATGACAAAGTAAAGAATAGCGGACAACCACTTTCCTGTGGCTGTCCGCTTTGTGTTTGTATCAGTATTGATAATCATAATTTGTGTTGTCCTGATAATAGCCGTCCGCCTGACTTGATTGTGTGTCGGAAGTGTTCAGGCTTGAACTGTTTTGATCTTCGGCATATTTGTAATCAGAGGTGACACCAAGATATTCTTCAAGGCAAAGTCCGCTCTTTGTCACCGCCTGGGCTTTCTCCTTGCCGAGATAGCGAATATGCCACGGCTCATACACATATCCTGTTTTGTCCTCTTTTCCCTCAGGGTAGCGGATAATAAAGCCGTACTCTGCACAATGTTCAGCCAGCCAGTTGGCTTCGGGAGTGCCTGCAAAGCTGTCCTCGGTGGTGTTAACATCAAAGGTCAGACCCGTCTGATGTTCTGAATGTCCCGGACGGGAAGATACCTCGTCTGCGGCTTCTGTGCCACGCTCTGCGGCATAGGAGTTGTAAAGATACTCCTGATCCTGATATGAACGATAGCTTGAATTTACAAAGAGTGTTATGCCGTCCTGAGCCGCTGCAGCTGCCATTTCGTCAAAGGCGTTCTGTGCAATTGTGCTTACGCCCGGTGCATAATCTGATGGCAGGGAGTAGGTCTTGTTTACGATAAGAATACCGTCAACAAAGGTCATGCCGTTTGACTGCTCTATCTTATGCTTTGTTTCCTCTGCTTTGCTGTTGTCGGAGGTTTTCTTTTTGGTGGTGGTCTTTGCTTCCGCCTGCTTTGTGCTTTCGGTCTGTGATGATGAATCAGCAGCAGGCTTGTTGTCTGACTTTCCACCGCAGGCTTTCACTATCACAAAAATTATCACCAAAAGAATTGCTATGGCAATGATACGGTTTTTCATAACACGCCTGTGTTCTCTTGCACGCCTTTCGGCACGGCGTTTTTCCATTTCAATGCGCATTCTTTCGTATTCTTCATCAGAGTAGTCATAGTTGTTATATGGCTGTTTGTCTGTGTTTTCAGTCGTGTTGCCGTTATTTATATGTTCGTCCATAGCTATCCTCTTTTTTTGCAGATTATTTCACACTTTTGTGTAAGTATTATACCATACTTTGACGCAGTTTTCAAGTCGGATATTGTCGTCTTATTTCATAACATAAACATAGCATTGATATAGCGGCATAGATTCGTATTCACCATTATCCGGGTCATTCCACATATGGTCTTTTCTTTCCTGAACTATATCATCATGGAAAAAGCAAACACCAAGATATGTGTAATCTTCCAAGCCGTTGATCAGATTGTCACCGTAAGAGAGACCGAAGCTTGCATTATTTTTTAACCAAGTAAAAAGCTCTGTGTATGCCTCGTCATAGTCTGAAACACAGCTGTTGTTTGCTGTGAATTGTCGTATTTTGCTGTTGTTAGGCAGACCGACCTCAGAGAGATGTTCGTATACGTTGCCAATGCCTTGGCAGTAGTCGTCCATTTGATAAATGCTCTTTTCCAGCAGTTGGTCAAGCTGTCCGCTTGCACGGAGTGGTTTCAGACCATATTTCTCACGGAGAGGATTTACATAATCGAGCAGGTCAAGGGTCATCTGACTTGCACCATCAGGGGAGTAATATTCAGGCTCGACAGACTCGTCCTGCTGAGTATCTTCTGTGTTTTCCTGCGGTATATCCTGCTGTATCTCAGGCTCTGTCACAGGCTCAGTCACTTTTTCTGTAGTGGTAGTGGTGGTGACTGCGGCGGCTTTTGACTCTGCTAATGCCGCCCCTTCTGCAATATCTGACGCAAGGGCAGCCTTGTCAGGCTCACGCTTTTTTGTGGTAGTAGTCATGACAGTGGTGACGGGAGGCAGAGTAGTTGTCACAGGTGTATTTGTGGTGACAGTGGCAGTAGATCGAGGTGTGCTTTTTTTCACAGCCGTGGTCTTATCACTATTGTTATTATAAGTATACACCCCGAAAACAGTTGCGGATACTAATGCCACAGCGATTATTGGCATGGTTATTTTTGCTTTTAAAAACACTTTTTTTGGAGTAGCGAGAACTATTTCTTGCCTCTTGTTTATTTCGCTCATGCAGCCAAAGCAAAAAATGGAATCGTCATGAAGAATTCTTCCGCAATTAGGACATTTTTTCATATTTTAGTTTTCTCCTGATCTTATTAAGCACATTGTACAGCTCTTCCGCAGTGCTATATCTGTCGTCTGGATTGATAGAAAGGCATTTCTTTATGACTTTCAGAATTTTCTTGTTTTCGCACATTTTGACCGTCGGGTGTTCACCTGTCAAAAGAACGTTCAGAAGCACTGCCAGAGAATAGAGATCTGTTCTTGCGTCAGATTGCTGCATACCGAATTGTTCAGGTGCGGCAAAGCCTACAGTTCCCAAAGTCTGGGTGTCAGAGCGTTGATTAGATTTATAAATTTTAGAAATATCAAAATCTATAATCTTGACATTATTGTCGTCACATATTATAATATTATCAGGCTTTATATCACGGTGAACGATGCCGCTGTTGTGAAGAGCATACAATCCCTGGCATATGGAGCAGGTAATGTTCAGGGCGTCGTGTTCTGCTAGTGTTTCGCCGTTTGCATAATCCGTAAGAGTCATGCCGTCGCAGAATTCTTCATAGATAGTATACGCTTCAGTGCTTTCGGAGATCTCGTAGATACGGCAAAGATATGGATTATTTATCAATGCGAGCCTTTGATATACAGAAACGTCAGCAGGCTTATAGATAATGTGCCGCACCATTTTTACACCTGTGTCACTCTCTAAAATGACTTTTTCGTGCTTGCTGTTTTTAAATAGATAGTTTTTGCAGTCGAACATTTTGTCAATCTGTTCTGTTTCAAAATCATATAAGCTTTTTTGTGACATATTTCTCATCTCCAATGTAAAAATGTAAAAAAATAAATTATTATAGGAAGGAACTGGTGACATGAAAAAAACAACACAGCTTATGGAGGAGCTAAATGGAAGCGATGATATCAACAGTTTTCTAAGCAACAATAAGGATTCTCTTGACAGACAGGATTTTGCAAGTTATCTTTGTGAGCTTCTGAAAAAGAAAAAGATGACAAAGATAGAGGTCATAAGAATATCCCAGCTAAATCAAATATATGGATATCAGATATTTGCAGGAGCAAGACTTCCAAGCAAGGATAAGATAATCGCTATCGCACTTGCTATGAAGCTTGATGTTGATACCGTTCAGCGACTTCTGACACTTGCGGGTGAAGCTCAGCTTTATCCTAAAAACACCCGTGATTGCATACTCATTGACGCAATAAACAAAGGCTATGATGTGGCAAAGCTCAACAAAGTGCTTTTTGAAAATGGTTCACAGTGCCTTAAATAACGATCGTTTCATAAAGCAGCTCCGGTTCTTCGGAGCTGCTTTTTTATTATCGTAACAAATATTATATCACATTTTGACAAGGTTTTCAAGAGTTGTCAGGAAATAAAAACACACGCCGCAGAAAATTTCCGCGGCGTGTTTCTTACTATTTTACTCTTATGGAACGAGAGTTGTAGTTGTTGCCTTATCCTTTGCAGATGTAGTTGTTTCTGCTACAGAAGAATCGGTCTTTGCTGTTGTTGTGGTCGTAGTTGTTGCTTCGTTTGCTGCAGCCGATGAAGAATCGTCAGTTGCAGGCTTTGAAGCCGCACCAGCCTTAGTTGTTGTGTAACCCTCGGCTTCAACTACCTTCTTCTTGAAATCTGCTTCTTTGTTGTAGTAAGATGTTGAGAAGTAAGGCTCTTCAGTAAATGTTTCACCTGTTGCAACGATATTTGAGCAGTAGATCGAAGCATAGAATGAAACTGCTTTTTTCTCCTTGTCTGTCTTTACAGTTATCTTGTAAAGATTGTAGAGTGCATTTGTGTTCTCCCAAGAATCATAATTCTTCTTGTTTGTGAATGCAACATAAGTGTCAACGTAATCAAAAGACTCGATAGATGTTACCTTGCCGTCAAAGTCAGCAGGATATGGAGCGTAATGACCCTTTATATCCTTTCTCATATCTTCGATCTTGTCGTCAATATATGACTGATAGCTGTCCATAGCAGCCTTACCGTTGTCAGCTGTTACATATGCAGGGAATGTTTCGTCAACTGTTATTTCCTTAACATAAACAGTGTCGCCCCAATCGTTTGTTTCAGTTTTGCCGGAAAGTGTGATACCATTTCTTGCAAGTGAGGAATAAGGGCTGCAAGTTACCTTGAATGTGCCGCCGATACCGATATAATCGTCGCATGATACTGAGTAAGAAACATTGTCCTTGAGAGCAGCAGGGATAGACTCGCTCTTTACTGAGTAAGGCTTAACAAATGGAACACCGCCTGAGCATTCAAATTCAAGTCCCTCGAATGGGTCGATCTCCTGAGTTTTTTCAAGACCCTCAACAGTGAAATCCTTTGTTACCTTGCCGTCCTTAACGTCGGCTGTCTTGTATGTATAATACTTGTCGTCATATTCAAACCAAGTCATGTCACCGCTTTCTTCTGCGCCATAAACGTCTATGTTAGCTGTAACAGTGTACTTGTCGCCGTTTTTCAGATCTGACTTGTAGTCATAATCATAGTAGATAAATGGATATGCTGAGTCATATGAAACATCAGCAGAGCCGTTGCCGTCAAAGCCTGAGAACTTGACCTCAACGCCCTTGAAGAAGTCGATCTCCTCACCGTTTTTAAGATCCTTTACAGTTACCTCAAACTCAGTGTTCTTTAGCTTTATGTTCTTGTCCTTGAGAGAATCCTCGTTGTACTTTACAGTGCATTTTACCTTGTCACCGTTTTTAAGATTCTTGTTTGCTTTCTTATCAAAAGTGATCTTCAGCTTATACTCGCCATCGCTATTTGTTTTGAGAAGGGCATTTCTCATCTTCTTAGCTTCTGTAAAATCATCAGCTTTGTTAAATGCTTTTGTAAGAGTTTTCTTGTCAAGTGCAAAATACTTGCTTACCTTTGATGACTTGTCAGATGAGCTTGCATAGTCGGAAAGATCATCAAGGTCGCCAAGGTCAAGATCTGTCTCATCAGCAAGATCGCCGAGAGCGCTTGTAGCGTCTGCCATTGAATAGTAGCTCTTGTCATAGCAGTTAAGCTCTGCCTCAACATAGCCACAGCCGTCAATGCCCTTAAATTCAAACTTGAAAAGATCCTTTGCGTCGATCACCTGATATTTAAGAATGTTGCACAGAATGATGATCGCAACGATAACGACGATAAGAGCCGCAGCAGCGATAAGCGTTATCTTCTTGTGACCCTTTACCCATTCGCCAAGCTTAGCGAAAGGATTTGGCTTTGCAGCCGCAGGAGCTGCTGCCTGAGCGTAGTTGTTTGCTGGTTGTGCATACTGCTGGTCATACTGAGGAGCCTGCTGCTGTACAGGCTGAGCCTGCTGAACGGGTGCCTGAGCAGGTGCTGCCTGCTGTGTGGAAATGCCTGCTTCGGCTTCCATTTCGGCGATAGACGCACCGCAGCCGCCACAGAATTTTTCTTCCGGACCTATTGGCGCTCCGCACTTAGCACAAAACTTGATAGTGTTCATTTCATACCTCCATTGATACTTCTTTTCTAAACAGGATAAAATTTTTTATCCTATTCATACATTCTAAGTATAATATTAGCAGAAAGAAATGTCAAGAAAAACTCGTTGAAACCGCCTTGTTCTGTATGATTTTTGTAGATTTGTACAATAACGCAAGAAAAAATCATACACTTTGATAACGTTTTAGACACAATTTTTCTACATTAAAAAACCGAATATAAATGAGGATACTGAGTGTGGTATATCTTCTCTGTCCATGAGCGTATGCTCTCGCACTCTGACAAGAATTCCTCAGAGCCCTTTTCCAATAGGGCTGGGAGCTTTGCCACTGCATAGGAGATATCATCAAGTGTGCAGGATTGTGCTATATATGATATTCTTACATAATATTTATTCCAGGCATTTTCGAGTTCTTCGAGCCGTTGGGCTGTGTCGCTGTCCTCATTTCTGTAGCTGTTTTCAGCGGCGTTCACAAGGCTTATGAACTTATCGTTTTCTTTTTTTACCGCAAATACGGAGAACACTGACATGGCGGCTATGACAGTGAGGATAATAATGCAGGCGGTCAATCTTTTCATTGTGATTGCTCCTTTATACTTTTTTCTTGCTCTTGTCTTTTCTTATGGCAACTATCTGCCCTGAGGGGTCAGCGGTGCAGATGTAAACATCTTTCAGGGGCATACCCTTTTCTCCTAGCTTTTTCATGAGCCACTTTTCGTCTTTGCCGATAAGATCAAGGGCGGAGTATATTATCCTTCCGTTGTCGACAACGAGCTGCGGAGGGTCGGTCTGAGATTCTTTTATGTCCATTCCGCCATTGTTCACAGGTCGAAACTGTGCTTTCTGATAGACTGATATCTTGCCTGTTGTTTCCACCACCGCAAGCTGTACCTCGTTTATATCGAATATACCCATGCTTCTGAGGGACTCCAAAAGATCGTCTGCAGAAAAACGCAGGTCTTTGAGCTGTTTTTGATCTATGATTCCACGGGACACGACTATTTTCGGAGAGCCGCATATGAGCTTTCTAAGCCCTCTGAATTTAAGCGAGCAGTGAGAGAGTATAACGTCAAGGCACACCAGCGTGAATATAGGCACTATGCCCATTGACATCGGTATAGTCATATCCTCGATAGGCAGGGTGGCGATGTTTGAAAGCAAAAGCGTTATAACAAGCTCCGAGGGCTGTAATTCGCCTATCTGCCTTTTGCCCATAAGGCGTATGCTTATGACAATGAGTATATAAAGTATAACGGCTCTGAAAAAAACTATCAGCATTTTGTTTTCCTCCAATATGGTCAAAGCTATTTTTTGCAGCTTTAATGCAGAATATTCTGATAACAGCCGCAGATAATAAATACAACAAAATTTCATGTAGGAGAAACAAAATGAATACACCCGATTTCAGAAACTACAAAAACGCTGAGATAGATAAGACCATTGACGCTGCCATGACTTCACTTCGCACCATAACAGGCAATTCAATGGATCTTAACATAATGAATGTGAAGATATGCTCCGTAAGCTGTGCGTTGGTATCCATAGAGGGAATGATCTCAACGAGCGCAATGTCAGAGCTTATTTTCAGACCTATAATGGAGCTTTCTGCACAAAAGTCAAAGGGCAATGCAGAGCAGGTATTCGACTTTCTAACAAAAGAAAGCCTGCTTGCCGCCGAGAGAAAAACGGTCTTTAATTATGGTGACGTCATACAGTTTTTGTTTTCGGGCTTTGCGGTCATATTTGTGGAGGGGCTTTCAAAGGCTGTTGTTTACGGTATCCAAGGTTACGACAAGCGGTCGGTTTCTGAGCCTGCAAGCGAACAGACTATAATGTGCGCACAGGATTCTTTTACGGAAACAATAAGAACTAATATTTCTCTTGTGCGCCGACGAATGAAAACACCATCGCTGAGGTTTGAGATGATGCAGATAGGAAAGCGTTCTTCCACCGACGTGTGCATGGTCTACATGAGCGACCGGGCAAGCTCAGACGCTGTGGACAGGCTGAGAAAACAGCTCAAAGGCATAAAGCTCGACACTGTTCTTACAAGCGGATATATCGAACCTTTTATCGACGAAGGCTTCGGTTCGTCAGTGTTTTCACAAATGGCTTATTCCGAAAGACCTGATATGATATGCACAAGGCTAAATCAAGGCAGGATATGTGTTTTTGTGGACGGCACGCCATTTGTGCTTATCTGCCCATCGCTTTTTGCGGAAAATTTTCAGACCATGGACGATTTTGCGGAAAAGCCTTTTTACGTCACATTTATGCGGTGGCTGAAATATATTGCGTTCTTTCTAGCGGTGGCTTTTCCGGGTCTGTATGTTGCACTGGCGAGCTTTCACCCTGAGGTCTTCACATTGAAGCTTCTTCTGAATCTTGCAGTTTCAGAGGAGTCAACGCCTTATCCGTTGACAGTGGAGGTGCTTGTGCTAATGCTTCTATTTGAGATAATGAAAGAAGCGGGCTTGCGGCTTCCAAAGCCTGTGGGAAGCACTGTTTCTATAGTGGGCGGTCTTATCATAGGCGACGCTGCCGTAAAAAGCGGACTTGTGTCCGCCCCTCTGCTTATAGTGGTGGGGATAACCACAACATCATCGTTCGTTATACCGAGCCTTTATCAGCAGACGGCTATATTAAGGCTAGTGTATATCCTGGTGGGCGGCGGTTCGGGGCTTTATGGCATTGCACTTTGCACTGTGCTTTTGATGATAAATATAAACTCCATGGACGACCTTGCAGTATCTTACACCGCTCCTGTTACGCCATTTTTCTCAAAGGGTATAAAGGACGTTATTTCAAGGCGGAGCTTTCGGTCATATGAGAAAACTCACAGCACCATTAAAGAATACAAGCTTGACGAAAAGGGGGGAAGCCAATGAAAAAGCTTACGCCATCGCAGTTTTTTGCAATGCTTATCTGTACAAGAGCCTTTTCAATGATGACATTTCTCCCTGAAAGCACCGCAAACGCTTTGGAGCTTATGCTTGGAACAATGCTGTCTACAGTTTTTCAGATAGTTATGATATGCGGTATGGCGGCTTTTCACAAGCGCTTTCCTAATGATGACCCATGCACCCTTGTGGTGAGCCGTTCAAAGTGGGCAGGCAGGGGAGTTTGTACAATGTATCTTGCATATTTTCTTACAGTGTCATTTTATGTTATCGGCACCTTCACCTATTTTATGGATTATTATTTTTCTGATTATATTCCACGGCTCATGATAGTTCTCAGTGTTGCCGCCTGCGGGATATATATTGCTATGTCAGGCCTTGGGGTCATAGGAAAAACGGGAACAGTGCTTTTTGTACTTTTTCTCTTTGTGACATCCATCCTTGTTATAAGCTCTCTTGAAGATTTCACATTCGTTGATTTTCACCTTGCGGAAAGAAACGTTGGAAAAGGCATTTTTCATTCTGCTGTCAGCGAGCTTGCAAGAAGCTCTTATCTTGCAGTGATAGCTTTTCTTTTACCCTCAATAAAGGGCAACGCCGCAAAAACGTCTGTGTATTTTCTGTTCACAAGGCTTGCCCTTGTTGAAATAGTCTTAGGCTTTATCACAATGATACTTGGAGATTACACTCTTCTTGCAAAACTGCCATTCTTCGCACTTGCGGCATTTTCACGCACTGCCATAATAGAACGCTATGACGCCGCTGTTATGGGCGTGTGGGTAATGCTCTCGGTATATAAGCTGGGAGTATATTTCCATTGTTCAGGCAGATGCCTGAGATATGTTTTTCCTAAGCTCGGTTCTGGCTCGGGCGTGATAATAACAGCGGCGATTCCTGCGGCGGCAACGCTCTTTTGGCTTTTGCCTCACAAGTGGGAGAGCATCGCATACGCAGGGCTCAGCCCTATCCCACTCATATTTCTCGGAGGCGTAATACCGCTTCTATGCCTGATATTTGTGAAAAAGGGGGCGAGATCTGATGAAAAAGCGTAAGATACAGGTGGCTGTTGTGCTTTTTATCGCAGCAGTGACGCTGTTGTCTTCCTCTTTTGGCAGGCAGGTGGATATCGAGGAGCGTGTTCTTTGCCACGCCATGGGCGTTGACTATGAGAACGGGGAATACAATGTGTCACTGCAGGTCTTTAAGACCCAGAGTATGGGTTCTGATACTCCTCTCGATGTGAGCCAGTCCAATATACAGACTGTCAATTGCAAAGGCAGGAGTATCCGAGACGCCATTGAGGGCTGTCAGTATCAGATAGGCAGGGAGATCTTTTTTGGCCATCTTCAAATAATATGCTTTAATAAAAATATAGATCTTTCCTCTCCGGAGGAGCTGTTCTCTTTTGCTATAAAGGACAAAAATGTTTTTCTTGGAGTGGAGCTTTGCTTGGCGGAAAATACCGCAGAGGAGCTTATGAACGTTCAGCTAACAAGGGGAACGATGTCCTCAGAAAACTTTACGCAGGTCATAAAAATGGGTGTGAGAAATGGCATAACGGTGGAGTGCCGCCTTATTGATCTGCTTTCCTGCATAAGATCACCGCAGTATATCGCTATGCCGGTTATCTCTATCAAACAACCGCTGGGAGATTTTGCGGAGAGCCATGAGGAAAAGTCAGCGGAACAGCAGGAGCCGCTTTTGGAAATAAAAAAGACCGCCCTTATACGAAAAGGTACGGTGCTTGAGAGCTATCTTTCCCACGCTGACGCATCAGGCTGTCTGTGGCTCACGGGAAAGGCAGAGCAGTATTCTGATATTATCGAATATAATGGAAGCCCCATGGACGTTAGGATAACCTCTGACAGACACAGCCTGAAGCTTGATAACGAGAACGGCAGGCTCGTATGCAGATTGAAGCTCACTGTTCTTGCACACACTTCTCTTGATATCCGTGACGAGAAAAGCTCAGACCAGGTGGCGGCACTTGTGAAACAGCGTCTTGAAGAAAACATCACAGGGGTGTGGAACAAAGCCCTGTATGAGAACAGGACGGATATTTTTGATGTGTGGCGGCTTTTCCGTCACAAATATCCGCAAAGCTATCTGAAGTATGCCGACCGCCTTGATGAAGTGCTAGGCTCGGTGGAGCTTGAAACGGATATCACCTGTCGGGTGTCATAAGACAAAGCATATCATCGGGAAGCGGTGCGGTAACAGTCACTATCCTGCCGTTTTCAGGACTTTGAAAAGTCATTTTCTCGCAGTGGAGAGCCTGACGGCTTATAAGAGGGCTTGCCTCGCCATAAAGGTCATCACCCAGGAGAGGATAGCCCATAAAAGCCGTGTGTACTCTTATTTGGTGCGTTCTGCCGGTTTCAAGAAAGAAGTCCACAAGAGAAAGATCTCCCAGCCTTTTGCGTACAAGATAATCCGTTGCGGAATATTGTCCGTCAGCCCTCACACAGCGTTTTATTATAGTTTCCTGCTCCCTTGCGATAGGCACACAGATGCGCCCGCCGCAGTGGGGCAGGTCTTTTATTATTCCAACATAGGTCTTCTCAAAGCTTTTTTGGAGCATTGCGGCGCTTCGCTGACTTTTTGCCACAAGCACGCAACCGCTCGTGTTGCGGTCAAGGCGGTTGACAGGTCTAAAAGCGAGGCTTGGATAAAGTGCGGCAAAAAGATTTCCCAGCGTATCGTCACGATGCTTTATTGACGGGTGGCAGGGCATAAAAGGCGGCTTTGAGAACACCACCACCTCGCTGTCCTCATAGAGGATATCAGCTTTCAGGTCAGGATTAGGGTCAAGAGCTTCACCGTCACCCTCGTTTATCATGATGATGTCATTTTCATATACAAGGTCAACAGTGCGGATAAGGACGCCCTTTCTTGTCATGCCATTTTCAGTGCGTTTGAGCCTTGTTATGAGCCTTTTTGAAAAGCCCCTTGAACGCAGTACACATTCAAGGGCTTTTTCATTTTCTTCTTTTGTTATTGTAATGGTCATTTGCTGTATTTCCTCCAGCGTTTTATCATTGACGGCATTTTGTCCTGCCAGTAGCTTCCCATTATATCCTGCAAAAACACTATATAGCTTAGTCTGAAATATGGATAGATGATAAAAACAGGATATACTAACAGAAGTGCGGGGATATACATAACAAAGCTCAGCAGGAACGAGATATATCTGCCATGCTGACCGTCCATGAGCCTTACAGAAAGATCGCAGGCGTCAAAAATGTTGGTGCGTGGGTTTAGCGTCATTATATATGGCGCAAGGGCAAGAGATATCCAGTAATGCACCATAAGTCCGAAAAACACAACAGACAGACCAAGTGAGAACATGAAACAAAGAAGACCTGCGGAGGTAAGCTCGCTGAGCTTGCATACCCAGCCCCAATAATACACGCTGTAGGTTGAGATAGCGAAAGGTACTGCAGAAAATAATTTCAGTGAATTAATTATAATGGAAGAAAACATGGTGTGGGAATAATATACATAAGAATGTGAGTTTATATACTGCCTCGATCCCACATAGCTGTCTGCTCTTGCAATATCAACAAAAAATCTGCGGACAGTCCACATTTCAAAAGCTGCAAAAGGTATAATGACAATGAGGTCAAGAAACCAGAATAGCCTTACGGAAACATGATCTTTTATTCCTTGCCACGAGAAAAAGTACTCCCAGCCGATGCGTTTGAAAAGCATAAAAAGGGCAAGCTCGCACAGACCAAGAAATACAAACACCGCAAACAAAAATGCCGTGAGCGATACGCAGTTTCCCATGTTCTGGCTTATATTTTTTCTTGCCGATCGTTTTATCTCTTTGTTTGTCAAGCCTTTTCCCCCCTCGTTTCTGTTTTTACTGTTTACTTATCCTCTTCGTCAGTATAATAATCCTCAACAGTGTAATCAGGCATTTCCTCATATTTTGGCGGATATGTTCCTATTACCTCGAAAGCGTTTGAACGCTGCCACATGGAAGCTGTCACCATGACTTCAAAGCCCTCACCGAAATCGCAGGCGTAGTCCATAGGCTTCCTTTTCGGCACGCCGAAGCCTGCCAGCATATTCATTATAAGACCTCCGTGGGTGCATACCGCAACATTTGTAAGGCCCTCGTACATCATATCGGAAATGATGATGTTCAGAGCTTCATAACAGCGGTTTATGACATCTCTTGTTGACTCACCGTTCGGCGGAGGATTGTCAAGTCCTCCTTTTATGAACTGCTCATAATCAGGGTCGTTCATAAGCTCATCAGCGGTCTTGTTCTCAAACTTGCCGAAGTCCATTTCACGAAGCTCGGGCATCTCAGCCACAAGCCTGTTAGGCTGGAGTATAGATATAGTCTGTTTGCACCTTTTTAAAGGCGAGGTGTAGACCTTCTGCACCGAAGGGTAATCATACTTTTCTATCTTTTCATAAAGCTGGTCAGCACCCTCTCTGCACAGCGGCAAGTCGGTAGTACCGATATAACGTCCGTCAAGATTTGCCTGCGTCATTCCGTGACGGATAAATGCTATTCTGTAGCCTTTCATATTTAAAATACCTGCTTTCTTTTTTCTTTTATGATAAGTGCTTTAAAACCTGCACAAATTTTTTTCACTTAAATACGTCATTTTATAGATTTTATATTTACAAATACATAAATTTATAGTATAATAGAATAATGGTTGAAAAGCCAATATGATTTTATATATGGGAGATATTACATGAGCAATGACAGCAAAGATGAGCTGACTCTCAGGATAGGTGAGAAGCTTACCGCCGCGAGGATAGATAGCGGCTATACACAAAGCTGTGCGGCCAGAGCAGTCGGCACCAGCCAGTCTTGCATATCAGCCGTTGAACACGGCAAAAAGCAGAACGTCAATATCATCATTGCTCTTATAAAGCTTTACGGAGCTTCCTATGAAGATGTGTTCGGTTTAGTCAAGGTCAGAGAAAAAAACTCTGCGTTAGGCTGTCCGGACGAGGGAAGCGAGCTGCTGAGGGAGCTTATAAAAGACAGCGGCATAAAGGGTCTTGAAACTCAGACGGACATGGCGGTGAAAATATGCACCTATATGCTTTTGAGAAAGCTTTACTCTGAAAATCCTCACAACTCCCACAAGCTTTTTGAGCTTGACACTGAGGAAACCATGGAACGCTGTGTAAAATATCTTTCCGCTCAGCCTAAAGACCTTGACAGGATCCTTGGCATGGCAGGAAAAAAGGTGAACAGGCTTGAGGTTTCAGTGGGGAAAAATCCTGAACTGAGGGCGTTTATCAAAGAGTGCGAACACATTTTGCTCGCTTGCACATAAGAATTTTGATACCGATGTTATCATACTTCGGATATTATAACACACTTTTCAACTAATTTCAAGTGAGGTATAAAAATGAAAAAGCCTGAAAGGCGGCTGTTTGTATCGGTAGCGTGTGCGGCGGCTCTTATGGTGTGCGGAGCGGTTATGATGCACTTAGATAAAAAGCCTGACGAGGCGACATTTTTCGCCATGGATTGCCCATGCACAGCCGCTGTTTACGGAGGTGAGGCAGAGCAGGTGAAAGAGCGGATAAAGGCTTTGGAAAAGCTTTATTCGCCTTATGAGGAAGGCTCGGAGATATCACGGCTCAATGAGAGCGGCAGGCTTGAGCTTTCTGAGGAAACTGCACAGCTTATAGAAAAGAGCATAGAGCTTACAAAAAAATACGGCGGAGCGGATATTTCCGCATGGGCAGTGACGGAACTTTGGAACGTTACTGGTGATGAGCCGAGAGTGCCTGAGCAAAGTGAGATACAGACTGCTCTTTCCGCTGTGGGATATGAGAATATAAAGATTTCGGGGAACGAATGTGTCCTTGAAAACGGCACACAGATAGACGTGGGCTGTGACGGAAAGGGCTTTGCCCTTGACGAAGTGAAAAAGCTTTTGGATAGTGAAAAAGCCGATTGTGCGGTGGTGAGCTTTGGCTCGTCAACGCTTCTTTACGGGCAGAAGCCGGATAAAACAGATTTCAAGGTTGCGGTCACAGACCCTTTTGATAACGATAACATCTGCCTTAGCTTCACAAACGGCGGCGGATTTGTTTCCACATCAGGTGGATATGAGCGTTATTTTGAAGCACAGGGCAAAAAGTGGAGCCATATTTTTGACCTGACAACAGGTTATCCATGCGAAACAGACCTTGTTTCAGTCACTGTGATAGGGCAGAGCGGCATTGAAACCGATTTTCTGTCTACCTGCATTTTTATTGGCGGAAGCGGTGAGCTTGACAGGTGGCTCGGTGATGAAGATATAGAAGTTATTGCCATTGATGAAAATGGCGTAGTTTATTGCTCTGACAGTATAAAGAGCAGGATAAGTATAAGTGATGATAAATTCAGGTTTGAATAGTCATAAAGTATGATAAGGGGGAAAATTATGAAACTCAACAGCATTTTTCTTTCCCACAAAAAGGGGACGGAAAACAGCGAAACTATCGCCATGCCGCTGCCTGCAAGAGTGAAGATATCCATGTCACAGCACATGGGAGCACCTTGCGAGCCGACAGTTGCCAAGGGTGACAGAGTGCTTGTGGGACAGGTCATAGGCGAAAGCAACGCTTTTATGTCATGCCCTGTTCACTCGTCTGTGTCAGGCACAGTGGCAGCGATATCCGAACTGCTCACAGCAGGCGGAAAAGTGTGCAAAATGGTGGAGATCGACACCGACGGAGAGCAGGAGGTATCACCTGACGTAAAGCCGCCTGTTATAACAGACAAAGCGAGCCTTTGCGAAGCCGTAAGGCAGTCAGGCTGCTGCGGAATGGGCGGCGCAGGCTTCCCGACGCACATAAAGCTCAACTTTGACGAGAACAAATACAAGGTCGATACTCTTGTTATAAACGCCGCTGAGTGTGAGCCTTACATAACAAGCGACTACCGTGAGATGATGGAGAACGCTGACGATGTTATGTGCGGAATAAAGCTCGTGCGTGATATGCTGGGGCTTAAAAAGGTCGTTATCGGTATCGAGGACAACAAGCCGCAGGCTATAAAGCTTATGCGTGAAAAGTCGGCTGATGATGAGGGTATTGAAGTAAAAGTGCTGAAGTCATGCTATCCTCAGGGCGCAGAAAAGGTGATAATATTTAATGCCACGGGACGTGTAGTTGGCGAGGGTCAGCTTCCGTCAGATCAGGGCGTTATCGTAATGAACGTTACCACAGCAGGCTTTATCGGCGAGTATTCCAAAACAGGTATGCCACTCATATCAAAGCGTATAACTGTTGACGGTGACGTGGTTTCAACGCCTTGCAACGTGAGAGTACCTATAGGAACTTCTGCGGAGGATATACTGAAATTCGGTGACTGCGATAAAGAAAAGGTTAGAAAAGCCCTTTTTGGCGGTCCTATGATGGGAATGTGCCTTTATGAGCTTGACACCCCTGTGACAAAGACCACAAACGCCATTCTTGCATTTGGTGAAAAGGCTGATAAGAAAAAGGGCATCGAGGACAGGTGTACACAGACAAACTGCATAAAGTGCGGAAGATGTATCTCTGCTTGTCCGCTGAATCTTATGCCTACAGAGCTTGAAAAGGCTTATGACAGGCGTGATAAGGAAGCTCTTATGAAGCTCAAGGTGGGTCTTTGCATGAACTGCGGTTCGTGTTCATACGTCTGTCCTGCAAAGAGAGATCTTGCAGAGAAAAATCAGCTTGCAAAAGCTTTCATAAGAACATAAGGAGGTAAGAAAATATGGAAAAAATGCTTGTCAGCCCTTCACCTCAGATAAGGGATAATATTTCTACCTCTAAGGTGATGACCCATGTGCTTGTGGCGCTTTGCCCTGCACTTGCAATGTCTGCCTATGTTTTCGGCGGACGTGCGCTCATGCTTACAGGCTTCTGCATGATAACGGCACTTATATGGGAAAGGCTTTGCAATCTTATAATGAAAAGACCAGATAGCACAAAGGACGTTTCGGCACTTGTGACCGGTATGCTTTTAGCGTTCAATCTCCCTGTGACAATGCCTTATTGGCAGGCTGCTATCGGCACATTCGTTGCTATCGTTATAGTAAAGCAGCTTTTCGGCGGACTGGGACAGAATTTTGCCAACCCTGCTATCGTGGGAAGAATAGTTCTTATGCTTGCATTCACAGGCAACATGACCCATTGGGTAGTGCCTTTCTATGACCCTGACAATATCGTAACAGGTGCAACACCTCTTGCGGCGGCACATTCCGCCCCTGCCGATTATCTCGACCTTTTCCTTGGAAAAGTAGGCGGCTGTCTTGGCGAGGTGTCTGCGGCGGCTTTGCTCATTGGCGGCATATACCTTATAATGATGAAGATAATCTCAGTACATACACCTCTTGCATTTATAGGCACAGTTTTCGTGTTCTCATATCTTTGCGGCGAGGACGGCATCTATCAGATACTTGCAGGCGGCGTAATGCTCGGTGCATTCTTCATGGCAACTGACTATGTTACAACTCCTGTTACAAAAACAGGCAAGGTGATATTCGGTATCGGCTGTGGTATCATCACTTGTGTGATACGCTTCTTCGGCTCTTATCCTGAGGGTGTTTCATTCTCAATACTGCTTATGAATATACTTACACCATACATAGACATGGTAACAAAAACAAAGCCTTTAGGGGCTATAACAAAGAAGAAGGAGGCGAAGTCTGAATGAAAGATAAAATAATGCCTCCATTGGTGCTGACTATAATATGTATAGTTGTCAGCGGACTTTTGGTGCTTGCCTATAATGCCACATATGTTGACAATACAGGTGTTCTTACAGACGATATGAAAAAGGGCTGTGAGGAGATATTCGGCAAGGGCGATTATGAGATAATGCTTGACGGCGAGGGTGACAGCAAGACCCCTGTCACATTTGATACAGAGGGCGTGAACTCCATTATCACAGATAAAGATAACGGCAGATGCGTTATCGAGATAACTGAGGACGGCTATTCAAAGGGTGGACTTCATCTGCTTATCGGTATAAACAGCGAGGGAACTATTGAGGGGATAGAATTTCTCTCTATAGGCGAAACTCCGGGTCTTGGCACAAAGGTGCAGGACGATAGTTTTCTTTCAAAGCTAAAGGGCTTTGGTGTTGACACTGATGAAAATTCTATCGACAATGTTACCGCTGCCACCTATTCTTCAAAGGGAATGAAATCTGCGTGCAAAAAGGCTGTAAAGCTTTTTGACGAGCATAAGGAGGAGATACTCAATGGCTGAGAAAAGTTCTAATTTGTATGAATTTACTAAGGGTATCATAAAGCAAAACCCGACGCTTGTTACGCTTCTTGGTATGTGCCCGACGCTTGCGGTCACAACAATGGCGAAAAACGGTATCGGAATGGGACTTGCCACAACGTTCGTGCTTGTCTGCTCAAACTTTGTTATATCCCTTTTGAAAAACGTTATACCAAAGGCTGTAAGACTGCCTTGTTTTATCGTAATAATTGCAGGCTTCGTTACTCTTATCGAGTTTCTTATGAAAGGCTATATACCTGAGCTTTACAGTGCATTAGGCGTATTCCTGTCACTTATCACGGTAAACTGTATTATCCTTGGCAGAGCGGAGGCTTTTGCCAGCAAGAACAAGATATTCCCGTCCATACTTGACGGACTTGGAATGGGTCTTGGATTTACACTTTCACTTTTCACAATGGGATCTATAAGAGAGATACTTGGAACAGGCTCATGGTTCGGCTTCAAGATACCTTTCCTATGTGACGATCCTATGACAGTGTTCATCATGCCGGCAGGCGGATTTTTCGTGCTTGGCTGTCTTATCGCACTTGTGAACAAGATAGCGAACAAGAAGCCGCCTAAGGAGATATCCTGCTCAGGCTGCCCAAATGCGGCTTTGTGCAAGGGTCAGTGCAGAACAGAGAGTGAGGAGGCATAAAAATGAGCTACATACTTATACTTATCGGCTGTGTGTTTGTAAATAACGTTGTGCTTTCTCAGTTCATGGGAATATGTCCTTTCCTTGGCGTATCAAAGCAGATGAAATCATCTGTGGGAATGGGTGCAGCGGTAATATTCGTTATGATATGCGCAACAGCTATCACATATCCTGTGTACAGACTTCTTGAGCATTTCGGCATAGAGTATCTAAAAACTGTGGCGTTCATACTTGTTATAGCAATGTTCGTTCAGCTTGTTGAGATAGTCATGAAAAAGATGATGCCGCCTCTCTATAAGGCACTGGGCGTTTATCTGCCTCTTATCACAACCAACTGTGCAGTGCTGGGCGTTACTATCGGAAACATAGACAACGGCTATAATTTTCTTCAGTCCCTCACAAACGCACTTGGAACAGGACTTGCGTTTACTCTTGCCCTCTTGCTTTTCAGCGGAGTAAGAGCAAGGATAGAAAACTGCGATTTTCCTGAAACTTTCAAGGGCGTGCCTGCAACGCTCATTGCGGCGTCTATCGTTTCGCTAAGCTTTATGGGCTTTTCGGGAATAATCTGATAATAATTTATCGATATGAAACGATCAAGGGTTGAATTTACAAAGCCGATGAAAAAGACCCACACTATATTGATACCATCAATGCTTGACTTCCACTTTCCGCTGCTTAAATATGCATTTCTTAGCGGCGGATATAAGTGCGACGTTATCGGGGGAAACGAATACAGTCGGTCACAAATGATAAACGCAGGCTGGGAATATTCAAATAATGATGTCTGCTTTCCCTGCAACCTCATAATAGGACAGTTCATATGTGCATTGAAAAGCGGCAAATATGACACCGCAAAAACAGCCCTGCTGCTGCCTCAAACAGGAGGAGGGTGCAGAGCGTGCAATTACATTATGCTGCTGCGAAAAGCTCTTTTGAAAGCCAGTCTGCAAAATGTTCCTGTGGTGTCACTTAATGTCAGCGGCGTTGAGAAACACAGCGGATTTTCCATAACGCCTAAAATGGTGCTGACGGCTTGTGCAGCGATCTATTACAGTGACTTGCTTTTGTATCTTTATAATGAGCTTTCACCCTATGAACTAAAAAAGGGTGAAACGCTTGATAAAGTCCGCCTATGGAACAGCAGGCTGTCACGGCTCTTTGAACATGGCAAAGCAGCTGATCCGATCTCAATGTGCGTCATATTCCGCAAGATATGCGAAAGCTTTGCTACAATAAATTGTGATAAAAGCAGATCGGTCAAAAAGATCGCCGTAACAGGGGAGCTTTACATAAAATTCTGTGCTCTCGGCAACGGCGAAACGGAGAAATACCTCCGTGATCTCGGTTGTCATATATATATGAGCGGCTTTGTTCCATACATAATGTACCTTGCCGATTCCTGTACAAATGATGATAACATTTACGGAAGAAAAACCTTGGCAGGTGTGGGAGCAAAAGTCCTTATTGCCTATATGAAAACGCTTTGGTGCAAAATGAATTCTGCACTTGTACAAAACGGTTTCGAGCCTATGGAAGACTATAGATCCTTGAAAAGCTACGGTGAAAACTTTGGCTGCCTTGGCGAAACAATGGGGGACGGCTGGCTTATCGGTGCAGAAATGTGTTCAGCGTTGAAGAACGGCTGCAAAGGTGTTGTGATGCTGTTGCCGTTTGGCTGCCTTGTGAGCCACACCTGTGCAAGAGGCATAATAAAGCGTATAAAAAAGCTCTACCCAGACAGCATCATAACGGCGGTCGATCACGATTCGGGAACAGCGGACGTTAATATCAAAAACCGCATTAAGATGACCCTTGATTTTATGGATAATAATATAATGAAACACAACAAAAACTGAAATTCTGAAAGAGGAGAATGATATGGAATATTTGATCCCTTTGGCTATATTTGCCGCTTTGGGCATATTGGCAGGCGTTCTGCTGACGGTGGCTTCAAAAGTTTTTGCCGTTGAGGTGGATGAGCGTGTTGACGCTATCGCAGAAGCGCTTCCGCAGGCAAACTGTGGCGCTTGTGGCTTTTCAGGCTGTGCAGACTATGCCGACGCTATCGTGAACAAGGGTGCGGAATGTAACCTTTGCCGTCCGGGAGGCGAGGCCGCTGCAAAGAAGATAGCCGAGATAATGGGCGTTGAAGTGACCGCAGCAGAGCCGCAGGTGGCTTTCGTGCGCTGTTCGGGAGATTGCTCTCATACACCGCATAAATACGATTTTGACGGCATTCAGAGCTGTGCGGCGTGCAACAGGTTTTATGACGGAAGCAAGCTTTGCACAAGCGGCTGTTTAGGCTATGGCGATTGTATCAAGGTCTGCTCTCAGGGGGCAATATCTATCGTTGACGGTATTGCCGTTATCGACAAAGCAAAGTGCATGGGCTGTGGGCTTTGCGCAAAAGCCTGTCCAAATGGTCTTATCGCAGTGAGAAGGATCTCTCAGGCTGTGGATATCTGCTGTTCATCAAGAGATGTGGGCAGAGTGACAAGGTCTGTTTGTCCTAACGGCTGTATAGGCTGTAAGCTTTGCGAGAAAAACTGTCCGTCAGGTGCCGTTACAGTGCAGAACAACCACGCTGTTATCGACTATGAAAAGTGTACAAACTGCGGAAAGTGTGCAGAGGTGTGCCGTGTCCACGCTATCAGGTCTATCATGGGCGAAAAAGTGGAAGTGCAGTAAAATATTTTGCTTTAAAGGCTCTCTTGACGTTTATGCGTCAGGGGAGCTTTTTTTTGTGCCAAAAATACACAGCCAAATTTGTGCAGTGTTCACGAAAAGTTTAGCGTTTGTTGACAGATACTTATAAATGATTTATAATACTATTTGTACGAATAATTGTCAGCGGCAAGAAAAATATAGCCGAACTTTAAGGAGAACACAGAAGAATGAACATTAAAGGCTACAGAATTATCAGTGAAAAAAACGTTTTCAGACGGATAGCGGCACTTTTGACAACGCTCTTGCTCGTTATCACAGCGATTCCCGAGGGCTTCTCTACGGCTATAACATCGGTGGCAGAAGCGGCAGATACTGCTGTGACAGGTGCGTATTTTGATACAGACGGCATGGAAATCGTCACTTATAACGTGGTTAATGACTTCGGTGCAGACAACACAGGAAATGCTATGACCGAAAAGCAGATACAGCAGGCGCTTGACGCTGCACAGGAAAATTCAGGACAGGGCATTTTCACAAAGGTCGTGATACCAAAGGGAACGTATCTTATTTCTTCTGCACTTGTGGTATACAGCGATACTTGGATATACTGTGAAGAGGGCGTTGAGATAAAAAGGTGCATTTCATATGGACCTATGCTCAGGTGCGATAATAATGGTATCGGCGGCTATGACGGCGTTAAAAATGTTATCGTTGAGGGCGGGCTTTGGAACGGAAACACAGACCAGTGGCCAAATACCGCAGATTTTTCAAATATCAGATTTACACATTGCAGAAATATTCTCCTGAAAGATATGCACGTCAAAAATAACGAGAACGGTCATCATATGGAGATAGGCGGTGCGGCTGACGTCACCATAGAGGGCTGTACTTTTACAGGATATACAGGCTACAGGAAAAAAGAAGCCATTCAGCTTGATTGCATGAACAACAGCAGAGTTTTTGCAGGCTATGCGCCTTTTGATGATACATCATGCGAAAATGTGGTCATAAAGAATAATCTTTTCTCAGGCATTTGCAGAGGTTTTGGTTCTCATTCCGCCACTCTTGGTATCTATTACACAGATATCCTTATTGAGGGCAACGTTTTTGAGAATCTCGACGATATGGCAATGATCATGTACAATTACAAGAATTGTACCATAACAAATAACACTATCACAAACTGTGCAAGCGGTATAGAGTTCAAGGCAATGTCCAGCCTGCCTAACAACAATTTCAATCCCCCTGTGGTGAAGTCTATGGAGGAAGCAGTTGACGGCTTTGATGACGACGCAAACTCTGTTATTTCATCTAACACTATCTCTGTAAGCGGTGATGACGAATATGGCATTACAAGCGGCATACGCCTGACAGGGTATGAGGTCAAGGACAACGGTGTTATCCCTGACTATAATTTCAGAGTGGCAGGAGTAAAGATCGTCGAAAATCAAATCGAGAGCAACGGAACCACTATCGCCCTTAATGACGCTGAAAATTGCAGTGTCGAATCAAATATTCTCGTTACAAAGCAGGACGGTGTTAATTACAAGGATAAAAATGGTCTTACTCTTAACGAGTGTGACAATATAAAGATAACAGATAACTACATTTCAGGCTCAGCCAGAAACGGTGCTTCCCTTACTGACAGCTCAGGGAATACCCTTGAGAACAATACCATAGAGAACGTTGGAATGAACGGAATAAATATCTACAACGGCTCTGAGAACAATATTGCAAGATCAAACAGCGTAAATTCAGCGAAAAAGCATGGTATAGCAGTGGCTGCAAACTCTTCCGCTGTGATAAAGTCCAACAGCATTTCAAAGGCGGGGGACACGGGCATTCTTATTTATAACGGCTCAAAGGGCGAGTGCTCAGGCAACAAAGTTAAAAATGCCGTGGGGCATGGTATCGTGTTCAGCAAGAACGCTTCGGGCAAGGCGACCTCAAACACTGTTTCTGGCGCAGGCAAGCATGGCGTGCTTGTTACAGACCACTGCGGCAGTGTGGCTTTAAGCTCAAATAAGATATCAAACAGCAAGCAGAACGGCGTTTGTGTGTCAAATTACAGCAGTTCTGTGAGTGTAAATTCAAACAGCATAAGCGGCTCAGGAAAAAGCGGCATAAGCGTAAGCTCTCGCAGCAAGGCTTCGCTGAAAGACAACGCTGTGAACGGCTCAAAGTCTGCGGCAGTGTCAAAGAGCGCTGATTCTTCTATCAGCCTGCCAAGAGTATCAGGATTGTCTGTTAATTCTGTGAATAACACGGATATACAGATCAGCTTTTCTGGCAGATCAACTAACAAATGCGGTTATGAGATATACAGAAAAACAGGCGCAAAGGGAAAATATTCTGTCGTGGGGACGGCTGCAAAAGGAAAGTTTACAGATGGATTTTTTAAGGCGAATACAGATTATTATTACAAAGTACGCTGTTATGAAACTGTGTCAGGCAAGAGGGTATATGGTGGATATTCCGCTGAGATAAAGGTAAGATCAGCAACGAAAAGATCTGTCGGGAAGGCGTCTGTCAAGGTGTCAGATCAGGTGTGGACAGGTAAGGCGCTGAAGCCTGCTGTCACTGTAAAGGACGGAAATGTCACCCTCAAAAAGGACAGGGACTATACTGTAAGCTACTCCGCAAACAAGGGCATAGGCACTGCTAAGGTGACTGTCACAGGGAAGGGAAGCTACACAGGTAAGATAACAAAGACTTTCAAGATAAACCCACAGGGACAGAGCATTTCTGCCAAGGGCGACAAGAGCGGAAAGAAGATAGCAGTCACTCTTGCAAAGCACAGCTCAAATTCAGGCTATCAGGTGTCATATGCCGACAACAGCGGCTTTAAGAACAGCAAGTCCTTGTGGTTCAGCGGAAACTCAAAGAACAAAGGCACAATAAAAGGTCTTAAAAGCAAAAAGACATATTACGTCAAGGCAAGGGATTATAAGACCATTGGCAAGACCAAAGTGTACGGCAAGTGGTCGGCTGTGAAGAAGGTAAGTATTTAGGGCAAAAAATTTTCCAAGCCGATTGACAAGGCTCTTATAATGTGGTATAATTCAAGATATGACAAGGAAGGTGAATATAATGACCAATGTTGTAAAGGGCGATCAGGTAAAGGATTCATACGGCAAGATCTATGATGTTATCGAAGTTCATGAGCATAATGTTATGGTGCTTGAGCCGGGTAAGCCATACTGGGAGCGTATCTGCATGGGACGTTTTGATTTCGACTCATATTTCAGAAGAGCAGATGAGCCTATGACAGATGATATGCCTCGTCCAATGGGCATCGATGAAGAAGATTTCGATGAGGACGAAGAGGAAGAAGAATAAGATTTATTGCGGTTGGCTTTTGTCAGCCGCATTTTTATTGCACAAAAACGCCACGGAGATATTCTCTCCGTGGCGTTTTTCTTTGGGCGGAATAGCCCCTTTTATGCTGTTTCTTCTGCGAAGTTTCCTGTGTAGAGCTGATAGTACTTGCCCTTTTTGGCAATAAGCTCGTCATGTGTGCCACGCTCGATTATCCTGCCCTGCTCAAGTACCATTATGCAGTCTGAGTTTCTGACAGTTGAAAGTCTGTGGGCGATAACGAATGTTGTTCTGCCCTGCATGAGAGCGTCCATACCAGCCTGAACAAGACTCTCTGTTCTTGTGTCGATAGAGGAGGTAGCCTCGTCAAGGATAAGAACAGGAGGATCGCCGACTGCCGCTCTTGCAATGGCTATGAGCTGACGCTGACCCTGTGAAAGGTTCGAGCCGTCGCCTGTGAGAACAGTGTTGTAGCCGTCAGGAAGTCTTTCTATAAAGCCGTTTGCGTTTGCAAGTCTTGCGGCTGCCATACATTCCTCGTCGGTGGCGTCAAGGTTGCCGTAGCGGATATTTTCCATAACTGTGCCTGTGAAAAGGTGTGTGTCCTGCAAAACTATGCCGAGAGTTTTTCTCAGAGCAGGCTTCTTTATTTTTGTAATGTTTATTCCGTCATAGCGTATCTTGCCGTCCTGAATGTCATAAAAGCGGTTGATAAGATTTGTGATAGTTGTCTTTCCTGCGCCTGTTGAGCCAACAAAAGCTATCTTCTGACCAGGCTTTGCAAAAAGCTTTACGTCATGAAGAACTATCTTGCTGTCATCATATCCGAAGTCAACACCGTCAAATACGACCTCGCCCTCCATTTTCTTGTAGTCAACAGTTCCGTCAGCCTGATGACGATGCTTCCAAGCCCATATGCCTGTACGCTCTTTGCATTCTTCAAGCTCACCGTTCAGGTTATATTTTGCATTAACGAACTCAACATAGCCCTCGTCTGTTTCAGGCTTCTGGTCGAGGAGGTCAAACACTCTGCCTGCGCCTGCGGTAGCCTGAACAACGAATGCCATTTGCTGGCTTATCTGTGTGATAGGCTGTGTGAAGTTCTTGTTAAGGGATACAAATGTTACGATAGTGCCGAGGGTAAGACCTGCATAGCCGTTTATGGCAAGGATAGCTCCCACAATGGCACAAAGCACATAGCTGAGGTTTCCGATATTTGCGTTTATCGGCATCATGATGTTAGCGTACTTGTTAGCTTCGTTTGCACTGACTCTCAGCTTGTCATTTATCTTTACAAAGTCTTCTATTGCCTTATCCTCGTGACAGAACACTTTTACTACTTTCTGTCCATCAAGCATTTCTTCGATAAAGCCGTCAACTACGCCAAGGTCACGCTGCTGAGCCGCAAAGTGCGCTCCTGACTTTGAAGCGAGATCGTTGGTCACCTTTACCATTACAAATGCCATTGCGATAGAGAGTATGGTAAGAGGAATGTTGAGGACTATCATGGAAACGAGGGTGGATATAAGTGTTGCAAGAGAGTTTATAAGCTGAGGTATGCTCTGGCTGATAAACTGTCTGAGGGTATCAACGTCATTTGTGTATACTGACATGATGTCGCCATGCGGGTGTGTGTCAAAATACTTGATAGGAAGTGTTTCCATGTTGAGAAACAGATCATCTCTTATGTTTCTCAGCGTACCCTGACCGATGTTTACCATTATCCTGTTGTATGCGTATGAAGCCGCAATGCCCACAACGTATACTACTGCAAGACCACCGAGAGCCTTTGCAAGAGGTGAAAAATCATGGCTGGAGGTCTTTAGCATCGGTGTGATGTAGTCATCAACAAGTGACTGCATGAACATCATTCCAGCAAGTGTGGTGACAGCCTGAATAAGTATGCACGCCACAACTATTATAAATGAGAACTTATAGTTTTTGAGCATATATTTCATTACTCTGCCGAGGACTTTCATCTGGTCGCCTGACATTTTAGGCTTGCCGCCCATTTCTTTATTCATTGGCTTAGGCATTTAAGCTTCCTCCTTTCCTGCTGACTGAACGTCGAAATCTCCGCCGCCCTTTACCTGAGATTCATATATCTCACGGTATATCTCGTTTGTTTCAACAAGCTTTTCGTGTGTGTCGAAGCCGTTTACTTTTCCGCCGTCAAGAACTATTATCCTGTCGGCGTCCTGAACGCTTGAGATCCTCTGTGCGATAATGAACTTTGTTGTGCCTGGGATAGACTTTGCGAATGCCGCTCTTATCTTTGCGTCTGTTGCAGTGTCTACTGCGCTTGTGGAGTCGTCAAGGATAAGAACCTTTGGCTTTTTCAGAAGCGCTCTTGCGATACAAAGTCGCTGCTTCTGTCCGCCTGATACGTTTGTACCGCCCTGCTCGATATAAGTTTCATACTTTTCAGGGAAGCGTTCAATGAACTCGTCAGCGCAGGCAGCCTCACAGGCTTCGATACACTCGGCATCTGTTGCGTTTTCGTTGCCCCAGCGTAGGTTGTCAAGGATAGTGCCTGAGAAAAGCACGTTTTTCTGCAATACTACAGAAACCTGATCTCTCAGATATTCCATATCGTAATCTCTTACGTCCTTGCCGCCAACACATACAGAACCGTCGTCAACGTCATAAAGACGGCTGATAAGATTTACAAGGCTTGTTTTTCCGCAGCCTGTTGAGCCTATGATGCCGATAGTTTCGCCGGACTTGATGTGCAGGTCGATATTGTTAAGCACCATTTTTCCGCTTCCATGCTTGTATGAGAAGCTTACATTGTTGAAGTCAACAGAGCCGTCTTTCATATCCTTTGCTGGGTTCTCACCGTTGTGAAGATCAGGTGTTTCTTTGAGTATCTCTGAGATACGTCTGATACTTGCTGTACTCATTGATATCATAACGAATATCATAGAGAGCATCATAAGTGACATCATGGTGGAGATAACATATGTAAAAACAGATGAAAGCTCGCCTGTTTTCATAGTGCCTGCAACAACATTCTTTGCGCCAAGCCAGCTTATTAGCATTACGCAGGAGTAGATAACGAACATCATAACAGGGTTATTCAGTGCGATAAGGCTCTCAGCCTTTACGAACATCTTATAGAGATTGCCTGAGGCTTTCTTGAATTTCTTCTGCTCGAAGTCCTCTCTTACATATGCCTTTACAACTCTGATAGCCGATACGTTTTCCTGTATGCTTGCGTTAAGGTCGTCATACTTTTTGAAAGCTTTTGTGAAAACTTTCATCGTCTTTTTAACGATGATCCCGAGAACTATGCCAAGAAGAACGATAGCTGCAAGGAATATAATGCTCATTGAGCCGCTTACTGCAAAGCACATTGCCATTGAGCAGATGAGCATCAGCGGCGCTCTCACTGCGATACGGATTATCATTTGGTATGCGTTCTGAACGTTTGTAACGTCAGTTGTCATTCTTGTTACAAGACCTGCGGTGCTGAACTTGTCGATGTTTGAGAACGAATAGGTCTGCACCTTGCGGTAGATAGCTTCACGAAGATTGCAGGCAAAGCCTGATGAAGCCGAAGCCGCATATTTTCCTGCAAGAAAGCCCGAAAGCAGGCTGACCATTGCCGCCACTACCATTACGCCACCGAAAATATAAACGTTTGTCATGTTGCCCTTTTCAATGCCGTCGTCGATTATTTTCGCCATTATAAAAGGCAGAAGCATTTCCATAAAGACCTCAAGTGCGGTAAAGACAGGGGTCAGAATGGAGTCCTTCTTGTACTGTTTGATCTGTGCTAGTATTTCTTTCAAGCCAGATCCCTCCTCTCGCTTATTTTTATATTGTATTGTCTATCATTTTTTTCTGGAGCCGTTCCATTTCGTCAAGCTCCTGATCTGTGAAATTACGGAAAGCCATTGTTTCTATCTTTTTAAGACAGTCGCAAATGTCCTGCTGGAGTGTATAGGCTTTCTCGGTTGCTATTATCTTCTTGTGACGCTCGTCATCATCACTGCCCTCATAGGAGAGATATCCTCCTGCACGGAGCTTTTTTATAAGTCCTGATACCGTCGCACGGGAAATATTCAGATCGTGGTGTATCGCCGTTGAGAAAACAGGCTCGCCATTATGTTCCATTATGTACATAAGCACATGGCTCTGAGCGGCGGTTATACCCTTGCCTGCGAGCATGGTGTTTATCTCGCATTCTATTTTCAGATGAATGTATTTGGAATACCGTAGAATGTTCTTTTTTCTGTTATCCGCCAAATTGTTCGCCTCCTTACATTTTTGCACCTAACATTTTGCTCTAACTAATAATATCACATTTTTACTTGAAAGTGAAATACAAATATGTTATAATGAATAAAAGAATTTTATAGATTGCTATCAAATTTAATTTTTATTAAGAATTGTTTACCGAAAGAAACAATTTGCGGAAATGAACAAACATAAAGGGGCGGTTTTTGTGAATACTGTACAATTGGAGTGCTTTTTGGCTGTGGCGCAGTATCTTAACTTTTCCAAGGCGGCGGAATCTGTGAGCATCACTCAGCCTGCGGTGAGCCACCAGATAGGTTCTTTGGAGGACGAGCTAGGGGTAAAGCTTTTCGTGCGAACGAGCAAGAGCGTTTCGCTCACAAGAGAGGGAATAATGTTCATTTCAGACGCAGAGCAGATACTAAAAATAGCAGGCTCGGCAAAATTCAGGCTGTCAGAAAAGCCTGAGGACGAACCTGTGAGGATAAGCATAGGCTGTCACAATCAGGCGGAGCTGAACGTTTTGACTCCTGCCCTAAGAGAAATGTCCAGGCTTTATGATGATCTTTTGCCATATATAGATCTTACTCCCTTCAAGTCCATAGACAATCAGCTCAAAGATCAGAAGATACAGCTTCTTCTGTCATTTAAAAGTCCTCATAAACAGCCTTTTGACTATGTGGAGCTTTGCCGCTGTCAGTTTATGTGCCTTTGCCAGAAAGATCACCCCCTTGCAAAGGCGGATAGCCTTGATGTGGACGATATCTCAGGCAGACCTATTTTTATAGAGCGCCACACCTGTCCTGATGAGATCTTTGCTTTTCAGCATAGGATACTAGCAAACGGCAAGGTGGATAAGATAATATTCTGTGGAGATTACGAAAGCGCAGTTACAATGGCTGAAGCGGGGCTGGGGTTTATGATTTTCCCCGCCATAGGGGACGCTTACAAAGGTCCGCTAAAAGCGATACCAATAAAAGGCGTGAAAGAGGTATCTTTCGGTGTCTATTATCTCAGGTCGCAGCTTGAACAGCAGGCAAAGGATATGCTTAGGATACTCAAAAATCAGTTTGCAAAATAAAAGCACTGTATCGGTGGGTGATACAGTGCTGTGAAATATGTAGGAGCGATCTTTGACCGCCCGTATTTTTGTATATCAAACTATCGGTACACAATTTTTTATGACACATTCTGTAAATATTCTTCAAGGCAGAGGCCATTTTCATACATTTCCTTTGCCGCCTTTTCGCCAACATATCTGTAGTGCCATTCTTCTGGGATAATGCCGGTAATATCCTGCTTTTCGGCTGTGTAACGCTCTATAAAGCCATATTTGTAGCTGTTTTTGGCGAGCCAATCCCATACTTCCTGATTTGTAACTCTGTTGTCACCGCTTGCGATATCAACGCACAGACCAAGCTCGTGTTCGCTTGTGCCGGGCATCGCCACCCATTCTTCCGCATAGGCTTTCGCCTTTTTGTCGCTGTAGCCTATTTTCTGATAGTGTTCATATTTGCTCTCAAGTATGTCCTGCTGATCCTCTGCGGTGCGGAACGATGATGTGATAGTTGGATATATCCCCTGCGAGCGTGCGTCATCAAACATTTTCTGAAGCTGTGGGTAAATGCGGCAGTCCACTGCCTGACCATTGTCAAGGGCGGTGAGTATCACTGAGCAATTCTCGCATATAGGCGTGTCATTGTTCACCAATGTGAGCTGCCAGTCCTGCCGGGCATTATACTCTGCAAGCTGAGATGAAGTCACGCTGTCGTCATAGGTGTATTCCACTGATGCAGGTGTGAACTGCTTCTTGGGCTTCATATCAGGAATATAATATCTGTATATAAGTAATGCCACAACCAAAATAATAATTGTGGTGGCAATTACGATATGCTTTTTGTTTTTCTTTGTCATAATGACCGCTCCTTTGCTTTTGCTGTATCAATGATACCATACTAAAGAAGCTTTCGCACGAGTATTAGCTTAACTGTTTCATAAGATTTTCTTAATTTGTCGGACTAGCGTTAAAATATTGTCGGTGATAACAAATTTTGCATGACAATTTGTGCATATTGACGGTTTTATAGAAAAGGTCTTGACTTGGAGCTAACTCCAGGTGGTAAAATATAATTGAAAAATCAATAGGCAATATCACATAAACCCCATGTGGTGTTGTTAAAAGGAGAAAGCTATGACTATTTCTGAAGTAAGCGAGAAATTCGGACTTACACCCGACACGCTGAGATATTATGAGCGTATAGGACTTATCCCTCCTGTGCCGAGAACGAGAAGCGGTCTTAGGGACTATGATGAAAGTTCATGCAATTGGATAGAGTTCATAAAGTGCATGAGAGGCGCAGGTTTGCAAATAGAAGTCCTTATAGAGTATGTTGCTTTGTATCAGCAGGGCGACAGCACTATCGAGGCAAGAAAAAATCTGCTTATAGAGCAGAGAAAAGATCTCCTTGAAAAGCAGGCTGAGATAGCTGCGACTATTGACAGACTCAACTATAAGATAGACAATTACGAAAAGATATGCGCTAAGGTCATAAAGTGACGGATAAGGTCTTGATACAAAGGACGGCAGGAAAATGCCGCCCTTTTTGTGTTGTTTTAACAGCCTTATCTGCGTTGACAAACAGCGGTTTTAATGGTATAATGGAATAGCTTACAGATTTGTGGGGATAATTTTGACAGAATGAAAAAAGGACGGTGCGCTATGGTAGTGAAAAATGTGGAGTTGCCTGAATACAGCGTGCTTATGTCTGTTTATGCAGGAGAGAAGCCTGAACATCTCAGGGCAAGTATCGAGAGTATGCTGTCACAGACCTATGTGACGAACGATTTTGTGCTTGTGTGCGATGGAAAGCTCACAAAAGAGCTTGACGAGGTCGTAGACTACTATGAGGAGAATTACGAGTGCTTTCACCCCATAAGGCTCAAGGAGAATGTTGGCACAGGAAGATGCGCTAACAGAGGTATAGACGCCTGCAAAAATGAGTATATAGTCAAAATGGACTCTGACGATATAGCTAAGCCTGACCGCTGTGAAAGGTCGCTTTATGCTTTGGCGAAGCACCCTGAGATAGATATGCTTGGGGCTTATATAGACGAGTTCGACAGTCAGACGGGCGAAGTGATAGCCACAAAGAAAACGCCGCTGACCAATAAAGAGATACACAAATATGCAAGACGGAGAAATCCGTTCAATAATCAGACCCTTGTTTATAAGAAATCCCGTGCTTTGAGCGTGGGAGGTTACAGCAATATAAAACGCTGTGAGGACTATGAGTTCGTGGTGAAAATGCTTGCGGACGGCGCAAGGGGAATAAATCTTGACAAAACGCTTGTAATGTACAGAGTTACGGCGAACAATTATGAGAGAAGAAGAAACTGGGCGAACACAAAGTCCTTTGTGAATGTCAGGTGGAAGATATTCCGTATGGGATATTCAAACCTGTGGGACTTTATTGTTCCATGCACTTTTCAGTTTTTCATTTTCATAATGCCGAAATCGCTGACAGGCAAGATATATAAGAGGTTTCTTAGGGGATAATGGAGAGCCGCAAACGTATAATAAGACAGCACATAAAATCAGCACTGCAAAAAACGCTTTTGCCGCTGTGCTACAAGCTGTCAAAGAAAAAGGATATAGACAAAAAGCTCGTTATCCTTGCAGACCTTAACAGCGTTTCTACTCCTGAGAGCATGGAGCTTATAAAAGCGGAGCTTCAAAGCCGTGGCTATAAGGTCAGGGAGATGTACTGCGACCTTTCAAGCTGTGGAATGGTCTCGGGGCTTAAATATATGATGAGCTTTATGAAAGCTTACGCAAATGCAAGGGCTGTGTTCATATGCAACTATTTTGTGCCTGTGACTTCCTGCAAAAAGCGTGAGGAAACGACAGTGGTTCAGCTTTGGCATTCCTGCGGAGCATTGAAAAAGTTCGGCTATGACAGCGAGGAGGATATATCTTCCCATTTCAAAGGCTCTGTTACGAGAAATTTTGACCTTATCACTGTGAGCAGTAAAGAGTGCGTAAAGGCTTTTGTGTCTGCGTTCAGGCTGAAAGAAGATATCGTAAAGCCCCTTGGCGTCAGCCGTACGGACGTGTTCTTTGATGAAAGCTACAACGAGCAGTGCAGACGTGAGTTCTTTGAGAGATATCCCGACTATAAGGGCAAGAAGATAGTGCTTTATGCGCCGACGTTCAGGGGGAATGCTTTGGATTGTCATTGCGTGGGCGAGGAGTATGCCGCAGAGCTTGAAAAAAAGCTTGGGGAGGCTTGGAAAGTCGTTATAAAAATGCACCCCAGACTTCACAGCGGGCTGACTAACTGCGATATTGCTACAAACAGGCTCATGCCTGTGGCAGACGTGCTTGTGACGGACTATTCGTCGCTTGTGTTCGAGTATGCACTGTATAAAAAGCCGTGGGTGATATTTGCCCCTGATATTGAGAGCTACAGCAAGGGCAGGAGCTTTTATCTTGATTATAAAGCAGATATGCCTGCGCCTTTGGTGACGGAGGGAGAGAAGCTTGCACAGGCTGTGCTTGACAGTGAAAAGAGCTTTGACCGTGAGGGAGTGGAGCGTTTCACGGAAAAATATATGTCTGCCTGCGACGGCAGGTCAACGGAAAGAATAATCGACAGCGCTTTGGGAAAAGAGCGTTTTTGACGGAGATGATAAAAATAGAAGGAAAAAAGTTTGATTGGTTCGGGCTTACCCAGATATTGAAGGAGCATAAGGGAAAGCTCAGACAGATAAGAATGTTGTCGGTGAACGAGCTGAAAAAAAAGTATAAGGGCGCAGCGTTAGGTCCGATTTGGGCGCTTATAAAGCCGACCTTTACCCTGTTTATACTGTGGTTTGCATTTGAGATAGGTCTAAAAAGAAACGGTGGAGTGCATTTCATTAACGGGAAGTATACTCAGTTCGTTTTCATGCTCACCGGCTATGTGCCGTGGTTTTATATTTCAGAATGTATCGTTGGAGGATCGAGGTCAATAAGAAGCAACAAGCAGTTTGTAACAAAGCTGTCCTTCCCTGTTTCAAACATCATGACCTTTACTTCACTTTCGGGACTTTATATCCACATTTTGCTGTGTGCTATAATGTATGTGGTGTTGCTGTGTCTGGGCTTTGGACCGAGTATTTACAATCTTCAGTTTATCTATTATGCGCTGATGATGTATTTTTTCTTCCTTGTGCTTTCGTGGATGACTGCTCCTCTAAGTGCGTTCAGCAAGGATTTTGAAAATCTTATAAACTCTATTATAACAGGACTTTTCTGGCTTTCAGGTATATTCTGGAACACATATGATATCTCACCTTTGTGGCTGAGAAAGCTTATGTATTTCAACCCTATAAACTATTTTGTAAACGGCTATAGAAAGAGCTTTCTTACAGACACGTTTATTTTTGATTCTAACTATACCACCGAAACTATAGTGTTCTATGCGGAGTTTATCTTTATGATATTCCTCGGAGCGCACACCTATAAGAAGTTCAGGAAGATACTTCCTGACGTTCTGTAACAAAGGCTGAAAGGAACTGACTTTTAAATGGAAAATCAAGCGACTGAGCCAATTATTGAATTTTTGGACGTAAAAAAAGAATACTTTTTATATAAAAACGAAAAGGCACGCTTTAAGGCTATTTTCACAAAAAACAGGGGAGTAAAGAAGCACCCTGCCCTTAAAGGCGTGAGCTTCAAGATATACCCAGGCGAGTCTGTGGGAATTATCGGAAAGAACGGTGCAGGAAAATCGACCATTCTGAAAATGATAACAGGCGTAAGCTTTCCAAACAGTGGCACTATCACTGTAAGAGGAAAGGTTGCCGCATTGCTTGAGCTTACAGCAGGCTTTTCACTGGATATGACGGGTATGGAAAATATCTATCTAAAGGGCTATCTGCTTGGTCTTAATGACGATCAGATAAAGGAGATAGAGCAGGATATAATTGATTTTGCAGATCTTGGAGAGTATATCGACCAGCCTGTAAGAACATATTCAAGCGGAATGAAAATGCGTCTTGGCTTTGCTATCAATATAAATATCAAGCCTGATATCCTCGTTGTTGACGAGGCACTGAGCGTTGGCGACGCAGACTTTCAGAAGAAGTGCCGTGACAAGATAAATGATGTTATCTCCACTGGTGTAACGGTACTGTTCGTTTCCCACTCACGCAAGGCTATCGAGGAAACTTGCACAAGGGCGATATTCCTAAAAGACGGCAAGGTGCAGGTGGACGGCACTGTTGAGGAAGCCTTTGACGCTTACGATAAGAAAAAATGATCATGAAAGCTTTTCGTTTTTTTTGACGGGAAGCTTTTTGTTTACACTTAATATGGTTGATATTTGATAAGTATATACAATTATCAATATTTAATTTTGTATAATAAATCATAGTCAAAAAGCTTTACAAAATCGCAAAAATGTGTTATAATAAGATATTATCGAAAGGAATTGATATTATGAATTGGGTTGAAATGGATATATATACCACAACAGAAGGCATCGAAGCAGTAACGGGAAGTCTGCTTGGAATGGGTATAAACGGCTTTGTTATCAAGGACGCAAAAGATTTTCAGGACTTTCTTGATGATAAGGACGGCAACTGGGATTATATAGATGATGACCTTATGGGTCTAAAAAACTGTGAAACCACAGTGACAGTTTATTTCCCTGAGAACGCTCAGGGTCTTGAAAATCTTGAAGCTATGAAGCTGGAGCTTAAAGCGCTCAAAAAGCGTGACGTGAACAATGAGTTCGGCAGACTTGAATATGAGCTTAAAAACGTTAAGGAAGAGGACTGGGCGAATAACTGGAAGCAGTATTTCAAGCCCCTTTGCGTTGGCGAAAAGCTTCTTATAAAGCCGTCATGGGAAAAGGTCGCTGAAGGTGAAAAGAGAAAGATACTGGAAATAGACCCTGCTTCATCTTTCGGCACAGGTCAGCATAACACAACCCAGCTTTGTCTGGAGCTTGTGGAGAAAAATCTCCATGAGGGCGACAGTATACTTGACCTTGGGTGCGGAAGCGGAATACTTTCTATCGGCGCATTGCTCCTTGGTGCTGAAAGTGCAACAGCGGTGGACGTTGACGAAAATTCTGTTAAGATAGCAAAGGAAAATGCAGAGAAAAACCATATAAGCGCAGAAAAGTATACAGCTTACTGCGGAAATATCATAGACGATAAGGCTCTGGTTGAGCAGATAGGCACAGGCTATGACCTGCTTTGTGCAAATATCGTGGCAGATGTTCTTATAGGCATGAGCGGAATTTTCGGCGGATTTATCAAAGACGGCGGAACGCTCATAGTTTCAGGTATAATCGACCAGAGAAAAGACGAGGTGCTTGACAGGCTTAAAGCAGAGGGCTTTGAGCTTATTGAGATAAGAGAAAAAGAAGACTGGGTGGCTGCGTCATTCAGGAAATAAGAGATGAAAGGACGGATCAAAATGCAGTTATTGTTTTTGGTTATCAAGAGAATCGAGTTAGTAGACGAAATCATGCGTTCGCTGGCACAGGCAGGCATAAGAGGCGGAACGGTCATTGACAGCGTGGGAATGGCGAAATCTATTTCTACAATGGATAATCTGCCTATGATCGGCGTTCTGAGATCTATTCTCAGCGGCGAGGACGCTGCACAGAAGGGCAAGACAATTTTCGTTGCCGTTGCAGACGATCAGGTAGATGTTGCAAGAAAGGCGATAACTGATGTTACAGGCGACCTTTCACAGCCTAACGCAGGCGTGCTTTTCGGTGTGCCGATCAGCTTTGCAGAGGGCGTAAATTAACACTTTATACAAGATAAAAAGCGTTGCACTTTTCACAGTGTAACGCTTTTTTTTTGGTGGATCAGTTTATTTTCATTTATGAAACTCTTAGAGAATAAAACAGATAAGTCCCGAACAGCCCTCGTTTATCATGCGCTCGATAGTTTCCTTTATCTTCATGCGTGCGTCCTCAGGAAGCTTTGAAAGCTTTGTGTGCAGACCCTCGCTCACAAGCTCGTGGAGTGACTTGCCGAAAATGTTTGACTCCCATATCTTTTCAGGTGATTCCTCAAAATCGTTGAGCATATAAAGCACAAGCTCCTCAGATTGCTTTTCCGAGCCGACGATAGGTGCGACCTCGGTGTTGATAGTGGTTTTCAGAAGATGAATAGCTGGTGCGGCGGCTTTGAGCCTTACGCCGTATTTACCACCCTGCTTTATTATCTCAGGCTCATCAAGGGTCAGCTCGTTCATTTCAGGCATAACGATTCCGTAGCCTGTTTTCTCCATTTCATCAAGGGCAGAGCTGAATTTCGAGAAACGCTCTTTTATCTTCACAAGCTCCAAAATTCTCGGCATAAGGTCGTTTTCGTCCTTTATCTCAAGCCCTGTGGCTTCGCCTATTATCCTGAAAAACAGCGCAGGGTCAAGCTCTACCTTTATGACAGCCGAGCCTTTTCCAAGGTCTATCTCAGCCACCGAACCAGACGATACTTGCTCACAGCAGCATATCTTTTCGGCACAGTCTGAAATGTCACGAAGATTTGTCACAGCCGAAGCCGCTTCCTTGATATGTCCGAAAACCGCTTCTTTCAGCCAGTGACCCTTGTCAAGAGAGTTTATCCATGAGGGCATTGAGATATTTATCTCTTTCACAGGGAAAGAGTATAGCAGAAGCGTAAGTATCTCTTTTATCTCTTTTTCCGAAAGCTCCAAACAGTTTATAGGCATAACTGTAGTGCCGTATTTGTCGGAAAGCTGTTCGCAAAGGTCTTTTGTCTGCTGAGAGTAAGGCTCAGTGGTGTTCATAAGCACTACAAACGGTTTGCCTATCTGCTTCAGCTCGTCGATTATACGCTCCTCACATTCCTCGTATTCTTCACGTGGAAGGTCGGTGATACTGCCGTCTGTTGTCACCACAAGACCTATGGTGGAATGTTCTGTTATGACCTTTTGCGTTCCCACCTCAGCCGCCATGTTGAAAGGTACTTCCGTGTCAAACCACGGTGTGACCACCATTCTCGGGGCTTCATTCTCAATGTAGCCTATGGCGCTTGGGATTATGTAGCCCACACAGTCTATCATTCGCACGTTGAAGCTTGCTCCGCCCTCTAGGGTGATGTTCACAGCTTCCTCAGGAATGAACTTAGGCTCTGTGGTCATGATAGTCTTGCCTGCGGAGGACTGGGGCAGCTCGTCAATGGCGCGCTCCTTGCGGTAGTCGCTTTCAATGTTCGGTATAACGAACTGCTCCATGAACTGTTTTATAAAGGTGGATTTTCCAGTGCGGACAGGACCTACCACGCCTATATAGATATCGCCCCCCGTCCGTGTGGCAATGTCGGTGTAAATATCGTTTTTCATGTGTCTGTCCTCCTAGTTCATTAATGGGATAAGCAACATTCCCTGTTTTGATATTTTATCGTCGGTAAGCTCGTTTTCTTCAAGTATGGCTGTTATGGAAGTTGAATACTTTTTCGCTATTTCCCAGATGTCGTCGCTCTCATTGCAGTAGCATATTTTCAGAGCGTATTTGTCATTTTTCTCTTTCGGCTTATCTGTGAGTACCCTAAGCTCTGATATCATAGTCCCTGTCTGTTGAATAGTCATTTCGCCGCCTATCTTGATATCGGCTTTAAGCTCCGCTGTTGTTTCGTCTGCAAGATAGTATGTGCAGTTTTCTATGCACAGGTCAGGGGATATGGATATCTCACCATTGACATTCTCCGGAAGGGGTATCTCATGCTCAAAAGGCGAATCGTTTTCAAGATAAAGGGGAGTGCCGTCCTCGTTCCTGCCGATAATACAGAACGTCACGCTTCCTGAAATGATAAAGGCTTTCTTTTCCTCGTCAAGCCTTGATGTCACATTGGAAAGGGTCGCCCAACTGTCGTGAACACAGCGTATCTCGCCATCCTGGCAGGAAAGCTTTGCAGTAACACTGTGGCTGTCAGATAACTTTATGCTTTCGCTGTCAAGCTTGCTTTCACACCTTTCAGCCTCGCACTCAAAGCAGGTGGAATATGCGTCTGTGACGATCTCACAGGTGGAAAGTTTTTTGGCAACGCAGTTCACAAGAAGCACAAGCTCACATTCAAGTGTGCCGGAATCGTCAGACTTTGGTATGATATCACATCCCGCAGGGGTTATCCTCACATCTGCGGTGAAAGTATCGTCAATGCCGTCTATGTCGATTATCTGTGAGAACGGCAGAGTAAACCGCATTGTTTCAGCGGTTTCTTCTCCATCGGTAGTTACGCAGGAGTAAAGCATCATTATCTCAGCGTCGCCCTTTGTCACAAGCTTGCCTGCTATCATCTTGTGTTCCTGTGGGATAATGCGGCAATCTGTCCGCAGGATAGTGCCAACAGGGGCTTTTGCCGCAGAAAGCTGCAATTCCTCTATTAGTGTGATACGCTTTGCTGCGGTAAGGCGTTTTGCAGGGTATGTAACAGCAACTTTTTTAAGCTGAATTCCGCAGCCGAATGCGTCTGTGACTATAGGCACAGTTACTTCGCCCGTCACATTTGCGTGGATAGTCACAGCACCCCTGATATCAAGTCTGCGCTGATTTACCACACGGCAGTTGACGTAATCGCATTTTGGCGTGAGCCATATCATAGGGTCGCCACAATCCCCTTGCAGGTCGAAAGATTTTGTGTAGTTCATTTTCTGCTCGATGCAGTTTATCCGCTTGTCATTCTGGCTGATGTAAAGCACCCTGATAAGTGCCGCCATGTCAAAGCTGAGCTTTCCGCCGTTTATGGAATGGCTCTGTACTGTTGGTGTGATAACGCATTTTAGTACCCTGAAAATATCGGGATAATAGTCGGGCAGCAGAAAATCCTTTTCCACAGCCTGCTCGCAGGAGGCGTCAAGGATAGTCCGTGTCATTGACAGCATCTCTCTGTTAAGCTTAAGATCCATAGTGTTCATCTTGTCTGTTTCCTCCTAAAAATAAACTGATCATACGATCGTAAAGGGCTTGTAATGCCCTGCTGAGAACATTATATTCACTTGGGACGGGTCATATTCTGAAAATCTCAGACAAATTTAATGTATTTTGTCGGCAGAGGCTTTTTCACACAGCGTAAAGGCTTTTCATAGACTAAGATATGTCATTGTATCTGACATAATACTGTCTGAAAGGAAACATAATAGTATGAATGGTCTACTTTGGGCTGCGGCAGGCACGGGCTTTACATTCTCTATGACGACGTTAGGTGCGGCTGTGGTCTTTTTCATGAGAAAAGAGGGGCAGAGCGAAAAGGTGCAGAAAGCCTTTTTAGGCTTTGCCGCAGGCGTTATGATAGCCGCAAGCGTGTGGAGCTTGCTTATCCCTGCCATAAACGAGGCGGAAGCTCTCGGCAGGATAGGCTGGATACCTGCCGCAGGGGGCTTTGCACTAGGCGTGCTGTTTCTTATGGGGCTTGACAAGGCAATGCCTTATTTTCTACCTGAGCCTGAAAGGGAAGAGGGCGTCCGCAGGGGACTAAAGCGTTCGGGAATGCTTATTTTCGCTATCACACTGCACAATATCCCTGAGGGCATGGCAGTAGGTCTTGCCTTTGCACTGGCGGCACATAATGACAGCTCGGTACTGCTGGCTTCTGCTATCGCACTTGCCATAGGCATGGGAATACAGAACTTTCCGGAGGGTGCGGCTATCGCACTGCCTCTGAGGCAATCGGGCATGAGCAGGGCGAAAGCTTTCGGCCTTGGCACTCTTTCAGGAATTGTTGAGCCTGTTTTCGGACTTCTCACCGTTCTTGCCGCAGGTGCTATCCAACCGCTTCTTCCGTGGCTTCTTGCCTTTGCCGCAGGAGCAATGCTCTATGTGGTGGTGGAGGAGCTTATCCCCGAAGCACATCTGGGGGAAGGTCACATGGGAACAGTTGGCGTAATGCTGGGCTTCTTGCTTATGATGATACTTGATGTGGCACTAGGATAAAAAAGACGCATTTGTTAAAAGCTGCGGAGGAACTTTTCACCGCAGCTTTTTATGGTGATAACGCACAAGTATCATGCGTTGACTTTGTGAGTTATTGCTTTCGTCTTTTTGACGTTTTTCGGTTGACAAATGGGGCGTGATTTGGTATAATTGAATATGTGTAAAATATGTTCTGCTAAAAAGATAAAAAGAACAAAAAAGAGAGCAGCGATAACCCCAAGACAACGAAAGGACAGATGAGAATTGACAAAGATAACTCGCACCTTTATTGCCTTTGCAGCGGCGTGTTTACTCGCCATTATGCTCATGACAGTAAGGTGCTTTGCTTATGATTATTCCACTATCACCGGCACAAAAGCCAGCGGAGCGGAAATAAGCGGTTATTCGGGAGCGCTTGAAGTGAATGTTGTTGACTTCGGCGCAGACAAAAAGGGCAAGAAAGACTCCTCAAAGGCGATACAGAAAGCCCTTGACTATGCCATTGACAACGGCTCAAACTCTGTGCAGATAAAGGTCGTTGTGCCAAAAGGCAAATACAGGATAGACAAGCTTTTGGAGATATATTCAAACACTTGGCTGTATCTTGAGGACGGAGCGACTATCGTCAGAAATTTTGACAAGGGCTGTATGATAAAGAACGCTCAGGCAAATGGTGCAGGCGGATATGGCAGCGAGAGAAATATCGTTATCGAGGGAGGCTGTTGGGACGGCAACCCTTCGTCTACTTCAAGACCATTTTCTAATATGAGATTTGGTCACATGAAAAACCTTTGGATAAAGAACGTTGAGATAAAAAACAATTACAATGGTCATCATGTTGAGATAGGCGGTGTAAAGGGCATCACTATTGAGGATTGCGATTTTCATGGTTATACGGGAACATTTCAGAAAGAGGCTATACAGCTGGATACCATAAGTAACAGTGATGTTTTCCCGGCATATGAGCCTTTTGATGATACCCCTTGCGACAATGCTGTAATAAAGAACAACAAATTCCATGACCTTATAAGAGGTCTTGGCTCACATTCAGCTTGTCTTGGTGTATATTATACTAATACACTTATATCAGGCAACTCATTTTATAATATGAGCGGAACAGCTATCGTACTTATTAATCATAAAAAATGTATAATCGAAAACAATACTATGAAAAACGTTGGCTGTGCCATAGATTTCAAGTACATGACCGATTATGAAAATGCAAATTTCCATGTGCCTAATTCAGGCTATGCAGGCATAAAGGATCGTCTTGACGATAATGCCAACACCATAATAAGAAACAACGACATAACTGTTGTGGGTACATATTATTATCCGGAGCCGTATGCTATCCAGATATTCGGCAAGAAGCTTGAAAAGTCATACTCACACCCTGATTACAATTACACTGTAAAGGGCGTGAAGATAGTAGACAACACTATAAAAACAGCTGGCTCGGCAGTAAGGCTCACGGACGTTTCGGGAATTTTCATAGGTTCTAACGATATAAGCTATGACTATGACAGATATAATTATTCCATGGATCTTATATGGCTCAGTGAATCGTCACAGGTGACTGTGACCAAAAATAAGCTTACAGGCACAAAGCAGAACAGCGTTTATATAAGCGGTGGTTCAGGCAATGAGGTAAGCTCAAATACCATTAAAAAGCCAGGCGTGTCGGGAGTTTATGTTTCAGGAGGTTCTGATAAAAATACCATATCAGGCAATACTATAACCTCCGCAGGCTCCAACGGCATAAAGATAACCAAAGAAGCTAAGACAGATGTGAGAAAAAACACTGTTAAGAAGTCTAAAAATCACGGACTTATATTCACTGGCGGAAGCGGTAAGGCTTCTGACAATATCCTTGAAGAAAACGGTCTAAGCGGTCTTATGGCTGACAACAGCGCTTCTGTGGAGTTTTTCAACAACACCTGCAATAAAAATAAAGGCTACGGAATAAAAGCTAATAAGAAATCTCAGGTTAAAATAAGCGGAAACAGCTTTGCTGACAACAGCAAGGGCGATATTTACGTCACAGGCAGTGCGGCAGTGCTTCTGAACGCACCTGATAACGTAAAGTCGCAGGATATCTGCTCTGATAAGCTCACTTTAACATGGGACGAGGTGTCGCAGGCTGACGGCTATTATGTTTACAGAAAGACCGACGCTGAGGACGCAGAGTTTGAGCAGATAGCAACTGTAACAGACGGCACTTCATTTACAGACTATGGACTTGTTCCAAAAACAAGATATGTTTATAAAGTGAAAGCTTTTCTTGACACTGTTGACAGTGTCCAAGAGGGAAGCGACAGTGCGGATATGAGCATAAAAACAAAGCTTACTATTGTGGGCTGTACCACAAATATGCGTGGCTCTATGTCATACACTGGCAAGGAGAGAACACAGATATTTGACGTTTTTGTTGGCTGCGAAACACTTATTCCTGATGTTGATTACAGAACGGTTTACTCTGACAACGTGAACGTTGGAACTGCAAAGGTGACGGTTATAGGCATGGGTCAGTATTGCGACTCGGCTGATTTTCAGTTTGACATAACACTAAAGTCTGACAATGTGATGGTCATAAAGCCGCAGGAGCTTAACAGAAAGTCTATCGTTTCGGGCAAGCCTACAATGAAAGCACAGGGCTATGAGGTAGCAGAAGCGGTCAAGGATAAGCTTGACCACACCTCTCATAGTGAGCCTGCCATAGTGGTGAATTACAATTCACCTTCACAGGTCATTGCAAAGGCGAGAGCCGATATGCTTGAGCTTAGAGTGCGCTCATATCGTGAGCTTACAGGGGAAACTATTTACGGCGCTTGGCTGTAAAATATAAAAATTGGCATAATAAAACACGGCTGATATTTTTCAGCCGTGTTTTTTGTATATCTTTATTCTTTCCTTACTGTGGTGTCTGCTGAACGTCCTGCATTTGCGGAGCAAAATTTGCAAGGGAATAGAGCCTGTTCATGAAATCACCGTCAACAAAGAGTTTGTTCACGAGAACCTTTGTGTCAGGGTTCTTGTTCTTAGGATTGATAGTCTGCTGATAAACTGTGAGATAATTCTCATTGCCTGACTTGCTCACATAGCAATCTATCACCATATATGTAGGCAGGAATTGAGTAACAGCCGTCTGATAATCAAAAAGCGTGTAAGGGCTTTGCTCCATTGAAGTCTTAAATGACTTTATGTCCTCAGGCACCATGAATTTGTATGCTCCCTTGAGGTTTTTGTATTCTGCCCAATCGTCCTCAGACTCTATGAAAGGCTCTTTTGACTTGATTCTCACGCCGCCCACAAGGAAAGCCAGCAGAAGGATAAATTCACTGCTCCATACTATCCACAGGATCGTGCCGTTCACAAGCGAGCCGTTATCTCTTGATGAATGTGATGACTTGTAAGACCAGCGGCCCTCCTTGTTGATAGACTTTATATCATTCCAAAGGTCAGACGGGTGTGCGATTATGTCAAAAAGTCCTGTTTTATCATAATCTCTGTAATCATAAGTGTAGTCATATGCGTTCATGGTGTATGACTTTTCAAGGCTTTTCTGTGCGGATTTTTTATCCTTGCCAAGAAGCTTGTCAAGCTCGAAAAACTGCCATACAGACTTTTTCTGCATGGTGGCAATGTCCTCGTCTGTGAAATCGCCTGTTGAATCGTTGCTGAAAAGATCATATGCCTTGGTCTGGTGATAAAAGTCATAATAATCACCGAATCCGTCTGTGTTTTCATCGAAAAGCATATTCAGCTCGTCATAATAATCATAGGCTGTGTATTCACCCATAAGCTCATAGCCATATTTTTTCAGATCGTTGTAATCATACAGCACCCATTTAAAATATGAGGCAAATAAAAAGCCCACTACTGCACAGGCAACTGCCACAACTGTGTTTCGCATTTTGAATGCTCTGACTATCTTTCCTCCCACAAAGCCAAGTGCGCATGACACCGCTATCGCAGCGATAACATTGAGATAGATGATAGTGCACCAGCCCTCAAAAAGCAGATAGAGCCAGAAAAGCAATCCACCGCATACTGCCGTTGCAAGCACCATGAGCAATGCTCCAACTGGGCTGAATTTGCCCGACTCTTTGTAATGTTTGTGTTCTCCCATTTAAAATACCCCCTTATATACTTCAGGCGTAAGCCATAAAAAAATTATATCACAAATTTAAAGATTTTTCAATGGTTTTTGCTGAATTTATGCAGGCATAAAGAGAATTTTTTGTGGAAAACTATTTGCAGTTATGAAAGGAGCGAACTTAGATGATAGAAAAGGATACAATAAAGCTTCTCAGGGAGTGCGATGCAGGAATAAAAATGGGGGTGCAGTCTATTGAGGATTCGCTGAAATACACTTCAAACGGAGAGCTAAAGCGAACCTTAGAGAAAAATCTTGCAGGGCATGTGGAGATACAAGAGAAGCTTCAGGGACTTTTAAATTCATATCATGACAGCGGAAAAGAGCCGCCTGCTATGGCAAAGGGCATGGCATGGCTTAAAACCAACTTCAAGCTTGCGGCAGAGAGCAGTGACGACGCTGTGGCAGATTTTATAACGGACGGCTGTAATATGGGCGTGAAGTCCCTGTCTGGATATCTCAACAATTATAAGGCGGCAGACGAGAAGTCCAAGAACATTGCCAAGGAGCTTATATGTCTTGAGGAACGCCTTTCTGTAGACATGAGAGGATATCTCTCTGCAAAATAGGCATGAAAATGGCAGCCGTGGAGTTTTTCCTACACGGCTGCCTTTTCTTATTTAGATACAACGCAGTTTTTGCCCTGATTTTTGCCCTTGTATAGCAGCTTATCCACTTTTGAGATACCCTCGTCATAGTTTTCGTTCGGAGTCACTGAGTAAACTCCAAAAGTCATGGATATATTGAAACTTCGAGAATTTTCCTTAAATGTACACTCATGTATTTTCTGGCAAATGCTCTTTGCTATCTTCTCACAGCTTTCTGTGTCTGTATTTGGAACAACAAATAGTATTTCCTCACCGCCCCAACGGCACACATAGCCCTCGCTAGGCACGTTTCCGGCTATAACATCTGATACCGCTCTAAGTACCTTGTCACCGACTTCGTGACCATATGTATCATTAACGTGCTTGAAATCATCGATATCTCCCAAACACATGGAATATACGCTGTTTGTCCTGCGGCTGTTGCTTTCTATCTTTTTGATAAAATCCATCATGGCACGGCGGTTGAAAAGCTGGGTGAGTGGGTCGATAGTAGCGAGCTTTTGAAGCTTTTCGTTCTGTGCTTTTGCTTCACGCTTGTTATGCTCATTTGTGAAAATGTATATGGAAGATACATAGATAATTATAATAAAACTGCATAGAGTATTGTAAATGTATAAGATATTCTCTCTGCCGGTATCAAAGCTGTAAGGTGCAACCCTGTTTGTGACTATGATACGCATGACTATGAACACAACAACATCAAAGGACGAAAGTATATATGGTATCGCTTTTCTGTTTGGTGCAAGGAAAAACGGAATAGGTATTATACACAGCATTATCTGCGTAAATCCTGCTGACCAGCCTATGTAATAAGCACCCATGCAGGCGTGTACTATTATCTCGCCAAGCACAAGGTAAGTAAATGACATTTTGCCTATCTTCTTAAAATGAAGCAGGAAATACATCACTGTATAGAATGCTACGCTGAAATAGTTATAATATACCATTTGGTATACTCCGAACCGATAAAACAGCACAAGATATATTATATGACCTAACAGCAGTATGATATCACCATAGCGATATATCTCATCTGCGGTGAACATTCCCGCAAAGAGGTTTATTTCTTTTTTTATTTTCATACATTTGTTTCTTTCTTTGATATTTGGTTTGATGTTATAAACAAAATCACTTTACTTTAACAGATATATTATATACTATTTTAAATGTTTTTGCAAGACTAAATTTGTACAAATTATCATGATGAATTTTGTAGGTGCTAGCCTAAAAAGTGCGAAAAATGGCACTTTTTTGTTGCTTTTCATAGAGCACATAAATCATATTATATTGATATGAACAATATGAAAAAATATAGTGAAAAAACTATTGCCGACAAGCCATGGACTATTGAAAAATCCTGATGGATATGTTATAATAATATTTATGAGTATTTTTTAAGAGGGTTTTATTATGCAGGGTTGTAAAAAGGTTGTTTCCATTCAGGATATATCAGGTCTTGGCCGGTGTTCGCTAACAGTGGTGATACCTGTGCTTTCCGCTATGGGTATTCAGGTGTGTCCTGTGCCTACGGCTGTGCTTTCGGCACATACCGGCTACAGCGAGTTTGTTATGAGAGATCTTACAGACTTTATGAAGCCTGCATTGGAACACTATAAAAAAATGGATATGAAATTTGACTGTGTGTACAGCGGGTTCCTGGCTTCAAGCGAGCAGATAGACCACTGCCTTGAGTTTTTCGAGGCTTTTCCTGACGCCCTGAAGGTCGTAGACCCTGTTATGGGTGACGGCGGAAAGGCATATAAGACCTACACAAAGGAGCTTTGCAGCCGTATGGTCGAGCTTGTAAAGGTGGCGGATATAATCACGCCTAACCTCACAGAGGCGGCTATACTTCTTGGTGAGGAATATCCTACGGCTTCAATGCGCAGCTCTGAGATAAAATCATGGCTTGTAAGGCTTTCAAAGCAGGGCGCAAAGATCGTTGTTATCACAAGCGTAAATCTTGCAGACGGCGGAATGTCAACTGTGGGCTATGATAAAGAAAATAACAGCTTTTGGAAAATAAAGAATGATTATGTTCCTGCACACTATTCAGGAACGGGAGATATGTTCACAAGTGTTCTTATTGGAGGACTTCTCAAGGGTGACAGCCTGCCTATCGCAATGAACAGGGCCACAGCGTTCACGGAGCTTACTGTCAAGACTACATACAGCTACCAGACCCCATGGACAGACGGTCTTATGCTGGAGGGTCAGCTTCCTTGGCTCACAAGCTATCAGGAGCTTAGGGACTATACGAATTTGTGATATCGGGAAGAGTGATCGCAGATGAACAGACTTAATATCGTGCTTGTAGAGCCGCAGATACCGCAGAACACAGGCAATATTTCAAGGACTTGTGCAGTGACAGGTGCGGCACTGCATCTTGTGAAGCCTTACGGCTTTGAGATAAGCGACAAAAAGCTAAAGCGTGCAGGGCTTGATTACTGGGATAAGCTTGAAATATACGAGTATGATAATATTGATGACTTTTTTTCTAAGAACAGCGGCGAGTTCTATTTCTTTACCACAAAGGGCAGAATGGTACACTCAGATGTGGATTATCCGCAGGATAGGGAAGTGTATATAATTTTCGGCAGAGAGGACAAGGGGCTGCCTGAGAAACTGCTTTATGAAAATCCCCAAAGCTGTGTGAGGATACCAATGAGGAAAACGCTCAGAAGCCTTAATCTGTCGAACTCAGTGGCGATAGCCTGCTATGAGGTGTTAAGACAGTGGGATTATCCTGACCTTGGCAGAGAGGGCAAGTTGACGCAATATACATGGGACGAATAAAATAAATAAAAAAAACGGAGGGTGAATTTATGGCAAAAATAAAATTTCTTACCGACTCAGCGAGCGATATCACTGAGGAGCTTGAAAAGAAGCTGGATATCCAGATAATGAATTTCAAGGTGGCAATGGGTGATGACAGCTACACATCAAGGATAGATTTCGACAACGAGAAATTCTACAAAATGCTTGACGATTTTGACGGCATACCTGTTACATCGCAGATAACAGCCTTTGAATATCAGGAAACTTTTGAGAAGCTCTACAGCGAGGGCTATACTGATGTTATAAACACTACCATAAACTCAAAAGGCTCGGCAACATACAACAACGCTGTTATGGCGGCAGAGGAGTTTTATTCCGCTCACCCTGAGGCAAAGGGCAAGTTCACTATATACAATATAGACGGCGAGAGCTACACAGGAGCGTATGGTTATGCAGTAGTTCAAGGCGCAATGAAAGCCACAAAGGACGTTCCTGCGGCTGATATCGTGGCATTTATGGAGGATTGGATAAAGAACTGCGTTATTTTCTTTGCACCATATACACTCAAATATGCAAAGAAGTCAGGAAGAATTCCGTCTGCGGCTGCTTTTGTGGGCGAGGTAATGGGTCTTAGACCTATCATGAGGATACATGACCATGCTATCGTTACAGAAACAAAGGTAAGAGGCGACAAGGCTATTGTGCCAAAGATACTTGACCTGACTGTAAAGGAAATGATACCGCAGACACCTTACTGCATCGTTTACGGCAATGACGAAAGCGTGAGAGATGAAATGGTGCAGGCTATGACGAAGAAGGTGGGCTATCCTCCTGCTGAGTGCTATCAGATAGGCGCGGCAATTGCAATAAACGCAGGTCCAAAGGTGACGGGCGTTATCTTTAAGGCACAGAACAAGTAAATTTGATATGGATATAAAAAGACGGACGTTTCGCTTTGAAACGCCCGTCTTTTGTCAGCTCATGTTGTTGTTATTTGTTCCTGCGTGATTTTCTGCCTGCAACTACAAGTCCGCTTCCAGCTATAACGAATGTAAGCAGTATACCGCTTACATTATTGCCTGTGTTAGGATTTGTGCTTCCTGCATTGTTCTTGGCAGGGGTCTTGCTGTCTGTGCTTGTGCCACTGTTATTGGAACTTGTGTCTTTGCTGTCTGAGTTTGTATCGCTGCTGTCAGAGCTTGTATCATTTGCCTTTGGTGTCATAGTCAGATCAGTGATGACCCACATAGTACCGTCAGAGCCGTCGCTCGTATCATTTTCATAGCGTTTGTAATTTACAAATTCGCCGTTGATTTTCAGCTTAGTATCAGGTCCGAATATGTAAGAGGTATTTTCACTTTCAACAAAACCAACAGCCGTCACATACACACCATAATAGTAAGTCTTTCCGGCTTCAAAAGCGGTGATCTTGTTTTCATAGATTTCGCTTCCCCACTCTGGCTCTGTAGAGATCAGACCGGTCTTGCTGTCAAGCTCCCACCACGCAGCTCGGAGCGCATAGTTTGCGCCGTCTGGCACATTGCCTGTAAACACGGGCTTGTCGCCGTCCTTGAAGTTGATGGTGGCGTCGTTGATCTCCACCACGTCAATAACTTTCACGGTGGACGGCGTCATGGTCAATACATTGCTGAACCAAATGGTTTCACCGCTATCATCCACATCGATCTGATCGGGTGTCAGGGTGATTTCTTCGCCGTTGATATAGAGCTTCGTGTTCTGATCGAAGCGGTAGCCCTCTTCCATGCCCAAATCGGAAATCTTGAAATATACGCCATAGGTATAGCTTTTGTCGGCTTCAAATTCCGTAATGAGCTTACCGTTATAGCGTTCGTTCCAGTAGTCGCTGGAGGTAATGCCATAACCGCTGCCGTCATTGGCGTCCCACCGCTGATGATCGGTGTCAACGATAGGGTCAATGACACCGGTGCTGAAAAGCGGTTTATCTCCGGTATTAAAGTTGATAATGGCATCAAGTCGGATCTCTTCAACAGCCTGACCGGGTCGCAGCTCTGTTCCATATTGAATGAGGCAGGTCTTCCCATCATCCATCACCATGACCCACGCGCTAGACGGCAGGCTTGCTCCATTCAGTGTAACATTTTCATTTTTCAAATTGCGATCGAAGGTATAGCCGTCCTTTGCCCGAAGTTTCACGGAATATATATACCTTCCGCCCTTTTCAAAGGTATTGAATCGAACATCGTCGTCCGAATAAACGCTTTCATCAGAATACCAGTAGCCAACCGTGTGCATGGTGTCGTCGGCGTCCTTTTCCCGATTTTTCCAGCATTCAAAGAGAATATCATATTTATCCTGATTAGTGCCTGTTCGCTTGGCCGATGCCTGCGGGGCATTGCCCGGCTGATAATCGAGCTTCACGTTTTCGATATCGATCATGTTAATACTGCTTAAAGTTGCCGCAGGCGTCCAATGTGCTTTTAGAGTAATATTCCCAGTGATCTTGGTATCAAAGGTATACTTTGCATCATTTAGATACCACCCAGCAAAATCATAGCCGTTCCTCTTCGGTTCATTTGGCTCGATCGCAGAAGTATTCAATACCTTTTGCTCTGACACTGCACTTCCGCCGTCTGAATCAAATGTCACTGTGAACTCATCAAAAGACCATGGAAATACACCACAGTTCTCGATCGTACCTCCAGAAATGACAACGATCGCCGTATTGTTTTTGCCATATACTGCATTGCCGAGACCTCCCAAGTCTACCTTGCAGTCCTTAATTGTGCCGCCGGTCATGGTGAAGCTGCCATTTTCGTATATGTTCACTGCACCGCCATTATTGCATGCAGAACAGTTTTCAATCGTTCCGCTGTTCATCACGAAGAAGCCGCCCTGCTTGACAAATACAGCACCGCCGTCGTCCTCCGCTCTGCAGTTGCTGATCGTACCATCGTTCATTGTAAATGTGCAGCCCATGCCTATATCCACAGCAGCGCCGTCATCACCTGCTTTGCAATCCTTAATAGTACCGCCGTTCATAACGAACTTGCCGTACTTGACCGGAGTTTCCGTTACACCAGTGTTGGATACATCCACTGCGCCGCCGTCTCCGTCGGCATCCGTGCAATTCACGATGCTGCCGCTCTCTAGAGTAAGCGTTCCGCCCTTGACTTCAAATCCGCAGTTCTTGTTCTGCCCATCGATCTTGCCATTTGTGCCGCTGTCCTTTACTGTTAGGTTTCCGCTGCTGCGCACCCGAATTATATCCTCATCTGTCGAGCTGCAGCTCAGGGTATATCCGTTGAGATCAAGAGTAACAGTGCGTTCCACATCTAGTTCCCAGGTGGTCTCAATGTTTCCGCCCAACTTGATCTCTGCAAATTCCGTATTTTCCAATGCCGACTTCAGTTCCGTTTCATTACTGACTGTAGAATTTTCAGCAAATGTCAACATAGACATTTGTGGTGCTGCCAAACATAGGGTAAGGATAAAAGCGGTTATTCTCCCTTGCAGTGATCGTTTTTTCATAATATACATCTCCTTTTGATATTATATTTTTTCTCATGTTCGTTATTATCCTATAAGCACACCTCCATTACTTTGTATTTTCCCTAATGTGATATCCTTTATCACATTATAACAAATCTATGAATAAATTTGTGATTTATTTCATAATAGTCATATGCCAATTCTGAAATTATATATCGTGGGGGACTTCCTTTTTTGATAAATATGATATATAATTAACGTAATACCATATGACAGCGGGAGGGATAGTTAAAATGAAGTTTTGCGAACAGCTTGGTAAGTATATAGAACAGCTTTCCTGCACGGCAAAGGAGCTTTGCGAGTTGTCAGGGATATCTCCCTCAACATTTAGCAGATACAGAAGCGGAGAGAGAATACCTGAGATAGACACTGTGGCGTTTGACGGGCTTTGCAACGCTCTTGAGGCTGTGGCAAGGGAAAAAGGCTATGGCGATATGACAAGGGAGAACATAAAAAGAGCCTTTCTTGACTGTGAAGATATCATACCTGCCGACAGAGAGTCTATGCGGCAAAATTTCAATACCCTTATCTCAGCCCTTGATATAAACATCAAGCGTATGTGCAAGGAGATAAATTATGATGTTTCCACCGTTTTCCGCATACGGAACGGTACTAGAAAGCCTGCCGACCCTGAACGCTTTGTCGCCGCAATAGCAGGCTTTACTGCAAGGGAGCTTAGAACTCCCACAGAGATATCAGCGGTCGCACAGCTTGTGGGCTGTAATGAAAGTGATATAGAGGATGTGTCACAGCGTTATGAAGTGATATGCAAATGGCTGTTCAGCGATCATGCCAGACAGAGCAGAGAGATAAAAAGCGGTGGAATTGAAAAGTTTCTTGATAAGCTTGATGAGTTTGACCTGAACGAATACATAAAGGCGATACGTTTTGATGAAATGAAAGTACCTGCATTGCCTTTTCAGCTTCCTGTGTCAAAAAGTTATTTTGGCATCAAGGAAATGATGGAAAGTGAGCTTGATTTTCTGAAAGCCACAGTCTTGTCACGTTCTAATGAGCCTGTGATAATGTACAGTGATATGCCTATGAAGGAAATGGCTGATGATCCCGAATTTCCGAAGAAGTGGATGTTCGGTATGGCTCTGATGCTTAAAAAGGGTCTGCACCTTTGTCAGATACATAATCTTGACCGTTCCTTAGATGATATGATGCTTGGTCTTGAAAGCTGGATACCGATGTATATGACGGGGCAGATAGCGCCTTACTATTTGAAAAACGTACAGAATAATGCTTTTTTGCATTTGCTGAAGGTATCAGGTGCGGCGGCTCTTTCAGGGGAAGCCGTGGCAGGCTTTCACAGCGAGGGCAGATATTATCTGACCAAGTCCAAAAAGGAGCTTGGATATTATCGTAAACGTGCCAATGATCTGCTTTCAAACGCCTGCCCGCTTATGGAGATATACCGAAGTGACAGGGAAAAAGATTTCAGCGATTTTCTCACTGCCGACTCTCACAGACGTGGCAGGCGCAGGAGTATTTTATCTGCTCTGCCTGTTTATACTATGGATAATGACCTGCTAAATAGTATACTTGACAGAAACGGCATTGACGACCGCCGGGGCAGAGATATAAAAGCTTATGTCAGCGAGCGTAAAAAGCGAGTTGAGAGCATACTGGAAACCATGACCATAGAGGACGAGATATGCTGTCTTTCCCGAGAGGAATTTGAAACACGTCCCCATGCCCTTGACCTGTCGGGTGTATTCTGTGCCAGTGATGTTCTTTACAGCTATGATGATTATTCTGCACATTTAAAAAGTACAGAACGCTATGCACAGACACATGAAAACTATAGACTTAAATATGCTAAGCGGCAGACCTTCTGCAATTTGCAAATACTGATCCATGAAGGTCAGTGGGCGATGATATCAAAGGGAAACGCGCCTGCTATACATTTTGTTATACGACACCCGAAGCTTCTCAGCGCCTTAGAGAATTTCATTCCGCCTGTTATAGAAGATCAATAAAATGCAGGATCATACTATCCCCTTGGTGTTCCTGACGAAAAAACGGACGCTTCCGATGGAAACGTCCGTTTTTATAGCCAAAAGAAATATATTCGGTTATTATTCTTCGTCCTTTGCGGCAAATCTGTTGAAGATAACTGCAAATATCGCAAAAATAACATATCCTGCGGCAATGACAGTGAGAATGTTCTTTGTCATTTCAACGCCTGTTGACGGATTTACTTTTGAGCTGTCAGCCTGCGATGAGACCTCGTCAACTATCTGCTGTATCTTTTCTGTTGCCTGTGATTCTGTAAGCTCCTGCGAACTGTCGCCCTCGCTTACTGTAGTAACAGCCGCACCGACATTTGCAGGCTGTCTGGCTGCTGTTGTGGTGGTGCTTTCAGGTTGTGTGCTTTCGTCAGCCTTTGGCTCTGTGCTTGCTGTTGTAGTAGTTGTGGTCGTTGTATCGTCAGCAGGCTTTGGTTCTGCCGCTGTGACCTTTGTAACGGCTGATGTGTCAACTGCTTCCTTGACAGGTGTTACTTCCACGGAAGCTATCTGAAAATCTGCATTTGCCTTTAAGTAATAAAGCTGTACGAAAACCTCGTCACTTGTTCTTGAAGGGTCAAGATCTGAGTATATCCACTGTGCTTCCTCGCCACCTGTGAGCTTCGTGCTCTGTGCAGACCAGCTTCCGTCAACCAACGCACCGACTGCACCGCTTGCGTTGCCTGATGACTTTACGTTGACCTTTACATTGTAATGCTGTGAATAGTCTGTTATGTAGTCAGAAAGCTTGAAACCGAACTGAAGGGAAGTTTCGCTGTTGAAGTCAGCGTCACCCTGCTTGTGTGTGAAAAGCGGTTCGGACTCAGGTTGTGCAGATGCTGCGGTTGTAGTGGTCTGAGTTTCGCTCTTTGCTGTTGTAGTCGTTGTGGTGGTTTCAGCAGGCTTTGTCGTAGTTGTTGTAACTTTCTCAGGCTTAGCCGTAGTTGTGGTAGTCGCTTCGGACTTGGTCGTAGTCTTTGCTGTAGTCGTCGTTGTAGTTGTGGTCGACTTTGATGTGGTTGTAGTAGCTTCAGCCTTAGATGAAGCAGTCGTAGTGGTCGTGGCAGGAGTTGTTGTGATCTCCTCCCCTGCACTGACAGTGAGCGGTGAACCCTCTGTAGGTGCTGAGTATGAAACTGACTTGTATCCACCGTCAGCTTCCGCCACCATTGTTTCAACCTCTACCCAATAGTTTATCTTGCCTGTTACGCCGTCCTTTACCTTGAAAGTCGCAAGGGCAAGGTCTGTTCTGTCCTTTATGTTAGAGCCTGTAAGGTTTGCACCGACTATTTTTATAGTGCCTGATGAAGCAACATAGTTGGTTATAACAGAGAATTTGCTTCCCACATTGTATGTACTCTCGCTCTCCTCATCGGTCGGCACATATACTGTTACCTTTGACGGGTCATAATGCAGGTCTATAGTGAAGCCTGCAACGCCTGTTTTATCAGGTTCAAGGCTCGCTTTTACGTTTATGCTGTCGCCTGCCTGTGCAAAGTTCTTGTCGCTTGTGAGCTTTATCTCGTTTCCGCCTGATGCACTAGCCACTGTGGAAACAATGCTCGTGAGCATAAGAAACGCTGTTGCCACCGACAGCGCCACCTTGTTTATTTTCAGTTTTTTCATTTGATACCTCCGTTGCAAAATCGTGTTTTTCTGTCAGTATTTTGCTCTTGATTAATTTTGTTTACTATTGTTTTGTCTTTAATTTGTAATATTTCATTATAAAATATTACAAGTTCTGTTACCTTTGTCGTAATAGGATTATATCACAATATAAAGTAACACGTCAATAGTCAAAACAGCGAAAATAAGCATATTTTTTTGGATATATTTATAATGAGAGCATTTGTGTCACAATATGTATGTACCGATCAACAGCAAAGCCACTAAATACGCTGTAATAAATCTGTAACTTTTAAGTGAAAGCTGTATTTTGCTAAATGTAAATTTTTTATGAATCAAAAAGACTGTTGACAAAGCACTGAGAAATGTACTATAATGAGGGTGAAGTTTTGTACTTGATACAGAAAAATGTACAAACCAATGTGTGTAAAAATAAGGACTTATACATAGGCGTGCCTTGTTGCGGTATTGCCTATATCTTCTGAGGTGAACGAGTTGATAAAAAAGATTATTTCATATATCCTGTCATTTGCTGTTGCAGCGTCAATGGCGGCTTCATGTTTGACAGCTTCAGCGGCAAATATGACGGGAAGCTGTACGGCAGACGTTCTGAATGTTCGCAGCGGTGCAGGCACAGGCTATTCTAAAACAGGCACAGTAAGCTATGGCGACAGCCTGACTATACTTTCCGAAACCACCGACTCAAGCGGTGCGAAATGGTATAAGATATCATGCGGCAATGTGACGGGCTATGTTTCGGCGGCATATGTTCAGCTGACATCAAGCGGTTCGCAGAGCAGTTCTGACGCTGATTTTGAGAGCTATATGACAAAGCAGGGCTTTCCTGAAAGCTATAAACCATATCTGCGAAAGCTCCATGAACAGCACCCAAAGTGGATATTTACCGCACAGAAGCTTGGCGTGAATTGGAACACTGCGTTAAAGGAAGAATGTGTTGTGGGCAGAAACCTTGTCCACTCGTCGGCACTGGCTTCATGGAAGTCAATGGAAAAGGGTGCATATGATTTTAACGGCGGTTATTGGTATGGGCTTGACGGCTCGTGGGTGGCGGCTTCAAAAGAGATAATAATGTATTATATGGATCCGAGAAATTTTCTCAACGATACATACATTTTCATGTTTGAAAATCAGTCATATGATCCTTCTTATCAGACGGAAAGCGGTGTAAAAACTATTCTTGCAGACACTTTTATGAGCGGAAGCTACACTTGTCCTGACACAAAGAAAAAGTATACATATTCGCAGACCTTTATGGACGCTGCAAAGAAATCGGGCGTTTCACCTTATCACCTTGCTTCAAGGTGCAGGAACGAGCAGGGCGTAAATGGTGCGCCGCAATCCCTTGGTACTGTGAAAGGCTATGAGAATTATTTCAACTTTTTTGACATTCAGGCTTATGCCACATCTACAATGACAGCCGCAGAAATGGGCTGTAAGTATGCAAAAACTACTAATCCGACTTATCTTCTTCCTTGGACAAATCAGTACAAGTCCATAGTGGGCGGCTCGATATTCTTAGGCACAGGCTACATAACAAAGGGTCAGGATACCCTTTATCTGCAAAAATTTGATATGGTAGACGGCGGAAACGGGCTTTATTACCACCAGTATATGACCTGCGTTTTCGGTCAGGCGAATGAAGCCATAAGCCTAAAAAACGCCTATTCTCAGGATATTTTGAACAGCGCAATGGAGTTCAAGATACCTGTTTACAACAATATGCCTGATAAACTTTGCCCAAAGCCTACAAGCAGTGGGGATAACAACAATTATCTTAAATCTCTCAGCGTTTCAGGCACGAGCATTTCACCAAAATTCGATAAGTTCACCGCAAGCTATACTGCCAAAGTCAATGCGGAGGTTTCTTCTGTTACTGTGAACGCAAATCCGCTGGGCAAAAGTGCAAAGGTGTCTGGAAAGGGCAAGGTAAGCCTTAAAACCGGCGAAAACACTGTCAAGGTCACCTGCACGGCGGCAAGCGGTGTAAAACGGACGTACACCATAAAAATAACAAGAAAAGCCGCTTCACAGACCCTGCAGCAGGGAGATGTGAATGGTGACAAGTATCTGACAGTTGTGGACGCTTTGCTCATGCTGCGTTACAATGCAGGCAAGACGCAGCTTGATCCCGCTCAGCTAAAGCGTGCGGATATGAACGGTGATGGAAAGGTCGATGTTATCGACGCTCTTACGCTGCTGAAAAAGATAAGTCAGAGTTAAAAATGCAAAAAACAGGAGCGTTACCACCATGGTACGCTCCTGCATAAGGGCTATTTCATCATCATTGAAATGCCGTCCATTACGTCACCGATAGCTCTGATAGCACGTCCTGTGCGGCTTTTGAGCATTTTCTTTTCGCTTGATGTCGCCTCTGTGACTGCATAAGCCACTGTTCCTGCGGCTATCGCCATTGAAACGCCTGTTATCATTGACTTCATCTTCATTGCTGTTTCCTCCTTTTTTTCTTTGTAATATTATTTTTCGCAGAAAGATAACAGCTATGCCATGCAAATGAAGTCAAGAGGGCTGACGGTATTTTCCCGTGAATGTTAGTATTTTGTGATGTTGTGAAAGATATTTCAGTTGATACGCAGTGCTATTGTTTAAAATGTGATTAAAATTTTCGCATTTTATATGTAAATGTAAAAGAGATATGTTCATATCTCAAACGTTTAGTATAAATATTATTCATAGATATATAATAAATATGTATTTGCATTAACATCAAAATAGTGGTATAATAAATGGGTATAAAAAATAAAGGATCTTGGTATGCTCTGAGATCTGATAGTAAGGAGTAATATTAAATGGGTATGACAATGACTCAGAAAATTCTGGCAGCCCACGCAGGTCTTGACGAAGTCAAGGCAGGTCAGCTTATAATGGCGAACCTTGACCTGGTTCTCGGCAACGACGTTACGTCACCTGTGGCTATAAACGAGTTCAATAAAGCGGGCTTCACAGATGTTTTCGATAAGAATAAGGTCACAATGGTCATGGATCACTTTGCACCTAACAAGGATATCAAATCCGCTACACAGTGCAAGACCTGCCGTGATTTTGCTTCAAAGTATGACATAAAGAATTATTTCGACGTTGGCGATATGGGCATTGAACACGCTCTGCTTCCTGAAAAAGGACTTGTCGCTCCAGGCGACTGTGTTATCGGTGCTGACTCACATACTTGTACATATGGTGCACTTGGCGCATTTTCAACAGGTATCGGCTCAACAGATATGTGTGCAGGCATGGCAAAGGGAAAGACTTGGTTCAAAGTCCCTGCCGCTATCAAGTTCAATATCGTAGGCAAGCTTCCAAAGTATAGTGCCGCTAAGGACGTTATACTTCATATAATCGGCATGATAGGCGTTGACGGCGCACTTTACAAGTCTATGGAATTTTCAGGCGAGGGTCTGAAAAACCTTTCCATGGAGGACAGACTTTGCATGGCTAACATGGCTATCGAAGCAGGTGCAAAAAACGGCATATTTGCGGTTGACGATGTTACACTTGATTACATCAAGGATAAGGTAGACAGAGAGTATAAGATATACAAGGCTGACGATGACGCTGAGTATGAGGCTGAATATACTATCGACCTCAGCCAGATAAAGCCTACAGTCGCTTTCCCACATCTACCTGAGAATGCAAGAACATTTGACGATATCCCGGAGGTCAAGATAGATCAGGTGGTCATCGGTTCATGTACGAACGGCAGGATAGAGGATCTGAGATGTGCCGCTGAGATACTTGACGGCAAAAAGGTGGCAAAGAACGTTAGATGTATCGTTATCCCTGCCACACAGAAGGTATATATGCAGGCCATGAAAGAAGGTCTGCTGGAGATATTCATAAATGCAGGCTGTGCGGTTTCTACACCTACCTGCGGTCCATGTCTTGGCGGACATATGGGTATTCTTGCAAAGGGCGAAAGAGCCGTTGCAACAACAAACAGAAATTTCGTGGGACGTATGGGTCACCCAGAATCAGAGGTTTATCTGGCTTCACCTTACGTTGCCGCCGCTTCAGCTGTGACAGGCAAGATCTCACAGCCGTCGGAAGTTATGTGATATTCGGGGAGAAAATCAGCTGACAGATCTTGCGTTGGGGGAATAATTGATATGCGGCATGACCGCATATACGACTTGGGAGCGAGAACAGATGAAAAATTATCTTAGGGAAATATTCTCCGATATACTTCTTAGTATTGTTACAAAGAAGTACGGAACTTCACTAAATGACTATCAGCGTGAGGAGAAGGCTGACGAGATCATTCAGGAACTCCATGACAAAAATACATTTACCGTGGAAATGACGCAGGCTCTTATTGACAAGAAGGGCTTCAATACCTTTTATACCTCCAATATCGGGGGTACACCTGTGTATGCTCTCGTTAAAGAGGGAATGTTCCACAAGGTAAAGATCTGCTATTTTATTACAAGAAACAAGGATACTATAGACGGCCCGTATCTTGAAAAGATATATGAAGAGCTTAGAAAACAGGCGATAGGAGAAAATATATTCCATTCGTCAGAGTTCAAGCAGGGCTGATAAAGTTTGACGAAAGGGGTTTTCATAATGAAAGCTTGCGGAAAAGTACATAAATACGGGGATAACGTAGACACAGACGTTATTATCCCTGCAAGATACCTCAACACACCTGATATGCAGGAGCTTGCACAGCACTGCATGGAGGATATTGACGTTGACTTTGCAAAGAACGTTCAGAAGGGCGATATAATGGTAGCAAAGAGCAACTTCGGCTGCGGTTCATCAAGAGAGCATGCGCCTGCTGCTATCAAGGCGAGCGGGATATCATGCGTTATAGCAAAGACATTCGCAAGAATATTCTACAGAAACGCTATAAATATCGGACTTCCTATCATCGAGTGCGAGGAAGCTGCCGAGAAGATAGATAACGGTGACGAGGTGGAGATAGATTTCGACAGTGGTGTTATCACAAACAAGACCAAGAATGAGACTTATCAGGGTCAGTCATTCCCTGAGTTTCTTATCAATATCATCAACAGCAATGGTCTTCTTAACTCACTTAAATAAGATATTTTGAAGCTTTAAGGGGGATCTCTCAAAAGGGGTCGCCCTTGAACTGTTTCTATGAAGGGGTGAAGCTATGAAAGCTAAAAAGCTATTTGCGGCACTTGCAGCAGGGGTAATGCTGGTGTGCAGCGCAGGCTGCTCGAAAGAAGAGGAGAGCAGCAGTAAATTTGAATACAGCAGCAAGGATTTTCTGCCTTTTATGGTAATGGTGGACGGCAGCAAGATAGACCTGACCCTAAGCTCTGCAGAGATAAACAGAAAGCTTGGCGGCAGTTTTGCAAGGGGAACTGCTTCAAACAGCAGTATAGTGCTTGTGGAAAAGGACGAAAAGACCGATAAAAAAGGCGTTACAACAAAGACCTTTGCCTGCAATAAGCCTGAGATAAATGGTGCTGGATTCTCCACTTTCAACGGACTTTGGGCGAATATAGACGAAGCAAGCATAGACAGCACTGTTTCACCCAACAGCATAAAGGTCAAAGGCTCTGACGGTTTGTCTTACTACTGGTCATATTATATGGACGGCGAGGAGATAGACTATAGTCAGGTGAACTTTGACGGCACTGATACGGCGGACAGTTATATGCAGTATCAGCTCAAAGGCATGGCTGCTGACGATTATTGCAAAAAGAAGCTTATTGACGGCGAGTGTTCGGTCTATACAGGCATTTTGTTCATGACAGCCGAAAAACAGAGCTATTCCTGCGAGATAAGCGTTTCGACTTTAAATTCTGAGGAGGAAAAATAACATGGAAAAGAAAATAACAGTTATAAAGGGCGACGGGATAGGCCCTGAAATAGTAACAGAAGCACAGAAGGTCCTCGACAAGGTTGCTGAAAAGTTCGGTCATAAGTTTGTCTATACTGATATTCTTATGGGCGGCTGTTCTATAGATAAATATGGCGTTCCGCTTACAGACGAGGCTGTCGAGATAGCAAAGAACTCAGACGCAGTTCTGCTTGGCTCTATCGGCGGAAATACTTCCACTTCACCATGGTATAAGCTTGCCCCGAACCTCAGACCTGAAGCCGGACTTCTGAAAATAAGAAAAGAGCTTGGTCTGTTCGCTAACCTGCGTCCTGCAAATCTTTATCCTGAGCTTAGAGAAGCTTGCCCTCTTAAGGACGATATAATCGGCGACGGCTTTGACATGATGATAATGAGAGAGCTTACAGGCGGTCTGTATTTTGGTGCAAGAAAGACAGAGAACGTTGACGGCGTTGAAACTGCCGTTGATACTCTTACATATAACGAGAACGAGATAAGAAGAATTGCTATCCGTGGCTTTGACATCGCCATGAAGAGAAGAAAGAAAGTTACAAGCGTTGATAAGGCTAACGTTCTCGATTCTTCAAGACTTTGGAGAAAGGTAGTAAACGAGGTAGCTAAGGATTATCCAGAAGTCGAGCTTGAGCATATGCTCGTTGACAACTGCGCAATGCAGCTTGTAAGAGATCCTAAGCAGTTTGACGTTATCCTTACAGAGAATATGTTCGGCGATATCCTTTCAGACGAAGCCGCTATGATATCAGGCTCACTTGGTATGCTGGCTTCCGCTTCACTGAATGACACAAAGTTCGGTATGTATGAGCCTAGCCACGGCTCTGCACCTGATATCGCAGGACAGGATAAGGCTAACCCTATCGCAACTATCCTTTCAGCTTCAATGCTTCTGAGATTTTCTTTCGATATGGATAAGGAAGCAGACGCTATCGACAATGCTGTCAAGAAAGTCCTTGAAGCAGGCTACAGAACAGGGGATATCATGTCAGAGGACATGAAGCTCGTTGGCTGTAAGGAAATGGGCAGTCTTGTTGCAGATATGATATAACAGCACGATACCAGTTTTCAGACGGTGATAATAAATGTATTATTATATTTTCGGAATAACAGACAAGGGAAATTACCGTGAACAGAATGAGGACTGCATTTTAATAGACCACGAGGTCATCAACAGCGGCAGCTATGAATCAACTGTCGCTGCTCCTTTTATTGCAGCCGTTTGCGACGGCGTTGGTGGAGAAAATGCAGGAGAGGTCGCCTCGGAGCTTTGTTTAAGGCATCTTTCCATTCTTGAATATAATTCAGGGGTGGATATGAAAAGAACGCTTATTGATGTTCACAACAAAATAAAAAAGCAGGGCGTAAGGGCTGAAAACGCTGCAAATATGCAGACCACCCTGTGTTGCCTTGCAGTGGACGAGGAAAGCAGAGCAATGTGCATAAACGTTGGCGACAGCAGAATGTACCGCTATGTGAACGGCACTATCAGACAGATATCCGTTGACCAATCCTATGCACGATATATGTATGAGCATGGCAGGATAGAAGATGTGTCAGAGCTTGAGCCACAGTATCAGAATGCCATAATATCTTCTATCGGCAGCACTCTCAATGAACCTGATGTGGCACAAACACCATTAGTGGCTGATTTTGGCAAAGAACCTGACGATATGATAATCATAGTGTCAGACGGCGTGTCGGATTACGTTTCTGAGGAAGAAATGGTGGTGGGGCTTGGTCTTGACCTTTCTGTTTCTGAAAAGCTAGGCGCTATAATGGAGCTTGCTCTCACAAACGGCGGAACTGACAATGTTTCCGTTGTGGGCATAAAGCCTTATCTTGACGATCATGAGCTTAAAACGCTCACAGCAAAAAAGGCTGTGGAAAAGACAGTGAGCGTGCAGGATATGCTTGAAAGTCAGAAGCCTGAAAAGGCGGAAGATGTAGAGGAAAAGAAGCCTGACGAGCAGGCAAAGCTTTTCTCTGATACGGTGGACGAGCTTATGAGCCAAATGAATGAAAGTATTGACTTTTTAAAGCAGATATAGTATAATCATATATTGATATATTTTTATGATTTTAGATGTATTTTGTAATTTGGAGGAAATAAAAAATGTTGAAAGAGTTACGTGGCTCAGACGTTATAATTGAATGTTTGCTGGAGCAGGGCGTCGATACAGTGTTCGGCTATCCGGGCGGAGCAGTTCTAAACATATATGACTCGCTGTATAAATATTCTGATAAGATACACCATGTTATCACCGCCCATGAGCAGGCTGCCTGCCATGCGGCTGACGGATATTCAAGAACAACAGGCAGAACGGGCGTTGTTATCGCAACTTCAGGTCCAGGTGCTACGAACCTTGTAACAGGTATCGCCACAGCTTATATGGATTCTATCCCTATGGTGGCTATCACAGGAAACGTAACAAGAGATCTGCTTGGTCTTGACTCTTTTCAGGAGGTAGATATCTGCGGGATAACAATGCCTATCACAAAGCATAACTACATTGTGAAAGATCCTGCGGAGCTTGCTGACATTATCAGAGAAGCTTTCTATATTGCAAACGAGGGAAGAAAGGGTCCTGTTCTTATAGATATACCAAAGGATATCACAGGCGCACTTATGGTCTATGAGAAGAAAGAGCCTAAGAAGGTAGTAAATCACAATCCTGAGGGCATAAACGATGAGATAGCTGCTGCGGCAGAGCTTATAAAGAATGCTGAGAAGCCTTTTATTTACGCAGGCGGCGGAGTTGTTTCTGCTGACGCAACAGAAGAAATGGCTGAGTTCGTAAGAAAAGTGGACGCACCTGTTTCATTGTCACTTATGGGTCAGTGCGCACTTGACAATACTAAGGACTGCTATATCGGTATGCTTGGTATGCACGGCACAAAGACAGCCGCTATGACGCTCAGCGAATGTGACCTTATGATAGTTCTTGGCTCGAGATTTTCCGACAGAGTTCTCTGCAACGCTAAGACATTTGCAAAAGATAAGAAGATCATACATATTGATATAGACCCTGCCGAGATAGGCAAGAATATTGACGTTTACAGCCATGTTACTGGGGACGTTAAGTATATCCTTGCAAAGCTTTGCGAGCTGCTTCCTGATATGAAGCACGAGGCTTGGATGAATACTGTTATGGATTGGAAAAAGCAGTATGCACTGAGAATGGTGCCCATCGAGAGCGAGGACGAGGTGCTTCCGCAGGACGTTATCGAAGAGCTTGACAGACTTACAGACGGCAAGGCTATCATCTCCACAGAAGTTGGTCAGCACCAGATGTGGGCTGCACAGTATTATAACTTCAAGTGTCCAAGAAGCTTTGCTTCAAGCGGTGGACTTGGTACAATGGGCTACGGCTTTGGCGCAGGAATGGGCGCAAAGGTGGGCAACCCTGACAGAACTGTAGTAAACATCGCAGGCGACGGAAGCTTCTTCATGAACTGCAACGAGCTTTCTTCACTTGCAAAGCATAAGATACCGCTTATTGAGCTTGTTTTCGAGAACGACGTTCTCGGAATGGTAAGACAGTGGCAAAGACTTTTCTACGGCAAGAGATTTTCTCAGACTAACATTGAAAGAGGAACAGACCTTATGAAGCTTGCCGACGCATTTGGCGTTGAGGGCGTAAGGATAACAAAGAAATCCGAGATAAAGCCAATGCTTGAAAAGGCACTCAAATGCGGTAAGCCTTGCCTTGTGGACGTTATCATCAACAAGGATATAAACGTTCTTCCAATGGTACCTGCCGGCGCAGACGTTTCACAGCCGATAATGAATATCGAACTTGATTAAGAAATCGAAATATAGGGGGTAATAAAATGGTAAAATATCCAAATGCCGCAAGCGGTATCAAAAAGGTGTTTCTGGCAAAGATCATAGGTGTTATAGGAGTTCCGCTTGCTTTTATACCGGGGATAGGCGCACTTCTTTTGATGACTTGTACCGTAGCCGCAACTATTTTCAACGTATGGGGAATACTTGAAGCTTCAAAAGACCATAATGGTTATCAGACAGCTCTTGTTTTCACAGTGGCTGATCTTATCTTTTCAATAGTTGACACATTTATTGACAATAATGCGATATCAAGTGTTCTGAGTTTTGCTGGCAATGTAATGAACATAGCGGTGCTTTATTATATCTGCAAATCAACAGGCGACCTGCTCAGGGACGTGAAGAACTACGGCCTTGCAAACAAGGGCGACCATGTGTGGAATGTAAACAAGACCTGCCTTATTGTCATGGCAGTGTGCCTTGTTGTTGCGTTTATCCCGATACTGAACATTCTCGCCGCATTTACAACATTGGTGGTGCTTGTTGTAACTATCTATGCGTCTGTGGTATATCTGATCTATCTCTATCAGAGCGGACAGTATCTCAGCCTTAACACTAATTTCTAAGCGATTTGAGAGCTGTACGGCAAAGGCTGTACAGCTCGTTTTTGTAAGGAGAAACTAATGAAATTCACAAAAAAATTCAAAGAAAATGCAGCCCTTGTGGTTCTTGGCGTAGTGCTTTTTTGGGGATTGACCAACTATGATAAGTTTTTTAGACTTCTGGGCGTAATGATCGGGGTCTTGAAGCCTGTTATATTTGGCTGTATAATCGCATTTATCCTGAATGTGCCAATGTCAGGCATTGAAAAGAGGCTTTTTAAGAAGCCTAAAAAAGAGAAATATGCCAAAACTGTGGAAACGCTGAAAAGACCATGCTCGATAGTGCTGACCTTTCTGCTTTGCCTAGGCGTTGTTGCACTTGTGTGCTGGCTTATTATCCCTGCACTCATAAAGACTTTCTCTCAGCTTTCAGACGATATCCCTGTGCTTATTTCAAATATTTCCAACAAGCTCAACAATTCCCCTGAGATAGCAGGGTGGCTTGACAGAATGAATATAAGCACTGCTGATATTATCGATAAGGTTACAAGCTGGCTGAAAGACGGCGTTGTGATCTTGAACACACTCAGTTCAACAGTAAGCTTTGTGACAGATCTTTTCTCAGGTCTTGTGAACTTCTTCTTGGGAATATGCTTTGCGGTCTATATGCTTGCCGCAAAAGAGCGGCTCAAAGACCTGTGCAAGCGCATAAGCTGTGCTTTTCTCAGCAATCGTATCACCGACCGCATAAGCCGTATATGCCGTCGCTCTATCGACACTTTTGCGAACTTTCTTGTGGGTCAGACCACGGAAGCCATTATCCTCGGCTCACTTTGCGGTATTGGTATGGCTATCTTCCGCTTCCCGAATGCGGTGCTTATTGCCATACTCGTTGCCTGCACTGCACTTATCCCTATTGTGGGAGCTTTTCTTGGCTATGTGGTGGGCTTCCTGCTTATATGCGTGACGGATTTCAAGCAGGCTGTGCTGTTTTTGTTGTTCATGTTCATTATTCAGGCTATTGAGGGCAATCTTATCTATCCAAAGGTGGTAGGAAACTCGGTTGGTCTGCCATCGCTATGGACACTTTTCGCTATCACCATAGGCGGAAACCTCTTCGGCATATTCGGAATGTTCATCGCTGTTCCTGTGTTCTCTGTTATATACTGCACTTTTGGAGAGGTAGTCAACTACAGAAATGAAAAGAGAGCTGTCAAGGTGGAGGATATATCATAATAAAATAGTCCGTACAAAAAAAGGCTGCACAGTTTCGTGCAAACTTGAGCTTATTGACAACGTTCTAAATAAGCGGGACGTCGAGGGCGCCGTCCCCTACAATTTATGTAAATACGCTGTTCATATGTAGGGGGCGACCTCAGGTCACCCCTTTATTATAGTTCTTCGACACACAAAAAAGGCTGCACAATTTCGTGCAGCCTTTCGCTATTTACGTTATTTTGTTATTTTACATAGCTTACATGAAGCAGTTCATGCTCTCTGCCCTTGAGGATACCCTCGTAAAGCTTATCCATAAGCGGATTTTCTTCTGAACGTTTCAAAGTGCAAAGCTTGTCAGCATTGTAAAGATTAACACTGCGCTCTTTCTTCTCGTCGATAGTAGCCTTTGGCTGACCAGCGCCGCCTATACAGCCGTTCGGACAAGCCATAACTTCGATAAGGTCGAAATGCTCGCCAGCTTTCATTCTGTTCATTATGACTTCAACATTGCGAAGTCCGTTTACAACGCAGACCTTGATAGCCTTGTCGCCAAGAGGTACTTCAAGCTCCTTTATGCCCTCGAAGCCTCTTACGCCCTCGAATGCAAGATTTCTCAGGGAAGCAAGTGACTTGTCTGTGGAAACACGTCTGATAACTGCTTCTGTTACACCGCCTGTTACACCAAAGATAACACCTGCGCCTGTCATAGTGCCGAACGGCATATCAACAGCTTCCGGCTCTATTTCGTTGAACACGATACCGGCTTCTTTTATCATCATGATAAGCTCCTGAGTTGTGATGACAAAATCAACCAACGGTTTGCCGTTCTCGTCCTTGAACTCATCTCTTGCGGCTTCTCCCTTTTTAGCAGTGCAAGGCATAACAGCAACAGAAAGTATCTTCTTGCCCTCGCCCTTGAACTTCTCGTTTATTACGGAAGCGAACATCTGCATTGGTGAGCGGCAAGTGGAAATGTTAGGCAGTATCTCAGGATACTCGTTCTCAGCATACTTTATCCATGCAGGACAGCATGATGTGAACAGCGGGAGCTTTCCGCCGTTTGCAAGCCTGTCTGCAAACTCCTTTGACTCCTCCATAACAGTGAGGTCTGCGGCTGTAGATGTGTCAAAAATGTAGTTGAAGCCTATTCTTCTAAGTGCTGCAACTATCTTGCCCATAACGTTCTCACCGTTGTAGCCGAACTCTTTTGCCACTGCAACTCTTACAGCCGGAGCTACCTGAGCCACTGCAATAGTGTCCTCCTGATTAAGCTCTTTCCAAAGCCTGTGGCTGTCGTTCTTTATGATTATAGCGCCTGTTGGACAGACTGCCGCACACTGACCGCAGCCAACGCAGTTTGAATCGCCTATAGGCTTGTCAAATGAGCAGGCTACCTTCATTTTTGAACCTCTGAATGCAAAATCTATTGCACCAACGTTCTGTACTTCGTTGCACACTCTTACACAGTCACCGCAGAGGATACACTTGTTGGCGTCCCTGGTGATAGATACAGAAGAATCATCGATACAAGGCTTGGACTTTGGATTGTCAAAACGTACCCTGTGGATATCAAATCTTGCGGCAAGCTCCTGCAATTTGCACTTGCCGTTTTTATCGCAGGTCGTACATTCGCCGCAGTGATTTGAAAGAAGAAGTTCCAATATCATCTTGCGGTATTTTCTAAGCCTTGGTGTGTTTGTGTATATCTCCATACCGTTTCTCGGAGGAGTTGAGCAAGCGGCTTCCATGCCGCCCCACTTGTTTTCCACCATGCACATTCTGCAAGCACCGTATACTGAAAGCTCAGAATAGTAACAGAATGTAGGAAGCTCGATTCCTGCCTTTCTGATAAGCTCAAGCAGATTTTTTTCACCGTTTATAGCAACGGGGATATTGTCGATTATCATAAACTCTTTATTCATAGCTAAAATTAAACCTCCTTGACAGCTTTGAAATGGCAGTTGGAAATACAAGCTCCGCACTTTATGCACTTAGAGGTGTCGATCTTGAACGGCTTTTTGATCTCACCGCTGATCGCACCCACAGGACAGACTCTTGAACACTTTGAACAGCCCTTGCATATCTCAGGGTCGATCTGATATGTCACAAGCTTCTTGCAGTTGCCTGATGGACACTTCTTATCTCTTATGTGAGCTTCATATTCCTCACGGAAGTTCTTTATTGTAGATACAACAGGGAATGCAGCCGTCTTTCCAAGACCGCAGAGAGCAGTTGAGGAGATAGTGTCGGCAAGCTCAAGAAGCAGTTCTATATCTCCCTCCTGACCGTTACCGTTTACGATACGCTCAAGTATCTCAAGCATTCTCTTTGTACCCTCACGGCACGGAACGCACTTTCCGCAGGACTCGTTCTGGGTGAAATTCATGAAAAATCTTGCAACTTCTACCATACAGGACTTATCGTCCATAACAACAAGTCCGCCTGAGCCGATCATAGCACCGACTTTTTTCAGCGAGTCAAAGTCAAGCTGGATATCGAGGTTAGGTGTAACAAGACAGCCGCCCGACGGACCGCCTATCTGAACAGCCTTGAACTTTCCGTCACCTCTCATGCCGCCGCCGATATCGAATATTACCTTTCTGAGAGAAGTTCCCATTGGCACTTCTATAAGACCGGTGTTCGAGATGTTGCCAGTAAGAGCGAAAGCCTTTGTTCCAGGGGAGTTCTCAGGGCCTATGCTCCTGAACCATTTTGCACCGTTGTTGATGATAACAGGCACGTTAGCAAGAGTTTCAACGTTGTTGAGAACTGTAGGCTCGTTGAAAAGACCGTGTTCAACAGTTCTTGGCGGCTTAACTCTAGGCATACCACGCTTGCCCTCGATGGAAGCCGTCAGGGCAGAGCCTTCACCGCAAACAAATGCGCCTGCACCACGGTTTATATGTATTCTGAATGAGTAATCTGTGCCGAGTATATTGTCACCAAGCAGACCAAACTGCTCAGCCTGTGCGATCGCACCTTTAAGACGTGATACTGCCAGCGGATATTCCGCACGAACGTAGATATATCCCTCTTTCGCGCCTGTTGCGATACCGGCTATCATCATGCCTTCAAGAAGCCTGTGTGGGTCGCCCTCCATGATAGAACGATCCATAAATGCGCCAGGGTCGCCCTCGTCACCATTGCAGACTATGTATTTTGTAGGGCTTTTCTGCTTTGCAACGCTTGTCCACTTTCTGCCAAGAGGGAATCCTCCGCCTCCACGTCCACGAAGATTAGATTCTGTCATTTCGTTGAGGATATCCTCAGGTGACATATTGAGAAGTGCCTTTTCAAAGGCTCTGTAGCCGCCTATAGCAAGATATTCCTTTATGGAAGTAGCGTCAATGTGACCGCAGTGTTCAAGGACGATACGCTGCTGCATCTTATAGAATGGTATTTCTGACTGCTGGCGATATATTTCACCGTTTTTCTTGTAGCACAGTCTTTCAACGCACTCGCCATTGCAGATAGTCTTGTCAACTATCTCGTCAACATCGTCAAGCTTTACCTTAGTGTAAAGCCAGCCCTCCGGCTCTATTCTAACAAGTGGACCCATTTCGCAGAAGCCGTGACAGCCGCTTCTTTTTACGCCGATAGCGCCATCGTGGATATCATCATCATGTGGCTCGTCAGCAAGTGCCACCACGCACTCCAATCCCTTTGCGGAGATAGTTTCTATAAGCTTCTGGTATATGTTCAGCGAACCGCCTGCAACACAGCCTGTACCTGCGCAAACAAGCACTTTTCTAGCCTGCTTGTCAACAAGCTTACCATACTGTTCACGAGCGTTGTCAAGATCGTATTTCGTTTTCAGCAGCATATTATTCAGCCTCCTTTTCTCTCAGTTCCTTAAGCAGAGCCGCAGCCTTGTCAGGATTCATCTCAGGGTGAACAACATCATTCACAGTGAGAACAGGGGCAAGTCCACAAGCACCAAGACATGAAACAGTTTCCACTGTGAACATCAGGTCGTCAGTGGTGGTTTTCTTCTCGCTAAGACCAAGTTCTCCTCTGAGATATTCGAGAATAGGTATAGATTTTCTTACATGACAGGCAGTGCCGTCACAACATTTGATAACGTATTTGCCCTTTGGCTCGAGAGAAAAATTCTCATAAAAGGTCGCAACGCTGTATATTCTTGCTTCGCCTGTGCCAAGCTTTTTTGCAAGATATGGAAATATTTCCTTTGGAAGATAGTGATATATCTCCTGAATATCCTGCAATATGGCTATGACCGCTGTTTTTTCATGATTTTCAAGAATTTTGTCGATCGGTGAATAATCAAATTCTTTTGTCATAAAATTTCCTCCATATAATTAAAGTTAAATTTGATTACAAAGTCAATAATCAAGACATACTGTCAACTATAATTATATACTATATGACACAAAATGAATAATGTTTTTATTTACATGGGATATATATAATTAGAATAAGCATTGACTAACTTGTAGAAATACACATAAACGAAAACGTTTATATAGTTATAATGCATAAAAAATCGAGCCATTTCTCAATGACTCGACCTGCTGATACTATTTGATAAACTGAATTAATTATAAAAAATCATAGCCGTTTGTTTCATTAGATATACCTAACATTTCGTATATTATGTTAAGCCTTGCGAATACTTATCTCTCCCGAGGAGATATATTCTTCTCTGCCGTCCTCATACCTGACGTGCAGGCGGCAGTCCTCATCAGCCCCAAGCATTGTGGCAGGAGTTTTTTCGCTTCCTCTTATGACGTTTATCTTCTCGCCTACCCAAAGCAAGCGTTTTCTGTATTCCGGGTAAAAGCTGTTTTCTTCAAAGCTGTCATAAAGACGCATGAAATTGTTTATTATCTCTGCGGCTATCCTGTTTCGCATATCGCTTTTTCTTTCGTGGAATATCGGTCCTGCGATATCTCTTATTGCCTCAGGAAAACCGCCTTCCGGCTCGTAGGTGTTCACACCGATACCAAGCACAGCGTAGTCAAGTCCGCCGCTTTCCATGCTGAAAGAAGCCTCCGTGAGTATTCCGCATATCTTCCTGCTGTTTATGTATATGTCGTTCACCCACTTTATGTCAGGCTTCTGATCGCTGACCTTTTCCACTGCAAGGGCAACAGACACCGCAGCGGCGGTGGTTATCTTAACAGCGTCAGCCGCAGCCATGTCAGGGCGGAGAAGAATGCTCATGTAAAGTCCCGAATCAGATGGCGAGAAGAAAGAACGTCCAAGCCTTCCACGCCCCTGCGTCTGCATACCTGCAATGACTATCCTGCCCTCGGGCACACCCTGATTTGCATAGTCTTTGAGTACCAGATTAGTGGAGCTTACTTCCTTGTATACCTCTATTTCAAGCCCCTGACGGTCAGGGTTAAGATATTTTTTTATGCCTGCAAGGGAAAGTATATCGGTGTTTTCATCAAGGGAATAGCCCTTGTTCGTCACCGCAGAGATAGGGTAGCCGTTTTCCTGCAAAGCTTTCACAGCTTTCCAAACAGCCCCACGGGTGCAGCCCAGCGTGTCAGCAAGCTGTTCGCCTGAAAGATATTTGCCCTTGTTATCGTCGAGAAGTTCCAGCACTTTGTCTTTTATTGCCATAAAAATGCCTCCTTAATGAGATAATTATAGCACAAAAGGTCAAAGTGTTCAACCCTCATCCTAAAAAATCCCTAACCTACTCCACATTAAGAAACCATTAAGAAAAAATTGTGCAAAATGACGGATAATAATATTTGCATTTTGCACAGCTATGTTGTATAATATAATAGTATATGTATGAATTGAAACAGAAAAGGACGATGACAATGTTTTATAACCTTTTGGCTAAGACTAATAATACTACATTGGTGCTGCTTGTGCCAATGCTGTGCAGTTTTCTTATTGCTTTTTTCAGCTTGAAATTTTTCAAACGTATTTTGCCTAAAGATCAGGGCAGAGCGTTCGCTGTGAACGGTGCACTTTCTGAGGGCAAGCCCCGTGGCGCAGGAATTATCTTCGTGACTTCCTTTACCCTTTGCACAGCGCTTTTCTATCCTCTCGATATTGAGAACATAATCTATCTCGTGCTTGTATATGCCGCCATGCTCAGCGGATATTTTGATGATGCCGCCGAAACTCCTTGGGGCAACCTTAAAAAGGGTCTTATCGACCTTGTTATATCTCTTGGCATTGCGTTTACATACTATTTTTATAACGGCTCGCAGGTGAAGCTTTATATCACGGATTCCACTTTCACTATCCCTGCACCGCTGTTCATCATCCTTGCAGGCGTCCTCGTTTGGACGGCTATAAACGTTACAAACTGTACAGACGGCGTTGACGGGCTATGCGGTTCATTGGTCATGACAGTTCTTCTGCCACTTGCATTTATGGTGACAAAGAGCGGTGCGGCTGAGATGCTCCTTCCTATGATAATGTTCGTGACACTTGCGGCTTATCTGTGGTTCAACTGCTCGCCTAGCCAGATGCTCATGGGTGACGCAGGCTCGAGAGCGCTGGGCGTTTTCCTTGCGGTGATGTTTTTGAAAACTGCCGCACCGTTCGCATTTATCCCTATGGCTATAGTTATCATACTTGACGGCGGACTTGGACTTCTCAAGCTTTCTTTCAGACGTTTCCTGAAAATAAAGAATTTTATGGAGGGCATAAGAACTCCTCTTCACGACCATTCAAGAAAGAACAAGGGCTGGTCTGATACTCAGGTAGTAATAAGATTTACAATTTTGCAGATAATAGTAAATCTGTGCTTTATGGCATTCGTGCTGTAAAAAATATGTGTGGGACAAAAAGCGGTCTGACCTTTTAATGGACAGGCTGAAAATTCGGAGATGATGAAAATAAAAAAGAACCTGAAATATGTTCTTAATATATTCTTTATTGTGGTCATAGGCTGGCTGACAGTCAGACTGCTTTTCAGAGGAGAAGAATTTTCCGACATAGTGGCGGATCTTCACCTTGCAAAGAAAAGCTGGCTTGCAGTGGGTGCTGTGTGCGTGTTCTGCTATGTGGCAGGGGAGTCGGTCATAATAAAGTATATGCTGAGGCTTTTTGAAGTAAAAACTCCTTTCAGGCGTTGTTTGAAATACTCGTTTATAGGCTTTTTCTTTAGCTGTATAACGCCGTCTGCTTCCGGCGGACAGCCTGCGCAGATGTATTACATGAAGAAAGACGGCATAAAGATAGGCTTTTCCACCTTGATAATGCTTATCATCACCATAGCTTTCAAGGCTGTGCAGGTGCTTCTTGCAGTGGCGTTCCTGCTTTTCAACTTTGGCTTTATAAAGATTCATGTGGGACGGCTTTGGTGGCTTCTGCTTATCGGCTTTATACTGAATATCGCCTATATCGCAGGGCTTGTGTTTATTTTCTATAAGCCTTTGTGGGCGAGAAAAATGGGCATAAAGCTTATAAATCTTCTGACACGCATAAGGATACTCAAAGAAAAGAACAACGAAAAATACATAAACAAAATAAAGCGTATCTGCGACAATTACATGATCGGTTCGGAATATATAAAGAGCAATGTGCACACTGTGATAAATATTTTTCTTATCACACTGGTGCAGAGACTGTTCCTGCTGGCTGTCACATGGATTGTGTATAAGTCCTACGGCCTTAGCGGAACAGGTTTTTGGAATATTATCGCACTTCAGACTATGATAGGCGTTGCAGTTGAAATGCTGCCATTGCCTGGTGCAGCAGGCGTAACAGAGGGCTGCTTCACATATATGTTCATGAGCATTTTCACCGCAGAGCTTGTAAAGCCTGCAATGCTACTGAGCCGTGGACTCAGCTTCTATTTACTGCTGATAATGAGCGCATTGGTAACATTCGTGGCTCACTTTATCGTTATGAGGAATGATAAGAAGAATGGTCTTGAGGGATCGCAGGAAGTTAAAAAAGAAGTCGAAAAAGAATGAGAGGAAAAGAAAAAATGATCGGTTTTTATAATTATTCGGTAATACTCACATACATAGGACTTGTTTCGTCAGTGTTCGGGATCACTCAGGTCTTTGAAAATCATATGTCCATAGCCTTTCTCTGCCTGCTTCTTTCGGGTATCTGCGACCTTTTTGACGGCAAGATAGCAAGAAGCATGAAAAACAGAACAGAGCATGAAAAGGTGTTCGGCATACAGATCGACTCGCTGTGCGACCTTGTTTGCTTCGGTGTTTTCCCTGCGGTTATAGGCTATCACTACAATTCAGTTTATCCGCTTCGTCTTATCGCAAGCATTATGATAGTTCTTGGTGCTGTTATCAGACTTGGCTACTTCAACGTTATGGAGGAAGAGCGTCAGAGAAACACAACAGAGAACAGAAAAGAATATAAGGGCCTGCCTGTTACAACAGTTGCTATGATACTTCCTCTGCTGTTCATGGGTCAGCACAATATACCGAGAAATATTTTTCCATTTGTTTTCCATAGCTTTATGATACTTATTTCAATACTCTTTGTATTGAAAATAAATGTCAAGAAGCTTTCCATGAAGGGCGTGCTGATACTCTTTACTATAGGTGCGATAATCCTTCTCGGCTATCTTAAAATGCAGCATATAATCTAAGATAAAAGTTACCTGAATGGGAAATGTTTTTGCCGGACAGGTGTGTGAAAAACAGGACGTCGGGTGTGCCGTCCCCTACAATAATGTAAATAAAAGGAGAGAAATAAATGAAATATCGTGACAGACAGGGCAGAGAATACGAACAGACCACATCTCAGGATAGCTTTCTTGCGGCTGCCTACAGCTCGGCAATGGGCAGGGCGCTTATGAAATTTCTCGGCTGTCCGATATTTTCAAAGTGTGCAAGAGTGATACTTGACAGCAAGTTCTCAGTGCCTTTTATTTTCGGCTTTGCAGAAAAAAACGGAATAGATATGTTTGACTATGAGGAAAGAATGTATCGCTCATTCAATGATTTTTTCACAAGAAAAATAAAGCCTGGCAGACGTTTTATCACTAAGGACAAGAATCTGCTGGTGTCACCTTCTGACGGCAAGGTGACAGCTTATAAGATAACACAGTCTGATACCTTTATTATAAAGAACGCAGTGTATAATACCGCCTCGCTTCTCAGGGACAGCAAGCTTGCAAAGCGTTATGAGGGTGGCTATGCAGTTATCATCAGACTTTCAGTGGACGATTATCACCGCTATTGCTATTGTGCAGACGGTGTAAAGAGCCACAACAGAAAGATAAACGGTATCCTTCACACTGTGAACCCTGTGGTGAACAATTATCTGCCTGTTTTCAAGGAAAATTCCAGAGAATATTGCATGATAAGAACGGAGCAGTTCGGAGATATTATTCAAATGGAAGTCGGTGCTCTTATGGTGGGCAGGATAACTAATCTGCACACTGAGGGCGGCGTAAAGGTCACAAAGGGCGAAGAAAAGGGCTATTTCGAGTTTGGCGGCTCAACTATCCTGCTGCTTCTTGAAAAGGACAAGGTAAAGCTTTGCGATGACCTGCTTAAAAATACGAGGGAAGGCTTTGAAACTAAGCTTCTTCAAGGCTCGGTGCTTGGCGAAAGTCTGAAGTAAAAATATCTAAGACGTAAAAAAATATAGGCAAGGGGCATGGTTGATGTACAGATTGAATTATGAACAGTTCGACAGAGATAATCAATATATAGGAAACGATCTGGGTGCGGTCATGAAAGAGGGCAAAACTGTGTTCAAAACATGGTCGCCGCTTGCAACGGGAGTTTATCTTAATCTGTATCTTGACGGCGAGGGCAAAAGCCGTCTTGAAAGCCTGCCTATGGAAAGGCTTGACCACGGTGTTTGGTATGTGGAGATACTCCGTGACCTTGACGGTGTTTTTTATACCTATACATTTGAGTTTGACCACAAAACAAGGCATGAAACTATAGATATCTATGCAAAAGCCTGCGGAGTCAACGGAAACGTTGGTGCGGTGGTGGATTTCAAGACCACCGACCCTGAGGGCTGGGACAAGGTCAAGAAGCCTAAGTGCAGAAATGCCTGCGACGCAGTGGTGTATGAGTGCCACGTCAGAGATTTTTCTGCGGACAGTTCATCAGGCGTTGCTCCTGAGCATAGAGGAAAGTATGTGGCTTTTGCCGATAAGGGTACGAAATATCAGGGCGTGAACACCTGTATCGAGCATCTAAAAGAGCTTGGCATAACCCATGTTCACCTGCTTCCTGTGGAAGATTATGCCACTGTGGACGAGAGCAAGCCCTGGCTCAATCAATATAACTGGGGTTATGACCCTAAGAACTTCAACTGCCTTGAGGGGTCATATTCCACAGACCCTTATGACCCTAAGTGCAGGATAAGAGAGTTCAAACAGCTTGTTATGGCACTTCACGAGAACGGCATTGGCGTTGTTATGGACGTGGTATACAATCACACTTACTATACCGAGGAGTCAGCTTTTGAGCGTTCTTTCCCATATTATTATCATAGAATAAGAAATGACGGCTCATTTTCAAATGGCTCGGGCTGTGGAAACGAAACGGCTTCAAACCACATGATGATGAGAAAATTCATGATAGATTCTCTCAGATTTTGGGCAACGGAATATAAGATAGACGGCTTCCGCTTTGACCTTATGGCGCTTCACGATATTGAAACTGTGAACATCATAAGGGACGAGCTTAACAAGATAGACCCTCAGATACTAATGTATGGTGAGGGCTGGACGGGAGGAGAGTCACCGCTCCCTGCTGACAGGCTTGCATATAAATGGAACTCATATCAGTTTGGAAGAGTTGGACTTTTCAACGATAACATCAGAGATTCCATTAAGGGCGGTACTTTCAATCCATATGACAAGGGCTTTGTCAGCGGAAACAGAAATGCGGCTTCTACTCTAAGGCGTGGTATAGCCGGCTCTGTGCCTCATTACCAGATAAATGATGCAAAAGAAGCTTGCTGGGCATTTGAGCCTACTCAGGCGGTGAATTACTGTGAGGCTCATGACAACAATACTTTGTGGGACAAACTTTGTATTTCTGCGAAAAATGACAGCGAGGACGTAAGGATAAAAATGGATAAGCTTGCGGCGGCGATAGTGATACTTTCACAGGGGATGCCGTTCATACAGCTTGGTCAGGATTTCCTTAGATCAAAGCCGAGGATACTCAAAGAGGGCGAAGAGCCAAACGATGTGAATATCTATTCCCATGACAGTTACAATGCGCCTGACTACACTAACTCCATAAAGTGGAACAGGAAGCTTGAATATAAAGAGGTTTTTGAATATTACAAGGCTCTTATAAGGCTGAGAAAGGGAAGTCCGCTTTTCCGAATGAACACTAAAGAGGACGTGAACGCACATCTTCATTTTATGCACAATGACGATTGGAACTGCGTAAGCTGGAAGCTTGAAAAAGACGGAGAATGCTATGTTATCGCACTTAATCCTTACTACGAGAACAGGGGCTTCGGTCTGCCAGAGGGAAGCTTTTATCTCAGGCTTGACGAAAACGGTAAGATGAACAAACAGCCCGTTTCAGGCAGTTTCGTCTGTCCACCGTTGTCGGCTGTGGTTTATAAGAGGATAAAGAATATCTAACAGCCCCGTTAATAAAATGACGGATAAATATTAATAATAAATTAATGTATATATCTTGCAGATAGAGTATAATTAAATTATTGGATCGAGAAATATTAAGGCAAAAGACACAAAAAAATTAAAAAACGGAGGAAATCATAGTATGAAGAAGTTTTTTGCAGGCTTTTGTGCTGCAGCTATTGCAGCAGGCTGCATGGGAATGACAGCCATGGCAGACACAGAAGCAACGGACAAGCTCACCTCTTATGAGGCAACAAGCGACAATGTTAAGCTTATCGGTCGTACTTACAGAAAGGGCGACACAACGATACTTGGCTATTCTGCAAGCGGTATCGAGTTCAAATGCACAGGCACAAAGGCTGTTTTCAATGTAAACGGCAGTGTAGGTGAGGCAAGAATTGGTGTATTTGTAAACGGCAAGCTTGTTAAGCAGGGCTACATAAAAAATAAGAAGACAAACGCAGTTGAGGTAGAGCTTCCTGAGGGCGAAAGCACTGTCAAGCTCATAAAGCTTTCAGAAGCTGCACAGAGCGTTATCGCAATTGACAGCTTTGAGGTAGACGGCAAGCCACAGCCAACAGAGGCAGCAAAGCATTCTATCGAGTTTATTGGTGACTCTATCACTTGTGGATACGGCGTTGACGATCCACTTGGAAAGTCATTTTCTATCTACAACGAGAACGCCGCAAAGACATATGCTTACAAGGCAGCACAGAATTTTGGCGCTGACTACAGCTTTGTATCAGTAAGCGGAGCAGGTGTGATCTCTGGTTATTCAGGCAACGGCAAGATAAATGACGCACTGCTTGTGCCAAATTTCTATGATAAGTTCTGTTTTACATGGAGCTGGTTCGACGGTGAACAGACAGCTAATTATGATTGGGATTTCTCACAGTATCAGCCTGAGCTTATCGTTGTAAATCTTGGTACAAACGATAGCTCATACACAAAGGGTGACCCTGATAAGTGTGCTGAGTTTGAAAAGGGCTATGTAAATTTCCTCAAGGAGATAAGGGCTAAGAATCCAAATTCTGAGATACTTTGTACACTCGGTATTATGGGACAGGAGCTTTATCCTTCTATTACAGATGCAGTTGACACTTATAAGACTGAAACAGGCGACAGCAAGGTATCAGTTTTCCAGTTCAGCGTTCAGGACAGCGAAAACAATGGTTATGCAGTTGACTATCACCCATCAGCTGTTTCACAGAAGACAGCAGCTTATGAGCTTACATATGCTATTGAAGGCATTTACGGCTGGGAGAGAGTTGAGTTGGTTAACGACGGCGTTGACGAAATGACAAAGGACGACGACGTTGAGTTCAATAACGTTGTTGAGGAGTCTTCAAGTGAGGAGAGCAGCGAGAGCAAAGCAGAGGAGTCATCTTCCGAGGCTTCTTCTGAAGCAACAAATGACAGCAGCGCAGCGGCTTCATCATCAAAGACAACGACAAATCCTAACAGCACCACAAACCCTAATACAGATGCGGCAATGGGCATAAGTATAGGTCTGGCAGCACTTGCAGGTGCAGCTATGGTGGTTTCTAAGAGGAAGTAATTAGATCGAATATAAAAAACAGATCAAGCACAGTGCTTGATCTGTTTTTTTGATTAAGTAAACATATTGTAGTAGTATTCGTAAATATCCTTAACAGTATCGGAAATGTCATATTGTGGATACCAGCCAAGATCTTTTCTTATAAGTTCATTGCAACAGTATATCTTGGCATTTTCACCATTACGCACAAGAGAAGGGTCTATTTCGATACTTATTTTGCAAGACGAAAGAGAAACTATATAGTCGAGAATATCTTTTAGTTTTGTGGCTTTTCCACTGCCTACGTTATATATGGTTTTACTTTTTTCGCTTTCAAGTATCATTCTGTAGGCTCTTACTACGTCACGCACATCGCTAAAGTCACGATATACGTCAATGTTTCCTACAATGATATTGCCATTCTCTTTTTTTGCAGATAATAGCGCAACTTGCCTGCACCAGCTTGGTATAACAAATCTGTCGGATTGTCCAACACCAGTATGATTAAATGCCCTGACACAGTATATTTTCATGCCATATTGCTCTCTGTATAGTTTTGCAAATCGTTCCTGAGTTATTTTCGATAATCCATACGGGCTGCATGAGTCAAGAGAAAATTCTTCATTGATAGGATCATCTGACCGCTGGTATTCTTCGCTTGAGCCTATGACCAATATTTTGGCATTGGGTATTATCTCTTTTGCTGATTCAAATATGTTCAGTGTTCCCTCTACATTTACAGCCATAGTTTTTGCAGGCTCTTTCCAAGAATAGCTGACGCTGCTTATTGCCGCAAGGTCAACAATATACATTGGTTTTGTTTCAGATATGACTTTTCTTACCTGAACTTGGTCAAGAATATCACAAGGAATGAATGTTACTTGATCTGCAATATCATAACTTTCTGATATATCACAGCCATAGACTTTATATCCAAAGCTACAAAATTCTTTAGCAAGATATCCGCCTACAAAGCCTGAAACACCAAATATCAGTACTACGCCTGTCATAGCCGCACCACCTTTATCGTATCATTAATTTCTGTGTCGCCTCTTTTTCGGCTAGCTGGCGATCGTGCTTTGACATAATAGCGCAAAGCTGTTCATAGCTTGTTTTCAGTGGATCCCAGCCCAGAACAGTGCGCGCCTTGGTAGGATTGCCGAGGAGGTTTACAACATCGGTAGGTCTGAACCACTTTGGATTTACGCAAACAAGCATTTTACCAGTCTTTGCGTCATAACCCTTTTCATCAATACCATTTCCTTGCCATTCTATCTTGATACCATTATTGGCAAAGGCAAGCTCAGTAAATTCTCTTACAGTGTGCTGAACACCCGTTGCTATTACAAAGTCATCAGGTTTATCCTGCTGGAGCATGAGCCACATACATTCTACATAATCCTTAGCATATCCCCAATCTCTTAGAGCGTTGAGATTGCCTAGTTCAAGATGATCTTGGAGTCCGCAGGCTATTCTGCCTGCTGCCATTGTTATCTTTCTGGTAACAAAATTTTCACCTCTACGCTCTGATTCGTGGTTGAAAAGAATACCGTTGCAGGCAAACATTCCATATGCTTCACGATATTGTTTTATCATCCAATAGCCATACTGCTTTGCAACTGCATATGGGCTGTATGGGTGAAATGGTGTTGTTTCGCTTTGTGGACACTCTTCCACTTTGCCGAAAAGTTCAGAAGTAGATGCCTGATAAATTCGGCAGGATTTATCCATGCTGAGCATATGTACTGCTTCAAGTATTCTCAATACGCCAAGTGCGTCTACATCGCCTGTGTATTCGGCTGCGTCAAAGGATACCTGTACATGGCTTTGTGCCGCAAGGTTGTATATTTCATCGGGACGTACTTCATTCACTATCCTGATAATGCTTGACGAGTCGGAAAGATCGCCGTCATGCAGTGTTACAGCGTTTTCAGCTATAAGATGATCTATTCTTTCGGTGTTTGAAACAGAAGAACGGCGAACAATGCCGTGAACTTCATAATTTTTGCTAATAAGTAGTTCTGCAAGATAAGAGCCGTCTTGTCCTGTAATTCCTGTTATTAAGGCCTTTTTCATATTATCCTCCATGATATTTCTAAAATGTTTCTAAGAATATGTGCTTGTCCTTTACGCTGATAGACTCGCCTATCTGTATTTCAATAATGTTCATATCTGTTTGGGCATGGATAAGGTGTTTTGCACCCTTTGAAACTGAAATGGTGTCTCCGGTTTTTACTAACTTTTTCTCGCCGTCCACAACAACATATCCGTTTCCTGAAACTATCGTCCATATCTCACTGCGCTGTTCGTGACTGTGATATTTCATGGAATGGTTTTCTTTCAGGTATATGTTTACTGTCATTGAATTTAGCTGAACATCAAGCACTGTAAAAGTACCCCATGATTTTTTCGCAAACATTGCCATATTTCCCAGCTTTTCCACATATGGTTTCATGTATCCGCTGGTTTCCTTATCAGAAACAAGTATGCCGTCATTGCTCGCTGCAACTATCATGTTTTTACAGCCCATACAAAGAAGTGGAATACCAAGTTCATTTATAACGTGGGTGTTTTCACATTTATCATCAAGAAGCGCATTGCCTTTGACATTTTCAGACATGACCTCCGACATCATGTTCCATGTTCCTACATCTCGCCATTCGCCTTTATATCTCATAACGTCTATGTTTGTTTCTTTTTCTGATACGGCATAGTCAAAGCTTATCTTTTCAAGACTTTCATATTTTTCAAGTAGGTCATAATAATCGGAATATTCTATAAGTTCGTGGGATTTTTCAATTATGTATTCAAGTGAGAATGAAAACACACCTGCATTCCACAGTGCACCCTGCTCAATGTATTTTTCAGCAGATATCCTATCAGGCTTTTCCACAAACTTTTTAACTGAACTTATGCTGTGATCATTTTCAGGAATAATGTAGCCGTATTTTTCGCTTGGATAAGTTGGCTCAACGCCTAAAAGCATAAGCTTTTTGCTGACAGTTTCTATGCTTTTCATAAGTGAGATAACTGCTTTGTAGTAGTCATCATGTACATATGGGTCAACAGGACAAACGGCTATGCTTTCAGACAGACCAACGCCTTTTATATCATGAAGATATGTCGCTGCAAGCACTATTGCCGGAAATGTATCACGTCTGCATGGCTCGATGCAGATATCAATATCATCACCAAGCTGGTTTTTTATGGTGCTTACCTGGTCTTCGCCTGTTGCAATAGTTACTCCCACATCTGGTGAAACGCTTTTTATCTGACGATAGACACGCTGTGCCATGGATTCATAGGAATCATTGCCCGTTTTGAATAATTTGAGAAACTGTTTGCTTCTTATGCTGTTAGACAGCGGCCATAAGCGCTGTCCGCTTCCGCCTGAAAGCAGGATAATATTCATTTCATACTCTTTCCTTTATTGTTTATTATGATGTGCTATAGCAAGCGTCATTTGTTTCGCTGCAACATTATATGCTATATGATATGTATGCAGATCTGTTATTGTTGTGTCATTGTCATTACTCATTAATTCTTCAAATGTGTAAATTGGGATCGTAGAATTAAATGACCATTCATCTGTGAATATATAAAAATCGTTAGTATAGTCATATATGTTTGAAATGTCACCAATATTAACGATATTGACTGGAAAAACGTCATATGTTCTAAGAACTGTAAATGTTTGATCACAAACATAATGAGTGGCATTAGGAAAGTAATATGACATTTCTCCAATGGTCCATTCATGAAGATGAAGAAATGCAATATTTCCATCTGGGTTTTGTTTGTTAAGATCAGACGCTATTTTATCCATATCGGCTTTATTGATATCTTGTATAGTAGAATTAGCTGAATAAATTAAATTGGTACACATAACTATAAGAATAAGTGTAGATAATATTTTGTTTCCAAAACGCCCTAATAGCACGCCTACGAGTATAAGCCATACTGTGCCTAAAATATAATAATATCTATGAGATGCAAGGTTAGTAAAGAACAAATTTATTAGTGTTAAAATCAAAAATGGTATTAGCAGAAATAACAAAAGAAGAAAAAAATCTCTATAGATTGTTTTCTTATCTGCAAGGACAAAAATTTCTTTGAATGTTTTGGCTTTTTTTATTGATTTCAGTTTGATATGTCTGAGCAAAACGGAGAATAATAGCAAGGAAAAGATGAGCTTAAACGTAACAGTAATACCACCGCTGATAAGCATTTGTTTAAATGTCCAATCCAGAGCATCCCTTGTGTCAAATTGAGATACCCAGTAATGCTCTTGCACATTTGATATTTGCTTGAAAAGCATAGTCAACCATGGAATATATGCTAACGCACATATAACTCCGCAAATAAGAAACTTTTTGAACTTCTTGTAGTTCCGTGTGAAAAGAGAAAACAGCAGTACAGCCACAAATGCACCGAACACACCAACAAGGGCAATGTTATGTGTATACATTGCAAGTATAGAAAAGATCACGGTGCATACATAGCCATGATTCTTTTCAAGGCTGTAGGCATAAAGCATATATACTGCCGCACCCATAAAGAAGAACATTCCGAAAATAGTCGGTCTTATTTCATGGATCTGATAGAAAATCGGCGGTGAAAAGAATGTTAATAGAAGTGTAGCAATGGCAGTATTTCTGCCAAATATCCTTTTTACAGGAAATGCAGCTATAAAATACATTCCGATAACTGCGATGATTGAAAAACAGCGCATCACAATAAGGCTGTTACCAAATATCACGACGAAAATTTTAAGCGCTATGGCGTAAAAAGGCGGGCTGTAATCATAGGGTATCAAGCGCCATATTTCTGAAAAAGAATGTTGAGTAAGAGCATACTGATATGTGCTGTCATAGTTAAGGCTGTTTGAAAACATAAGCGGAAATATCGCAAATATTTCTATAAGGCTGACTATTACAAACAGTATTATCAGAAGCAGATTATTTTTTATCTGTGTTTTGAGCGTTGTTAGCGACATAGTATAATCTCCATGTGTTCTTGTATGTATAAGGTTCAGTAAACATTCCAAGATAAGTTACATCATAATCGTCTTTTGAGTTGAAATGGTCATCAAGCTCATAAGGCGAGTCAGGGAACAGATCTCCGAAAATAAACAGCTTTTTGCTGTATTTGTTTATGTTATCAATGCTTCCGATATCAGTTACTTCAGTAGGGAAAACGTCAAGAGAGTTGAGTACGCACCATGTATCATCGCATACATAATGCTCTGCATCAGGAAAATAGTACATCATTATTCCAAGCGACCATTCATGTAAATGAAGAAAAGCAATATCATCATCTCCGTTTTCTTTGATAGTTTCTATCATATCAGAAAAATCAGAGCTATCTAATTGACTTTTAACATTGCCGAAATTAATGCAGAAGCTTACAATAAACAGCACGATACAAGCTAAGAAAAGCTTGGTATCAAAAAGTTTGCCTATCACTACTGACAGCAATATTACCATAAGAGAGCTTAAAATATAAAAATATCTGGTGGCGATGATAGGGTAAACAAGGCGAGTGAACAAAATTAGAGTGATAATAGGAGCAACATACATGAGTCCGCAGTAGAGAACACTTACAAACTCGGCACGGTGAGGTGCAAGCTTTTTGCGGATATTATTTAAGGTTTTGCAGTTACGCATCTTTACCACATGGATAAGCAACATTATGGCGATAAAAATGAATATCAGGTAAGTGACAAATCCGCTTGCATAACCAAAGTGAATATCATATGTCCAATCTATAACAAGGCTACTTGAAATTATGGAATTTGCCCAATAGTTTTTCTTAACATTTGAAAATTGCTTCATTACAACTATCAGCCAAGGACAATAGCTTAATGCGCAGACAACTCCGCTAAGGAAGAAATAAAGAGTTTTCTTCTTTTGCTTTGAAATAATAGTAAAAGCAAAAGAAACTATGTAGAAAGACAATGCCGCAAGCATTGATACATTGTGAGTATACATTCCAAGGATAGCGAAAACTGTCATGCAGATATAGGCATAATGATAGCCCTTAAACAGTGCCAGATACATATAAATAGCACAAGCTGCTGTAAGAAAATAAGCAAGTACAGTTGGACGTATCTCAGGAACGAGTAAAAAGTTGACATAAGAAAGCGTGTAAAGCAGCATACATATGACTGATGCACGTTTGCCAAAAGCTGCACGGACAGGGAATGCTGCAAGGAATATCAATCCCCATATTATCAATATGGAAAATGACCTCATTGCTAGAAGTGAACTGCCGAATATGTAGGTCCAAAGTTTAAGAAGCAAGGTATAAAGGGGAGGACTGTAGTCTTCCGGCAGAAGCTTCATGATATCGCTTAAACTGTGTTTGGTTAAAAAATACTGATAGGAACTGTCATAGTTTATTATGTCTGCATTGAAAGGCGGCAGTATATGTATAACTGATACTGCAAGCATTACAAGAGCCAATATTAAAATGCAATAGCGATTAAAAAAAGCTATTGATTTGCTGATAACATCTGAGTTGTCACTTTTGTCTGTTTTTGTTAAAGCTGGCATTTATCCTGACTCCTATCAACATAAATAATGTTTTTACATACCCTAGAATAAATTTAAAAAGCTGACGCTTTGATTCGCCATAAAGACGTTTTTCAAAGATTATTGGCGTTTCCTTTACAACCAATTTACGGTTGTTTATTTTCATTTTAAGCAGCACTTCCTGCAAAATATCATAATTTTGACAGGTGAGCTTAACGGCTTTAAGCTGCTTTGTGTCATACATCCGAAAGTCTGTGGAAATATCCTTTGCCTTTATTCCGGTTATTATTCTGAAAACAAAGTTAAGGATATGAGACATTATTATAGAGACCTTTGAATCGTTTGTCTTACCGCCTTTGACATAGCGTGAGCCTATAACAACATCAGCGCCTTTGACAAATTTCTTATAAATGTCAGGTATGTATATGGGGTTGTGAGAGCCGTCGCTGTCCATTATGAGAAATTTATCATAACGTGCCGCCTTGATACCTGTTCTGAAAGCTCCTCCAAAATGCGGAAGTCTTTGGTTTACATATCTCGCTCCGAATTTCTTGCACACAGCAGGTGTGTCATCAAGGGGCTTCATAGTATCAACAATTATGATCTCATATTCTTCGCCGATCTTATCAAGCTGTTGCTTTATCTTCGGAAGAAGTACCTTTAAATTTTCTGCTTCTTTGTAAGCAAGAAGTACTGCGCTTATAGCCATTATTTATCACTCAATTCTTATAAGTTATCGTTCTGTTTAGAAAGTATTGCAGCAGGCATACAAATATCATTACCACAAATTTCAAAATATAAATATTCATACTCGATTTAAGCAGATGTATCAGCAGGGTAGATATAAGCGAGCCTGCGATACATATGGTTGCGTATGAAGCAAATGTCTTCATATACTCACTGCGTTTTTTGAAATTTACAAGCGTATTTGTCATAAACGTAAAAATAAACCCACAGACATTACCAATAAGGCTGCATATCTCAGGTTTATCAAAAACGGCAAAATGTATGAAAATTGCACTGATAACATAATCTATGACTGCAGCGACTAAACCAAAAAGAGCATAGAGAATAAAGTTGCGGTATTTTTTATATAAGCTAACAATATGTGTCAATCCAACTTTCTCCTACCATAAAAATATATACTTTGTTTATAATTATATCACATTCATTCGCAAAAAGCAAGGCTTTTTGTCATATTTACCTCTATTTTACGGTAAATATTTGGTTGATGGTTAATGAAAGAATATTGTACTTTTTTTGGAAATCTATGATATTCAGCATCGTTTTTTACAACAAATCCGATAATATTGACGATTAAAAAAACTCCCCATGCAGAAAAACTCTGCATGGGGGATATTTTATAAACGATAAAAATTATTTCTTAGTAGTCACACTCTTTGAAGCCGACCAAGCGCCGTAGTATTTCGTCCCCTTTACAGTTGTATACGAACGAACACGAACATAGTATTTCTTTTTGCCTGAAAGCTTTGAAACAGTGGTCTTGTCGGTCTTGTTGTTTGTTATGGTAACTTTCTTTGCACTTGTGAACTTTGAGTTGGTAGCATACTGAATTTCATATCCGGTAGCCGAGCCTTTCTGCGCCCAATCCACAAAGAATGCCTTGCTCTTTGCCGTGAGCTTCTGTATCTCCTGCTTTGCAGGATTTATCTTGAACGTCTTTATGACAGTGCCTGTGTAAGAGCCTTTTCCTGCGATTTTTACAGTGGCAGTGCCTATTTTCTTGTTGTTTGAGTACGAAACTGTGTAGTCAGTGCCATTCTTTAGAGTTTTGCCATTATATTTAACAGTAATGCTCTGAGTGATGTTCTTGCCAGTGAAAGCCTTTGTGGAAATGCCCGAAACTGTGGCTTTCTTGAAGTTATTTTTGATACTGTAGGTCTTAGAAACTGAGCCTGTGTAGTTGCCCTTGCCTGTGATAGTGACCTTTGCTGTTCCTACCTTGGTGTTGTTGCTGTAGGAAACAGTGTAATCAGTATCCTTTTTCAAAGTCTTTCCATTGACTTTTACAGTAACGGACGGAGTTTTTGCCTTGCCGTCATAAGCGTAGGTCGAAGTGGAAAGTGTCACGCTTGCCTTTGAAATGCTAATTTTTGAAAGTGCAGGGATCTCAGCCGTTTCAAGAACTTTCTTGCAGACTGTACATTCCTTGTGCTTTGAGCCTTTAACTCCGATAGAAGCCGCTTTGTCGACTATCCAACCGCTTGACTTGTGACCTGTGACTGGGATAGTTTCGGTGTAGGAGTATCCACAATATTCGCAGGTGAATATTTTTTTAGTGCCTGATGTGCAGGATTTATGTGTTGTACAAGATATTGCATATCTGTGTTCATGCTCATAGTGTAGCCCATAGGGTATATTAAATTTTTTCGCATATTCTTCGCCATCCTTGTTTGGATAAACTTCTAATTTGAAATTGTTGATATGATTGTAACTATAGTCATAATCATATTGATCATAATAAGTTCTTCCATAAAATCCAAATGCATAATCACCGATTTCTGAAATGTTTATAGATAATTTAAGCCCAGTTGTTCCTGTGCAACCATAAAAAGCATAGGATCCTATTCTGGTTACACTGTTTGGAATTATTATGTTATCAAGTTTTGCACAATCTTCAAATGCATGATCGCCGATGTATGTTACACCATTTGGAATTATCGCATCTTTTAAACTTGTACATTTGTAAAACGCACAAGCGTCTATTGTTGTTATATTATCTGGCATTGTTACACTTTCAAGTCTATCACAATTATAGAATACACCTTGATTGATTTTTGTTATATTGCTTGGAATAGTTATATTTTTTAGACTACTACAAGAGGAAAAGGCTTTATCTCCAATGTTTGTTACGTTTTTAGGAATGACTATGTTTTCAAGACAGGAACAATTTTCAAAGGAACTATAGCCAATGTCAATTACACTTTCTGGGATAATAACATCTCCGCCGTCACCTTTATAATAAGTTATTTCAATAGTGCCGTTATCAAGTTCTATGTATTTAAAATCACCTTCGTTGGCTTCTGCACTTGCTGTAATAGTGAAATCGCTTAGAGTGAGGTCGGTTTCAATACTTGGCAAAGTAAAAGTTCCAATCGTTAGCGACAAAGCAAGAACTGTTGCTAATAACTTCTTCATAAATAATCACTCCAATTTTTAAATTTGATGCTGCTAGGCATTGGTTTATACTGCAATTATATCACATTATTCCCACGTTTTGTTAAGCTGGCTGCTTAGTATAACGTTTTCGAAATGTAAACAATTTGCAAATTATCATTTCAAGGCATTGTTTTTTGAAAATTTAAAATAAGATTTGGCATAAAAAGCTCCGCCACAGCGAAATGCCACGGCGGAGTTTTTAGAACTTTTGGGAGAAATTACTTGTTGCCTGTTGTCTTGTAAGCGTCGATCATCTTCTTGCTGGTGAGTCCAGAACGCCGAGCATATCTTTCTCCGTTCCTAATGTATGTCATCGGCTCTGATTCACCTGTCAGAAGTTTAATTTCCAGTTTCATTGTGTTCTTATTTATTGGAACTACACTTATACGGTCTATGACTGCCTTTGCCATTTCGTCGACTTGTTCCTTGTTCATTGGTAGGCTAGGATCATACATTTCACGGAAGTATTTTTCAATCCGCTTTATAGCTTTTGCATAACTATTGTCGTTTTCGCTTTTCTTTTCGATAAATCTTATCTGATGTTCTATTCCTTTTATTAGTTCACTGCTCTCGGTATTACGTTTTGTAAATTCTGATTTTGTGATAAGCTCCTCCATATAAAGCTCCAGCAGTTTATCACGCTTTTTATTTTCCTTTTCCAGTGTTGCTTTCAGGCCGCTTACCTGACGCATTGCCTCGGCAGAGCGGTCTGATTCTTTGTATATACGCAGGAATGTTTCAACATAATCCTCGAGGTTTTCAACAATATCTTTGAAAAATCCAGATAGTATTTTATAAAGTTCTGATTCCATTATTGCAAATGAAGCACAGCTTTTTGCACCTTCTTTCTTTTTTTCTGAGCATATCCATTGATATATTGGCTGACCTTTTGATACGCTGTTTGAGTAACTTGTCCTCCAATATGGCTTGTCGTGAGCTGCACACCATATCTTACCGGTGAAGACACTTGTGTCTTTAAATGAGTGTTCACGGCTTTTTATGGCAGCACTTCTTGTTTCAAATATTCTGTTGCACTTGTTCCATATTTCCTCAGATACTATGGCAGGTACGACTTCGCCTGTTTCGTCTTTGTACATCACCCATTCTTCTTTGGGTAAAAAACGCTGTTCTTTTGTGCGGTAGTCAACTATTCTTACTTTGTTACCACAGTAAAATCCTTTATATTTTGGGTTTTGTATAATGCCTGAAACGGTGTTGTGATGTATCCTTGTACCATTGCGTCCACGGTAGCCCTTATCATATAGTATTCGTTCTATCTTTCTGACGCTCATATCACCAGTAGAGTAAAGGTCAAATATCATTCTTACCATTTCTGCTTCAGGTTCGTTTATGACAAGTTTACAGTCATCTTTATCATAGCCGAATATACGATTGTTGCCCATAACATTTCCGCTTTCTATTGAACGCTTGTGACCCCAGCGAACACGTTCAGAAAGCTTCCTGACTTCATCAGCGGCGATGCTTGACATTATAGTAAGACGCATTTCGCTGTCAGAATCAATGGTACAAATGTTATCATTTTGGAAGAAGACCCCTACACCTGCTCGGAGAAGATCACGGGTATAGGTAAGGCTGTCGATAGTATTTCTTGCGAAACGGCTGACTTCTTTTGTAAGTACAAGGTCAAACCTTCCTGCTTTTCCATCTTCGATCATTCTCATAAATTCAGCACGGTTTTCAGCGTGTTCTCCTCTGACCCTGTCAACATACCCCTCGATGTAATTCCAATTTGGGTTTGACTTTATCATCTCTGTAAAGAAGTTTATCTGATTTTCAATAGAGTTTTCCTGTTCATCACGGGTCGTTGATACTCGTGCATAAAATGTAACATTGATTTCAAGATCAAAAATTGTTTTCCGCTCACGTTTCATAAGGTCAGCGGCTGCATAAATATCCATTAAAATTCTCCTTTCGTCAAAGCCTTGACTGATTGTTTTGACTTTGATTTTGTTTAGTTAATATGATTATACCATGCCGACAGCACAGGGTCAATGGCACGGAATAACTTACCTGTGGCAATATGTAGCAATGCCTTTCGGCACTGCATTTGCGGTCATGCCGCCAGTCTTTCGATCATCATTATCATTCTGTTGTACTTTTGGATGTCGATCTCTCCGCTGTTGAGCAGCAGCTTAGTCCAAGCAGCCAGGGTTTTCTTCTTCATTTTCAGCTTGGAATAGGGACTTTTCGGATTTTTACTCAATAAACATCTCTCCTTTTCCATTTGCATCAGTAATATTTTCTCACACTCATCAAAAATTATCCATTTGTTTTTCACTGTTTTTCCAGTCAATGATATCACAAAAACTTTGAAATAGTAATCACCAACTGCAACAAAAAACTTGCTTGATTTTATTGCATTTATACCTTTCGACGCCGACACGATAGCACGCATTTACGCTGTTTCAGCCTGATTTTAGCGGTGTGCGACCTCTGAATTATCAAGGACCTGTTTTTACGACCCCATTGACTTCTCGACCTTGTCGTATCTCGCAAACTGCGTATTTACGGCACTTTTGCGGCGAGCTTTGCTCGTTCGCTGTGAGCGTATCGGGGGCTTTGACCCCGATACTTTAACTTGCAATGAAATATTATGCGTTTCCTTATCTCTTGTAAAAGTCATTTTTTCTCACCATAAGCTAAACTTTCTCATCTGTATTGTCACTGCTTTCAACGCATCGCCCACATCGGCTCACAAATCGCTTGTGTGTGGTTTTGGTGAGTTTCTGCTAAACTTACCCGACTGATTTTTTTAGCCCGCAAATCGCCCCACGTTCGCTGATTTGGGGTGACAGTAAACATTGATTTAACTTTTTACTGTCACACTCTGTGAATTAAGATTTTACAAGGTTTTTCAGACTTTTTGAATCAGCTTGTTGACAGTAACTTCGCTAGTGTTTTTACTGTCACTACTGTCACGCTCACGGTCGTAATGAAGAATTATCAGCCTGCCGTTTCTAGTTCGCTTGTACTGAAAATCTATCCCATACTTCCTGAGAGTATAGCCGTTCTGAACCAGATCTCTTGTAACTCTATTCGGATAGAATTGTTCTTGCGTGACTTCTTTTAGTTCGCTTACAAGTTCAGACGCAGTACCTGAAAAATCAATTTTCTTTTTGATGTAAACATACAATGCCGCAAGAAAAATGTTGTCCTTACTTTTTGGAGCGGTCGGCTCATAGAGCCTGTTTTGTATTCTTGCGTAGCTGTCCTCTAAACACAGATACAGAGCAGTTCCTTGTGAAGTTTTTAGACCTAAATTTTTTTTCTCCTTTCGCTATTGACAAGCACATATCAAGTACCAGCCACGATTTGCCGACCTTTGGTGCACCTGCTAAAATGTACAGACCTTGTGCGATAAGCCCGTCGATGACGAACTCTATCGGCTTGTACACCGTAGTCATTATTTCTTCGCAGGATCTAGTGATGAGTTTTTTCACGCTACCAGACCTCCTATTCTATTTTCAAGTTTCTGTTATTGTCACTGAACATAGCGAAATTTATATTCAAAACAAAAAGCTCGCAAAGACTTTTAAAATCTTTACGAGCTTATATTATTCTCCATCCTTATGGTATCGCATTTTAATACGTTTGTCAATAGTCATGGTCCATTTTCATTGTTTTGCACAGAAGATTTGATTTTGACACGGGGGTAAGATGTGCGTTTTCGCCGTCGCACTGTGAGATACCCCCTATGTCAAAACGTTATTAATTTAACAGAAACGAATTTTAGAGAACTTTTGCCTTAATAATATTCTTAATTTAATAATTTAATAATACAGTAACCATCCCGTGAACTTCACAAATGGAAAAAGTCTTTTTGTATTTCTCAAGCTTTCCTTGATAATCATTTTTGCGGTTGTCAAGAAGTATTATTTCAGCTTTTGAAACATCAGCATTATCCAAAAGATATACATTATCAAATTTGTAAAGCGACGGTATTATATATGTGTCTGCATATATGCAGACGGTTTTGTCTATGGTGTCGATAAATTCGTTAGTCTGCGTTATAAGTGCGGTGTTTTTATATCGTTCGGTGTATAACTGTATTTTATCACTAACTGTAACCGAGAAAAGTATGACCGCTGACATTGCGGATATAAGTAATACCTTTCGTTTCTGCTTTAATGTTGATACCTCTTTAACAAAAGCACAGAAAAGCATTGCTCCGCTTCCGAAAACGTATTGGTAATCTACATTATATTGATATGTGTAGTCTGTGCTGAGGTTAACGATTATCAGCGGAACGAGCAAAAACAGATCTGACGCCTTGTTTATTTTAAAGCAAACAAAAATAAAAGGCACTGTCATCAACAGCAGGAAAAGCAGTTTATCTACTGTTATCAGATTTGACACAAAATATGCCGGGTTCTTTATGACGTTTAAGATCACCGCAATAAGTCCGCTGTCGTTTTCGGCCAAGTAAATGTCATATCGGTTTACTTTTACACCCTCGCCAAAAATGTTTATGTATAAATTTGTGCCAATAAAGCCAAGTATGCCGATTATAGTGATAAGTAAACCGCTGGTCTTTTTCTTTTTGGAAAACAAGGAATACAGACCTAGGCAAATGATGTATACCCCTGCGTCCTCTTTGACTGAGAGTATAAGCAGACACGCTGCAACTTCACCAATGTGATTTTTCTTGCACATAAAATAATACAGCCACAATATAAATGCAGGTAAAAACATATTCTCGTGGATATCAAAAAACTGAGAACTGCAAAATGCAGGGTAGAAAAGATATATTATGCTGCACAAAACGGTGTCAGTTCTGCCGAGCTTGTAAAGCCTGCATATTTTTATCAGCGGCAATACTCCGCTTGCAATGATAAGCACTTGCAATATGACTAAAACAACCGAGTTTCTAAATACCATATATATTGGCAGTAGCAAATACCAGCAGGGTGAGAAATGCACATTGAGATGTGACATAAGCACATTTCGTTCGACCGTGGTGTATTGCTTGCCCGTTTTACTCATATATTCAAACATTTGCAGAAAAATTCCCATATCAAAGCACGATGATTCATAGCTTTTTAGTCTGCATACGGTGCCGATCATCAATATTGTTACTGATATCACCGTGAACAACAGAACTGAAATTATCTCCGTTTTTCGGCATTTTAATATTTCAGTTTCCTTTATATCAGCAAACCTAAATATTATTATAGCCAAAACAGCAATGCAGGCAAAGCCGAAATATGCTGTGGTATTGGTCATTTTCCATATTGATATCAACGAATAAGCAAATATCAATCCTGTCAAAAGCAAATTTAAATTAACTCTTTTGAAAACAGTTATAAGGCAAAGTGTTGCTGAAAATGCGATGGTGGGAATGACTAATTGCAGCAGCGAAATGTTCGATACATAATACTTTGAGATAGGATCGGCGTCGCTGATAAGCATGGTATACAAACAGCCAAGAATATATCCGCATAAAATACACGAGAGGAGGTTTTGTTTGTTACTGAACATTGACGTCAAACTCCGAAAGGGTTATTTTATATGCAGAGTAATTTTTTAAATAAAAAGTGTAGTCGCCGCTTTTATTAGCGGTAAAAGTTATTTTGCTGCCTGCGGTCTTGTTACAGAAAATGCTGTGTTCTGTTCCGTCCTGATAGTAGCCTAGTTCAATATACTCTCCGTCTTTGTCTGAATAATCAGAGGACAGGTCAAGTTCGATCTTTATAGTTATTTTTTGACCTTCATTCACGAAAACAGGCTCTTTTGTTACCATTTCACCATTGTTAAAGGTGTGGGTCGAACTTAGCTCGTCATCGATATTAATGTCAACAAAAGAGCAGAGGATAAGCGTGCTCAAAGTTATAGCAACAAGTATTATAATATTTGCATATGACTTCTTTTTCTTGGCAGTTATCTCGTTTATCCTAGTTTTCACCTTTTCTTTTTGTGAATACAAACACGCTGAAAATGCTGTATCTTGTTTACCGTTTTCACATCTGTTTATCAGCATACCGCAGTAGTTATATTTCTCGGTATCATTCATCTCCTTGACAACTTTTTCGTCGCAAGCTATCTCAGACAGCAAATTCATACTGCGTGAAAGCTTGTATGCAAGCGGATCAAACCAATTGATTATACAAACGACCTGCATTACTATCCTTATGAATATATCGTGATTAAGATAGTGAAATTTTTCGTGCATACATACCACATCATAATTATCAGCTGCGATATTGTCAGGAAGAATTATTACAGGGGCGAACACGCCCATAAGCATAGGGCTTGAAATGCCTGGGCACTTTTTTACTTTCAGGCTTTTATTGCCGCATTTGTATACACCATTTTTTGTTGCCCAGCGGTCAACAAAGCACTTTAAGGCAAGGTACTTGTAAATGCAAACAAAGCTGTTGAAAGCTACACCAATACACCAGACCGCAACAAGAAAAGGCATTATCTTCTTGACAGCTGGAATATGCTGCGTTTCTGTAAAAATGTATTTTTGTACGTAAATATTCTGAACTACGTCAGCGGTGACAGCCTGGTGAGGAATAAGAGTGGTCAGGTCTAGGGGGAATATTATCAGCAATGACAACGCTGAACATACCTTGTAGAATGATAATTTTTGACGCTTTTTGCCTACAGCTAAAAATATTTTACAGCAAAGATACAGGCACACTATCAGTACATTGCTTCGTATAAAATATGTAAATAAATTATTTATCATTATTTCTGTCCTTTACTTCTTCAAGAAAACGTATCAGCTCATCGATATCCTGACTGCTTAGCTTATCAGTTTCGTATAGATTTGTAACAAGGCTTGAAAGTGAGTTGTTATGGACCGAGCCAAAGAAATTTTCTGTTTCAAATTTAAGATAATCCGATTGGGATACCAGCGAATAATACTGACGCTCCTTACCTGTTTTCTCCGTTCTTAAAAATCCTTTTTCAATAAGGCGTTTAAGAAATGATATGAGAGTTGGTAATTTCCAATTATGGTCGCTCATTTTTTCTGCTATCTGAGAACTTGTGACAGGTTCGCTTATACTCCAAATAGTTTTCATTATCTCAAATTCCGCATCTGGGAGTTTTTTTATTTGGTTTATCATTACACACCTCCGTATTAGACGTTTGTCTATAACGATATTATACACTTGTCTAAAATGCAAGTCAAGTTATGATGTGATGATTTTACAATTATTTAATATTTTCGACAATGCAATGATTCCTGTACTCTATCTTTAATATAAAAAATAAGAAAGAGTGATAGCACTTAAGAATAACATAATTTCATTTTCATGACATCTATCTAGATATATTTACCATTGACTTTTTAGAAAAAATCGCATATAATAGTATTAACAGAACCCGACACGCCTCTTAGCAATGCGTACCACGTCGGGTCGTTTAATTATTAGGGGACTTTTTTATGCAGCTTAAAGAACAGCAACCATCAATGAATGTTGATCAACAAATCGAGAACTTGAAAATGCTTGGGTTGAGAATTGTCAATGAAGAATATGCACGTCGAATTCTTAATGATATTTCATATTTCCGCTTGATAAAAGCATATGGCCTTGGACTAAAAGGTAAAAATAAAAATTTTGATGGTTCTATATCCTTTGAACAAATCGTTGAGTTATACCTGTTTAACGCCAACTTCAGGCAACTCTTATTTACTTGGATAGAGCAAATCGAAGTTAATCTCAGGTGTAGGGTAGCTAATCATTTCTCACATATTTATGGTGTACTAGGATATGAAGATCCGGATAATTTTAATGATCCTGGCTATCACTATGATTTTCTTTGTGAGATAAAAAAGGAAATATCCAGAAATAGCAAAGCCCCTTTTGTTAAGAATTTCAAAAATAATTATATTGACGGCAAAATTCCGTTTTACGCTTTGGTTGAGCTGTTCAGTTTTGGTACGCTCTCAAAGTTTTATAAAAATATGAAACCTCAGGACAAAAAAGCCGTTGCAACGTTGTATGGCGTGGGATATACTTATCTTGAAAGCTGGGTCGAACACATTGCTTTTGTGCGGAATATTTGTGCACACTATGGACGTTTGTATAATGTTAATCTTGCTAAAACGCCAAAGCTATATAAGCAATATACAGAAAAGGGGATAAGCAGTATCCGTGTATTTGCAACTCTTCTTTGCATAAAACATCTAATAACTAATGATCAACATTGGACAGCGTTTGTGGACAAACTAGATAAACTTTTTCACAAGTACCCTCACGTTGATAAAAAACTTATGGGATTTCCAGATGATTGGGTTAACATATTGAACGAATAAACATTAAAACATCGCATTTGTTTTTACAAATGCGATGTTTTGATAAGAAAATATATCGTTGTGCTGCTCCTATACTGACAGTCTAACGGCATATGTAATCTCAATGCAATGACCTGTGTTTCTTACGCTGTTTCGGGTAAATATCCATTGTTGTTCAGGACTAATTATTTTGACCATCTGACCGCCTACAGAGCCGACCTCACGAGCTGTAAGATCGCCGTTGTAGCCCTGCTTGAGGTTTACGCCAACTTCGTTAGCTGCTTCCATCTTGAACTTGTTGAGTGTTTCTCTGCCTTCCTGAGTTGTGATACCTTTCATTTTCGTATCTCCTTTTCATTTGTTTTTCGGGTTTGCAATAATATTATATGACCCGTAACAAAGTTTATAAGAGGTAATTTATAGAACGAAATGGAGCGGTTTTTGGAATGAAAAAAATTAAAAGCTAAAATTAGTATGATTTTAAACGGAGCAAAATTCAAAAAAAATCATTTACATATAAATTATACTTCTTTTGGAAATTGTGTGATTTTGTATAGTCACTGTTTTCAATTGTCAAAATACCACTGGACACAGTGATTACATGCCCTGCACTGCTGCTGCCGTATTTCAGCATATAACCGTTGAGATCAAGGGTGACGGTGCGGTTGACCACTAATGTGGTGTAAATGGTAATGTCTGACGTCAGTTTGACTGTTCCGTATGAAGCCTATCTGATTGCTGAAACCAGTTCCGCCGCTGTGGAAACTTCCGCCGTCCCACTCGCTGCCATATTATCCTCGGCAAATACACTTGTCGACACAAGGCAAAGAACCATACAAAGGGTGAGCATGATACTGAGTATTCGTTTTTTTTATTTTCCGTTACCTCTGTTTTCGTGTATATCGGCTCAGTCAAGAGCGGTTATTGTAATGGTACCTCTGAAGCCACCGAGATAAGTATTGTATGCCGAATTTTCAAACCACAACTGCAATGTAA